>WNFB01003731.1_pt1 | contig 13450 bp, 9 predicted proteins | sample 5400501 | NCBI WGS metagenome assembly WNFB01 (sample SAMN13153341, study PRJNA577476) | soil metagenome | isolation source: 200 cm saprolite under Douglas fir tree site 2 hole 1 | place: USA:California | collected 2015-04-18
ACGAGGTTCGCGCCCTGGTGCGAGGACCGCGGCGACCACGCCCGGGCGGAGCGCTATCGCCAGGAGGCCTCCCGACTGGCCGCCGCCCTGGAGCGGGCCTGGGACGGCGAGTGGTACCGGCGCGGGTCTTTCGACGACGGCACCGCCCTCGGGTCGGCCCAGAACGAGGAATGCAAGATCGACTCGATCGCACAGTCCTGGGCCGTTCTCTCGGGAGCCGCGCCGCTCGCCCGTGCCGACCGCGCGATGGATTCGGTGCGTACGCACCTGGTGCGGCGGGGCGCGCAGGTGATCCTGCTGCTGACCCCGCCGTTCGACCGCTCCACGCCGGATCCCGGCTACATCAAGGGCTACGCGCCGGGCGTGCGGGAGAACGGAGGACAATACACGCACGCCGCGCTGTGGACGGTAATGGCGGTGGCCCGGCTCGGAAGCGGCGACGAAGCGGTCGAGCTGTTCCACATGATCAACTCGATCAACCACTCGCGCACGCCGGCCGCCGCCCAACGCTACAAGGTGGAGCCCTACGTCGTGGCCGCCGACGTGTACGTGCATCCAGCGCACACGGGCCGTGGAGGATGGACCTGGTACACGGGGTCGGCCGGCTGGATGCACCGCGTCGGCCTCGAGGCCGTCCTCGGGCTCCGGATCCACGGCGACGCCTTCGAGCTCGACCCGTGCATTCCGACGGCGTGGCCGGGCTTTGCCCTCTCCTGGCGCTTCGGTCGAACGCGATACGAGATCACCGTCGAGAACCCCGAAGGCCGCTGCCGGGGAGTGGCCGAGGCGGAGATGGATGGCGAGGCAGCCGACGCACGGCTCATCCCCCTGCGGGACGATGGGGGACAGCACCGCGTCCGGGTCGTCATCGGGTCTGCGCGCGCGCGCCCGACGGACCCGGAGGTGTCCGCGGCAGCCGCCGCCCGGTCAGCGCCGGGTGGCAGCCGGGCAAGCTAACGGGCGGGGTCCAGAGTCTTCGGGGAGAGAGCTTCAGCTACCAGCCGCGGCGGCTCGGCTCCCAGGACGCCGTCCGAGTGAACTCTCCCTTGTCGCGGGAGAAGATGCGCCGCACCGGCAGGACATAGCCGCTGTCCGTGAACCCCATCTGCTCGAGATCAGCGCCAGCCTCACCGCAATCGGCGCACTTGAAGCCGCCCAGCGGATGACGTACGGGATTGTGATGATTACGCACGAAGCAGCGAAACCACGCGATCATGAAACCTCCTCGATGCCGTGAACTGCGGCGGGACGGGCACGACAATGCCGCCTCACGCCAATGGGTACAGCAAGCTTCATGCCATCCATGCTTCTGCATCCCACTACTTAGTTACGAACGGCCGCCAGAAACAGTCTAGAAGACCTGGGCTCCCAGCCTGATCGGCACCCCGCCCCTTGAAAAAGGTTCAAATGGGCAACGAAGTGTCCTTTCAGGGGTGGGTGGGGCGGGTTCGGGCAAGCGAGATTGACCCGTTTTTGGGTGAATCGACGTCCCCACGACAGGCACGCTTGTTGCTTACCTGCCCTCCACAACTCGGCGGCCCGGCGAGGCCGGATGCTGGCTCCCAGGGTGGCGACAGCGAGAGAAAGGGGAGATCCCATGATGCGCAAGGCGGCCGTCGGCGATCGGAAGAGATACGAAGTGCTCAGCAAGATGCTGAGCGACCGCGCGGCGGAGATCAAGAACAAGCTGCGCCTGCTCCGGGAGGTGTTGCCCACCGAGTCCACGCAGGTGAAGGATGCCGAGGAGCAGAGCATGGAGGACTTCGTGCTCGGCATGGACTTCGCGTTGATGGAAATGGAGTCCGAGACGCTGAAGAAGATCGACGAGGCCCTCCGGCGGCTGGAGGACGGAACCTATGGCGACTGCGCCGAGTGCGGCCAGAAGATCGCCGAGGCGCGGCTGAAGGCGCTCCCCTTCGCCAACACCTGCCGCGAGTGCCAGGAGCGTCGCGAGGAGGTCGCCGAGTCCGAGCGCCCGCATCCGCGCAGCGTTTTCGAAGAGGAGCCCGCCCCGGTGCCCCGCGGCCGCACTCCCGCGCGCGCCTGACGATCCCGCCCCCTCCTCAACGGTCAGGATTCGCGGAGCGCTTGGCACTCCGCGATGAGAATGTTGTACCGTGAGGGCCATGAAAGACGCCCGGGAGAGGGCGGCACCCTGGCTTCTCCTCGTGGGCGGGCCGCCCTCGGCGCGCGAGCGGCTGCGCGCCTCGCTCGGCTCGCGCTTCGAGGTGACGGATGTTCCCGACGGGTCGGCCGTGGTCGACCGTGTCCGGGAGCTACGGCCCGACCTCATCCTGACCGCGAGCCCTCCCGGCGAGGCCCTCGGGACGCTGCGCGAGCTTCGCTCCGACCCGGTTGCTCGCGTGGTGCCCGTGCTGCTGTGGGGCATCGACGGGGAAGAGGAGCGCGCGGAAGCCTTCGAGGCGGGAGCCGAGGACGTCCTGCCGGGGCGCATCGGCGAGCGCGAGCTGCGGGCGAGGCTCGCGGCCAGGCTGGAAGCCGACCGGGCCCGCGGCGAGGTCGTGCGCCTGGAGGCGGCGGCGCGGACGGAGGCCGAGGCGTCGAACCGCGCGAAAGACGAGTTCATCGCCATGATCTCGCACGAGCTGCGGACGCCGCTCGGCGCGATCCTCATCTGGACCCAGCTCCTGCGGAACGAGCAGCTCGACGAAGCGGCCACCGCCCGCGCGCTCGGCATGATCGAGCGCAGCACGAAGACGCTGGCCCAGCTCATCGACGACCTGCTCGACGTGTCGCGCATCATCGCGGGCAAGCTGCGCATCGAGCCGCGCCCGGTGGACCTGCCCGCCGTCGTCGACGCCGCGCTCGCCGCCGCCCAGCTCCCGGCGGAGGGCAAGAAGATCCGCATCGACTACGTGGTCGAGGCGTCGCTCGATCCGGTCTCCGGGGACCCCGGGCGCCTGCAGCAGGTGGTGGGCAACCTGCTCGCAAACGCGATCAAGTTCACTCCGGAGGGCGGACGGATCGAGGTGAAGCTGAGCCGCTCGCGCTCCCACGCCCGGCTGGTCGTGAGCGACAGCGGCACCGGCATCGACCCGGCCTTCCTGCCGTACATCTTCGAGAGGTTCCGGCAGGCCGACAGCACGAGCACGCGCACCCAGAAGGGGCTGGGCCTCGGCCTCGCGATCACGCGGCACCTCGTGGAGCTGCACGGCGGAAGCATCGAGGCGTCGAGCCCGGGCCCGGGGCAGGGCGCGACCTTCACCGTCACCTTGCCGCTCCTCCTCTACCCCGCGCGCGCCGCTCCCGCCCGCGAAAGGGGAGAGGCGACGTCGGCCACGCTCGAGGGATTGCGCATCCTGCTCGTCGACGACGAGGACGATGCGCGCGAAGCGATGGCCGTCCTGCTGCGCCAGGCCGGCGCCGAGGTCATCGCGGTGCCCTCCGCCCCGCTCGCGCTGGCGGCCCTCGAGCGCGAGAAGCTCGACGTGCTCCTGAGCGACATCGCCATGCCCGGCGAAGACGGATACGCGCTCATCACCAAGGTGAGGTCTCTGCCCGCCGCGCGCGGCGGCGCGATCGCGGCGGCCGCCCTCACCGCGTACGCCACGGCCGAGGATCGCGCTCGGGTCCTCCGCGCCGGCTATCACGGCCACCTCGCCAAGCCCATCGACCCCGGAACGCTGGTGAGCGCGGTCGCGGCGCTGGCCGAGCGTTCACCCGCCGGATAGGTCGCTCCGCCCCTAGGATTTCGTTGACAAAATCGGCGCAAACTGTCTATAGTGAAAGCTGGAAGTCAGTTTGCATGACACGGGCCGGCCGGAGGGGAGGCTCCACCATGGCGCAGCGCGACAGGAAGAACGTAGACACCGTGGACGAAGCGAATCCGGATCCTCTGTCGGGAGCAGCGGGATCGCACCCGGTCGGGACGAGCATCGGCGCGGCCGGTGGCGCCGCGGCTGGGGCCTCCATCGGCGCCGTGGCGGGCCCTGTGGGGGCCGCGGTGGGCACTCTCGTCGGTGCTGTCGCCGGCGGGCTGGCGGGGAAGGGCGCAGCCGAAGCGATCAATCCGACCGATCCCGCGACGGTCGCGCGGCGCGGCCACCCGGTCGGAACGGGAATCGGGGTCGCGACCGGCGCGGCGACCGGCGCTGCCATCGGTTCGGCCGTCGGCCCCGTGGGCACGGCGGTGGGCGGCGTCGTGGGGGCCGTGGCGGGAGGTCTCACTGGGGAGGCAGTGGCCCAGGCCGTCAACCCCACTGTCGAAGACGACTACTGGCGCCGCAACTACGCATCTCGCCCCTACGTGACGCCGGGTGCCACCTACGACACGTATCGGATGGCCTACCGGTTTGGGTGGGAATCCTGCCGCCGCTATCGCGGCCGGCCCTTCGACGACGTCGAAGGGGAGCTGCGCCGTGAGTGGGAGCGTACGGACCGCGAGATGTCCTGGGAGAGCGCGCGCGGAGCGGCGCGTGACTCATGGCAGCGGGTCGGTGCGCAGCCGAGGCCGGCTGGCGATCGCGGCCGGCGATAGAAGCGTCGAGGCTGCGAAACAGCGGGGCGGACCCTCACGGGGTCCGCCCTTTGTTGCTTTCCCCCCGCCCTGCCGGTGATGTAAAATGTAGAAAGTAGGCCGCGCGAACGCTGACGCATGAACGTCGCGCAGGCACAGGTCGGCGCAATGTCTTCACCTGCATAGCTTTCACGCTCGCGGCTAAAATGGCCTGCTTCTTGCTCACCACCACGATTGACCGCCCGAAGGCCAAGATGGGAAATCCCTTCGACGCGAATCGCGTGGAGGCGCGATGCCGATGGAGGTCGACTCTGCGCGTGTCTGGCCCTGGCGAGCCGGCGGGAAGGGCGACTTGCCTGCCGACGGGCCGTTGGAGACCGCGCTGTGCGTGGCCGAAGCTGTAGCGAAACGACATGGTGGTGAAGTCCGACTCCGATCGTGCGGCGACGGCGGCGTCCTCGTCGAGCTCCGCTTCCCGATCCCGGCCCCCCCGGCCTGAAGGAGCGATGCTCCACGCCCTCCTCGTCGACGACGACGTCAATTTCGCGCTGGGCCTCGCGGAGGTCGTCGGCCGCGAAGGCTTCGCCACCAAGACCGCCAACACGCTGAAGGAAGCCAAGGCGGAGATCGCAAAGTCGGTACCCGACGTGCTCCTCGTCGACCTCCACCTGCCCGACGGAAGCGGGCTGGACCTCTTCAAGGAGCTCGAAGGGAGTCCGGGCGCGGAGATCATCCTCATCACCGGCCAGGCCACGGTGGACACCGCCGTGGAGGCGATGCGGCGTGGCGCCTCGGACTACCTCATCAAGCCGGTCGACTTCTCGCGGGTGAAGCAGGTCCTGACCAACGTCGCCCGCACCCGCGAGCTGAAGGAGCAGATCGGCAACCTCCGCGGTGAGCTGCGGAAGCTGGGCCGGTTCGGCCCGCTCATCGGAGCTTCGCCGCCGATGCAGCGCGTCTACGACCTCATCGCCAAGGTCGCCCAGACCGACGCGACCGTGATGCTGACGGGCGAGACGGGGACGGGCAAGGAGCTGGTCGCGGAGACGGTCCACAGCCTGAGCCGCCGCCACAAGGAGCCGTTCCTCCCCGTCAACTGCGGCGCGGTCTCGCCCAACCTCATCGAGAGCGAGCTGTTCGGGCACGAGCGGGGCAGCTTCACGGGCGCCGACCGCATGCACCGCGGCTATTACGAGCGGGCCCATCGCGGGACGCTCCTCCTCGACGAGATCACCGAGATGCCCGCCGAGCTGCAGGTGAAGCTCCTGCGCGTCCTGGAATCGGGCAAGGTGACCCGCATCGGCGGCAACGAGGCCCTCACCGCGGACGTGCGCGTGATCGCGGCCACCAACCGCAAGCCGGACGAAGCGGTCGCCAAGGGCAAGCTCCGTGAAGACCTGCTCTACCGGCTCAACGTGTTCCCGATCCCGCTGCCCCCGCTGCGCGACCGCCGGGAGGACGTGGACCTTCTCGCCGAGCACTTCCTCGCGCTGCTCAACAAGGAGCACGATACGAGCAAGGAGTTCACGCGCCCCGCGCTGAACCGGCTGCGCAGCCACAATTGGCCGGGCAACGTGCGTGAGCTGAAGAACCTGGTCCACCGCGCCTTCATCCTCGCCGAGGACCACATCGGCCTCGATTGCCTGCCGCTCGGCGTGCAGGAGACCGCGGCCTCGAGCCTCAACCTCAAGGTCGGCACCTCCCTCGGGGAGGCGGAGCGCCGGCTCATCCTCGCCACCCTCGAGGAAGCCGAAGGGGACAAGAAGAAGGCGGCGGAGGTCCTCGGGATCAGCCTCAAGACGCTCTACAACCGTCTCAACGAGTACAAGTCGGCCTGACATCCGGGGTCTCGACGTAGTCCTCTTGCTTTGCCATACCCGCTGTCAGTGGCCGCCCAGCGCGAAGGTCACCCCGGCCATCACCTGGATGGTCCGACTCTTCAGCTTGCTGCCCGGGGAGTCCTTGGCGACGTTGATCAGGCCCAGCGTGTAGCCGCCTTGCACGAACATCGAAGACCGCCCCGTGGGGACGAGCAGGCCGGCGCCGAAGTCCAGCCCGAAGTCGCTCTTCTTGAAAGCGTCCTTGCCATCCTCGTCGATGGTCTTGTCCTTGTCATCGCCCCGGATTCGAGCCTTCACGAGATAACCAAGGCTCGGCCCGGCCATCGCATATGGGCGGATACTTCCGTTCCGCGAGGAGAACCTCAGGAGTAGTGGCAGCTCGAGGTAGGAAAGGCGGAAGCTGCCGGTCACGCGGCTCTTGAATAGGAAGAGGTCGGGTTCAATCGAAAAATCACTCCCCTTGACCAGAAACATCGGCTCCAGGCGCAGAGACAGGCGGCCACCCAGGCGAACGTCCGCGACTGTCCCGATACCAAAGAACGGGTGGTTGCTGAAACTGAGGCCGCCGTCGACGGGGTGCTGGCTGAGGGACGCGAAGCTGGAACCGCCGAGCACACCGACCCGGACCTCCGCGCCGGCCGGAGCAGACAGCGCGAGCGCCCCGAGTACGGCGAGCAGTCCCGTCACCGTCTTCATCTCATGCCTCGCCCTCAAAACCATAGCTTCAGACCCCCGGTGACCGAGAGCCCTCCCAGCTCGACCTCGACTGTTTTCCCTTCGTTGCGTGTGCGGGCGGCAAACAGCGCGTTCTCGACATGGGCGATCCCGCGGCTGTAACGAGCGAGTCCCCCGATCGACACGTTCCTGGAGACGCGGAGGTTGAGCTCGGCGCCGGCATGAAAACCCCATGCGGAAGCATTCACCGTGTTGTAGAGGACGGTCGGTATTGCGACCACGAAGCTCAGGTCAGAGTTGAGCGTCGGCTCGAGCTCCGCGTCGTCGGCCAGTGCCTGATGGATCCAAAAACGGGACGGTCCCCCGAACAAGCCGAGGCGAAGCTTGCGCCCAACCTGCGCCATCACGATTGCCTGGAGATGCAGGACGACTTCGTTGCGCTGTCTGGAGTCGACAGCAGTGGCCGTCGCCGGGCGATCGAAGAGCAGCGGATGGGGAACCGTAACGGTCAGGGCCGTGATCTGCTTCGCGTGAACGGTCGAGAGCGTGGCACCGATCCCGAGGGGACCGAAAAGGCGCACGCCGCCGCCCACGTCGAGAGCGGGAGCGCCGTTTTGCGTGATCCTGGCTTGCGCGCTCGCCTCCTCTTGGAAGACGGTCTGCGTGTCGCCGTAAGCGAAAGCTCGGCTGGCCGTGTGGTAACCACCGCTGACGGTCAGGAACACACCGCCGTCCCAGCCGTGCGACGTGTCCTCGGCGCGGCCCTCCCGCCCCGTGAGCACCACGAGTACCAGGATCCACAGCAGCGATTGGCGAGCCACGGCCGGTCTCAGGAGTTGTCGGAGAGGGTCGGCGGGGCGCGCCGGCCGGTCTCTTGCGAGGCGGCCGACCCTGAGCCAGCCGCTTGCCTGGCTTTCGCGGGAGCGCCGGGCGGCGGTGTCAAGTCCTGAAGGCTCGACCAAGTGAACGGGCACCCGGACATGCCGAGCAACGACGTCACGATCAGCCATCGCGTCAGCTTCATGGAGGCCTCCTCTTGCCGTCGCGGCCTCCATTGAGCAGGAGGCGTGCCAGCTCAACACGGAGGGAAGAACAGCGCCAGGCTATTGAAACCTAAGGGACGTTGCTTCCTGGGCGACGCGGCCTCGTCCGCCCATGACGTGGGCACGCTGCGCAGGCGCTTGTCACTGCGGTTTGAAGAGCCCGGTGTCGAAGGTCGGCGGTCACTCGTCCGGACTGAGGCGCCCCGACTAGAAAGCCTGACCCAGCCCGAACCAGATCTGATAGCCGCGATCCAGAGAGCGGCCGTCGGGGAGCCGCCGGCGGTTCAGCGGAAACGCGATGTCCAGGCGGACGAGGCCGATGGCGGACCCGTAGCGCAGGCCGAAGCCCACGGAATGCCGGAGGCTGAGGCTGAAGTCCTTGATCCGTTCGAAGACGTTGCCCGTGTCGTAGAAGACCGCGCCGCCGATGTTCCGCGGCCCCGCGAAGCGCAGCTCCTGGTTGATCACCACCACCGCCTCGCCGCCGACCGGCTCCAGCGTCAACGGGTCCCGCTCACCGAGCAGGTCGGTCGCATAGCCCCGCACGCTGTTTGCGCCGCCCGCCCGAAAGCGCTCGGAGAACTCGCGGGTGAAGCCCGGCACCCGCTGGCCGTTAAGACCCGCGGCCAGTCCCAGCCGATAGCCCTGGGCCCAGGTCAGCGACGTGCCGAAGCGGCGGGTGAGGAACGCCTGGCCGAACCCCTTGACGAACGAGAAGTCCGATCCGAGGCCGGAGTGGTCAAGCTCCATCGTGAGGCTGTAGAACTGCCCGTGAAGCGAATCGAGCGGGTTGTCGCGCGTGTTGTAGACCGCGGAGGCGTCGAGTCCGGCGACCCGCGGCACGATCGGGATCGCGAAGAAGGACGACGGCACCGTGACCTGCCGGAAGCGATAACCGTACAGCAACTCCACCGGATGGAAGACGTGGACGGCTTGCTGGACCTGGGCGCCCTTCTGTACCGCGATGATCGGCTCGGTCGGGGGCGCCGGAGGGGGCGGCAGCTCCTGGGCAAGCTCCTCGCGCAGCCGGAAGACCGAGGCGGTGAGGTCGCCCAGACGCCACAGCGAAGGAACGTGGAGCGAGAGCCGCGTCTCGCGGAGCTGGCGGCCGGCTCGGTAGCGGCCGCCGAGGCTGAAGCCGCTGCCAAAGAGGTTGCCCACCTCCGCGTCCACGAGGCCGCTTGCGCCCTCCTGCGTGTTGTAGCGGAGGTCGTACGACAGTTTGTACGGCGCCGCTTCTTCCAGCTCGATCTTGATCGGCGCCGGGTTGCCCGGCTCGGCGACCACCACCGCCCGCGAGAAAACGCCGAGGTCGAGGAGCCGGCGCTCGAGGTTGGACAGCTTGCGCGGGTCCAGCGGCTCGCCGGCCTTGAGATCGATCTGGCTGCGGACGAGGCCCTGCCGTGTGCGCCGAAGGCCCGTGATGGTGATCGGTCCCACGACGGCGGCCTCGCCCTCCGTGATCTTGAAGGTGAGGACGAGGTCGGAGCCGCTGGGCGTCAGGTCCGGCGCGACGCGCACCGCGGGGTGGCCCGTGCGCAGGTAGAGATCACGCAGGCGCCGCACGGCCACGCTGACGGCGTTGGCGTCGTAGGGCAGGCCGGGCTCGATGGCCGCGAGCGCCCGCAGCTCTTCCTCGGGACGGGTGGCGCCCTCGAAGCGCACCTGGGAGACGACCGCGGCCGGCCCTTCCTTGATCGGCACGACGATGCGCACCTGGCCGCCCTCTTCCGCCACTCGCGTGGGGCCGACCTCGGCGGTCAGGTACTGGCGCTCCTGATAGGCGGCCTTGATGCCGCGCTCGGCGTCCTTCGGGTTGCTGACGAGGTTGGCCACGCCGCCGGCCGCCTTCTCCAGCTCCGAGGGGGAGAGCACGGTGGCGCCCGGAAAGCTCCGCTCGGCCACCGTGAGCTTCGGTCCCTGCTTCACGGTGAAGAGGATCGTACGGCCGGCGCCCTCCAGTATCTCGGACGTGTCGACGATGGCCTTGAGGTAACCACGCCGGTGCAGCTCGTCGAGGAGGAACTGCCGCCCGCGCTCCTGGGCCTCCTCGTCGAACAGCGAAGACAGGATCACCTTGCTGATGTCGGGCGGGTTGTCCATGCCCTCCACCCGCCACGTGTGCTTGGGTCCCGGCCGCACGTGGAAGATCGCAACACCTCCCTCGAGCACGGGCTCGACGATCGCCTCGAGGTATCCCTGCTGGACCAGATACCCGCGCAGCAGGTCGCTGTCGTTCTGCAGGTCGAAATAGCTGACCGTCTTGCCGGGCTTGGCCGTCTTGACTCGTCCCAGGAGCTGAGCCTCGGTCAGGGCGGCCCCCAGCTCGGGGGGCTGTCCCGGACGGTCGCCCTCGAGCTTCACCGCCTGCAGCTTCGTGCGCTCGAACTCGCCGGACGGCGCGGGACGCTTCGGCCCCCCGAGGAGCAGCCGCTGGCCGGCGCCATAGGTGAAGGTGCCATCGTCGAGGCGTCTTATCGTAAGCAGCAGCTCGTGGCCGGGGTTGAGCCGGAATTGGGCCTGGTAGTACTGCGCCTCGGGAGAGTTGAGGCCGAAGGAATACACGAGCCGGACGCGCGGCGTCACGTCCTTGCTGAAGGTGAAGCGCGCTCCCGGATCCGCCTCCCGGCTGAGCAGCTCCGGCTGGATCTCTACCTTGTCGAAGCCCAGGTCCACGAGGCCGTGCGCGATCTCGTGCGTGAACCTCTCGGCGAACAGCGCCGCCGCCTGCTGGCCGACGATGCGGCCGCCGCTGCCGAGGCTGGTCCCGGTGTTTCCCGTGGCGATGAGGCTGACGAGCTCTTCTTGCGACAGCCCCTGGTCCGAGCTGATGTCGACCGTGGGAAGGTCGAGGGTGCCACCCACGTTAACGGTCACCAGAACGTCGTCCAGCCGGTCGCGGACCTTGACGTTGCGGATCTCCGTCGTCGCCCGGATCGAGATGTCGGGCTGCGTGGTGCCGTTGTAGGCCAGGCTGCCGCTGTCGATCGTGAACTCGCGGCCCTGGATGGTCGCCTTCCCGCCCGGCAGCAGCTCCAGCCGGCCGAACGGCGCCGGCGTGTCCAGATCGCCCCTCACCGACCACGACCCCGTCGCCTCGAGCTGGGCGAGGTTGTTTCGAACGATCATCGGGTTCTCGGTATCGACGGAGACGTTGAGGACGATCGACTGCAGGAACTGGCTCGGCGTGTGGGTAGACGGCGGGACCACAGGCGCGAACAGGCCCTCGCCGACGAAGATGTCGGCGTCGTAGAGCGCGCGCTTCACCTTGATCGCGCCGGCGAGGGTGAGTGTCCCCGGCTGGCCGGTCAGCTTCAGGTCGGCGTCGATGCGGGCCTTGATGTCGGCGAGCCGGCTGGTCGCACGGTGGATGCCGCCGATCGGGTAGCGCACCGCCGCGTCCCGCGCCGTGAGCGTGACGTCCACGTCGGCCACGCTGAGGCCGGCGATGGCCGCGGAGCCGGTCATCATGAGGTCTCCACCCCCCAGCTTGCCGGTCATGTTCTGCAGGGTCATGCGGCGCCCGTCGAGGGTGAGCGTGCCGTTGATGCCGGTGAGGGCCTGCGGCACCTCGCGCACCCTCAGGGTGGCGTCGTGCACCTCCACCGTACCCCGGGAGGCGGGGGCGGAGAACGGGCCCGCAACCGAGATGTCGACCTCGGCCAGGCCTTCGAGTGACGCTTCTGCCAGCAGCGGCGACAGCGCCCGCAGCTCGAGCATCCCCTTGCCGGCGGCGTCGACCGTGCGGTGCACGAGGTCCGCGCTGCCCGTGGCCCGGAAGACGCCGCCCCCCGCGGTGACCGTCACCGCTTCCGAGCTGATCTGCCCGCCCTCGATCTGCATCCGGAGGGGAGAGATCTCGAAGGGCAGGTCCTGGACACGCAGCGTCGTCGCCGGCACGTCGAGGTCCCCGCTCAGGCTGGCGGGCGACAGCACGCTGCCGTGGAGGTCCAGCCGTCCGGCGAGCGTTCCGGTGACCCGCGAAGGGCGGTCCGGCCGCATCTCTTCGAGCATCTGCTGGACGTCGATGGCCTCCCAGCGCACCTGCATCCGCGCCTCGCCCGCGGCGAAGCCGAAGTCCGCGGCCCGGGCCTCGCCGAGGACCGTGGAGAGCGGAACGTCGCCGGTGAGGATCACCGTTCCCCCGGCGACCTGCGCCGTGATGCCGTCGGTCCGGATCACGTCACCCTGAAGGCCCACCCGGCCGGACGGGATCGTCATCACGGGCGTGCCCGGGCGCGCGAAGCGGACGCCGGACAGGTCGAGCGTTCCCGTTGGCGACGGCCGGCGGAGCGTGCCGCTGAGGCTGACGAGGCCCTGCACCCGTCCGGCCAGCGTCCATCCGGGCCTCGTGGCGAGGGAGGCCAGATCGACGTCGAGATCGGCATGCACGTCGAGGCCGCGGTCGGCGGCGAGCCCGAACCGCTCGCGCGTCGCGGGCTCGTTGATGAGCGCGGCCAGCGGCACGCGTCCCGAGACGTTCATCGTCCCCCCGGGCAGGCTGACCCGGATGCCCGATGTCACCACCTCGTCGCCCTGGACCATCACCTCGCCGTCGGCGACCTGCACGAGCGGCCAGCCGGGACGCTGCACCGTTACGCCGGACAGCGTCACCGCGCCCTCGCCACGCGGGCGGTCCAGGCTTCCGCGCACGGTGATGTCGCCGCGGACGCGCCCGGTCGCCGTCCAGCCCGCCGGAAGCGACAGCTTCGTGAGGTCGGCGTCGATCGTTCCTTTGAGCGAGACCGGGGCCTTCGGCTCGAGGCCCACGCGGCCGGAGCCCTGGAAGGACATCCCCGGCGCTTCGAGCTGAAGGTCCTGGACCTCGACGCTGCGGTCGCGGGACGTGATCGTGAAGGGCCGGACGGCGTGAGCGGTCAAGGTCCCGCTCCTTACTTCGACCCCTTCAAGACGCGCCTGCACGACCGCCCGCCGCGGGCTGGCCAGGGGCATCGTCACGTCCACGGTGCCGCTCGCCACGCCGGCCAGCGGGCGCCCCGGCGACAGCAGTGGCTGAAGCGGCTCGAGGGGAGTGTTGCTCAGGTGCAACGTCGCCACGAGCTGGCGGCGATCGAGCCGCCCCTCTCCCGTCAGATTGAGCTCGGGCGCCTGGAGGCTGACCTGCGCGACCCCGGCCGTGCCGCGCAGATCGACGAGCAGTGTCCCGACCGCCGCTCCCGCCCAGACGACGCCTCGCCCCTCGAGCCGGCCGGTGCCGGACAGCCGGTCGAGCGGACCGGAGGCGGTCAGCGTCAGGCTTGCCTGTCCCTTTGCATCCGGCGAGAGACGGGCCAGCTCCAGCGAGGGGGCGCGGAGATCGAGACGCGTCACGAACGAGCGGCGCATGTCCGCCTTGGCGGTGATCGTTCCGCCCGGGGCCTCGGCCGTCAGGTCCACGAGCGCGGCGCTGCGAT
>WNFB01011500.1_pt1 | contig 13443 bp, 10 predicted proteins | sample 5400501 | NCBI WGS metagenome assembly WNFB01 (sample SAMN13153341, study PRJNA577476) | soil metagenome | isolation source: 200 cm saprolite under Douglas fir tree site 2 hole 1 | place: USA:California | collected 2015-04-18
TTGGCGAGCGTTTGGCGCACTGCCGCGCACAGCGCAAGACGCGCCGAGCGCAGGGCCTCGTCTTCGACGAGGATGCGCTCGGCATTATAGTAGCTGTGGAACTCAGCCGCGAGTTCGCGCAGGTAGAACGCGACCGAATGTGGCGCCAGCTCGCGCGCCGCCTCGGTGACGACCTCGGGAAACTCGCCGAGCCGCTGCACCAGTGCCATTTCTTTTTCGGTTTTCAGAGGATCAAGCGCTGCTTCCTTCAGCCCCCGGATCCCCGAAGACATTGATTGCGAAAACACGCTGCAGACACGCGCGTGCGCGTACTGCACGTAATACACCGGGTTCTGGTCGGTCTTTTCGAGCGCCAGGTCGACGTCGAACACGAACTCGGAATCGGCCTTGCGCGAGACCAGGAAAAAGCGCACTGCGTCGCGGCCCACCCAGTCGATGAGGTCGCGCACGGTCACGTACGAGCCGGCGCGCTTGGAAATCTTCACTTCCTCGCCGCCGCGCATCACCTTCACCAGGCTGTGCAGCACGTATTCGGGATAGCCCGGCGGGATGCCGATGCCGAGGGCCTGCAGCCCGGCGCGCACGCGCGTGATGGTGCTGTGGTGATCGGTGCCCTGCACGTTGATGACCTTGCGGAAGCCGCGCTGCCACTTGCCGAGGTGATAGGCGACGTCCGGCACGAAGTAGGTGTAGCTGCCGTCCGATTTGCGCACCACCCGGTCCTTGTCGTCGCCGTAGTCGGTGGTGCGCAGCCACAGCGCGCCGTCCTTCTCGTAGGTCTTGCCGCTCGCGACGAGCGCCTTGACCACCTGCTCGACCTTGCCCTCGGTGTAGAGGCTGGATTCGAGGTAGTAGACGTCGAACCTTACGCCGAAAGCCTGGAGATCGGCGTCCTGCTCTTTGCGCAGGCACGCCACGGCGAATCGGCGTATCGCGTCCAGGTTTTCGATCCTGTTGTTCGCCAGAACAAAATCGCGAGCGATTTCTTCGACGTATTCGCCGTTGTAGCCTTCTTCGGGCCAGCCGGGTGCGCCTGGCTTCAACCCCCTCGCACGCGCCTGCACGGACAGCGCGAGCTTGTCGATTTGGGCGCCGGTGTCGTTGTAGTAAAACTCGCGCGTGACCGCATGGCCCTGCCACTCCAGCAAGGTCGCGATCGCATCGCCGAGCGCCGCCTGGCGGCCATGGCCGACGTGCAGGGGTCCGGTCGGGTTCGCGGACACGAACTCCACCTGAATCTTCTCCGGCGAGGTCGACTTGGCGCGGCCGTAGTCGCGTCCCTGTTTGAGAGCCTCGTGGACGGGCTGCAGCTTGAAAGCGGGGTTTAGACGAACATTAAAAAAGCCGGGACCCGCAATCGAAACTCCTGCCGGAGTTGTAATGCCGCTACTGAGCAAAGCAGGCACGGTGGCATCTACAAGCTGCTGCGCAATTTCGCGGGGCTTGCGCCCAAGTTGCTTCGATAACTGGAGGGCAACGTTGGTCGACAAATCACCGTGCTGCGGATTCCTGGGCCGCTCGATGTGCACATCGACTGCGGCGCCAGGGGCAACCTTGCGCACGCCCTCCTCGAGAATGCTCTTGAACACGTCTTTCGGATCGAGCATCAGTCGAATTCTATGGGATCGACATCGAGGTGCCAGCGCACCCCGCGCGGGGAATTGGCAAAGAATCTTTGGCTCAAGCTCGACAAATAGTCCTGCAGAGCCGGGCGCGAGGACGACTGCATCACCAGCTGCGCGCGCTCGAAACCGGCGCGGCGGGTGATGACGTGCGGCACCGGGTCGTAGACGTGGACCGCGGCGGGCGCAGTTGCGAGCGCGGCTGCTTCGCGCAGAAAGGCGAGCGCGCGCTCGAGCTTCGGCGCCTCGGCGCGCAGCGCCGCTTCGAACACGAACGGCGGAAAGCCGGCGGCGCGGCGCTCTTCGAGCTGCGAATCGGCGAATCCCGCAAAGTCGTGCCGCGCGAGCGCGGCGAACAGCGGGTGCTCCGGGTAGCGGGTCTGCACCAGCACTTCGCCCGGACGGCTGCGCCGCCCCGCGCGGCCGGCGACCTGCTCGAGCACCGCGAACAGCCGCTCCGGCGCGCGGTAATCGGTCGAGAGCAGGGCGCTGTCGGCATTCAGCACCGCGACGCAGGTGAGGCCCGGAAAGTCGTGGCCCTTGGCGAGCAGCTGCGTGCCGACGAGGATGTCGGCTTCGCCGCGCTGGATGCCCTCGAGCGTGCGCGACAGCTCGGCGCGCCGCCGCGCGCTGTCGCGGTCGATGCGCACGATGCGCGCCGCGGGAAAGCATCGCTCGAGCGTCTCCTCGACGCGCTGCGTGCCGCGGCCCATGGGCTTGAGGTCGACGTTGCCGCAGGTCGGACAGGCACGCGGCACGGCCTGCTCGGCGCCGCAGTGATGGCAGCGCAGGCTGCCTTTGCGAGCTTTCCAGGAGGCCCCCGCGGCGTGCAGCACCAGGCGCGCGCTGCAGCGCGCGCAGCCCGCCGCCCAGCCGCAGGCCTCGCAGGCGAGCACCGGCGCGTAGCCGCGGCGGTTGATGAACACCAGGCTTTGCTCGCCGCGCTGCAGCCGCTCCGCAATTGCATTTAGTGTTTTTTTTGAGAAACCGTCCTGGGCAGGATCGAGGCGAAGATCAACGGTGCGTACCACGGGCAGGCGCGCGCCCGGCGCCGCGCGCGCCGGCAGCTCGAGCCGCTCGTAGCGCTTCTGGCGCCAGTTATGCCAGCTCTCCAGCGAGGGGGTGGCGGTGCCGAGCATCACCGGGCAGCCGGTGAGCTTGGCGCGGTACACCGCGACGTCGCGCGCCGAGTAGCGCAGCCCTTCCTGCTGCTTGAAGGAGCTGTCGTGCTCCTCGTCGACCACGATCAGGGCGAGCTTCGGCAGCGGGGCGAGCACCGCGAGCCGCGTGCCCAGCACGATGCCCGCCTCGCCGCGCGCGGCGGCAAGCCAGGCCGAGGTGCGCGCCACGTCCTCGAGGCCGCTGTGCAGCAGCGCGAGGGAGGTCCCGGCAAATGCTTCGCGAAAACGCGCCTCGAGCTGCGGCGTAAGGCTGATCTCGGGCACCAGCACCAGCGCCTGGCCGCCGCGCTCCAGCACCTTGGCGACGAGATGCAGGTACACCTCGGTCTTGCCGCTTCCCGTCACGCCGTGAAGCAGCCAGGCGTGGAAGCGCCCGAGCGAGCCCGCGACGCTGTCGAGCGCGCGCGCCTGGTCATCGCTCAGCACATGCCTCGGGGTGAACCGCGGCAAAGCGCTGTCCGCGCCGTGATTCAGCAGTTTGCGCGGCAGAGGCCGCACCGAGCGCAGGCGCGGCGGCAGCGCGCCGATCACGGTTTCGCCGTAGGGCCGCTGGTAATAGCCGGCGAGAAAGCGCATCAGCTCGAGCCAATCCGCGGGCAAGCGAGGCGCGTCGTCGCGCAGCGCGATGATCGGCTTGATGCGCTCCGCCGGCAGTTCGCTCGGCGCCGCGGCTTCGACCACCAGGCCGAGGCGCTGCCGGGCACCGAATTGCACCGTGACGCGATCCCCTGGCGCGAGCTCGCCGGCATCCGGCGCCGCATAGTCGAACAGCTTCGCGAGCGGTACGTCGAGCGCTACCCGGACGCAGGAAATGTTCCGCCTCGGCAAGGACTTAGAGTTTGTGGATAATTCTGTGGGTAAGCGCTTCATATGCATGAAACATGTTTTTCCCGACGTAGTCTGGCACTCCAACCGATTGCTGAATCAGTGCGTATCCCTAATCTTTTCAAATACTTGAAAGTCTCTTGCTAGGGAAACCGCAGCCCGTAGGGAAATCCCGAGTGGGAATGGCCATTTGTGTATAAGTCAGGCGCGGGTGCCCGCGCCGGTCCTCAGACGTGTGCTGTAAGTGCGTACTTCGTCTACCAAGGCTGAAATGGAATCCACTGGTGTTTGCGGGAGAAGGCCGTGGCCGAGATTGAAGACATGTCCGCCGCCGACGCCGAAGCGATCGATGACCGCGCGCGCCGCTTCGCGTACGCGCTCGGGGGGCGCGAACAACGCTGCGGGATCCAGATTTCCCTGCAGCGCGACGCGCCCGGCGGCGAGCCTGCGCGCTTCGCGCGCATCGGTCATCCAGTCGAGCCCCACGGCGTCGCAGCCGCTTTGCATCATCGCCTCGAGCCACGCATTGCCGCCCTTGGTGAAGAGGATGCTCGGCACGCGCACGCCATCGCGTCGTTTGGTCAGTTTTTCGAAGATCTTCCTGCAGTACGAAAGAGAAAACGTTTCGTAATCCGGGTGCGCGAGCACCCCGCCCCAGGTGTCGAAGATCATCACCGCCTGCGCACCCGCCTCGATCTGGGCGTTCAGGTAGTCGGTTACCGCGCGCGCATTGACTTCGAGGATCGCGTGCAGCAGCTCCGGCCGCGCATGGCGCATCGTTTTCAGCGTCCGCCAGTCGTCGCTGCCTGCGCCTTCCACCATGTAGCAGGCGAGCGTAAAGGGGCTTCCCGAGAAGCCGATCAGCGGCACGCGGCCGTTCAGGGCGCGCCGGATTTCGCGCACCGCAGCGAGCACGTAGCCGAGCTCCGCGGTCGGATCGGGCGCTGAAAGCTTCTTTATGTCAGCTTCGTTGCGCAGCGGCCGCTCGAATCGGGGGCCTTCGCCTTCCGTGAATTGCAGCCCGAGCCCCATCGCGTCGGGGACGGTGAGGATGTCGGAAAACAGGATCGCCGCGTCGAGCGCAAAGCGCTCGAGCGGCTGCAGCGTCACCTCGGTGGCGAGCGCGGGGGTCTTCGCCAGCGCGAGAAAGCTGCCTGCCCGCGCGCGCGTGGCGGCGTATTCGGGCAGATAGCGGCCTGCCTGGCGCATCAGCCATACCGGCGTGTACTCGGTCGGCTGGCCGAGCAACGCGCGCAGCAGCGTATCGTTCTTCAATTCAGGGTTCTTCAAGCCAGCTTTCGGGTGATGGTGTTCCACTCGGCCGGCGTCACCGGAGTGATCGACAGCCGGCTGCCGGGCCGCAGCAGCCACATCCCGGCGAGCGCTTTGCGCTTTCTCATTTCCGCGAGGGAAACGAGCCGCGTCTTGCGCAGCGCGCGCACCTCGACGTTGAACCAGCGCGGCGCGGTGTTTTTCGACTTCGCGTCGTAGTACGGGCTCGAGCGATCGAACTGCGTCGCGTCGGGATAGGCCGCCGAGGCCACTTCGGCGATCCCGGCCACGCCGGGCTCGGCGCAGCTCGAGTGGTAGAAGAGCACCCCGTCGCCGATGCGCATCGCGTCGCGCATGAAGTTGCGCGCCTGGTAGTTGCGCACGCCGCTCCAGGGCGTGCGCCGGCCCGGCGCGGCGAGCGCGTCGTCGATCGAGCACTCGTCGGGCTCGCTCTTCATGAGCCAGTATCGCATCGGTTTTTTTTCCGGGGGAAAGTGTTCCCCGCTTATGCCGGTGGGCTCGGCTCCCGAACCCTGGCTAAACAGGGTGGTCGCTTACCGGTCACATCAGGTTCGTCCGGCACGCAAGCGTGGGACGATCACAACAGTGACACTAGGGCCCGCAACCTGGGGACAACCTGGGGAAGCTATCGGTTCGGAAATATTGAGCCCGGTCGTGCACAGCAGGGAACAGGCTATCTTTTAGAACAGTTTTTCTTGTTTTGCAATCGCCGCGTCGAGCTGCGATTCGAGCGCCGAGAGGCGGCGCTTCGCCTGGCCGAGATCGAACCCCGAGCCGAGCTTGACGCTCAGCAGCTCGTGCGCGACGTTCAGCGCCGCCATCACCGCGATGCGCTCGGCGCCCATGACCTTCCCGGCCTTGCGGATCTCGTTCATCTTGGCGTCGAGATAAGCCACCGCCTGCATCAGCGCCTCGCGCTCGCCGTCGTCGCACGCCACCCGGTAGGTGCGACCGAGCAGGTTGACTTCGACGGTCTTTGCGCCCTCGGCCATCGCTTGCGCGTCAGCCGGGCAGCCGGTTGAGGAGGCCTTCGAGCCGCGACCTGGCGCCGTCGATTTTCTCGTTCAGGCGCTTGGCGTCGTTCTGCGCGGCAACCAGCTGCTGGCGCAGCGCGAGGTTCTCGGCGCGCAGCCGCTCGCACAGCGATACGAACTGCGCCACCTTGGCTTCGAGCGAGTTGAACTCCGCGTCCACGCGCTGAACTATGTTTCAAAATTCAAGCAGCGTCAAGCAGTAAGCCATGTTTCTGCATGTATTTCATCATCAGGCGGCGGGCATTCGGCCGGCGACTGGTGATGCCGGCCCGAAGCTAAATCGATGAGATCGGCTGCGAAAGCTCGGCTTTGACGACTTCCCGCCCGGGAAAGTACCCGGTAAAGAGCTGCGGGTGAATGATCTGGGCCAGGATCTCCAGGCTGGAAACAACCCTTGGGCCCGGTCTGCTGAAATAAGCGCTGCCGTTCACCGCGTAGACCCTATTGCCACGGACCGCCGGCAGGGCGTCCCAATTCGGATAGGTCTGAAGAATCCGAATGTCCGCCAAAGTTCGCTCCACTTCATAGCCGCAGCAAGCCAAAACGAGTATTTCGGGCTCGGCTTCGACAATGCGGCTCCAAGGGACTTGAACGGAGGGCGCGCCTTTTCGCCCTATGGGATCCACACCCCCGGCAATCTCGACCAATTCCGGGTTCCAGTGACCGCTGCAAAATGGCGGATCAATCCATTCCATGTGAATGCATCGAGGCCGTGACCTTGCGCCAGAAGCCCGCGACTTTACAGCTTCGACCCGGTTCACCAGCGATGCCACCAGATCTTCGCCGCGTTCGGGAACCGCCAAGGCTCCAGCCACGCGACGAATATCGTCAAATACATCCGCTAGCGAGGAAGGCGAGAGGTTCACTATCTTCGGCTTTTTGGGTAGCGAGTTTGCTATCCCGACGACTGATGCGTAGTCAATGGCGCAAACATCGCAAAGTTGCTGGGTAACGATTACGTCCGGATCCAGGCTGCGCAATACCGATTCATCGATCGTGTAAAGCGCGCCTTTCGATGCAAGCGTTTTGTTTACCCAGCGATCCACCTCCGCGCTGGGGAGCCCTTTTCCATAGATTTCGCATCGGGTAACGCGAGGTTTATCGTCGACTTCCGGCGGATAGTTGCACTCATGCGACACCGCCACGAGTGATTCGGTGAGGCCGAGCGCAGCGACGATTTCAGTCGCCGCCGGCAATAGGGAAACAACGCGCATGGGGTCTTTCTACTAGGCTAGCCTCCTCAGATCCTGCCGTTGGCTTTTAATCCAAATTTGAGCCACATCGAACAGCCCGAAAAGAATGCCGGTCCAGATTAAATCGCCGGCGATGGAATTGCGGAAGAACGGAATCGCCAACCAATAGCACTCGATCAACCCGTCCAACGTGTGCGGATAAAGGCCGTTTGGCGTGATCCAAACGGCAAAATTCGTCACCAGGTAAAAAAGCATCGACCCGCTCGCCGCAACGAGCCCCGTTTTTGCCCAAGATCTCTCTTTGCCGAGCCATCGGCCCAAGCCTACCCCGACGAGAAAACAACCGTAGATGACGAGAGTCATCCAGGTAAATGAATTTTCGAGCAGGAGATCGCTTATGAACAGCGCCGCGAAAGGAACGAAATAGGCGATGCCTCCGGAGAGCGCAGCGCCCCCGAACAAGGCGACTGCCAGCAAGGGGGTGAAGTTGTCCGGGTGCGGCGCGATGCGGCCCACAAGCGCCAGCCCAATTAGCCCGACCACGATGACGTATTTCATTTTGCGCTCCTCAATTGGACGCATGCGCCCGGCATCGCTCCACAAATCGCTGCGCCAGTTTCGGTTGCGCAGCAAAGTGCGCGTGCACGTACGTCGCAAGTAAATTTCCGCTTGCATAGCCGTCGAATGAAGCATTGGAGCCATGCTTCAACTTGAGGACCGGTTGGAAACGGACATCCTCCAGTACCGAGTAATGGAATGTCTGGGCCCTGTAGCCTTCGCCGACGTGGGCGATTACGGTATTCTGAAGCGGCTCCACGTTTACATAGCCGAGAGAGAGCTTGTCGCGCCGCATGACCGAGGTGGCGGGCACGAGGCCGATCATCTCATGCCGGCAGCCGCCAAAGTCTATCAGGGCTTCGCACAAGAGCATCAAGCCGCCGCATTCGGCGTAGATCACTCCGCCGGCCGCAAAAAAATCCCGGATGCTGTCACGCATGGAATGATTCGCTGACAGCCTTCCGGCAAAGACTTCCGGAAATCCGCCCCCCAGGTAAATTCCCTGCAGGTTACGAGGGAGCGCGCCGTCATTTAATACGCTGAACGACACGGTGTCTGATCCCAGACATTCCAGCAAGTCCAGATTCTCCTGGTAATAGAAATTCAACGCCTCATCCCGGGCGACTCCGATCCTTACTGCCTTTTCCTGATTGCGCGAACGGAAGACGTCGGATGTTCCTTTGTTTATTGTTGGCGCGGTGCGTGCGGCGGCAATGATGCCGTCAAGATCAATGTGTTGCTCGAATTCAGCGCCAAGGTGCTCAAGCAAGGTCGGTTTCACGCCCGCTTCTGCGGCAGGCACCAAACCCAAATGCCTCTCAGGCAGCGTGAAACGAGCGTCGTGGCGCAAGTAACCAAAGCTCTTGATTCCAGTGCGGATCTCCAACACCTGGCGCAGCCAATCATAGTGGCCTTTCCCGCCAACATTATTGAAGACCACGCCGGCGATGTTTACGGCCTGGTCGAACTGCTGCAGCCCGAAGGCGACTGCTGCCGCACTCGTCGCCATGCGCTGGGCATCGATCACCAGCACGACGGGCGAGGCCAGGAGCTTCGCGACGTGCGCCGTGCTGCCTCGCTCTTCGTTCGGCCCGAACCCGTCGAATAACCCCATCACGCCCTCGATGATGGAAATATCCGTATCCCGCGCCGAACGCGTAAAAATCTCCAGCACGGCAGGGTCCTCGCACATCCATGTATCGAGGTTGCGGGATGTCCGCTGGCAGATCGCCGTGTGATACGAGGGATCGATGAAATCCGGGCCGATCTTGAAAGGCTGAACCGAAAATCCGCGACGGCGCAACGCCGACAGCAGCCCCATCGTAAACGTCGTCTTGCCAGAGCCGCTGTGAGGCGCGGCGATCGCCAGCCTCGCAAAATTCTCAGGCATAACTTTCTCCGGTGAACGAAACCATACGTATCCCTATTTTGGCTGGTACTGCAACGCTACAAATACATTGCTACCGGGGGTATTGAAATTCTGCGCGAGCTCGTACTCCCGGTTGAACACGTTGTTCCACCGCGCTCTCATCATCCAGTCGCGACTTAGCACGTAGCTTGCCGTGAGATTGACCAACCCGTAACCATGCATCTTGGTTCCTGGCGACTCATCTATGGAGTCGAAGCGCGCACCGCTTGCGACAAGCTCGGCTCCGAGCTTCCACGGCCCCGAAGCATTGCTTATCGCCAGGCTGCCGAATTGTCGTGCGCGCCGCTGTAACAGCTTTCCCGTCGCTTCATCCACCGGATCTTGAAAGGTAAGGTGCGCGCTCGCCTGCAATCCGCCTAGGGAGCCTTGGTAACCCAACTCAGTACCCTTAATTCTCGCCCGGCTCAGATTCTGGGGTGTGAAAGTAGTGGTATCAAAGACGATGAGATCGTAAATGCGGTTTTCGAAATACGTGGCGCTAAAACGGTGGCTTCCTGACTGGTAGTTTAGGCCAGCCTCCTTGCTTCGCGACCGTTCCGGCCGAAGATTGGGATTGCTGAACCCGGGGAAGTAAAGATCGTTGAAAGTCGGCGCTTTGAAGGCAGTACCGGCGCCAAGGCGAAGCCTCAATCCGGATGTCAAGTGATAGGCATAACCCAATAACCCCGTGGTGTGGGTTCCGAACTGGCTGTTGTCATCTTGGCGTACGTTCGCCTGCCAATCATGTCTATCGTAGCTCCCCACGTATCCAGCGAACGCCGACTTTATGTTGCGGTAAGTTTGCGTGTATGCCGTGTCGCTCGCGACCTGCTGCGCGAGATACTCGACTCCCGCTATCGCAGTTCCGGGACCAAGCTTGAGGTTGTTTTGCCACGTAAACTGCGGCTGTCTCGTCCGGAAAAAACCGGGAAACGCCCCGGTTATCGTGAGGTCATCGGTGCTTTCTCCTATGCGCACCAGGCTTTGCCAGGCGCTGTTGATCTGGTTGCGGCTATATAACGAATACGACGAAAGCGTTTGGTGATTGACGTCGTCTGTTGTCGGGCCGTTATCAAAATGCGTATTGCCCTCACTCTGAAACACGGTGAGCCCTAATTCATTGCCCGCGTCGAGGTGATGAGCGATCTTGGCCGAAATACTGGCGTTGCGATAACCGTCTCTGTCGGGATTGTGCTGACCAAAAGGAATGGTGGATTTCGTGGCATCGAAGCCGTCGGTCTCAAAGTAGCCGAGATTAAGGCTGAAATCCGTATTATTGAGCGTACGGTTGATGCCGCCGCTCACCGAGCGCGTGTTATACGTGCCAACGCCGGCTGTAGCGTATGTCGCCGGCGCGTCTTTGCCGCTCTTGGTGAAGATCTGGATCACGCCGCCGATTGCATCGGAGCCGTACAAGCTGCTCAATTGACCCGGTACGATCTCGATCCGCTCGATCTGGCTGAGCGGAATGTTTTCCAAGGCGGTAGTTCCCGTAGTGGCTGAGCCGACTCTCATGCCGTCTACAAGAACGAGCGTGTGATTGCTGTTCGCTCCCCGCATGAAGACTCCGCTGACCTGCCCAAACCCACCGTTACTGGTAACTTCGACGCCTCCTAGCGTTTGCAGCACCTCCACCATGGTTTGTTGCCCAGTTTTAGCGATGTCTTCGGCCGTGATGATGTTGACTGGCTGAAGGGTCTGAGAACGAGCTTGGGGCAAACGGCTTGCCGTAACTACCACGGCATCCGGCTCCTGCGCATCACACAGAGGGGCAACTGAACAGCCTGCAACAATGAGAATAGCGATGACCCGGGCTTTCACGAGCTTCTCCCCTTGCACGCCCACCGCGTGCGCAAAATATGAGTTTCAGAAACACCTTGGGGGAGAAATCAGGTCAGAAAAAACCCGGACCGGATACCACCACCCGTGGTATTTCTGCCGCGTGCTCGAGGCCGGTATCCGGGCTCGTGAGACTAGGCGCATCGCCTTCCCATGGATAATCCACAGTGGCGGTACTGATGCGCCCGCGCTCACTTACCGTTGCGGGGGCAGCACAGGCATCGCGCCCGCAGGCGCTCACCTGTTTCCCGTTTACCCTGGCTGACGTGTCAGCTCAGGCACCTCAAAGCTTGCTCCGATTCGGCAAAATTACATCAGTGGAAGGTTACTGCTCGAATCGGGACGTGTTCATCATACAAACGTAGCTTGAATTAAGCAATTTCGACGCGGGGCGGAGTGCGTCGCGCCCTAGTAAACTCCCGGGATGTTGAAGGATGCCGTCCCGCTGGGACAGTGCGCTCGCGCGCTGGTGGTGAAGCTGAGGCACCACGGCGACGTGCTGCTCGCCGCGCCGGTGCTCGCGGTGCTCAAGGCGCATGCGCCGCGCATCGAGGTCGATGCGCTCGTCTACGACGACACTGCGCAGATGCTGGAAGGTCATCCGGCGTTGTCGAAGCTGCACGTGACAGGCAGGAAATGGCGAGAGCTCGGCGCCGTGCAACGCTTCTCCAGAGAACGCGAGCTGTTCAAGGCGCTGCGCGCGAGGCGCTACGACCTGCTGGTGCATCTTTCCGAGCATCCGCGCGGCGCCTGGCTTGCGCACGCGCTCGGCGCGCGCTACCGCGTCGGGCCGATCGCAGCCGACCGCGGCGCCTTCTGGAGGCGCAGCTTCACCCATCTGTATCCGGTGATCCGCAACCGCCACTATGTCGAGGTCAATCTCGACGCCCTGCGCCGCATCGGCATCCAGCCTTCCATGGCGGAGCGCAAGGTGGTGTTCGTGCCGGGCGAGGCGGCCGAAAAGAGAATCAGCCAGCTGGTGAACGGCGAGAGCTTCGTGCACATGCATCCCGCCTCGCGCTGGCGCTTCAAGTGCTGGCCGGCGGAGCGCAACGCGGCGCTCGCGGATCGCCTCGCCGCCGACGGCTGCCGCGTGGTGCTGACCGGCGCCTACGAGGAGCTGGCCTTCATCGACGAGATCCTGCGCAAGGCGACCAGCCAGCCGCTGAGCCTCGCCGGCAAGCTCTCGATCAAGGAGCTCGGCGCGCTCACCGCGCGGGCGAGTCTTTTCATCGGCGTCGACTCGATGCCGATGCATCTCGCCGCCGCAATGGGCACGCCCACGCTGGCCCTCTTCGGGCCGAGCAGCGAGGAGCTGTGGGGCCCTTGGAACGTCGAGCGGCGCGTCGTCACCACGACGCATTCCTGCCGTCCCTGCGGCGTCGACGGCTGCGGCGGCGGCAAGGTGAGCGAATGCCTGACGCTTCTCGGCGTGGACCCGGTGCATGCGGCGGCGCGGGAGCTGCTGGCGAGGTGAAAGTCGCGATCGTGCGCCAGCGCTACAACCCCTATGGCGGCGCCGAGCGCTTCGTCGCGCGCGCGCTCACCGCGCTCGAGCGCTCGGGTGCGGAAGTGACGCTCGTTTGCCGCAGCGCCGAGGGCTGGGGCGCGCGGCGCGTGCTGCGCGTCGATCCGTTCTATCTCGGCAACCTGTGGCGCGACTGGTCGTTCGCCCGGGCGGCGCGCGGCGCCTGGCGCCGCCAGGGGTTCGAGGTGGTGCAGTCGCACGAGCGCATTCCGGGATGCGACCTGTACCGCGCGGGAGACGGGGTGCACCGGCGCTGGCTCGAGCTCAGGCGCGCGGCGGCAGGGCCGCTCGAGCGGCTGGGCATGGCCCTCAATCCCTACCACCGCTACGTCTGCAGCGCCGAGCGGCGCATGTTCGAGCACCCGCGGCTGCGCGCCGTGATCTGCAACTCGAAGATGGTGCGCGACGAGATCCAGCGCGGCTTTCGCGTCGCGCCCGAGAAGCTGCACGTCATCTACAGCGGCGTCGACCTGCAGCAGTTCCATCCGCGGCTGCGCGAGTCGCTGCGCGGCAAGACCCGCGCCGAGCTCGGCTGCCATCCGCGCGACACGCTGTTCCTCTTCGTCGGCTCGGGGTTCGCGCGCAAGGGCCTCGGCGCGGCGCTCGAGGCGCTCGCGGCTGCGGCGAACGAATCGTTCTGGCTCGTCGTGGTCGGCCGCGATCGCGAAGAATCCCGCTTCATCCATTACGCAGGGAAGGCGGGACTTGCCGGGCGCGTGCGATTCCTCGGCGCGCGCGAGGACGTGCGGCCGCTCTACGCGGCGGCCGATTGCCTGATCCTGCCGAGCCGCTACGATCCGTTTCCGAACACCGTGCTGGAGGCGCTCGCGATGGGGCTGCCGGCGATCGTCAGCTCGCGCTGCGGCGCGGCCGAGATCATCGAGCCGGGATCGAATGGCTGGGTGTGCGAGCCCGACGACGCCGCGGGCATCGCGCGGCTGATGCACGCCGCCGACCAGGCG
>WNFB01003736.1_pt1 | contig 13442 bp, 9 predicted proteins | sample 5400501 | NCBI WGS metagenome assembly WNFB01 (sample SAMN13153341, study PRJNA577476) | soil metagenome | isolation source: 200 cm saprolite under Douglas fir tree site 2 hole 1 | place: USA:California | collected 2015-04-18
TACCTGTTCGTGTCAATACCGAAAAACATGTCTGGATATGGGATACCTTAAGACAGGCACTAGATACAGACGAGCTTGTATATTTTCCTCAAGAATATTCAAGCAATCATCGGGGACAGACCAAACTAGAAGTAGTCAATAATGGACGTATTTGTGCCGTTCCAGGTTGGTCTGTGGGATTAGTTGAAAGTTTACCTATTATGCCTCAACAGGGCCAAGGACAGACATTAGGAGGCAGAAGACAATTAGAAATAGGCTCTTCTCCTCGTGAATACTTACGAACATTACAGACGCAAGCTTATCAAGGAGAAACAGGAAAAACACTTGAAGATTTTATTACAAAATTTCTTACCCACCTCGAAACAACCAATGAAGTAAGCAATGACGTGCATGATAACAATGCCTTATGGTGTCTTGGTCAATATCTAAAAGTAACATATGCGGAGCTTGTGCCGACTGGGCGCTGGTATCGAGACGTTGGGCGGGCTCGCTTGGATATGCACCGTACAGGAAATAAGCTTTGCACGAGGAGTTGGGGTGGGTCCTCCACGGTGAGACTGCTTAGGCCTTAACCTTTATCTCTCTTTATGCTTTTTCTTTTCAGTGTAAATGTTGAAATTCCGTGGGCGAAAATAGGATAATTCTGTGGGCCTGTGGCCTCGTGTTGAACCCTCTCTCCGGCCATCGCCCACTCGCAGAATTGTCACAATTCCGCCCACGGAATTTCAACATTTACATGCATGGTCATTACGGGACGGATCGGCTCAGGAAAAACGACGTTGTTGCGCACCATGCTGGGATTACTTCCCCGGCAAGCTGGTGCCATTTTTTGGAATGGTGAATACATTCCTCATCCTGATCAATTCTTTGTTCCGCCGCAGAGTGCCTATACCCCTCAGGTCCCACGTCTTTGTAGCGAGACGCTCAAAGACAACCTGCTCCTGGGGTATCCCCAGGAGCAACACCGCCTGACCTCTGCCATCTATGCGGCAGTGATGGAGCAGGATGTACTGGTGCTCAAAGATGGTCTGGAGACCCAGATCGGGCCAAAAGGAATCAAACTCTCTGGCGGCCAGATTCAGCGGACTGCCGCTGCGCGCATGTTTCTTCGCGAACCTGACCTCCTGGTCTGTGATGATCTCTCAAGCGCGCTCGATGTCGAGACAGAACAACTGCTGTGGGAACGTCTTTTCGTAAAGCGGGATCAAACCTGCTTGATGGTGTCGCATCGCAGGTTTGCATTCCAGCATGCTGATCATATCGTTGTTTTACAAGATGGACAGATTGCAGCCGAGGGGATGTTAGCAGACTTGCTGGAGTCGAGCGACGAAATGCGTCAGCTCTGGCAGGGAAAAGGTGAATGATGTGGCAATGCAAGCAGTATACGTGTTTCAATACGACGCAATCCGCTCGCTCGAGGGGAATGTAGGCGCAAGAGTGATTGCGCGGGAGTCTGCCGATCACTCGCGAGGCGCAGGAAAAGTACCTGTGGAACTGGCATGCCAGTATTCATGAAAGAAAAGACAGGATGGAATGAACGATGCGAAAACCACCGAGTATTGCAGAGGAACAGCTTCGAGCTTGTTTCCAGAACCAGTATGACCTTTACCCCGTCACGCTTGAGTTTCTTCCCCTGGGACTGGATTACAACGCCGGGGTGTATCGGGTGGTGAGCGAGCAGGGAACTGCCTATTTGCTCAAAGTCACGTCTAGACCTCTCTACGAACCACGGTGTCTGGTTCCTCGCTATCTCAACGATCAGGGGATCACATCAGTCGTGGCTCCCGTTCCCACCAGGAGCGGTGCCTTGTGGACAAGAGTAGAGGAGTGGACCGTGATCGTGTACCCTTTCATTGACGGAGATACGAGCTGGACGGGGATGACGAATGAGCAGTGGAAGGAGGTGGGAACCATCTTCCAGCAGATTCACCAGGTCATGCTGCCGCCAGAGGGCTTTGAGTCACTGCGAAAGGAGACCTTTGATCCGACCGAGTACACTCGTTGGGTGCGTGCCTTTGAGACCCAACACCTGCATTCGCGACGTGGTGGAAGTGGATCTTCGCGCGCTCTTCGCGCCGACTGGCGGGCGCATCAGTCCACGATTCACACGGGAGTGGCCTCCCTGGAAAAGCTGGCAGAGGTGCTCCAGTCGCGAACATTGCCATACGTCATCTCTCACGCGGATCTGCATCCAGCCAATCTGCTCCGTGACCATGCTGGTCACGTGTTTGTGATCGATTGGGATGAGGTGATGCTGGCTCCCAAAGAGCGCGATTTCATCTTTGTCCGGGAACCACAAGCCGATGCATTTTTTCAAGGATACGGACAGAGGGAGATTGATTGGATGGCACTGGCCTATTACCTCTGGGAACGGGTTGTTCAAGATGTGATCGAAGATGCCCAAAACGTGTGTTTCAGGGACGATTGGGCAGAAGAAACCAGGGCTGATGCCGCCCGGTTGTTTCATGAGTACTTGTCTGAAGGGAGCAACATCAATGCCGCCTCTGCAGCAGCGGCCCATCTCCCCTCAGACCTCACCATTCACACCAGGAAGAACTCTTGATGAGAGAGATCTGGCTGAACCCAGAAACCTGATGCGTGATGAAACATTTCTGACACATCTGACTGATTCTTAGCCAACTTCCCATTTTAGTCCAAAAGGTGTGAATCACATATGTCCACAAGGTGGGCTCTCCCCAACTTTTGATGATTCTGGCCCTTTGCAATGGTTGTGCTAAAAGAAAAGAGGCTACCAGAGCCGCTTGAAAAACACTCATCCTTTGCAAAATGCCCCGAATCATCAAAAGTTGGGGAGAGCCATGATGTCGGTAATCCATACAAATGGTGAAGCAATCGTTACCACCAGGCCGTAAATGCAAACTTTCAACTGGTCGTTTTTCCAACCATTATCCTGGTGAAGGCATCTCCTTTACAGGAAAGAGATGGCCACTCTCACCAGGATAACGAGACAGATTTCACCAGTTGAACGTTTGCATTTACAACATAAATAGCTCGGCAGTAGCTGTACCAACGTGAAAGTCCACCTCACCACCAGCAACCAGCACCTGACCGTTCTTCAGCAGCGTCAGCGTCTGGTCAGCGCGGGTGCTGTTCATACTGCTCTTCAGGGTCCATACGCCAGTGGTGGGATTATACCATTCGGCTGTCGCTATGATGTTGAAACTGCTATCTTCGCCGCCAGCCACCAGAACATCGCCATTGCTCAAGCGCGTTGCTGCGTGATTAGAACGTGCGCTCTTCATGCTCCCTGTAAAGCTCCACGTTCCAGTAGATGGGTTATACAGTTCAGCTGTCGCAAGAATGCCGTTGTCATTTCCACCTCCCGCAACCAGAACCATACCATTGGTGAGCAGTGTCGCTGTAGCCGTATCGCGCACAGTGTTCATGCTGCCAGTGGGGCTCCATGTTCCTGTGGTTGGATTGTACAGTTCCGCGCTCGCCAGAACGGGACCTAAATCAAAACCACCCGCAACCAACACCTTGCCGTTGTTCAGTCGTACAGCGATATGACGTATTCTACCGAAATTATCCCCACCAATCTGTCCTGATGTGCGCCACTGACCGGTGACAGGATTGTATACCTCGGTCACCGTGGTTTCTCCTCCCACAACCAGGACTCTCCCTGAGTCCAAACGGGTTGCGGTGTGCTCGAAGCGAGCAAAATGCATGCTGCCGGTGAGACTCCAGGTGCCAGTGGCTGGATCATACAATTCTGCCGATGACAGGCCTATGCAGTTTCCAATACAGCCTCCCGTGACTAAAACTTTCCCGTTACTGAGCAAGGTTGATGTGTGAAATGAGCGCGGACTGTTCATGCTGCCGGTGAGACTCCACATGCCAGTCGTAGGATCATACACTTCGGCAGTTGCCAGCGAATTGCCCGAAGCATCGACTCCCCCGGAGACCAGCACTTTGCCATCCTGCAAGCGCGTTGTCCTGTGACCAAAACGAGAGGTGTGCATGCTGCCAGTGAAGCTCCATGCTCCTCTCTTCGTGAGCGTGCGCGCATCGGCACCTCCCGCTGTTAGAAGCAGCAATGCCAGCAGGCATATGGTGGTGATGGTGAGTCGTAGAACTTTTGTCATGTTTCCCTCTTTCTGCCGCTCGTTCACAAACGGCCCCTTTCGGTGAGTGCTTCGCGTTGGAAGGAGCATGTCCAGTGACGAGCTCCACTTCCCTGAGCGTCAGCGTACCATGCAGGAGCACGGAAACGGAATAACAAGGAGTTATCAAGCTGTTATCAAGTTGTTTCATAGCCACCTGGGGAGGAGATTTCGCCCTGGTAGACGTGCGGAAGGTCTCCCTCTTCAAGACCTCACTCGATCATGGATGCTGCTGAAGTCCCAGCTATCAGAACCCCCAACCTGAAAAACACATCCGGCATTGACACCCAAGAGGAAGAGTAAAAACCACCTAAGCCCCCTGGGTGTGGTGTCCACGCAGCTTGTGCTGGCGAGACTTACGAAGCTGCCAGTAGTGATTCCATCCGGACTCACTCAGCATCTCCTGCACCCAGGTTGGTGGATCCAGGTCGGCGAGTGCCGCGCTTTCCAATTCGGCGCGGGCCTCGGCAACCATGTCGCGTCCGATCTGGCGCAAGATCTCCGCCTTGCCCTCAGAGGATGTCCGTATCAGCAGCTCCAGCACGTCGCCGCCATCCGGTCTGCCATCGTCCTGCCTGGAGCTGGATCCAAAATCTGCCCAATGCTGCTGGTCGCGGGTTGATCCCAAAGATGGGGTGCGTTCCGGTCTGCCGATCTCCTCGGCGTTCGCCATCTTGTGATCAAATTCGACCAGGTCATCGACCGTATGACGTTCGTTGTACCAGGCCGCAACCTGCGCGGGGGTATACCTGAACCACAGAAAACGGTTCACATCGCTGTACTTCTGCTGCTGTTGGGCATCAGGTGCTCGGAAACGCTGAGCCTCTGGCGTATTCGGCCTGTCTCCCATGACCCTCGCATATTGATGAGAGAAGCGTTGTATTGCACAGCCAAAGGGAATCAGCTATACTCAAGCCACATAGACTCGCACTTCCTCCCAGGTGTGTTGCGAGATTCCTGGAAAAGGCTTCTTGCTCTTCTTTCCTTGCCAGCAGGGGGCGCTACGAACTTGTGCCCGGCTGTACTTAGGTAGGAGTTGTAGGCTAATCCAGGGCTTTTTGCGTATCAGAACGTCATGGATATATATACGTTTGGGAATCAAGAGGGAGAATACACCATGGCAATCCAGGACAGAGCGCCTGTAAAACAAACTCGCTTTGAGAATTGGCTTTCCCACTTTTTATCAAAGGTACCAGAAGAGCTTTTCCACCGGAAAAGGCTCATTCTCCTTTTCTGCATTCTTGCTCTCACCACTTTCTTGCATTTTTATCGCTTTGGTCAGATCCCGGGCGGCGTTGAGGAGGACGAAACCAGCGCTGCTTACGATGCCTACTCGTTGCTTACCCATGGCACCGACCGCTGGGGAAATCCATTTCCGGTTTACCTTCCATCCTGGGGGTCAGGTCAGAATGCCCTGTTGTCATATCTCAACATCCCATTTATCAAACTCTTTGGCTTAAACGTCTTTGCTATACGACTGCTCCCAGCCATTTTGGGCGTCCTCACCGTTCTGGTTTTATACCAACTGATGCACAAGGTTTCTGATACACGCACCGGACTCATTGCCGCCTTTCTGTTGAGCATCACGCCCTGGCACATTATGATATCCCGCTGGAGTCTTGAGTCGAACCTGCTCCCCTTTTTTCTGCTGCTGGGCATGACTCTGCTGGTCTCTTCCTACGAGTCGCAGCACCGGAAATGGCTTATCCCATTCTCATTATCGGTTCTCGCTGTCTCGCTCTATGCCTATGCTGCATCGGCTTTCGTGATACCAGGGGTCATTGCCCTGTATGCCCTCTTCAACTTCCGGATCATCTGGCAGTATAAGTTTCGTTTCCTCCTGAGCCTTGGCGTCTTTCTGGTGATTAGCTTTCCATTCCTGCTCTTCATCCTCGATAACTCTGTCTTGCACAGCACACCCGAGTTGGTGAAGCACCTACCATTTACCGTCCCGCTGCTCATCAGCAGCCGCTTAGCGCAAGTTTCAAGAGGCAATATTTTACTGGGGAACTGGCGTTTCTTAGCAAGTGGCTTTAACGATGCTCTGATATGGAAGACTATGCCGTGGTATGCGCCGCTGGGTTTATTGACCATCCCGTTTGCTTGTATAGGTCTCTATTATAGCATGAGGAAACGCCAAAAACAGGAGATGATCTTTGTGCTCTGGCTTATCGCAGCTCTGCCAATCTTTTTCATCTATGACCTGAACAGCAATCGAGCAAATAGTCTGTACATTCCGCTCATCGTGCTCAGTGCTATCGGCTTACTCGGTATCTATGACTCGATGGAGGGAAGGCGAACAAAAACGGTTGTCCTCTCTCTCCTGCTGGTGGCAACCACCCTGTATAGCAGCATGTTTTGCTATGATTACTTCAAACACTACAACGATCTGCTTCAATCCTCACCATACTACATTGGATTCGATGCCGCTCTCACACACGCCACCAGCGAAGCGGCTCCCGGTGAACTCATTTATGTGTCCGATAATATCAATACCCTTCACAGCGCTGATGTCACGCTTTTCTTTTTGAAAGCAGATCCCCGCGACTTCCAGCACCATTCTCACATCACCATCGTCGAGGGGCACTATCAGGTAGATTCCTACCGAACCTTTTACTTTTTGCACACCAATCCCGCTTTGAAGCAAGTGCCTTCGTATGTGGCTATTTTGAGAGGAAATGAACACCTGAGCTGTGTTCATACACAAAAGCTGTACGCAGAGCCCGGCTGGACAGTCCAGCGATGTTTCAATTCTCCTGGGCAATCCATGCCATCAAACAGGCATGCTTCAAATGGGGTCCCGACATTTTTCACCCCCAAAATCCCCGCTAAGTGGTGGCCATTCACCGAGAGAATACGGGTATGAAAGGTACAAACGGCTCTTAGTGAGTGGTTCTTGAGGCCAATGTTGAGAAGAAACTGCCGACGAGGCAGAGTATGGGCTGCTTGCCCTCTCCTTGACTCGTCCTTTCGCATACATCTGCTCGTATTCCCGTTATTTCACCTTGTTGGGAGCATTCTTAGCGGGGATTTTGGGGGTGAAAAATGTTGGGACCCCGAATCGCGGCAATAGTGAGTCGCCCTCTCGGACTATGGTGCGCGTGAGAAATCCAAGCCGCTCCAGCCGCTCTAATTGGAGGACAATGGAACCTTCGGCGGTATCAAAGAGCGTCTGGACCTTCTCCAATTCAAATTCCACAATCTTACCAGCCCGGCAGTTTCGGACGAATGCAGTCGCAGCCCGAAAATCGCTGATCACTTCTTGATAACTAAGCTCAGATAGCCTCGTCATAGCATCAGCGACTTCCTTCTCACTAAACAATGGAATTCGCCGACGGCTTGCGTCATTCTTGGCGTTGTCTTTGGTCAAGTTCAAGAACAGAATTATCTGCCGTGGAGCAATCTGGTCTTTGCCATTTTTCAGGTTTTCAAATAACCACTCTTCGAACGGCTTCCCTTCAATTTCTGTCGGGAACACGACCCGAAACTGTATTTGTGCAAGAACATCTGATGGAAGCGCCGAGCCTTGCAGCGCTTCCATCACAGCACGAAGATCACTGTTTGAGAATAATCTTTGTAATAGCTGCTTTCGTAACTCGTCTCGACTCCAATTAAGACGCACTGTGCGTGAGACAAATTTGTTTTTTTCTTGAATGTCGTAAAGCTCAAAAAGATCAGTTCGTAGAAGCACCACCAATCGAATCGCTTGTCTCAACGAGAGGAAGGACTCAGCGAGAAAAAGGCCCTGTACGAGAGCTTCTTGTCTGTCCCTTTGATACTTGAATGCTTCGTCGATTTGATCGAAGACGATCAGCAGTTGTCTATTGTTGGACTGTAAGAGTCGGTCGGTACAATCAATGAATTCGTCGATCCTAATATCGTTCCCAAGCCAACCACGCTCGCGCGGTTTCAGATTGGGTTCGATCGTGACTGGCCCCAGTGTGAGTGTCACTTTCTCCGGTATTACAGATCGAACGAGCGCCAACCAGCGTGATATTCGACCTTCATCTTTGATAGAGTTGGTCCAGCCGATTCGGCGCAGGATTGCTCGTGAGTCCTTGACGAACGCCCTTGTATTCTGAACGTCGCTAAGCGCGGTCGCATCGACATCACGGGCTGCCAACGCAGTGCAGTATAGCAGCCACACCGCTTTAAACCCATCCGCAGATGACGTGGCTGAATCATCTGCAGTCATTTGTTGCACGAAGGATGCAGGATTCTGGGAAACGGATATTATCGTACGCGGTCGCACTGCATTCTCAGGAGACGTTCGGTCCTTATTCAGTTCTTGTAGCGCACGAAATATTGCGCTTTTCCCCGTGCCACGATCACCCAGTACGATCGTTTTGGCACCCGACATAATGAAATGCAGGTCACGTGGCGGCATGAAGTTCTGTTTCAGAAGGATGTCTCGCTCGGCAGCCTCGTCCCCAAACTGAAAAGCATCGATATCAATGTCGTGAGTGATAACGTTGTTTTCGAGATAATACTCAGCAATTGAGGCGTGCACGAACGCGACTTGAGCGTCGTTTATGTCAATCAACACTCCTGATTGAAACAGCTCTTGGAGAGCGGCGCGGGATCGCTCGGCAGGTAAGCCTGCAATTTGAGTCAGCCGTGTGGTAGAGACAGGCTCAAGAAATACGAGGAGATTCAAGAGAAGCCTCGCGTCCATTCCTGCCTGATCGATTCCTAGATATTGAGCGAGGATGCGCTCCATGATATTCTGGAAGGTGTCAGTTCTGTCCACAAATGGGAGCGTGCCGAATTTCTGAAAGGATGTCACAAGTAGGCTCAGCAGCAGAGGGTTACCTTCGGATATCGAAATCAACTTACGAAAATTGATCTGCTGAAGCACTGGCTCAGGAAGCTGGCGGCGAAGGAACTCCATTGCTTCAGCCTGAGTTAAGGAAGTCAGCGTGAAAGTATCGAAGGCGGTCCGTGATTTGAGCCGACTGATTGCAGGCGACGGGCGTGAGGTGACCACCAAACTGGCGGATTCTAGGTGTTCAGCAAGGTCTTCTATGGCAAAAAACACATCACCAGCTTGACGCATTTCATCGAGACCATCCAAAAAAATATATCCACGAGGTCGAAAGTTGCCGCGCTCAATGACCAGTTGGATTAGTCGGTCAATTAAAGCTGACGCCCCAGACAATCTTTGTGATGCCGTGAATTGTTCTTCGAACTGAGCGCGAATCTGATTTAACGGATCATCCGGTTGAGAGTTTTGGCTTGTGCTTGGGACTGTACTCTGATTGAGCACGGTGCGGGCGATAGTTACTACAAGCTGATCCCAGGTGTCGATCTCTGGAAGCCGCACCATCACGACCAAATGATTTTCAGCGCTAAGACTCGATGCGAGGTAGCGCAATGCCATTGTCTTGCCAGAGCCGACAGGTCCCACAAGGAAGGAGTGTCTTGCTCCAGGGCGCGTGAGAAAGTCGCGAAGAGCGGCTACCGCTGATGTGAGTACAAACTTTGGCGGAAGTTCCATTGTGAATCCTCGTTTCACTTGTTCTGGCCGTTCTGGGGAGATCGGCGCAGAGTGGGCGTCAAATTCCTTTTTAGTGGCAAACTGACTATCAAAGGGCTCTCAACTACAAGATTTGAAAATACATTTTTCTAAAATATTCTTTTTGTATACCATATCATCATTATGATACGATTATAAACAAATAGGGTAGTTTCCACACAATTAATTACCACTTGATTGCTTTGATTGACGTTTAGACTAATTTAGACAGGTGGGCAGTCCTCTTTACAAAGGAGTGCCCAAGCGAGTAATGTTCTGGTAAATCACAAACAGGAGCATTACTCAGATGAACCTTAACACATTGCAAGACTTTCGTCACGAGGTCTACCGCTGTTTTGACCGAGCGGCTGACGCCTTGTTCAATAGCGTGGATGCGCTGTTGACCGAGACGCAGGCGCACTCGTTTCCGGAGTTGTCGCTCTCGCCGTTGTTCGAACGGCGCTGGGGTAGTCTGTATGAAGCGTTCGAAGATGGACAGATTGATCAGAACCGCTTGCGGCAGGTGTTTGTGCGCTATCTGGTGCGGCCTCTCGAGAGACAACAGGTATGGCTGGGCATCGACGCCACCAGTATCGAGCGCCCGCAGTCGAAGACCTCGCCCGATCGCACCGTGGTCTACAAGCCGAACCTGCCCGAGAGCAGCAAGCCGATTAGCTACGGCTGGCAGTTCTCGACGGTCGTGGTGCTGCCAGAGCAGCCCAGCAGTTGGACAGCAGTGCTTGATCAGCAGCGCATCCGCTCGGACCAAACGAGCGTGGAGGTGGCCGCCGCCCAACTGCGTCAGCTGGCTCCTTTGCTGGGCTGTCGTCCCATCGTCGCCAGCGATCGCTGGTACAGTTGTGCCCCGTTTCTGCTGGCCACCGAGGGACTGCCTTTCGACAAATTGCTGCGGCTCAAACGCAAGCGGGTGTTGTATCGCCCAGCGCCTGCCCCCACCGGCAAACGTGGAGCACCGCGCAAAGATGGGGAGCGCTTTCAGTGCGGCGATCCGAGCACCTATGGAGAGGCCTCTGGCAGTTGGCAAGGCACCGATGCGCACGGACATCCCATGGAGATCAGCTGGTGGACGAGGCTGCATCTGCCCAAGGCACGACATCTCGAGGTGACGGTCATCCGCGTCTTGCGACAACGGGCCACAGATCGACCCCGCGACCCGTGCGAGAGTTGGTTTCTGTGGGACGGGTCTGCGGACGCCTGCTTGTCTGCGGTGGCCTTGGGCTACCGGCGGCGCTACTCTCACGAGCATGGCTATCGCTTTGACAAGCAAAGCTTGTTGTGGGCACAACCCAGGTTGCGCACCCCAGCGCAATTTGAACGCTGGAGTCAAGTGGTCGCCATCGTGCACAATCACTTGGTGCTGGCGCGTCCACAGGTGCAAGCCGCGCTGCGTCCGTGGGAGACGACCCAGCGGGAAGCCTCGCCACAACAAGTACGCCGGGCGATGGCCAAAATTGTGGCGCAGTTGGGAACGCCTGCTCGACCTGCCAAACCACGCGGAAAATCGCGCGGGCGGCCAAAAGGAACGGTGATCCCACCCGCGCCACGCTATGCGGTGGTCTACAAGTCCAAACCAGAACCAAAAAAGCGTCGCAAACGCGCTTGAGGGTCTCACAATCGGTGTCATCGTCGATCCATTCCGAACTTCGCTGGGGTTCGCAGCAGGGTTCGGCTAAGTTCTTTTAGTCTAAACGTCAATCTTATGAAGAAAATAATTGATACTCAGGTGGAAAGAGAATAGACGTATTGCCATTAGTTAGATGCCATCCCGAATGTTGTGTAAGGCCGACAGCCAGCAAACAAGCTGAACTGTTTTACCGGACAAGGTGGCTTTCTGCTGAGAGAAATCTAGCAAGCACCCCTTGCCTGAGAGAGAAACAGGTCTCGTTGTAAAGCCAAAGCTCCACAAGACGCTTCAGCAAGAACACCTCCTCCTGAACCAGCGCAGTGACGCTGGTGATTTGCTCTGCTTACGCCTGCCGATGTTTCTTAAGAAACCGCGACTTTATGGAAATGGATATCTTGCATCACTGCCCAAACAATGCTGATACAGCTGGCTTCCGTCGTAAATGCATCAATCTGATCGGTCCGCTGGCGTACATTGCTAAAGAAGCTCTCAATCGCATTCGTCGTTTGGATATGCCGATGCATGCTGGCAGGGAAGGCATAAAAGGTCAGGAGATGCTCTTGATCCTCCATGAGACTGCGCATGGCTTCAGGATACCGCTGTGTATATTTCGCCTGGAATACCGCCAGATTCATCAGGGCATCCTCCTTCTTCTCCTGCTTCCAGATCCCCACAAGTTCGGCTTGCACCTCCTCACGCTCGCGGCGAGGAATCGCATTGAGGATATTGCGTTGTTTATGCACCAGACAGCGTTGCCGGGGGGTGGCGGTAAACAACGCGGAAACCGCTGCCAGCAAGCCATCATGCCCGTCCGTCACAAAGAGATCCACCTGGGTTGCCCCGCGCGTGCGGATGTCTTGGAGGATACTGAGCCATCCCTCTTTGCTCTCTTCTGCACAGGCTCGCAACGCCAACACCTCCTTGTTGCCTTGCGAATCAACCCCCAGGACCGTCAAAATGATGCTGGAGTCACACTGCTTCCCATGCCGGATGGTGAAATGAATCCCATCCAGGTACACGATGCGCCACTGCTGCTGCAATGAACGCACCCGCCAAGCGTCGAATTGCTCGGTTAAGGTCTGATTGAGGCGGCTCACCGTGCTGGCGCTGGGCGTCACCCCTAAAAGCGTTTTCGTCACTTCTCCCACTTTATGGGTACTCGTTCCGCTAACAAACATTTCCGTCAACGCTGCTGCCACCTGGGGTTCATAGCGACTGTAGCGTTCAAAGGCTTGCGTCTGAAACTGTCCCTCCCGATCTCTGGGCACGCTCAGATCCTCGATCCGGCCGGTTGCCGTCACCAAATCGCGCGTGTAGGAGCCATTGCGGTAGCCTTGACGGAATGGGGTACTCTCTCCCCATTCTGCTCGAAGAAAGAGGCTCAGTTCTTCCTCCATGATTTCTTCCATCACTACGCGTGTCGCTCCACGAATCAAGGTACGCAGATGTTCATGAAATTCCTGTTGTCCTGGCAAACTAGGCGATGTCGCCTCTGTCGTTGTCAGATGACTGTCCGGCGTGGTATGCTTTTTCTTGGGTGCAGGCATAGTTCCCTCCTTCTAGGAATTTGAAGGTCCATAGACAAGAGAAGGTCTATGCCTGTAGTATCACCTCAAACCCGGCTCTTTGGAAGGGCTACCTTTACACAACATTCGGCATGGCATCCTTTGCATTTGCTTGTAAATAAGGCCAGCGTGCTTCTATTGGTACCCAGAAGATGTTTTCAGATGCATATTCATCACGATCTTCAAGCATCTGAATGCGATCTGCTGGATCAATAACATATAATTCATCGGACGGATCACCAGCCAACTCTTCAAGTTGGTTTCGTCGTTCTTCAAATGCATCGGAGATATACTTTAAAAAGATGAGTCCCAATACCACATGTTTGTACTCTGATGAGTCCATATGACCGCGCATTTTATCGGCAGCTTGCCAGAGAGTTTCTTCAAATCCCAACTGACCACCATTGTTCTTCTTCTCACTCGTTTTACTTTGTGCCATATTTTGCCCGTTGCTCCTAAAAAATGTTTAAATGTGGAGATATTCTAACAGGTGTCGCAGGGTTAAGCAACAGATATTGGTGGAACGGGTGCGCGTAGGATTTTTGCAAAGGTGAAAGCTGTTTCGTTGCCTATCCACTGGTCTTTTACCCCTT
>WNFB01003739.1_pt1 | contig 13438 bp, 8 predicted proteins | sample 5400501 | NCBI WGS metagenome assembly WNFB01 (sample SAMN13153341, study PRJNA577476) | soil metagenome | isolation source: 200 cm saprolite under Douglas fir tree site 2 hole 1 | place: USA:California | collected 2015-04-18
GCCTGACGCCTCTCGGGGCGCGCAAGGTCTTCCAGTCGAAAGCAGGCCACCGGATCCAGACCGACCGGGAACGGATCGGGCTGTCGCTTTCCGCGCTGCACGGGGCCGCCATGGCGCTGTTTGCCGTGGGCGTCACCGGCCTTCTCATTATCTTGCGACCCCAGCATTTCTGGGAGAACCTGGGCGCCGCGGCGCTTGTGGTCCTGGTCGCGGTTGCGCTCTGTGACCAGTTCATTCCTTTTGTGCTCGTGGCCCGTCACGACGAGCCGGAAACGCTCCTCAGACGCTGGATGCCGTTCCTCCGGCTGAATGTTTTTCTCGTGCTTCCCCTCACTTTTCCGACGCTGATTTCAAGGACCATCTCGCGGCTGCTTGAGACGCCGGAAGCCCAGCAAGTTGAGTCCACTCCGCAGGAGGACCTCCAGGAGTTGATTCAGGCAGGCGAGCAGGAGGGCCTGATCGAAAAAGGGGAGGGCGAACTGCTCCAGTCCGTGGTCGAATTCGGCGACAAGGTTGTGCGCGAGGCGATGACGCCGCGCCCGGAAATCGCCGCCCTCGAAATCAACTCCTCCATCGAGGAGCTGCGCCGTCTGGTCCGTGAAAAGCGTCAATCACGGTATCCGGTCTATTCAGGCCAGCTCGACCAGATCGAAGGGATAGTCATGGTGCGCGACCTGATGGAACTGCGCCCCGAGGAGCAGGCGAAAGTCTCGCTGCGGTCGCTCCTCCGACCGGTGCCCTTCGTCCCTGAGACGAAGCCGGTCCGGGAACTGCTCAAAGAATTGCAGCAGTCCACCATCCAGATGGCCCTAGTGGTGGACGAATACGGAAGCGTCTCGGGCCTCGTCACCATCGAGGACCTGCTCGAAGAGATCGTGGGCGAGATCCGGGATGAGGTCGAGCCGCACGCCCAGGATATCGTCAAGGAATCGTCCGATACCTACATCGTCGCGGGACACACCGAGCTCAACCAGATCGTGGACCAGCTCCACGTGGAAGTCGAAGAAGGCGATTACTCCACTGTCGGGGGCTTCCTGACGTCCCACCTGGGACATCTTCCATCACCCGGCGAAAAGGTCGAAGCAAACGGCGTTACATTTGAAGTCCTCGAAGCCGACCAGCGGACCGTCCTCAAGGTCCGCCTTCGCTTCCCATCAGCCTCTCCTGCGACTGCCGCCACCCATGCAAGACCCCACTCCGTTTAAATCCGGTTTCGTCGCCGTCGTCGGACGTCCCAACGTCGGGAAGAGCACGCTGATCAACTCACTGGTCGGCGCGAAGGTTTCGATCGTCACCGCCACTCCTCAGACCACCCGCAATCGCATCCTGGGGATCGTCAACCGGCCTGACTCTCAGGTGATCCTCATGGATACTCCGGGAATCCACAAGCCCCTGTCCCGGCTGAACGAGCAGATGATGGCCTACGTCCGCCAGGCGCTCGAAGACCGCGACCTGGTCCTGTTGATCGTGGATGCCTCCGCAGATTTCGGGCGGGGCGACCAGTTCGCCCTCGAGCTCGTGAAGAAGTATGCGGCGAAGAGCTTTCTTGTGCTGAATAAAATTGACTTGGTCCAGAAGCCCCGCCTCCTGCCTCTGATTGACCGTTATTCGAAGCTGCACGATTTCGAGGAAATCATGCCGATTTCGGCGCTGCACGGGCCAGGGCTGGCCGAACTGATGGGCGAAGTGATCAAACGCCTGCCGGAAGGGCCCCAATATTTTCCAGCGGACGTTTATACTGACCAGCCGGAACGCTTCCTCGCTAGCGAAATCATCCGGGAAAAGATCATTTGCCATACCCGCCAGGAGTTGCCCTATGTCACCGCGGTTTTGATTGAGCAGTTTGAGGAGACAGGCACCCTCACTCGAATCCATGCCACAATTGTCGTGGAAAAAGAATCGCAGAAGCCGATCGTCATCGGGGCCGGCGGCCAAAGGATCAAGCGGGTCGGTACCGATGCACGCCGGGAACTCGAAAAGCTCTTCCCACCCAAAGTGTTTTTGGAGCTCTATGTCAAGGTCGAACCACACTGGCGCGACAACCACGCCCTGGTCGCGGCACTCGACTATAGGGCAGAATAGGGCGGGGTTTTCGCACCCTCGCGCGTGCGTGCGAAGCTCCGGGCGGAGTTTAAGAGTCCGGCACGGCAGGGTTTGCGCTTTCCAGTAAGATATCCCTGCCCTTGCCGGCCCGTGGCATGCCGCGCCGGGGAAAGCCGAACGGCGTCCTGGAGGGCATGTTAGAATCCGCAGCCAACTGGCCCGGGCGAGGTTCAAGGTCAATGCCCAAAGCGTTCCGAGGATCTGTGATCGTCGCGATCGTCGTCCTGGCTTTTGCGTGGCTTTCACTCGCCCAGCTTCTGCCCGAGAAAGCGGCCAAGCCTCCTAAGCCATCGCCGGGCAAGACCAGAGCCCAAGCGCCGCCCCCCGAAACAAAAATTGAAGAGCCGGAGGTCGTGCTCATCAAAGCCGGTGAATTCCGAATGGGGTCGAATGGCGGAGCAGAGGACGAAAAGCCCGTACACAAAGTCATTGTTTCGGACTTCTACATTACAAAGTACGTCGTGGACAACGCTGAGTACAGGCGCTTCGTGGACGCCACCGGACATCGCGCGCCCGCGCCGAAGGATGAAGGCTGGTCGTTTTGGAGCGGGCGGAGCTTTCCGCGGGAAATTGCACGCCAACCCGTCGTCAACGTGAGCTGGGACGACGCTGTGGCGTACTGCCGGTGGCTGAGCCAGGCAACGGGCAAACTCTACCGATTACCAACGGAAGCCGAATGGGAGAAGGCGGCCCGGGGCGGTCTGGACCAGAAAAAGTACCCGTGGAGTGACGACCCGCCAGACGAGCACAAGGCTTGGTTTGGCCAAAAATTGTTAAGCCGCCTCGTGCTGAAGAACAAGGACCACGGCGTTGCAAACGCCTACGGGCTGTACGGCATGGCAGGCAACGTCAACCAATGGGTGGCGGACTTATATAATGGCCGCTATTATGGGCGTTCTTCCCCGCGCGACCCTCAGGGACCTTTCGGTGGAGTCGACCGGTCTGTGCGAGGCGGCGGGCTGTTTGATGACGCGACCCGGATTCGCTGCGCTTCCCGCAGCTTCAAGCCTCCGACCGACCGTTTCGTCGACGTCGGGTTCCGTGTCGCGCGCCAGTAGTGGAACCAAGACCCGAAGAGGCGCGCAGCGGCAATCAGCGTCATCGCGCGGCCGGGGTGGGCTCCTTCTATGGGGACTTCGCGCAACGGAAGCCGATTTCCTCTGACCTGGCTGAGGCGAGGTCCAGATTGCGCGCTGTCGTAGTGACGTGATTCTTGTCGGACTTGAACGACCCGCCTCGAATTGCCTTGGCGGTGATGGGGACTCGGAAGTCCAGGCGGCCGTTTGGATAAGGTTTGTAGGCGTCCTGACACCAATGCCAAACATTCCCTGACATATCGAGGATGCCGAAAGGCGTCGAGGCGGCGGGGTGGCTGCCGATGGGCTCGGGGTGCCCGAGTCCGGTCTCTTCGCTATTTGTCAGAGTGGGATCGAACTGGTTGCCCCAAGGGTAGATCCTGCCGTCGTTGCCGCGCGCCGCGAATTCCCATTCAGCCTCAGTCGGCAACCTTTTGCCCTTCCACTTCGCATAAGCCCCCGCATCGTCCCATGTGACTCCCGTCACGGGCCACATAGCCTGCTCACCCGGATATGTCCCCTCTGGCCATGTCGAGGGCGGCGGATGACCGGTTGCTTGCATGAACTCAGCATAGTCGGCGTTCGTCACCGGAGTCTTGTCCAGATAAAACGGGGCCACAGTGACGTAGTGAGCGGGGCGTTCTGCTCGGTCGGGCGAGCCCTCTCGTCCCATCATGAATGTCCCGCCTGGGATGTAAACCATGCCGATGGACGGCGTTTTTCCCGGGTGCCGGAGACCCATGAGTATGGCCAGCAGGACCAAAAGAGCAAGGACTCCGCCCCCGACCCCCAGCCAGAGGGTTGGTATCCGCTGCTTCGGGCGGGGAGGCGGGACAGAGGGCCGGCGTGTCGGGGTCGTGGTCGGAGGTCGAGGCGGTAGAACTGGTTTTCGAGGCACTGCCGGGGGAGGCGTGGGAGTGATCGAGGGCAACGGTTCCGCGGCCGGTTCTGTCTCCTCTTTGGTCAACGGCGGCACGGGTGTTTCTGTCTCGACGCCGCTGACCACTGCGAACGGTGACGGAGCCATTCGTTCGTCTTCCACGAATGGCTCTTGGACGAGCCCGCGCGGCGGCGTTGGCGTGGCACCATATCCGATATCAGGCTCAGCCTCGGCGGACACGCCTGACAACGCACGGGCACCGGGTTCCGGCGCGACCGCCTCAGGCTCCACGACACTGATTGAAGGGCTCCGTTCGGGGGCTCGTTTTCGCTCCGCAGCCTGCACGGCTTTGACAAAGTCCGCAGCGAACTCCACGGCAGTCTGGTACCTCAGGTCCCGGTCCTTCAGGATCGCCTTCATCACCACTTCTTCGACTTCGGGCGGAACGCTGAGGGCCGGGTTCACGAACCGGAAAGCCGGAGGTTCTTCGAGCATGTGTTTCCGGATGTACCCCAAAGGCGTGTCGGAGTAAAAGGGAACGCGGCCGGTCAGCATTTCGTAAAGGACAATCCCCAGCGAATAGACGTCGGAGCGGGCGTCGAGTTCCTCGCTGCTCATGCCGGAGGACTGTTCGGAGGACATGTAGGCGGGCGTGCCGAGCAGGACGCCGGTCATCGTGACCGTGCTCGAATCGAGCAGCTTGGCGATGCCGAAGTCCACGACCTTGACGATCAGCTCGCCTTCGTCGCCTCGGGTCAGAAAGATGTTGTCGGGCTTGAGGTCGCGGTGGATGATCCCGAGCTTGTGGGCGGCATGGAGTCCGCGCGCCACCTGCTGGAGAATCTCCGCGCATTCCCAGACGGGCATCGCGCCGCGCGATTGAAGGGCCTGGCGAAGCGTCTCGCCTTCGAGGTACTCCATGCCGATGTAAGGCGTGCCGTCGTCGGCCTGGCCGGACTCGTAAATCGTCACGACGTTCGGGTGTCGAATGCGCCCCGTTGAAGCCGCTTCGTTTCCGAAGCGCATGAGGAATTCCGGATCGTCGAGCAGCTTGCGCAGGAGGACCTTCAGCGCCACCAGCCGGTTCCCGACTGCGATCTGCTCAGCCAGGAAGACGCTTCCCATCCCGCCGGCGCCCAACTCCCGGATGATGCGATAGCGGCGCGCCAGACCTGCCGCAAGCTCGGGGCCCATCGATTTAGGAGGGGCGGGGAGGAAGGTGCCGTCGCGCGGGCAGAACTCCGTCTCGTCGGGGTAGCTTCGCTGGCATGTGGGGCAAATGCGCATCGCCTGCCCTAATGACCATGAATATACTACAGCGGGTCAAAATCAGAGAATGCCTTTTACGGAAACACGCCTGGAGGGCGGAGAGGCCAGCGGGCGTCAAGGAGTTTTCTAAAGGGAACTACTCGCTGAGGGTAACGCCGAGGGACTTCATTTTCCGGTAGAGGTGGCTGCGTTCGAGCCCCAATACCTCGGCGGTGCGGCTCACGTTTCCGTGGTTTTCCTGGAGCTTCCGCAAAATGTAATCGCGCTCGTAAGCGGCGCGCGCTTCCTGCAGGCTGGAAAAGCCGCTCGTCCCGGGCCGGGGGGGGCCGGACCGCCCGGGGTCCCGGTAGAGGTTCGGCGGCAAGTGTCGCCGCTCAATCCGCTCGCCCGGCACCATAATGACCATTCGCTCGACCAGGTTCTTCAGTTCACGCACGTTGCCCGGCCAGCGGTAATGGAGGATGGTCTCGAGGGCCGATTCCGAGAAGTGCTTGGGCCGCCGCCCGTAGGCCCGCGCAAATTCACCGAGAAAATAGTTGGCGAGCGCGGGAATGTCCTCGGGATGCTCGCGGAGCGGGGGAACGTAAAAGGGGATGACGTTGAGCCGGTAAAACAAGTCCTCGCGGAAGTTGCCTTTCTGGATCTCCTCTTCCAGGTTCTTGTTCGTCGCAGCGATGACGCGCACGTCCACCGTCAGGTTGTTGCCGGAGCCGATGGGCGTGAAACGCTGCTCCTCGATCACGCGCAGGACTTTGGACTGCGTGCGCAGGCTCATATCACCGACTTCGTCGAGGAATAGAGTGCCGGTGTCTGCCTGGGCGAACTTGCCCACCTTGTCTTCCACGGCTCCGGTAAACGAGCCCTTCACATGACCGAAGAGTTCGCTCTCGATCAGCTCTTCGGGGATGGCGGCGCAGTTGACCTCGACAAAAAGCTGCTGAGCCCTCGGGCTCAGGTTGTGGAGCGCCCGGGCCACGAGCTCCTTGCCCGTGCCGCTTTCGCCATAGACCAGGACGCGGCCGCTCGTCGGCGCCGCGAGCCCCAGTTGCTGTCGTAACGCTTTCATCGGCACGCTGTCGCCGATGATGCGGTGCTGCCCTTCGAGCTGGTCGCGGAGCAAGCGGTTCTGGGCCGTCAATTTAAGCTGCTCGACCGCGTGCCGGAGGGTCAACAGGGTCTTGTCGATCGACAGTGGCTTTTCCAGGAAATCAAATGCGCCCAGCTTGGTCGAGCGGACCGCGGCGTCAATGGTGCCGTGACCTGAAATCATGATGATCAGCGGCGGGCTTTCCGTCGCCTGGATTTTTTCGAGTGTCCTTACCCCGTCGATCCCGGGCAGCCAGATGTCGAGCAGGACCAGGTCGAAGCGCTTTTTCCCGAGCTTCTCGAGGCACGCCTCCCCCGTTTCGACCGCGTCCACGCGATAGCCTTCGTCCTGGAGGACGCTCGCCAGCGACTCGCGAATCCCCGGCTCGTCGTCCACCACGAGGACTGAATAGTGTTTCATACGAAGAGGCTGCGGAAGACACGGCGACGGCGTCCGGTCCCGCCCGTCACGTTTCAACACTCGCAGCCACAGGGCGCTCGACAGGCAGCTCGATGATGAATTTCGTGCCCGTCGGCCGGTTTTCCTCGACGCGGATTCCGCCGTGATGCTCCGTCACGATCCTGCTGACGATGGCGAGGCCCAGGCCAGTCCCCCGGGCTTTCGTCGAAAAATACGGCAAGAAGAGTTTTTCTTTCGCTTCCTCGGGAATTCCGGGACCGCTGTCGGCCACGACCACCTCGATGACTTCGCGCTCGGGATCAAATTGGGTGCTCACCCAGATCTCTTTCGGGACCGATTGTTCGAGCGCCTCCGCAGCATTGTCAATCAGATTCACCACGGCGCGTTTCATCTGGTCAGGATCGGCTTGCACGGGCGGCAGGTCGAAGGCCAGGTCGCGGTGGACCTCAATTCCTTCGAGCCGCCCCTCGAAGACAATCAAGGCCTTCTCAACGATGAAATTGAGGTTGGAGAGGACGGGCTTTGAGGAAGGAAAGCGGGCAAAGTCCGAGAACTCATCCACCAACGTCTTGAGAGTCGCCACTTCCCGGGCGATCAAGGAAGCGCTTTGCGCCACTGTGCCCAGCCATTCCAGGCTGTGGGACCGTGTCGCCTCTCGCTCGGCCAGGCGCAGAATGCGCTCACTCGAAAGCTGGATGGGCGTGAGCGGGTTCTTGATTTCGTGGCAAATCCGCTGGGCCACCTCCTGCCAGGCCGCGGCTTTCTGCGCGCGCAACAGTTCCGAGAGGTCCTCCAGCACCATGACGGACCCCACCATGAGGTGATTCGTGCGGATGGAGGAAAGGGTCACGGCCACCGCGGCGCGGCGCGTCCCCAGGTCCAGGTCCATCTGCCGGGTCACGACTCCCTGGCGCTCGGCGCGGCGAAACAGTCGCGCGATCTCGCGCGCGTCTTCGGCAGAAAACAGGTCGGTCAGCGATCGCGCGGACTGAACGTCCTTGCGGCCAAATATACGCTCCACGGTGGCGTTGATTTGAGTGATCTGCTTTTTCGCGTCGAAGAATATAACCCCGGTCGGGATGTTTTGAAGGATTGCCTCCATGGTGTTCCCGCGCTTTTCGAGCTCCCGGTTCGCGCCTTGCAAAGCCTGGGCGGCCTGCTCGATGGCGCGACGGTTTTCAAGCAGCTGGCGGGTCATCTCGTTAAAGGAATGGATCAGGCTGCCGAGCTCAACGTCCGCCCGGGCGGAGACCCGGAACTCGAGGTTTCCTTTGGAGACTTCGTGGGTCGCCTCGATCAAGGCCTGAATAGGGACGGTGACCTGCTTCGAGAGGAACAGGGAAAGCCACGTGGCGACGAAAAGAATCAAGAGCGTCAGAAGCGCGAGCACGGAAAAATAAGTCCGCTTGACAGCCCGCCGTTCCCGGCTCAAATGATCGTACTTCTCGGACTCGCGCTGGATCTCTGCGGCCATCTGCTCGATGCCTGGTGGCAGGCCCGTGATGCTCACGACGCTACCGGCGTTTCGGGTCCGCGGGCCAGCGAGGGGCCGCGCGGCCAAAATAAAAGTTGAATCAGCCGCGTGAAGAACAAGAGGACCTCGCGCCAGGATCTCCTGCCCGCTCGCAAGGTCCGGGAGGGCCCTGGCGATGACATCGCCCCCGGGAAACGGGTCCCCCGCGCGCGCCAGAAGGCGGCCATGCGCGTCGAAGCATGCCGCGGAGGCGAGATCGAGGTCGGAAACCTGGCGGGCTAGACGGCTCTCAATTGACGGGATGTCGCGACGCGCCATGTCCCGGGCTAAGCCCTTGTCTTCGGAAAGCTGGCTTGCGCCGCGGACCGCGCTTTCCCTGGCGTCGGACTCCAGTTGCTGCGCGATGGCCGTGGCATCCTTGCGAACAACGTCGAAAGGAATGCCGAACCATTTGTCAATGCTCCGGTTGAGCAGCCCGTAGGCGAAAGCGAAAAGGAAACAGACGGGCACGAGGGAGAGCCCGAGGAACGCCGCCACCATTTTGGTTTTGAAGCGCGACCCGAGCTGCGCCTGCCGTCGCTCCACGTAGAGCTTGAGCAGAATCCTCAACAGGATCAGGGCGAAAATGACGAATGCGAGGAAAATTAAGGTGGAAATGGCGAGCAGGGCGATCGTCTCGGCCGCGCTCTGCGGGCGGATGAAGGATAGGTTCAAGGACGCCTGGCTCCAGGCCAGAAAAAACAGGGCGACCACAACACCGAGGAGGAAAATGAGGAGCGTCTTGCGTGGCCGGTGCGGATTTGACTCCATGCGGTTAACCTTAATGGTGATAGATTTCCATCCGTTTTAACGCGGGGCCGACGCGCCCTGACACCCCGGAAACGGCGGGAGGCTTTGCGAAAGCGAAGCCCTTAGGGTCGGCGCGAACCACGTGCCGGTGGTTCAAAAACGGCTCTAAGGGACAAGCTTCGCACCGGGGAACCTCGCGCTTGCAGTACCGCTTTCCTGCTTCAACCAGGAGGGCATGGAACTCGTTGAATAGAGCAGCGCTTGCCGGCAGGTGCTCGTGCAAGACCTGCTGCGCTTCCGAATAACTCGCAGTCGGCTCCAAAAGGCCGTGCCGCGCCAGGACTCGCCGGCTGTAGGCGTCAGCGACAAAGAACGGCTTGCCCCCCGCATAGAGAAGAATTGCATCAGCCGTTTCAGGGCCCAGCCCTTTAAGTGCCAGTAGTTCGCGGCGCAACTTTTCTCCGGGGGTAGAAAACATGGCGCTGAGCGAGCCGCCATGGGAAGTCTCCAAATACCGCAAAAAATTCCGTATCGTGCGCGCTTTTTGACGGAAAAAGCCGGCAGGCCGGACCAGGAACTCAAGATTGGACAGGGAGGCGCTGCTCAGCTTTTCATGGTTGAGCATCCCGGCCTGCCGAAGTCTCCTTACGGCCAAAGCGGCGTTTTTCCATGCCGTGTTTTGTGTAAGTATCGCGCCTAGAATGACTTCGAGCCGAATACGAGCCGGCCACCACCCCTGCGGACCAAACGCCGCGAGAAGCGTCGTATATAAACGCCTCAACTGCCGGCGCGTTTCGGACTCCTTCCCGTTGGTCGCAGGTCGCATGATTTTCAAAAGCTATCCCCGCCGTCACCCAAAGTCAAGGCGAGAGCGGGCGCTGTCGGCTGAAACTGTAAAAGTCGCTATTTCTGCGGGTTAAAAGCAGTTGCCGGCTGTACAAGGTGCGCGCTGTTCGAGCCAGAAAACGGTGAAAGAAGCCATTCAATCTGGATTTCCACGGGGAAACGGTCTAGGAAATCGGCTTGACAATATCCCTCGACTTTTCTACGATGGCAATAAGTGTCCGATGACCAGGAATTCGACTACGAACCCGCAGGGAGCCTAAACGCTCCTTTCACTCTTGACCTCTTTCATGCGCTTAATCGGGGGTTCACGGGATGTCTGGAAAGCTTGGCGAAATTCTGCTCAAGGAGAACTTAATCTCACCTGAGCAGCTCAAGCAGGCCCTCGAGCACCAGAAATCGAATGGGGGCCGGCTGGGTAACACACTGGTAAAGCTGGGGTTCCTGAGCGACGACGAAGTCACCGCCGTGCTCTCCCGCCAGTACGGTGTCCCTTCGATCAACCTCTCATACTTCGAGGTGGACCCCAGCGTCATCAAGCTGATCCCGATGGAAACCGCGATCAAGTACCAGGTTCTGCCCTTAAGCCGGGTCGGTTCTTCGCTCACCCTGGCCATGGTGGACCCCACCAATGTGTTCGCCATGGACGACATCAAGTTCATGACGGGCTTCAACATCGAACCCGTGGTGGCCTCTGAAACGGCAATCACGGAGGCCATCAAGAAGCACTATGGTAGCGCTGAGGACGCGGAACGCAAGAAGGAACTCGAGGAAATCGTCAGCTTCATTGACGAAGGAGCTACGGAGAGCGTCGAACTGGAGGCGGAAGACCAGGCAGGCCTGAACCTGGCGGAACTCGAGAAGGCTGCTGAAGAAGCGCCGGTCATCAAGCTGGTAAACTACATCCTGACCGACGCAGTGAAGCGTGGCGCGAGCGACATTCACATGGAGCCTTACGAAAAGGAATACCGCGTCCGCTATCGCGTCGACGGGATGCTCATGACCATCATGAATCCGCCCAACAAGCTGCGGGACGCCATCATCAGCCGCGTGAAGATCATGGCCAAGCTCGATATCTCCGAGAAGCGGCTGCCGCAGGACGGGCGCATCATGATCAAGTTCATGAAGGACGGGAGGAAGAAGCAGCTCGACTTCCGAGTCTCCGTCCTTCCCACGCTGCACGGTGAAAAGATTGTGATGCGGCTTCTCGACAAAGAAAACCTGCGGCTGGACATGACCAAGCTCGGGTTCGAGCCCGAGTCGCTCGCCAAGTTCCAGAAGGCTATTTTCAAGCCTTACGGGATGGTGCTGGTCACCGGGCCGACGGGAAGCGGAAAGACAAACACGCTTTACTCTTCCATCTCCCAGCTCAACAAGCCGGACACCAACATCATCACGGCGGAAGACCCGGTCGAGTTCCAGTTGCCAGGTATCAACCAGGTGCAGATGAAGGAGCAGATCGGGCTGAACTTCGCCGCAGCCCTCCGGTCGTTCCTCCGGCAGGACCCGAACATCATTCTGGTGGGCGAAATCCGCGACTTTGAGACCGCGGAAATCGCCATTAAGGCGGCCCTCACGGGACACCTGGTCCTCTCCACTCTCCACACCAATGACGCGCCCTCCACCATTTCGCGACTCATGAACATGGGCATCGAGCCCTTCCTGGTGGCCACGTCCGTGCATTTGATTGCCGCCCAGCGACTCGCCCGCCGCATCTGCGCGGAGTGCAAGGTGGAGGACCACGTCACACCTCAGGTGCTCATTGACGCCGGCTATACTCCCGAGGAGGCCAAGTCCGTTAAAGTCTTCAAGGGCCAGGGCTGCGCTACGTGCGGGAACAAAGGTTACAAGGGGCGCTTAGGTCTTTACGAAGTCCTGGAAATCTCTGACGATCTGCGCGAGTTGATCCTGGTGGGCGCGTCTGCCCTCGAGATCAAAAAGAAAGCTATCGAGCAGGGCATGATTAGCCTTCGGCGCAGCGGCCTGATCAAAGTTGCCGCGGGATTGACCACTCTCGAAGAAGTCATCCGCGAGTCTGTTCTCTAATTCGCGCCTCACGGGGAGGGGGAGCGCGAGAAAGCAGGATCCATGTCCATACCGAGCCTGAGCGATCTCCTGAAGCGCATGGTGGACTCGGGGGGTTCCGACCTCCACATCACCACGAATTCCCCGCCGCGCGTCCGCGTCCACGGCGAGCTGAAACCTTGCGACGACCTTCCGCCGCTCGGTCCCGCCGAAACGAAGCAGCTCGCCTACAGCATTTTGACCGACGCGCAAAAGCACCGTTTCGAAGAGACGCTGGAACTGGACTTTTCTTTCGGCATCAAGGACATCGCGCGCTTTCGCGGCAACCTCTTCAACCAGCGGGGAGCCGTCGCGTGCGTCTTCCGCGTGATCCCTTTCGAGATCAAGACGTTCGAGCAACTGGGTCTGCCCCACATCCTCCGCAAGCTGTGCGAGAAACCCCGCGGTCTGGTCCTGGTTACCGGCCCCACCGGGAGCGGCAAGTCAACCACGCTCGCAACGATGCTCAACGCGATCAACGAAACGCGCTTCGAGCATATGATCACGATCGAGGACCCGATCGAGTTCATCCACCCGCACAAGAGGTGCCTGGTGAACCAGCGAGAAGTCCATTCCGACACCCATTCCTTTGCGAACGCGCTGCGCGCGGCGCTGCGGGAGGACCCTGACGTGGTCCTGATCGGGGAGATGCGTGACCTCGAGACGATCGAATCGGCGCTGCGCATCGCGGAAACCGGACACTTGACCTTCGGGACGCTGCACACCAATTCCGCCTCTTCGACCATCAACCGCATCATCGACGTGTTCCCCGCCCACCAGCAATCCCAGGTCCGCGCCCAGCTCTCGCTGGTGCTCGAGGGCATCCTGTGTCAGTCGCTGTTGTCCAAGTCCGACGGCCGAGGCCGCGCCATGGCCATGGAAATCCTGATTCCCAATGCCGCGATCCGCAATCTGGTCCGCGAAGATAAGATCCACCAGATTTATTCAGCGATGCAGTCCGGACAAGAAAAGTTCGGCATGCAGACTTTCAACCAGGCGCTCCACACGCTTTATCAGCAGAAGAGCATCACCCTGGAGACGGCCTTGGCCCGTTCGAGCAATCCCGAGGAGCTCCAGGATATGATCACCCGCGGCGCTCCAACCGCCGCTCAACGTTCGCAGCCGCCCTACGCCCCCGCGCGCCGATAGCCAAGCGTGACATCGGGGGCCAGGGAGCCCTCAGTGAGGTGAGAAGCTATGCCGCAATTTGAATTTCGCGGAACGTCACGAACCGGACAACAGATCACCGGAGTCCGCGCTTCCCCCAGCCGCGAAGCGCTCGACTCCGTCCTGCGTCGCGAACAGATCACGCCCACCCGCATCGTCGAGAAAGGCCGGGAGATCGCCATCCCGAAGCCCAAGGTGGCGGGGAGGGTCACCCAAAAGGAGCTGGCGGTTTTCACGCGCCAGTTTTCTGTGATGATTGATGCCGG
>WNFB01015404.1_pt1 | contig 13438 bp, 19 predicted proteins | sample 5400501 | NCBI WGS metagenome assembly WNFB01 (sample SAMN13153341, study PRJNA577476) | soil metagenome | isolation source: 200 cm saprolite under Douglas fir tree site 2 hole 1 | place: USA:California | collected 2015-04-18
TAATCTTTGATGAGTTTCGTCAAGTCGGCGAAGGAAGCGCAAAGAAAGAAGGCACGGGCCTGGGCTTAGCCATAGCCAAACGGCTGGTAGAGCAGCATGGGGGAGAAATCGGTGTGGAAAGCGAAGTCGGCAAGGGCAGTCGATTTATCTTCACCCTCCCCCTCGTCGGGGCGCTCCGGGCGTTTCAGCAGGCTGCGGGAAAAGATCGAAATTGAAACTCTCGATGTCGACAACGCTCAGAGAGCGCCGAATTCTAACGGACGGCTACCCTGTCGAAGGTAGCATCCTGAAAAGCCGCTCATAGACTGCGTGAGCCATCCTGAAGCTGTTATTGGACCCAAATGGCCCCAGATTAATTCCGGAGAATCCCCAATTGATTGAAAGATGCAGTACATGTGGAGACTCGAATCCCAGACGTCTACCTTGCAGCGGTAACGATCAAGCAATTCCTTCTTCGGCTCGTCGCCTGAGCTGCCGCTCATCGTTCGTTTTCTTCTGCCCTCTACCGGTCCGACGATCAGCCTCACATCTTGGCGCCGGCGTTTTTCCCTGCCGACGTAGCGGTCCAGATTCGCCTCACCAGTACAGTCGTTGCAGGCACCTCATTCCCCCGTGTGGATAATATGCTCGGATATCAGTAGTTTCGCTTCGCCCGAACGATCATGGGCACTGGAATCAGCGTCTGATCGCCTTTCCACGGCAGTGTCCCCGAGGCCTTCTGAGAAACACGCCGCCGCCTTCGGGCACTCTTGGCATTTCGCAGGAATCGATTTCGAGCACATATAGAGGACGGGCCACGTATGGACCGTGAAACTACTGCCTTCGGAAGTTCGCGCAAGTGGTTGAATTGATGGCGTCCCACATGGGCCGTACTTTGAACCATTAGCACAACTGAGGACTTTGCTCGTTGATCTCTGCTGCACAGCTTAGGGGCTTCCTGCTGAGGTTCGGGACCGCTTAGGAACAGCGACTTTCAAACTGTGTTGGATACACGCTTTTGAGCGTTAAGGTTCCAGCTTTGAAGCTCAGCCGTGGCTTTCTCAAGCATATCCTTGTGATACTCGATCTTAAACCTTAAGTAATGGCCATGGCCCCGTCCACCTTCGTTGAGAAGGAGATGTTTTGCTTTTTTCGCAGCGTCTTTCTCATACGCCTCCAGACCGAGGCGTGTAGATTCCTCCGACAGGTCGCCTTCGGTGAAAACCTTTACTTTTACTTCTACTTTTGCATCACGGGCATCCAGCAAAATATAGTGCATTACGTGCTCGTGTTCAGTGCCTTGAGTGGGAGTGTGATAGTCACCAAAGCGCCCTCGTAGTCTCCCTGTTTGCCCAACGTAGACATACCCGTTGTCGAAAACCAGGAGGTAGATACCCGGAACTTCGGCTTTGTTTGGATTTGCTGGGTCTTCGGGGAATACTGGCTTTTGCTTAGGGAAGGTGACAGCGCCGAGAGAGCGCCATTTGTCAGGGGCAATGGGCAGCAGCGGCACTCGTTTTGGCATAATTTTTATGCCTCCGTTTTTATCCATAAAATATATGCCTCACCGCTGGGGGAATACGCCGTTGCCACTCTTTGCCAGAACTGCTCTTGCGGCGATCCTCGCAGGACTCCGTTATCGATCACAATTCTTAACGCCATGAGAGATGATTTTATACGACCAATGCGACAAGCGATTGCATTCCAGAAGACTGTTCTCGGGTGAAGAAGCCATCAAAAAAGGCAAAAATGGTCTGTTTTTGCGCCCGCTTCCCGTGTTAGCCAACGCCAACGCTCCAACTCAGCGGGTGACGCAGCGACGTAGCGACCGATGCGAGTGAGAGGCATTCCTTCGGGCCGACGCAGAGCTTGCCGCTAACTTTTTTGTGGATAATATTGCACTCGCCGGTCTTGGTCGATAAAGTAGCACACGAGCAAGAGCGAATAGCGATGGACGACGCACTCCACGCACTCCGTGCCCTGCGACTTCTGAAACAGAACTGATGAGCGCACTATGCGGCGGCGGCCTTGGGTTTGTCTAACTCGGCCAACAACTCGCGTATGCGCTCTCGTCTTTTGTCGTATTCGCTCAGTTCTACGTCTGTTAACCCTACAAACATAGCCGTTTCCCGAGCTTCGACCTGCTTTTCCAGCAGTCGGATAAGCTCGGCGTAGAGTTTTCCGGGGCCGTAGCCTTCCATAACGCACCCCCCTCTTGAGCGAGGCGGCATTACTCGGATGGCGGGAACGTTAGCAAAGGTTTGCTTGGAGATAAAAATGCAAACCACCCACTATATGGGTCATTCTGCGCAGGCACGATCTTACTCCACGTGATCCTGGCGCACGAAAGCGGCGTCAACCTTGCGCAGTGCTTCAACGGACTGCACATGCAAACGGCGGATGATCTGTTCGGGCTCCGAACGGCAGTCCGCGCATGGATCGGCTGATCGAAGCCAGCATTCAGTGGGCTGAAAGGATCATGCAGAAGATTGACGCTCGACTAAAGGAGCAGGCTTGATGATAGCGTTTGATGAGAATCTGATCGCGCTTCTGGATTCGCTCAGCCGCATAAAATCAACTCCGCTTCTGGAAAAAACGAACCGCCAAAACGACGATTATTACCAGTACAGCAATCTCAACCCAATTTGTTAGTGTCACACTGCCTCCCTGTTTCAATCGGCCTGATGACAAAAGAATACGCTTCCCTGCCTTAGCTTCGCCCATCTCGCCCCCGCTGTCGCTGCGAGCTAGGCCAGAGCGAAGTCTGAAAAATGCCAACGTTGTGTTCGCAAGTGCCATCATTTCGATGGTGCCGGTGCCTTCGCGGGCGCTTCGCTCCGATTGAAGCCCTCCTTGAATTGACAGCCTGAACAGTTTGGACGCAAACTTCCGCCGTGAAGCGGACCGTAGGAGAACATCTCGATTGGTTGCGCAGCAGGCTGGAGACGCTGAATCGTCAACTGGAGAGCGCCGGGCAGGAACAGACTACGCGCTGGCAGACCGAGATTCGCGCCATCGAATTGGCCATCGCCCACTACGAGGCAGCACTCAAGATTGAGAAACGTATTTCGACACGATCTGGGCGCGGCTGAGGCTCGGCCCAAGCGAAAGCCCTGTCTCTGCCCCAGCGGGAGGGTTCCTTGGGGGCAGAGACAGGGCTTTTTTCTTCGCGTTTGGCGTGGGCGGATTCTACGCTGGGCCTACCTGTGGAAAACGCACCCCTGTTGTGCAAAATTCCGCGCTGGGCCAGGGCCGGGGAGCTAAGTCCGAAAAATGGCGAAAGTTGTGTCCGCAAGGATAGCTTCATCGAAGGCCGGTAGGGTTTTTGGGTGCTTCGAGTCTAGGATCATGCTGGGGCAGGCGACCCCCATCACGGCCTGCGTTCGCCAAACCTTCAGTGCAGGGAAACCAGGTTGGGGTCATCGAGCCCTTCCGTTGGTGTCTACGCCGGGAGCGGCTCAGTCGAAACGTGTTTTGCGGTTTTAGGCACGAACTTTTCGAGCAGAGATCGGAACTTCGGTGGAGTTCTTCAGTCTCTTTCTCAAACAGCCCGCGTGGATCGGCGGCGGTTTTCAGTGCGTAACGCAGGTATGACAGCCGCATGAGCCACAGGGCATGTTTGAGGTCTTCTTCCTTGCGGACGTGAAAAGTGATCCAGCCTGAGTTGGGAACCCACTGGTGCTCTTCGGCAAGACCTTCTGCCAAGAGAGCATCGCGAACTGGGCGCGGGAAGGAAATGTCAACGATCCCGCCAGTGTGCACGTGTCCGAGTTCTGCGCTTTCGAAACGGAATTCCATTCCGCCAAAGTGGTGGGGATGAATCGAGATACTTGGCCACGCGGAGACTTCGTCTTCGAGCTTTTTCAGGTGCTTCATCATCCAAAACTCCATTGATTGCTTTTCGATGCCTGAGCACGACCGCTCGATTCAGCTAAGCATCCGAGCCGATCTTGTTAATTCTGAGGATAAAACTTAGGATTTCACGCGATGGCGACCAGACCGCTTGTAACCCGTTCATTGATGGACGAGTTTCTGCCGCATTGCGATTTCGGTGCGAGCTACGAGGTCCGCATCAACGCCCCCGCCTCGGTCGTGTACGAGTCGCTTCTACGCTCGGACTTCAGCGACATATGGCTTGTGCGTCTCCTGATGAGCATCAGAAGTGGAAAGCGGCTGCCACGCAATCGTATGCCGGGCGACCTACGTCAGCGGCTTCAAGGCACAGGATTCGTCGTTCTGGCGGAAGCCCCGAACGAGGAGATTGTCATTGGTGTTGCGGGGCGATTCTGGCGGCCTCAGAGTACAGTTCTCTCGACCGAGACAAGGATCAAGTGTTTCGGACAAGCCGCGCTGTGGAAATTCCGAAGCTATTGGAGTCTGGTTGGCCCCTTCTCGGGGCTTATGCGCAAGGCGATTCTTAAGCAGGTAAAGACCGAGGCGGAAGCAAAGACTGCTTGAGATGCGGCAGCAGCCAAAGTCTGTGGTTGCTGTCCTAAGGTGCTCGGCTTCGGGCTCCGGTAGAGGTAGGCTGAAGGCATGTACACCACGACTAGAAAGATGGCGGGCGTCACTCTGATGACATGCAAGGAATGTGGGCACGCGATCAGCATGAACAAGATTTGTGAGAAGCCCATTCAATCAGCAACAGACATGTTGAAACATATGGCTGCCCACAACGCCTCCCGCGCCTTCGCACCAGTTGGGCGGGTCATCCCACCGGAACCGGAAGCAGTGCCCTTGGTTGAATTGTCCCGCGCTCTAGGTGTCCCAGCATCAGTGGATCGCTTCGAGCCCCCAATCAGTCCGTTGCCCCAGAGTGCAGACTCGACCGGATACTCCTTAGACCAGTTGAGGCTGTCTGAGGCTCTGTTAACGATTTAGGGAGTTGGCGGGCCGGATTCTGGCGACCGAGCACTGGGCTGGTACCCAAAGGCGAAAGCCCATCTGATCTGCCATAATCTCCCCATGTGCGGGCGCTATCGACTTTCCCGGAGAAAGCAGCTTGTTGAGGAGTACTTCGCCAGCGCCTCAGGGGAGGAAGACTGGAGTCCCCGGTACAACATTGCCCCTACTCAGCCTGTCCCAGTCATCCGCCAGAATCCCAAGGAACCCGTCCGGGAATTGTCGCTAGTCCGCTGGGGGCTCATTCCCTCGTGGGCAAAAGACTCGACTGCCGCCGCCAAGATGATCAACGCAAGGTCGGAAACAGCGGGCACCAAGCCCGCGTTCAGCGATGCGTTGAAATCTCGCAGGTGCCTGATCCCCGCAGACGGCTTCTATGAGTGGCAGGAGACGAGGAAAGCCAAGCAGCCGTACTGCTTTGAAGTCGGCGAAGGGGAGTTGTTCGCGTTCGCTGGAATATGGGACCGATGGAAGGCCGCAAGCGGCAAGACCGTCGAGACCTGCTCGATTCTTACCACGAGCCCGAATGCTGTGACCTCAGCCGTCCACGACCGCATCCCAGTCATTCTTGATCCGGATGGCTACGACCTATGGCTCGATCCGGGGATGAGGGATGTGAGTGTGGCATCCGAACTGTTGAAACCCTGCGATGCTCGGCTGATGCGGTGCTATCCCGTAAGCACTCGGATCAACCACGTCGCTAACGACGACGAAGAATGCTCTCGACCAATGGAACTTGCACAGATTCAGAATCGACTCTTCTTGTAGCGGGGCTGTGGGGCTATCCAATGTTCGTGGCAGGCATGGGCCTCCTTTAAGGTCGAGGTGACTTCCCTTGCCACGTCGGTCGAGGTGGTCGATCTTCCGAGGTTGCTGAGGAACCGCCCGAGCGATCTCGCATGCCTCGGCATCGACATCCCCATTGGGCTGCTCGACGGTCCCAGAGCGTGCGACAAGGCTGCCCGGAAGCTGCTCGGGCAGCCTCGCGGCAGCTGCGTCTTCCCTGCGCCATGTCGCGCCGCATTGCAGGTGGAGACCTACGAAGAGGCGAGCGCGATCAATCGGCAAAAGGCGGGGAGGGCGCTGAGCCGACAGGCAAGGCGCATCGTCCCGAAGATCAGGCTTGTAGGCAATGTCATCATCCCAGACTGCCAGCAGTGGGCGTTCGAGGTTCCCCCGAGGTCTGCTTCTGGGCGCTCAAAGGGCAGCGCCCCATGGCGCATAAATGGCGCATAATAAGAAGACCAAAGAGGGAGCAGTCGAGAGGGTCTCTGTTCTGAAGCCCGTCTTTCCAGACCTCGAACGGCACCTCGCTAACCGACCGCCTCACGTCGGCACAGACGATCTGCTGGACGCGGCTGCGGCGGCTTGGACTGCGCTGAGGCGGCTGCGAGGAGATATAAGCTGCGTCTGCACGCCAGAAGCGTGACGAGAAGGGATTATCGGTAGCGATCTTTTACTGACGCGGATTCAGCGAAACCGGAGACTGAAACCATACAAGTCTGTGGGTTTATGATGTGTGCTCCAACGGAGGAGGATGCTATGGCAGATCGCAGTGCGGCAGCGAAAAAGGCGGCTCAGACGAGAAAGCGCAGGACAGCAGGCAAGAAGGCGGCAAGAACTCGACGATTGAGAGCCGCAGGCAGAAAAGCGGCAAAGACCAGAAAGCGGAGAGAGGCGGGGCGGAAGGCAGCGGCTACTCGAAAGCTGAAAAAGGAACAGAGTGCGTCTGCGCCACCAACTCCGCAAGCGGAGGCACAAGCGGTGACACAGCCGGAGATTGGTGACGTTCAGCAGTGATCTGCAAGCTCAACGCGCTCGCGTAAGTGATGGATTTGATCCCGATTCCCGGCGCTGAAATCTACTATGACGACCGCTTCGTCCCGCCCGAGGAAGCAACCCAGTTGTTCAATACGCTGCTGGGCAAGTGCGCTTGGGAACGGCACAGGAACTCGTTCGGGCACGCAGTGCCCCGCGACGAAGCCTACTACGGCGATCCCGGAACGCATTACACGTATTCACGGCGCGAGTACAGGCCGCTTCCTTGGATGCCGGAATTGCTCTCGTTGAGAGCCCGCGTCGAACAGGCCACTCCGGTGGCGGCTTATGCCAATTTGAGCTTGCCGAAATTGGGCTACAACGCCGTGCTTTGCAATCTGTATCGGAATGGAAACGACAGCGTTGGGCTCCATGCCGACGCTGAACCGGAGATGGGACCTGTTATCGCATCTGTCAGTCTGGGCGTGGAGCGTCTTTTCCGGCTAAAGGGGAAGGGCGGAACCGTGGTATTCTCCGAAAAATTGCCGCACGGCGGCTTGCTAATCATGGCGGGCAAAACGCAGAAGAACTTTAAGCACGAGGTTCCAAAAGAACCCGGTGTTACGCAGCCACGCATCAACCTGACGTTCCGGCGCATAGAGCACAAATAGACTGGTGTGGCTTGCAGCGAGGCAATCCGTACGCGCCCTGATGTGCATCGAACAGTAGGGTTCTCAAGCATCAGGTGCCGCATGGCAAAGACCAAACAAGCCGAATTGCTGAAAGGCTGGCAGGAAATCGCGAGATTCTTGGGTCCAGCCAGTCTCGGTAGTGCAACGCTGGGCAGAATCAGGGATGCCAGTCGAGAAACGAGGGCGGTACGTTTACTCCTCTCGTGAAGAATTGAACCGCTGGTTGGGGCGCGAATCTGCTGGCGAGCCCGTTCAGATCGCAACCGAAACCTCCGATCTTGCTGCCGATCTCAGGCGCGGACTCTCATATGTTCGCCAGCACTCACCTGTCCGCAAAAAGAAGAGAGCGGCATAGCCATCCAGCAAGACTCCATGCTGGGATTCCCTTAGCACGCACGTGCGATTCACGACCTTGGCCAAGCAGCCTAATTTACCCTTGAGCAGTTCTGGGGGAGGGCTGTTCGACGAGCGTCCCATCACTCAACGAGTCTGGGGCGCTTTCGTTTTTTCTCAGAGTGACTTCAGGCTGAACAGATTGTCCTCGGGGCTCGGTTGACACAGCCTCCCTTGCGTGGCAACAATCTGTGCCTATGCGCGATTTCTGCTGCCTCATCGTGCTGCTGCTTTGGGCTGCCAGCGGATACGCCCAGAGCAATTCCTACCTGTTCGTCTGGGCTGGCGACGATGCGAAAAAGAGCAGCGACTTCCTCGCCGTCATAGACGCCGACTCAAAATCTCCGCACTACGGCCAAGTAGTCGCTTCTGTCGCAGTCCCCGGCCCGACCGGAACGCCCCACCACACGGAACTGGATATGCCGGAGGGCGGCTTTTTGCTGGCGAACGCTTTCGAGAGCGGGCGCACGATGCTATTCGACCTGCGAGAGCCGCTGCACCCATCTCTCGCAACTTCGTTCGGCGATCTGGACGGATACATGCACCCGCACACATATGTCCGGCTGCCCAACGGCCATGTCCTCGCGACGTTCCAGTACCACGGTGGGCACGAACCCAAGTCTGATGGCGGCGGGCTGATCGAGTTCGACCAACGAGGTCATCTCATTCGCAGTGGCAGCGCCATGGACGCGGCAGCGAAGGGCGAACTCATACGCCCTTACAGCCTCGTGGTCGTCCCGGCGTTGGACCGGATCGTCAGCACGAACACGGCAATGCACGACAAAGATGGGGACAGCCGCACGGTACAGGTGTGGCGGCTCTCTGACCTGAAGCTACTGCGGACGCTGGTGCTGCCACCGGGGCCACGCGGATTGGAGCAGAAATTCCCCGGCGAGCCACACGTTCTGGCTGATGGAAAGACGGTGCAAGTCCATACGTTTTCTTGTGGGCTGTACCAACTAGAGGGCATCGACACTGACCAGCCTTCGGTTCGGCACTTGAAAACGTTTGAAGGAGAACAGTGTGACGTGCCGCTGCGAATCGGCCATTACTGGGTTCAAACGCTGTCCTCGCTGCACGCCCTCGCAACCTACGACATCGCCGACCTAGCCCACATCCGCGAGGTATCGCGGGTCACGTTCGACGACAAACAGAAGCCGCACTGGATCGCCGCCGATGCGGACAATCGCAGAATTGTTCTGAACTCGGGCGAATACGGTGAGCACCGCCTGTTCATGGTGAACTTCGATCCAAGAACGGGTGCCCTGACGCTCGACGGACGCTTCCGCGATGCGGGGAGCGAGAGACCCGGCGTCAGCATGGATGGCAAACTTTGGCCGCATGGATTCCATGGCGATGCGTACCCGCACGGGACTGTGTTTTCGCGCACTAAGGCTGCGGTGAGGAGCGCGTCGGTACGGGACTGAACTTCACATTTAACTTCGCTGCGGCGAACCTGTCGATCAGGGCCTCGGGAACAACGAGGTAGCCCCGGCGCAGACTGGGAAAGAGCACCTTGCTGAAGCACACCATTGTGCTCGTTTCATAGCACTCTCCCGTGCGGATCCGCGTGTTTGTCCCGGCGAAGAGGGCGTCTGCTAAGGAACGCCCGGCAGGGCGGTTTGCCGGCGATTGCAGCGCAACAGGCACAGCTGGCCCGGCGGTTAGGAGCCGAGCCCGTCGAAATCGACCTGTACAACCCAGAGGCTGTCCGCCGCGCCGTGGCCGGATCAGATGCCATATTCCGGCTGACGACCAAGTTCGGACCATTGATAAAGCTGCGCGATCGGCGGACCTGGAACGAGACGATGCGGCCTTCGCACGCTCGGCGCCCGTATTCTCGTGGACGCAGCGATTGCCGAGGGCGTGCCCACTTATGTGCATGAGTCGGTAACGCGGTGGCACTGGCAAGAAGACGCATGCTATTTCAGTTCGGCGCCGGCGCAAACTACTTTTCTTCGATTCATGTCCCTGATGCAGGACGCGCTGTTTTGGCAGGGCTTGATCTTCCGGCCGGCACCTACAACGTATGCGACGACCATCCGGTGACCTCTGCAGAGTACCTGCGCATTCTGACCACCTCTATGCAAGCGCCAAAACCCTTTCATCTTTCGGGCATATTTGGCAAATGGATGCTTGGCGATGCGTGGAAATATTTTTCGCGTTCTCAAAGGGTTTCGAACGCCCGCATCAAGCAAGTCTCTGATTGGAGACCGGCCGTCAAGAGCGTGTCCGAAGGTTGGCCCCTCATCGCCTCGGGACTCGCCCGACACGGCTAGTTCGATTCCGCGAAGCTCCCGCGCTGGAGGTCACCTCGACAGGGATCACCATTGAACCCCATAGTGTGAAACGGCGCTGGCAGATTTGGCCGTTAGCGGCGCGTCATTCACTCCGGAAGTGTGCCGGTCCGGTGCATGTGGCTGCGTGCGGGCAGGCTATCACTCGTATCATTCGCATGGTTCTGATGCGAGGGTCGTCGTCACCCAACTCGAGGCCTGCCAGCCTCAACAACAAGTGTCCCGATGGAGCTGAGCAGCATCCACCAGCCTCCAGATTGATGGACGGTAGTATTACTTTGGCTTTGTGTTTATTCCTTCTTTGGGGAAAGCAAGTCCGCGACCTTAGCGGCCAACTAAAGGTTCCTGCGGTCGACGCATTTTGAGCACGCGCTCTACAATGGGGCTATGAGGATCCTCTTGTTCAGCGGTAAGGGCGGCGTGGGGAAGACGAGCCTGGCGGCAGCCACCGGCGTGAAACTTGCCAAGCTGAACTACCGCACGCTGGTGATGAGCATCGATCCGGCGCACAGCCTTGCGGATGCCTTCGACCTGGACGCCGAGCTCTTCCATGTCCAAACGTCGGACCCCTTGCCGATCAGCGACCGCCTTTGGATCCAGGAGCTTAACATCCAGAAAGAGATCAAGCGCCACTGGCAGGAGATCTCTTCCTATGTCACTTCGGTGCTGCGCACCACCGGGATCAGCGGCGTGGAGGCCGAGGAACTCGCGATCCTGCCTGGCATGGAAGAGCTCAGCGCGATGATGTACATCAACCAGTACCGGCGCGAGCAGCGTTACGATGTCATCGTGCTCGACGCGGCGCCCACGGCCCCCTGTGTGCGGAGATACGCTCCGAACGCTTCCCGCCCTGACGAGTTACTTTTCTACATTTTGTCGCCTACGTGTTTTCCACAAGCGGCGTGAATTTCACAGGTTGCCCCGGGGCGATCCGTGGGGTAAAAAGAATGGCGGCCGGCCTAGGCGGGGGGCCCGCGAAAGAAGGAAACTCGAAGTGATGGACCCGCAATGCTCCAGCCCGTCGATGATACACGGCGATCTGTCAAAGTCAAACCGCAAGCGCTGCGAACTACCGGGGTGCGAGAAAGAGTTCGTTCCCGACCGCCGGACCCAGAGGTGCTGTTCACGCAAGCACACTCAGCGACTAGGTAGCATCCGCCGTACTGAGCGGCGCCGCAAAGCGAGGGGGGTCCAAGCGCCCAGAGTATGCGCTAATCCCGAATGCCCGCTTGTTCCCCCTGTCTTCACCCCGACCCGCCCGACCAAGAAACATCATTCAACCAAATGCGGGAAGCGTGCCTACTATCTGCGTCACCGAACGGAAGCAATCGCTGCCCAGTCGCAAAGATATCAGCTCCACCGCGATGAAATCCTGGCCCGCATAAAGGAGCCAGAGCAGCGAGCCGTTCGTGCAGCGGCACAGCGGAATTACCGAAAACTGAAACCTGAGAAGTTTCAGCGATACAAACAGAATGCCAAGAGTCGCAAGCAGAAGGCGCGGGCAGCCGAGGCTCGAGCTGGTGGCAGAGGCCAAGCGCCTTCTCACCGTTATCGGCACCACCGCTGTGGCATCAAAGAAAAAGCGCGGTAGAGACCGGCAAGACAAAATAGCAGCGAGAGTTGCAGAGCTGAAAGATGCTGGCAAATCTTGGGCTAAGTTAACGACTCAAATCAACCGGGAAACCGGTGAAAAGGCAACCATGGACCGCTACCGCTCGCTCTACCGATCGCGACGGGGGAAAAGAACCACCCCCCTGGTTAAAATTCCCGCCTCAACCATGGTTTTTATTCCGCTGAATTATTTGTATCCCCCCAACAAAACGGACACCTGTAAAAGGCCCGTTTCCTGCCCGCCGCAGCTCCAATCTCTGAAGTTATGAGGCCTAGGTATCAACCCCAGGTTACCTTTCTCCATTTTGTCTCATCCAGGCGCGTTTTCCACGGCCGGCGCCGTTTCATAGGGTTGACCGGGCGCACTGGCGGTGAAGCCCGAGTCAAGGTGGCCCAAACCGCGGTAGTGGTGCAGTTTGAAAATCCACAGGGTAGCAATCGGTCTCGGCCTGTGGGAAACTGTGCTCATGCCAAAGCGTAATCTCAGAATCGTGCAGGAAATTGCTGGCGTACCGGTACTCGGGATTTGCGAACACTGTAACAAGCAATTCCCGGCAGATGCTCACGTTATCGGACAATTAGCAAAGGCAGAGGCTTCCATTCGAGACAAATTCCAGTTCCATATCTGCAAACCAGAGGACGCCAGCCAAGCCGCTGCCCGGATCGTGAGAGAAGCTACAGAAGACAAGTGAATCAATGAGGTTTGTCACTGCGACTCTGATTGCGTAACCTCGCCATCCTTACCCCAAACTGCGCAAACAGCGAGTCGAACGTGCCAGAATCAACCATGTTTTGAAGTAATGACGTAGGGGTCATTGGCGTCCCCATCTTTACGCAGGGTTTCCGACAACGGCGGCGCCTCTTGGACAGAAATTACCGGGCCGTGGTATCCACGCTACATTACAGCTCTTGCCGTCGATCCTACCGATGATGCCGTCGTGTACCTCACCCTCGGCGGATTCGGCACAAGCCACGTTTGGAGAAAGGCGGATTCGGGCAACAGCTGGAAGGATATCGGGTCCGCCTTGCCGGACGTTCCATACAATGACGTGGCGATTAGCACGCGGACCAACCGTGTCGTAGTAGTGAATGACATCGGCGGGGTGTTCGAGACCCTGAACCGTGGCCGCAAGTGGAGGCCTGCCGGCGATCTGAGTACCCTCCCGAATACGTTCGTTACCGGCGTGGCGCTGGAGGCTGGAGTGGATCTGACGGTCGCGACCTACGGGCGAAGCATGTGGCGCCTACCCGGCAAGCGTAGTGGGGAAGGCGGTCATGGTCGGCGAGGGAGCTGCCGATAAGAGAACGGATCGTAATCGGGGCGCCAGCTGGTCTGCAGGTTGGGCAACGTGTTCGTGCTCCGCGGCGCGCGTGAAGCTGCCGGCTTTAGCCACAGCGCAAAAATATCGGAGCTGATGAATTTGCATGATTCCCAGATCGCAATCGAATAAAGGCTGATTCCCAGCCGTCAGTATTTCCAATTCTGCCCGAGGCGCAGCCTATAACAATGATAGAGACTATATCTTAGACTTATGCACCACCGCGCGCTAGACTCTTCGCCTAAAGGAGGACGTATGCCACGCAAAGAAGTGGTGGTCAAACACGGCGACGTCAGCAAGCGCGTGGGCGTGGAAGTCATCCGCGCGCGGGGCGTCGACGTGGACAAGCTGATCAAGATACTCATTGCCAACGCAGCCGCCGAATTCGCCAGCACCTATTACTACTACACCATCCTGCGCATGCATCTGGCAGGTTATGAAGATTACAAAGAGATCTGCGAAGATGCCCGCCTGGAAGACCGGGCCC
>WNFB01003741.1_pt1 | contig 13437 bp, 9 predicted proteins | sample 5400501 | NCBI WGS metagenome assembly WNFB01 (sample SAMN13153341, study PRJNA577476) | soil metagenome | isolation source: 200 cm saprolite under Douglas fir tree site 2 hole 1 | place: USA:California | collected 2015-04-18
TCACTCGATCAACTGTCCCTGCGTACCGCACCGCAGCTCCGTTCGATCGGCGATCTCGCAACCCATATCATCGGGGCGCGTGCTGGCTGGCTTTATTATACACTGGAAAAGGGCGATGAACATCTGGTCTCTCTGGCGATTCAACCTGCCCGTTCCGAGGCCTCACTGGTCAATGGATTGGAAGCCACCTGGCAAGTCATTCAGGATGCCTTGAACCACTGGACCATTGCCGATCTGGCAGAACTGGTTCACGATACCGATGAGAATGGAGAAGATCAAACCTCTACACGCCAGTGGGTGATCTGGCATCTCATTGAGCACGATCTGCATCATGGAGGTGAACTCTCCTTCACGCTGGGCATGCATGGATTGACTGGGATCACGATCTAAGCGTCGAGAGACCAATCGCTTCGGCCTCGGCATCCGGTATCCGCAATCCGCGTGATCAAGACGGAATGGGAAGCAGACCCTGCGGGGCCGCTCACGCGTGCCATCGATCTCGAAGACCACCCGAGTGCCTCCCTCTCGCTCCACCAAGACCACCTGGCAGGCCTCTCTGCGCGAGAGGGGGCTCCTCTCGCAGATCGTCGAGAAACAGGGAGCGCAGGGCGCGCGCCCTGGCTCCGTAGTCCGTGCCGAGAAATCGCGCGAGAGGGTCGAGCTGGCTCTTAGCCGGTCACGGTCGAACCAGGCGCACGTTGGGGCGAGCTTCGGGCCGCAGTCTCTGGTAGAAAGCTGGAAGTCGGCGTTCGCCGAGGATGCGCGTAGCGCGATCTGGACCGCGAGAAAGTCGATGACCTCGTACTGCCGCGAGCAGTCGGCGCGGCATCCGCGCACGCGCTCACAGATCTTGGTCAGGACGCGCCTCGGCGCCGTCGATACCCGACGATCAGAGCAACGCGCGCCAAACCACGAGGGCATCGAGGGGGCAGCGTCTTGCGAGGTCTGGATACTCACCAATCTATCGGCGAGAGTGTTCATGTGTGCCTCCTTGATGGAAAGTGTTTTGTTCTTCCTCATCAAAGAGGCACATTTTTATCCCTGCTCGCTACAAGTTACCTCTCGTTGCGCATCTCGTGGGCTGTTCGGGCGAATCGTCAACTTTCCATTGAGGTGCAATTACAGGGTATGAATGAAGAGGCTGCACGCTTTGCCTATCGTGCTCAAGTTCTCCAGCGGCACGTCCTCTGGTTTCAGGTGCTTCAATCCGAAGCGAAGCTCAGGCAACGTGGACAAGCATTAGGTGGTTGGCTTTTTTCCTGGTTTCTCTTTTTGCTTGCGGGCTACGGCTACAAACCGGCGCGCAGTTTTCTTGCTGTCGTTTGACTGATAAGTTCGCACATCTGTAAACGCCATAAGACCAATGTAACGTTCAACAAGCTTCGTAGGCCCGACGACATACACGCTACCAGCGCCCCTATGCGCTGGTAGCGTGTATGTAACGGCACTTGCCGACTAGTCGCATAGCATCTCCCTTGTTAATGGTTAAAACGAAAAGGGGATTTATGCGTCAGAAGAAGAAAACGGCGAATATATGGGCTCATGTCCACTTTTGGGGAAAAGGTGAATTGATGAGTTATTTCAACCTCGTGAACAAGCACGAAGTTTGAGGCAGATCACACCGATAAGCTCATCTATCCCCAAAAGTGGACATGAGCCATAATTCCACCGCATTGACGCAATTATCCGCCGCAAATACAAGAAAAACAGAAGAAAACAGGTCGCATATAAACAAAATTGTCGCTCCACATTTCACGGCAGATTTATGCGTCAAAATTGCTACGCGGCAAAGATATGGATCTTACGCAACCCTGCTGATCTCAGATGTGATATACTGGGGGGTTGAACAATTTTTCTAGACCCCCTATCTCGAGGTACACATTTTTCCTATGATATTCTTTCCAGATCTTCCAGATCTGCTCATTGAGCATGTTGATATTGCCGATGAGATCACTCTCATGCTGCGTACAACATCTCCAACGTCCTCGTGCCCCACGTGCGGAACCAGCTCCACACGGGTGCAAAGCCGATATCGCCGGACGCTCCACGATCTTCCATTGGCTGGTCGTCCTGTCCATCTCATCGTTCACCTGCGCCGCTTCTTCTGTAAAAAGAGCACCTGTGCACAAAAGATCTTCACCGAACGGCTCCCCGAGCTTTGTCGCCCTCATGCCCAACGCACCATCCGGTTGCAAGAGGCGCTTTGTCAGCTTGGACTCAGAGTCGGAGGTCAGGCGGGAGCCGATGTGGGAAGCGAGCTGGGCATCAGTGGAAGCCGTGATACCATCTTGCGTTTGGTTCGCCGCTCTCAAGAGCCAGCGACATCGGAACCGCGAATCATTGGATTGGATGACTGGGCATACAAGCGCCGATTGCGCTACGGGACGCTGATCTGTGATCTGGAGCGCAACCACCCCATTGATCTGCTGGCTGACCGGAAGGTTTCGACGGTGGAAGCGTGGTTGAAGAAGCATCCCTCTATCGATATTGTTAGCCGTGATGGGTCCTCCGAATATGCTTCAGCGATTTCGAAAGGCGCTCCCCAGGCTCGACAGGTGAGCGACCGTTGGCATCTAGTCGTGCGCCGCATAGGCGCGTATTGGATTTCTTTCAGAGAAAGGAGAGGTTGAGAGCGAAAGACCTCTGAGGCGGTCACTTACCCTGCGGGGAAACCCAATGAGGACCGTAGCATGTGACAAAGGCAGATTTGCCCGAAGGTGTTTAGGGCAAGGTTTGCGTGCCTCGCGCGTCATGGTGAAGCTGCATTGCCAAACCTAACTTCCAACGGTGAAAGCCACGCCCGTCGTTGTAGATAGCGCCTGTTGCGACGTTCCCGAAATACACTGGGGTTGACTAGACCAGTGGAACGCTCTCTTCGGGAAGTGATGAGAAATGATCTCATTCAAGGAAGCGAAAGGGCACCTAAAGCGCGAAAGTCACGTCCAATATGTGAGAATGCGGGAAACGCTACTGGTCACGAGACCTAGGCGTTCGGAACCCCCGTAGTACTCTGAGCGCGGGAAAGCCGCGTACCTGGGGAAGGGGCAACGCTTGAAAAAGCGTCAGAGCCAGCCCTTGGACAAAGGCTGGCAGGGTAGGTGTCATCGAGTTCGGTATAGAAAGGGGCGCGTGATGCGTGAAGCCCGCACTATCCGGCAACTCATGCGTGAGCGAGGCAAGAAAGGATTGCCTTTAGAGCGCGTGTATCGACTCTTGTACAATCCTGATCTCTTCCTCATGGCTTACGGTCGCATCTACCGCAATGCCGGAGCCATGACCAAAGGAACAACCGAGGAGACCGCAGATGGAATGGCAATGGACAAAATCAGCGCTATCGTTGAAGCATTGAAGCACGAACGCTATCGATGGAGTCCAGCCAAGCGCGTTCACATTCCGAAGAAAAATGGCTCAAAACGGCCATTAGGGGTGCAATCCTGGTCCGATAAATTGGTGCAAGAGGTCATTCGTCTCCTCTTAGACGCGTACCTGGAACCTCAATTTAGCCCCCATTCTCAGGGATTTCGACCAGGACGGGGATGCCACACGGCACTGCGGGAAATCTACCACAATTGGGTGGGTAGTGTGTGGTTCATCGAGGGCGATATATCGAAATGCTTCGACGCGCGCTCTCATGAACTGCTCCTCTCCATGCTGCGGGAGACCATCAAAGACGAACGGTTTATCCGCCTGATTAGTGGACTCCTCAAAGCCGGATATCTCGAAGAGTGGCGCTGGAACCAGACGTACAGCGGTACCCCCCAGGGGTCAATTGTGAGTCCCATCCTCGCCAACCTGTATCTGGATAAATTGGACAAGTTTGTCGAAACCGTGCTCATTCCAGAATACACGAAGGGGACCAAGAGGAAAGCCAATCAAGCCTACAAAAAGCTCATGAACCGAGCCTCTTACCTATCCAGAACCGGACGGCAAGCAGCAGCAGACGTGGTGAGAAGACAGGCTCAAAAGCTTCCCTCACAGCTTCCTGATGACCCTGACTATCGACGGCTCCAATTTTGTCGTTACGCTGATGACTTGCTCTTAGGATTGATTGGCCCAAAGGAGGAAGCAGAGCAGATCAAGCAACGTCTCAGAACGTTTTTGCAAGAAGAACTCAAGCTGGAACTTTCCGAGGCCAAAACACTGCTCACGCATGCAAAAACAGAAACCGCGCGGTTTCTCAATTACGAAATCCATACCCTTCAGGAAAATACTCACCGCGATCACCGTGATCGAAGAAGCCTGAATGGAACCATCGGATTACGCGTTCCGAGAGAAGTTGTCAAGAACAAATGCCAAAGTTACAAGCGGTACGGTCGGAAAATACGGGAACGAACCGAACTGATCAATGACAGTGATTTTACCATCATGGAGTTGTATCAATCGGAATATCGGGGTTTGGTGGAATATTACCGACTGGCGTACAATCTTCACAGCCTGACAGAGGTGGAAGGAGCAATGGAGATCTCTCTCACCACAACACTCGCATCCAAATACAGGATATCAGTGCCAAAGGGCTACAAGAAGGATGACGCCACCTTCCAGGAAGACAAAAAGCGCTACAAAGTGCTACAAGTCGTGATCGAGAGGGAAGGGAAGAAGCCGCTAACCGCCCGTTGGGGAGGCATCTCGTTACACTGGGACATCAAGGCACCAATCAAGGATCATCGCAAATTCCTGGGTCCAGGTCGATCAGCGTTAGAAAAGAGGTTGCTTGCCGACACCTGCGAATACTGTGGTACCACAGGAGACGCAGAGCGGATCGAGGTGCATCACCTTCGAGCACTGAAAGACCTCAAAACCTACGACGGTCGGGAAAAACCACCGTGGGTCAAAATCATGGCGGCACGAAAGCGCAAAACGCTGGTGTTGTGCGTGACCTGCCACCAGGATGTGACGTATGGAAGACCGATGAGACGAAAGCCTCTGTCAGTCTCACGCAAAGCATGATGCTGGAAAGCCCATTTGCGACCCACAGCAAAGTTTGGCGTCCGCTGAGAGCAAAGTCTGTCGTGCAAAAACATTTTCTACTACCTTCTTCATGCAGTAGTTGCACCCCTCAAAAAGCATAGTCTGTCCGAAAGTGCGCTCAGAAGCATAGTCTGTCCGAAAGTCCTCAAGGCGTGATTACGCCTTTCATATCTCGTTGTGCAGAGCAAGAAACCTCTTCATCTTTTTTCAAGGAGGAAAGATTTCATGCTCAGCAATGAAGCATTTGTCCAATGGTGCCAGCGCCTCGCCTTATCTGAGGAGGCACGCACTATCATCACTCGCATTCGCACTTCCCCACCTTCCCGTCGAGTGCAAGGGCGCGCTGGGAATGTAAGCGGTCAGTATCCGAGCCGCAAAATGGGCTTCGGCATTCAATTTGAGAGCCGACACAATGAATTAGCTGCGATTACGCTCATGGAGCACGATCCCACCGTTCTGGAATACTACGACCAGCCCGAGCGAATCACGCTCACCTACCAGGGTCCACAGAAACGGGTAAGCGTCAGACATACGCCTGATTTCTTTGTGCTCCGCGAAGACGGCGCGGGCTGGATGGAGTGCAAAATGGAGGATGCGTTGCTCCGTTTTGCCGAACAGCACTCTCAGCGCTACGTTCGGGCCGATGATGGAACCTGGATCTGCCCGCCCGGTGTCGCTTACGCCCAAACAGTTGGTCTGTCGTACTGGTTGCGCTCCTCGCGCGAGACCAACCAGGTGTATTTTGAAAACCTCCGTTTCCTCGAAGAATACCTGATCGGAACCCAGGCCGTTGTGCATCCCGAAACAGTCATCACCATTCGTTCCCTTGCCATGCACCAACCGGGGATGGCTCTGCGCGATCTCCTTCGCCAACTGGGCCGCGCAACTGCCGATGACGTGTACCTGTTGCTGATTACCGATCAGCTTTACATTGATTTGCATCACTTTGATCTGGCACGTCCAGAGCATGTGCCGGTCTTCCTTGATCAAGAAGTGGCTCAGGCTCACGCCCTCATGACGACCCCGACCATCGAGACCCCTCCTCCTCCGCTCATGTTGTCCGTTCAGCCTGGCATGGTCTTGTGGTGGGACGGCAAGCCCTGGACGTTGCTCAATCTCGGGGAACGGGAGGCAGCGCTTCTGACAGAGGAACGGCAGCTTCTGTCGCTCCCACGAGGTGAGTTTGAGCGTTTGTGGAACCAGGGCATCATGACTGCAATGGCGGGACCTGCGGAGGCAGAACGCCAGGCCGCTGCGCAAGCGCGTTTAGAGCAGGCCAAGCCCCAGCACTTAGAGGTGGCGACTCAACGCTACACTGCTCTGGCTGCGTTCCGGCAAGGACATATGCTGTCAGATGTATCACAGCGAAGTATCCAACGCTGGCAGAAGCACTATCGTGAAGGTGAGGTCACATACGGCAATGGCTATCTTGGTCTTCTCCCAGAATGGAGCGCCTGCGGCAATCGGCTGCCCCGCCTGGACCGAGATGTGGAGGATCTTCTCGAACACTTCATCACGCATACCTACGAGACGGTAAAGCAACAGCCCATGCGCGAGGTGTATCTCCTCTTTGAGCGAGCCGTTCGCGACAAGCATCTGCCAGTCCCGAGCTACACGACCTTTCAGCAGCGCATCGCGCATCGCGCAAGCGCTGATGCCACGCGCAAACGCTATGGACCTCGCGCCGCCGCGGCCGAAGCATGGTATTGGGAAATCGAGCCAACTACCCCTCCTCATGGCACACGACCCTGGGGTATGGCACATATTGACCATACACAACTCGACTAAGTTAATGCTAGTTCGACAGTAGAGAGAAGAGGTATCCTCACACGTACAGCAGTACTTTTATGTACTGCTGTTTACAACGTTCTTGTCTTGCTTCATCCTAGCTGTATAATGATATGGTGGCTATGTGGATAGTGGAAGGATAGTTTAATGCCTGCAATCCATTCTCAAGAACAATCACTTACAACACTTTCATGCATTCGCCGGATAAAGGGTCAGCCTGGTGATCCTTACGAGGCGATTTTCCTTGATCGGCACGATCAGATTGTTGTGCCGCTAACCGAGTGGTATCGCCTCCGCAGGGATCAGGGATCAAGAGGAACGAGAGAAACGTACCTGGCTTGTTTGATACCATTTTTGAGTTTCCTCATCGAACAGAAGTGTCCTTGGAATGCCTCTCCTGAGCGGCTACGCCCGATTCTCGTCGCGTTTCATCGAGATCGGTTGGGTTGTCAGATCCAGCCACGAAAAGACTTGGAACGGGTAGATATCGTTCCAACACGGGAAACTCCGATCCGTGCAAGCACTCTTCGTGTCATGCGAGCAGCGTTGCGTGACTTTTACCTGGTGCTCAAAGACGCCGGACTGTATCCCTTCCCCAATCCGCTCACTTCAGAGATACTGGTCACGATCAAAAGGGAACACACACGTGCCCTCGCTAATCGCGGTGCTCCTGATCACTCTGGAATCCGAGAGGAGACACGAGAACAATCCAGACGGCGGCCCACTGCCTTTCTGCACCACCAGGATGCTCAAGGATGGAAACCGAATCTGCGCAAAGAGTTGGCCGATGTACGTGAGGGGATGCACAAGGTCCTGGATGCTCTGATCGACAGTGAGCACCTTCCTCTCCGCGAGAAAGTGGTATTGGAACTGCTCCGCAACACTGGTGCCAGATTACACGAAGTGGTTCTTTTGACCGTTGGCGGCTACCGCAACGAGGGTATTGCTGGGCAGGCCAGGGTAGTGGACAAAGGCAGCTATGGACGTGAAATCAAGACCATTTACTTTGCACACAATCCGGGAGTGGAGCAACTTCTCACTGCTTATCTGGAACAGGTACGCCCCCTGCATGACCCACATGGGTACACAAAACTGACCGATCTTGGAGACCGAGAGCCATTGTTTTTGACGGACCGGAAAACGCCATATTCCATGAAGAGCTTTTACTGGCATTGGTACAAATACTACACCCCTCTGCAATCTCTCTGTCCTGTACGCTTTTCTGTCCACGACATTCGACATCTCTTTGTCACAGAATTCCTCATTACGCTCCGCACCTCTTGTGGAGCGGGGACAGATCATTTTGACTCAGAGCAATACCTTCGTGAACGTGAAGCATTTGGGAGTCTGATCATGGGCTGGAGGAGCCCACATACCATTGACATCTACGACCAGAGTCGCGATGGGGAACGAACACTGTCTGTTCTTGCTGCTTATCAACAGGGACTCTCACAGCGACAGTATATCTCAACGCCTCTCCTGGAAGCCAGGCAAAGGAGCGCACCAGAAGCGCCTACTTATGCCTGCGAAGAACCAGGTGCTTCTGAAAGGCAAGAAAACACGATTTGGAAGCACGATACGGAAACGCTGGCCTGGGTGAAGAAGATGCAACACCAAGCGACGAAAACAGAAGAAAGAAGATGATGGTGGAATGGAGAAGCAGGTAAGAGTAGAGGCAAACATTTCTGAAACAGTAGGGGAGAGCAGAGGAGAGCCAGCATCGTATGCAGCCATTGCATCGGGATCGAGACGCCTCAGTTTCAGTGATCCCGGTGTCCGCGACGAGCATATCCGCGTGTTTCTCGCGTGGCTTCCCAAAGTACTCCACGACGCACCGGGGCTTCAATGGGATCAACTACCAAGTCCAGTCATGGGATATCTCATCCGGGGAGTGACTGACTGTCCAGATGCTATTCCCATAGCCCTGGCTGTTGGATGTGCAATGGATGCGATCAAGAAGCAAACATTACTCGGCTATTGTCGCCAACTCACTCAACTCTTCCGCAAGTTGCGGACACACTATGGCATGAAGGCATTTGTGGATCTTCGCACGCGTCCCATTTGGGATCGTTTTATCAACGGACGGACCCCTTCTTCTGGCGACGTCCGGCTCCTTGAAACCTATGCATCATTCGCGTCGCTACACGAACGGGCCTATCTTGAACGACTCGATGTTCGACAACGTCTTATCTGGGAACAATATATGTTGCCATCATTGCCTCCTGGCCTCCTCGAAAAGCAGGGACTCAACAAGGCCAGCCGCAACGTCACCGAACTGCGACGCCGCGAACAAGCTGATGTCCTCGTTCCGGTCTTCCCTCTCCTGGTAGAGATTGCGCAATTGCGCAAACAAGCGTCAGAACGCCTCATCAAGGAATTCCGCAAACATCGGGATCGCGCCATTGCTGGTGAGATCGAGCTTCCCTATCAGTTTCAATACACAGATCGGCAGTTTTCCATCACTGAAGATGCACTATCCGTTGCTGAAGTCAAGCTGATTGAGAGAGAGGTTACACACATATGTGTGCTCTGGGATCGTGTGAGTTGGCTACATGGGCATTCAGAGCGATATGGACGAAACGCTCACAGAGATGCAAACCTGCGATTACATGCCTATGCACCGGAACGTACCCTGTACTTCTTGCAGTACGAGGGGAATCCTGCTCATCTGCTTTGGTGCGGCGAGTTAATTGCACATCGGAGATTAGGTCATGTGACAGGTGGACGCAAGGACTACTCTGCATCTCGTCCAGGACTGTTGACCCCTGAACTGAGTGACAGTGCCTGGCTACGGAACGCCTGGCATCCAGAAGATGTCCTTTTTGAACCTGAGAGCCTGTATCGAGCAACTCTGTTCGCCGCTGCTCTTGCTTCCCTTGCATTGACAAATGGGAGCCGTCTCAATGAATTGCTCCAAGTCAGTGCCACGCGCTTTGAGACAATTGTGGTTGATGAGTTGAGCAATCAGCAGCCCACAGGTCGTAAAATTGGCATCCTGGTTCAAAATCTCTTACCGAAAGGATATCGTCAGGAAAGTGACCGTCAATTTTTCCTGATCGGTGAGATGGCAGGACGCCTCCTCATGGAAATCGGACAATTACTTGAGGCAACCCATGATGGGGTGATCCCAGTCGTTCATCCTCGTGAGAACTCCAAAGAGGAAGATCTCCACCCTGAACCATACCTGTTCCAGTGGTCAGCCTCTGCCAATGGGCGACTCGGCCTTCTCACTTCTTCTGATGTAGGGAACCTGTTGCGTTTCCTCTTTCATGGCCTGACCATTACAACGAGAACCGGCAAGCCCGTTCGGGTCGCTCCCCATCTCCTAAGACACGTCTTGGCTACTCACGCAAGAACCGTTCAGAAGGTTCCTGCTGAAGCCGTCGCCTGTCTCTTACATCATCGTGTGATTCTCACTGATTCAACACGTACGCTCACCATTTCTGAAGCGACGGCCTACTACAGCCGCTTAACGATGGAACAACTTCTCGCCTTGCTCTTTGAAGCACAATCGACACTCATTTCGCACCGCTCTTTTTCCTACTTGGAAGTACCGCATCCGCAATCATTGGAGCAGATGGAGGCTGCCCTTCGTAAGGTATTTGAGCAATGGGGAATGATTGGACCAACCGCTCTGGGGTATTGCAGTGCTGGGCTTTGTGTTCGTCCGAGTAACCGCGCTCTGTGCCTGGACTGCCCTCACCTCGTGCCTCATTACGATAATTTACCCAAAGCAAAAACCTGGCGCAAACTCTACGTGCTGCAAGCCCAGCTCCACGATGCTCACGGGCATTCCGTCGATGCTAAGCAAGCACGACAAATGATCCAGTACTTGGATGACATCATCAATCTCATGCAGATTCAAATCCGCACTCGTCAAGACGCAGGCATTCTACCCTTTGCAGACACGCTCCCGCCAGCACAAGATGATATGGAGAATTTCGATGACTGAGACACCAAATCTGCCCGAAGATCGCTACACCCATCTGCGTGCCTATGCAGCCACGCAAAAGCAGACAACGGTGGAACGCTTGAAAGAGGCCATCTTGCTGCTTGAGGCCGAGAATCGCCCGGTCAACACCTTCACGATCAAAGAGGTGAGTGGTCTGGATTACATGGTCTACTATCGCAATCGTGAGGCATTTACACTCTTCCAACAGCACAGTACCCACCTGCGCAAGGAGCGGGAAAAGGCGCAAGCGAAGCAGCATCGGTCAAAACGGAAGACGACCAAAGGCAAGGAGGCGCTTCATACCGTGCCGATCACCCCTCGCGATCCGTTGCTGGACTACCAACGGCCTCGCCTGGTTGACCTCCTGCACGAGGCTCGCGCTGAACGCGACCAGGCCAGGAAACAGGCACAAGAGACGCGGACCAGGATAGAGCAGCAGGCGCAGACCCAACATGCGGAGTTAGAACAGCGCTATCGAAAGCTCCTGCAGGAGCATACACACTGTGGCGTCACGATTGCGAAACTCGAAGCGCAAGTGGCTGAGTACCTGGCGTTCATGGAGCGGTTTCGGAGCGCCTTGCGCCAGGAAGAGCATGGCATGCAGCCGTAAGGTGCGTTGACGCACGCCTGCTTCCTCCTGGTAGATCACTCCTGTCCAGACAGTGTCCAGGTACTTGCATACAAGCAGGGTGTGTCAGCGATAAAAGAAAGCACACGCGGACGCCACGATCCGGGCGCAGATGCCACGATCAAGGTTGTTCTCTCTTCTTCCTGGTTTTTGTCTGCGATCTGCCGGGAGGGTACGACGTGCGCTGTGATGAGGTGGCGGCCACTTGCACAAGCTCGGAAAGCAGGGGGCCACATGCTTCGGCAGGGGAGGCGAGCACGGCGGCAAGCTCCTGGTAGAGCGAGAGACTTTCCTGCCACACCTGCTCAAATGCTCCCCTGCCCATCTGCTGCATGCAGAGGCGCTTGAGTCCGGCGATATTGTCGCGTGGCACCACTACATCCTCGGCTTCTGCTTGACTCAGCAGCTCCTCGCCACAGCGCCAGTAGGCGAGGATAGTGGCGTAATGTGCGCGACTACTAGCCGTCCCTCCATAGCCGCTCCCGATATTGACGCAGGTGCGACCGAGAAACGCCACAGTTTGAGGCGAGGACGCACGTGAGGGCTTTTTCACGCGTAGGTGTTGCATGTATTGGAAGGCAAGCTGCCCGTAGCGAACCGCCGTGCGGGAGCGGTGCGTTTGCAGGCACAACAGTCCTAGCTGAAAGGTGACATCAGCCAGGATCTCTACATCGTGTGCCGACGAGGGATCAAGCTGAGCCTGCACCTGCTCACCGAAGGCCAGAGCGTCTGCGAACGAGCCTTGTTGCCAATAGAGTGCAATGATGTCCTGGTAGAGCGCGGAGGTTTCTTGTGCTCCTGCGTAAAGGGGATCAAGTGCAAGCGCCTGCTGGTAGTTGTGCTCAGCGGAACGCACCTGTCCCACCTCCAGATAGGCTCTGCCCAGTTCACGGTAGAGGCCATAGATCTCATACTCATGCTCATCGGGAGGCAGAACGCCCGTCTCAAGCCCGCTGTCTGCCTGCTGTTTGGCTTGCTGCAAAATGGGAATCGAGCGCTCAGGATCGCCTGTTTTCGTGAGCATATTCGCTAAAAAGATGCTGACGGAGAGGACCATGCGGATGGGACCGTGCGCTTGAAAGAGGGCAAGCGCTTGCTCAAACCAGAGAATCGCTTCCGTGTACTGGCCTGATCGGTCAAGCGTCACGCCATGACTGAAGAGCGCTTGCGCTTCCCATTGCGGGAGCGCGTGGGTGCGCGCGAGATGGAGGGCCTGCGCAAAAATAGCCTGTGCCTCCGAATGCCGACCTTGTTCGGTCGCGTCGATGCCTTGATGGATGAGACGATGCACCTGGTCTTCTTGTTCCGTCAGGTGGGCATGAGAGGGATCAGAGCAGTCTGGTGCTGCTCGCTCCTCTGGATCTGGCAATGTGCTCTGTGCTGTCATGCTCTCGACTTTCTTTCCGCTGCCAATGTTTCAGCGAAAGACCTCCTCCCTTTCCAATACGCTGCTGCGATGGCTCGAAGCCGCATCTGTATTCTACGCGCAATGGGTCTCGCTGTCACGATGGCATTGCTCTTGTCGGTACTTTTGGCTGCGCTGGGATATGCCATCAGATGCTTTTCACATCTCATGATATATTCGTTATGAAGAATCTAGCACATACATGCCGTATGTTCAAAACAGAGCCTTCCTCAAGCATCAGTCCTGCTCCAAACAGCAACGATGAGCGGCAACTAGAAGAAAGACATCGAGCTCGTAAGCGCCCGTACCGGGCGTTCTCTTGGCCGTCCCTGGGCTACCTTTCTCACCGATGCCTTTTCGCGTCGCCTTCCCGTGGTCTACGTGACGTTCGACCCGCCCAGTTACCGCTCGGCCATGATGGTGTTACGTGAATGTGTCTGGCGCTACGGCAGACTTCCACAGACCATTGTCGTTGATGGTGGCCCTGATTTTCGCAGCACCTACTTCGAGACACTGGTGACCTACTACCACTGTACCAAGGCCATGCGTCCCTGGGCCAAGCCCCATTACGGCTCGGTCTGTGAGCGACTGTTCCACACCAGTAATTCTGAATTCACTCACAATCTTCTGGGCAACACCCAGGTCATGAAGCAAGTTCGGCAAGTACCCAAGTCCATGCAACCGAAGGAGCATGCA
>WNFB01003742.1_pt1 | contig 13435 bp, 16 predicted proteins | sample 5400501 | NCBI WGS metagenome assembly WNFB01 (sample SAMN13153341, study PRJNA577476) | soil metagenome | isolation source: 200 cm saprolite under Douglas fir tree site 2 hole 1 | place: USA:California | collected 2015-04-18
GGCACCGACTTCCGGCTGATCGACGGGGAAAGCCGCGACGCTTTCTTTAGCGCCTCCGGCTCGGCGATCGCCGACCGCCGGGTGAGCAAGGGCAAGCAGACTTTCTTAGGGTTCTTCACCCAGGATATCTATACGCCGACCCCCCGACTCCAGGTCGTCTTAGGGGTGAGGATTGATTACTTGCGGAACTTTGCCGGCAGGGTCACCGATGTATCTACAGAGATGTCTAGTGCAACTACCCGGTTTCGAGATCGGAGCCGGACGGTGGCAAGCCCAAAGTTGAGCTTTCGCTATCAACTCCTCCAGGGATTGGCGTTGCGAGGCGCAGGCTACCAGGCCTTTCGGGCTCCCACGCTCGCCGAACTCTACCGCCGGTCATCCATCGAAGATCTAGTGCTGCGCGAGAATCCCAACCTGCGGCCGGAATTTCTCGAAGGAGGCGAGATTGGGCTTGACTACACCAGCGTCGCAGGGCTCGACGTGCGGCTGACGGCTTACTGGAACAATCTGCGGCATCCCATCGCCAATGTCACCACAGCGCATGATCCGGTGACGGGCGAGGACGCGGAGCGGACGCGGGTCAACCTTGGACTCGCGCGAATCCGGGGGATCGAGGCCGACGCGGAATACTGGCTGACGCCGCGCTGGAGTCTGGTAGGTCGCTATTTATATTCCGAGGCGCGCATCCTGGATAATCCCTTGGACCGCGACCTCGAGGGCAAGCGGCTCACGCAAGTCCCCTGGTATGCGGGGACCGTGGGGGTGCGCTACAGCCATCCCGCTCTCTTCACTCTCCTGGTGCAGGGCCGTTACGAAGGAAAGAAGTTTGAAGATGCTGACAATCACGACACGCTCGGCGGTTACTATGTCGTGGATCTCACCCTTTCCAGGCCGATCCCACCGCTTGGGTTCCTGCCTGCCGTGCGTGGAGGGCAGATTTTCCTCGCGATACAGAACCTCTTCGACCGGGACTACCTTGTTGATCGGGGTGGAGGTATCCGCAAAATCGGGACACCATTTGTGATGCAGGGCGGTCTTCGATTGCAGTTTTAATCACGTAAAGTGAACTCTTTCCTTCGCCTCCCTCCTTCCCCCAGGACAGCTATGGTCATCATCCTCATGGGCGTCTCCGGCTCGGGCAAAACCACGATCGGGCGCCTGCTCGCTCTGGATCTGGGCTGGCCCTTCTATGATGGCGACGACCTTCACCTGCGCGGCCACGTCAGCAATGGCCACGAGATTCGGCACGCTATCGAGCAGGACCAGATCTTTCTCGCCGGATTGTAGTAGGTGTCGGGTCAGGTGCCGTCCGAGAAACCCGGTTCCGCCAGTGATCAAAATCGCCATGGTGAGCCCCTCCTTTTTCTTGCTCCTTACCACAGGTTGACAACGACCGGCCAGAGGGAGTAGAGCCCTGGCAAGGGGAACTCGTACGCTCTTCGCTGTACGGAAGCGCAGGAGATCGAGGTCCTCTGGAAAGAGGCGGCGATGCAGGCCGGGCTGAGTTCGAGGGCGTTGCGCCGGGGAGGGCGGAGCGTGAGGCTGGTGCAGGTACGGGCTTGCTTTCTCCAGCGGGCAGTCCTGGGGGTGAGCTATCGACCAGCGGCAATGGTGGCCTTTTTGGGCTGCCATGCCTCCAATATCAGCCGGGCTCTGCAGAAGGAATCAGGATCAAGTTAAGAAAATTAGGCAAGTCTGACACTATTATTCTCACACGATCGACGCTCACCGACGGGAGCAAACCACCGTTCGCTCTGGGCGGCAGCCGTGGGTTTGAAGCCTGGGCCCGTTTGGAAGCCGCGCTCCGCCGCCGGCGTAAAAAGGGGGCCAGCCCCGCTTGGCCCAGGTGTTGGCCGTGGGGCAACGCCGCCAGCCGTTTGCGACGCAATCCCGCCAACTCCAGCGTCACCGCGCTTGGTGGGTTGAGGTGGCGCGACGGCTGGACCCGCCCGCGGAAGCGGGGCAGCCGCGTCCCACCCGGCGCGGCAGTGAACACCAGGGCAAAGACTTTCTGGCTCACCTGGCACAGCCGGCCCAAGGCTATCCCGAAGCTGCCGCCGGGGTCACCCCTATCTGGGCGCCCTTCCGGCACCGCTGGCCGCGGCTTTTCGCTTGCTCTGCTTGGCCTGCACGCTCTCGCCCTAACACTGCTCTGGAGACCTGCTGGGGCCGCGTGCGTACCCCTCAACGGCAACTTCATGGCCCCACGTCCGGGCCTGAGTTCAGTATCCGGTACGCTGAGGGGGCCGTCTTCCTCGACCCTAGCCAGTCCTTCGAGCAAGGGTTGCAGCGCTTTCAGCAGGTTGACCAAGCCGAGTTTGCCCAGGGGTATGCCCGATTTCTAGAAGCCCCGCAGCGGCTTCCAGTGCTATCTCGTTTTCGCCATCAACCCCGGCGCTGTCTCAAGCAATTGGAGCAGCAAGGGGCTGAGGCTGTTCGCCGCAAGTCTCGCGACAATGCCCGGTAGGTGGAATTTTGCGGCGGCTGTTTCTTAATGCTACTTACGTCGAACTCACGTTACTTTAAGAGCTGGCGCAAAAAGTCCTGGGGACTGCGACTGCGCTCCCGCCACAGGAATTGCTGCGGGTCGGCCTGGATCGCCGCCGCCCCATCTGGATGATTCTCCAGCCAGTCGTGCAAGGCTTCGTGGTTGCGCACGAACCGCCGGTCCTTGATTAGATCGGGGTCTTGGTAGAGGAGCTGCGCCGTCTCATCATGCGCGTTGAGATAATCCTCAAAACTGCTCAAGTCGCGCTCGCTCATCCGGGCCGCCGCTGGCCGGCGCTCCTCGCGCTCGCCCCGCTCGGAAGTGCGCCCATGCCAGATCGCCGCGCGGGGATCGGCCTGGATCGCCGTCGCCGCATCCGGATGATTTTCTAGCCAGTCGCGGAGATCTGCGTGGCCGCGGAGGAACCGCTCATTTTTAACCAGGTCGGGGTCGCGATAGAGTTCCTGGGCCGTCTCCCAGTGCGCGTCGAGATAGGCATCAAATTTGTCCAAGTCCCGCTCGCTCATCCGGGCCGCCGCTGGCCGGCGCTCCTCGCGCTCGTACCGGGGATTGTCGTCATAGGCAGAGACAAGAGGAGCACTCCACAGCACTCCCGCGAGGGGGAAGAGGAGAAGGGAAACTTTCGTCCAGTTGGTCTGCATGAGAAACTCCTTTCTGTTTGCTTCATTCTCGCACCCTTATGCCCGCGAGGCCACTAGGAAGAGAGCGCAAAGGTGAGGGAAGAGGTGCGCCACGGTTCTGTCAAATTTCGGGTAGTAGTGTCCGAGTAATGCTGGCAAGCAAACGCGAATCCGCAACATATGGGATAAGCACGGTTTTTATGCGAGATGCTCCGGGCAGAGCATTACCTGGATAACACTACCGCGGTCTTCACGTCCTGGTCCTCAAAGCAGGAGACCACTTCCGGGGTCATCACGTCCCGCACCCGAGTCGTATGAGGGTCGCACCCCTAGGCTACCGCCCGCACGGTAATGTCACGGTCGGTGAGTATGCCCACCAGCCGCTCGCCGTCACAGACCGGCAGCGGGCCGACGTCTACTTGCCTCATCTTCTGGGCCGCCTCGGTGACACTCGCGTCGGGGTGGATGACCTCGATATGTTGGTTCATGAGCTCTCGGATCTGCATATGCTCCCTCCTGGGCAGACTTCCCTGTGGGGGAGTCTGACGAAAGTACGGATGAGGGAAAACCTCCCTCAGCCTGCACTCGCGTGCGCTCTCTCATTCCCCACTCAACTCCCCGGCCTTCCTGCGGCAAGCATGGGACAAGAAGGACGGTGTACCCCTCCCCCTGGCGCCTTCTGTATTATCCGTTGAGAGTGACGTCGGTGACCTCCAAGGTCCGATCAGTGTGGAGCCGGCCGCTGATCGTGACCGCCTTCCCCTGCTGCGCTGCGGCGCTCAACTGCTCCACGAGCCGGCCCGCGAAGCGCACTCGGAGTTGAGGGGGAGGCCAGGCAAAAGCCCTCTCCCCTGGCGGGGCACTGATTTCCCGCACTTGCAGCACCATCTGGTCCTGCCCCTGCGAGAGCTGCGTGAAGGTCTCGGCCTTAGTGGGCTGCTCCTCTTGGACCTCATTAAGGAGACAGCCGACGCAAATCACCGTCCCCTGCAACTGCAGCATAGCACTGCGCTCTCCTCCCACCGAGCCTTTCCCTTCCCCGAGCGCATGGCCCTGAACGCCGGTGGCGAGGCAAGCGAGCAGGAGGACTGCACCGAGCCCAAGTCTAAAAGTTGTGCTCCACGTCATCATAGTTTTTCTCCTTCTCTCAAGTGGAACATTGTCGCCCCGAGGCCCTCTTGCTCTGACGGGATGAGCCCGGGGAGAGCTTGGAGGGGGTACGGATGAGAGCATTGAGGGCCTGCACGCCCGGGGGTGCCGCGGTGAACGGCCCGGAGCACAGGAGCTGCCAGAAACTCTCGAGGGTAGAGTGCACCCAGGGAGCACCAGAGCGCCTCAAGAAGTGCCGCGAGGAATAGAGGGGCAGTGCTTTCATAGAGACCTCCCTGACGCAGAGGCGACGGCGTCCGCCCAGGCAGAGTGCTCAGCCGAGCAAGGAGGGCGCTGCATTATCAGTGCCCGGGAGCGCTGCCGGATCGACACAGAGCGTGAGGACATCCCCGGTCTGCAAGGCCTGCAGCTCGGCCGGCGCCGCCACGAGCTCTAACCTCCCCACACTCGTCTCGAGAGTGGCTCTCCCCTGGCGCAGGTCAATCCGGCTCACGATCGCGGTGACGGGGAGTGATGGTGCCCCCTCCTCTGCCTGTGCGCACGGCCCCTCCCCTACCCCTGAAGGAAGAGACTGCTGCGCACGTACGGGGAGGGTAAGGATCACACCGAGAAGAACCGTCATACACAGCGCGAAGATATTCCTCATTCCTGTACCTCTTTGCTTCTCTGCTCGGAAACATTTATAGGACTTACGCAGTTGAAAGTCTAAGTCCTTAATCTGTAAGGAATTCCAAATTGTACATCGCACAAGCTGGATTCAAGTAAAATCAATCACTTACTAATCCAACTGCGTAAGTCCTAATTTACTTGCTTTCTGTATGTGCAACCTCCATGCCAGGAGGGGAGAAGCAAAGAGAGGAAACATTCGCAAGAGCCTCACACACTCCTCAGGGTCCCTTTTTTTCACGCTCTCTTCTTCTCCTCCGCTTTTCTGACTTGCGAGCAATGGGCCAAGGAAGTCTGGGAGACCTGCGGCGGCGGACTTGCTTCAACCCTTACCAGCGTGGTCCCGTCTTTCTTCAGGCCGATCCTCTTGGCGGCGGCACGCGAGAGATCAATGATCCGCCCCTTGGCATGCGGCCCCTGATCATCAATCTTGACCTGCACCGCTTGGCCGGTCTCCAGGTTCGTGACCTTTGCCGCCGTCCCCAACGGCAGCGTCGGGTGGGCGGCCGTGAGCTGCTGCTGGTGAAAGCGTTCCCCGCTGGCCGTCTGTTTGCCCTGGTGCGCGGGCCCATACCAGGAGGCTTTCCCCACCTGCTTGACTCGGGGTGTAACCAAGCGGGAGGCCAGCACTCCAGGAGCTCGCTGCTTGGGGGCTGCGAGTCTACTCTCCCCATCAGCCAGGAACAGAGAGAGAATGATGCCAACTCTCCAGACATAGGAACGAAGTGCGCGTCCAGCGGCCATCGCCTCTCCTCCTCTGGAGCTGTCAGCAGCCTCAGCATCCTCTCGCGCTCTCCTCTCGCCTCCGCCCAGCCCTCCTGCCTCCTCTGGGGTGGAGAGCGGACGGTCATACCAGCTTCAGCTCTTTTTTTCACTCTTCATTCTGCGTAGGGCCTTAGGACTTTGAGACAAAACCCCTGGAAGAGTTTTGTAAGTGCTTGTCAGACCAAGAGATACGGTCATTATTGCCTACGCCTGTAAGGGTTTTGTCTCGTAATCCTTAGAGACAGCAGGTAGCAATGGGGATGCCAGCCCCCGTAAAGGAAGAGATTTGCGAGCGAAAGGCTCTCTGTGAGAGTCCTCCTCGTGTTCCTATTCCCCGACACACTGTAGGCTTTTAACTACACCGGCGCGGCTAGTGGTGCAGGCGCGCGCGGGGCATTGTCAACTTAACGTTGGCAGCGCAGAAATCTCTCCTCCAGGTGGGAGGGATATATCACGTGCAAAGGGTTTTCTCGCCCGAAGGGGGAGGCAAGGCCCCATGCAAGCCCGGAATCTGACGTTCAGTGGGAGCCTCTTGAGCACCGTTTCTTTAAGTTGACCATGCCAACACGATGGGTGCCTCCTTTCCTTGCGATAGTGTCAGATAGCAAACACACGGCAATAAGGGTGCCACAGGCCGAACGGCGAGCCGTGCGTGGAAAGACTCGGCAATGTGTCTAGAAAAATGACTGGGCGTGTATTTTTCACTACAGGTTAGGATTATCCTACTTCTGATACACTAGCCGGTGTTTGTGTACCGCTTTTGCGACACACTGCTGCACCGGTCGGCCTCAGCGGTGTCTTTACCCTTGCTGTGCAAGGGCGGCACAGATCCAGCGTGAGAAAGCCGTCCGACGTTAGAGCTCGAGGTGACTTGACCTTTTACGTGTCGTTACGCGCCGCTCGCGGAAGGTCATCGCATCGGAGAGGAGCAATGGTGTACAGCGGGCGGCATGTTCCTTGATAAAGTACGCTGCCTGCAGCGAACAAAACAGGCGGTGACACATGCAGTGAAGAGTCTTGAGAGGGGGAGACTGCAATGACAAGTGCTCGTCGGCTTTTTATCATGGTGGGCGTTGCAGGGACGATGCTCCCGCTCGTGTTGTCAGGGTGTAGTGGGCTCATTGGCCGACAGGAAACGCCTCCTCCCCCAGTTGTCATACCCGCACCGCCACTGCCAGCACCCGCACAGACCAAGGAGGAGGAGCCCACCCCCTGAAGGCCAAAAGGTCGAACAGGTCGGCACGGCTTCGTGGTACGGGCCAGACCAGCAGGGGAAAGAGACCGCCAGTGGCGACACGTTCGATCAGCAGAAGCTGACCGCGGCGCATCCGACGCTGCCCCTGGGTACCAAGGCGGTCATTACTAACCTCGAAACGGGCAAATCGGTACAAGTCACCATTAATGATCGCGGGCCTTATGTCAAAGGGCGGAAGATCGATCTCTCCCGTGCCGCCGGGCAGAAGATTGGTATGAGGAAGAAAGGGGCGGCGAAAGTAAAGATTCAGGCAGCGGTTCCTCGGAAACCGAAGAAGAGGGTGGTGCGGCGGGCGACGAAGACCAGCAAGGCTCATGTTGCGAAGAGCACTGAGGAGACGACTGGGTCACAGCAGTGAGCATCTGGTGTGTGGTAGTAGTATAAAGGGCAGTGTCATGTTAACTGCGAGTGAGGCAGATTCGGCCGCCAGCTACTGACGTGGAGTCACTTTGGAGTCACTGCTATGGCGGTCCGGCGCCGCCAGTCCCGTCACGACCCGCCATAGCTGCAATTGCTGCTCCCGCTGCTGTCGATACCCCGACGCCTGCAAACGGTGGGCTTAAGTGTGGGCTTAAGTGTCAGACTTGCCTGACTTGCGAAATGAGGGTCCGCTGCGGGCAGGCCCCCCACATTCTAAATGGGGTCAGGTCTTGAATCATGACTGTCTGCTCCTGCCCACTTTCACTGTTCGTTCTTCCCGCGATTCACCCAGAAGACGAAAAGTGATAACTCAAGACCTGCTCCCGACTCCCCGCGCTAAAACCTCGTGGGTTATAGCACCAGACCGGCCTCGGCAATCCGCCGGAGTGGCGACGGGCGGTGCTGGCTGTGCTCAGGACGCTACGGGACGTGCGCCGGAGGCCGCAAGGCTGAAGCAAACCGCACTTAGGGTGGGGGTGTCAAGTGGTGAGGGTGTCAGACTTGCCTAAGTTGAATAACAAGGTTCCGCTACGGCCATGCCTCGTCCCTCGTGCATCCATGTCCTAAGGAAGCTTTATCACTTGACGGCCCGGGGGACTGATGGCCAAGCGGTATATCCAGAACGGGCCAATTATAAATCCTCCCTGCAAGCCATCCAACTGTTGCTGGTCACTGTCTGCGATTTTACCCACACTGAGGAGTGCTAACCAGTACTAAAAGCCTGGATTTTGGGCTAAGCTTGGAGGATAGAGGAAGAAAACAGCATGATCGCAGCGAAGCTGAAGGGCACGGTTACCAAAGACTACCGCCTGGAGCTTAAAGTTCCGCGCTCCGTTCCTCCGGGGGAGGTCGAGGTCATCATCTTACGTCCAGAACTGCCACAGAAGCCCAAATCCCGGGCGCGCAGACTGAATCCCAATGTCCACCCTGCAGCTGGCATATGGGCCGGTCGCAAGGATATTGGTGACACAGTGGAATTTGTTTCTGAGCTTCGTCGTCGCCTGGAGACTCGGCGCGATGCCCGCGGATGACCGTCTGATCGAAACGACTATTTTGGTGGATGTGTTCCGGTTCCTGGCGTACGAGTCGAGCCACCATACTGAAGAGATAAAGCCCAGGCGACATGATCATCATCCTCATGGGCGTCTCCGGCTCGGGCAAAACCACGATCGGCCGCCTGCTCGCTCAGGATCTCGGATGGCCGTTCTATGATGGCGACGATTTTCATCTCCAAGCCAATATCGACAAAATGCGGCAGGGAATCCCTTTGACCGATGACGACCGCGACTCCTGGCTCGCTGCACTGCGACACCAGATAGACACGCTCATTGATGATGGCCAATCGGCGGTCTTAGCCTGCTCGGCGCTCAAGCAGGCGTACCGCGAGCGTTTGCGCGGTGACCGGGCTAAGGTCCACTTTATCTATTTGCAGGGGGACTCTGCCCTCATTCGCCAGCGACTGCAAAAGCGCCAGGGTCATTTTATGAAGGCAGATCTCCTGACCAACCAGTTCGACACGTTAGAGGAGCCGGAGGGAGTGCCTGCTGTCGATATCGCTCAAGCGCCTGAGGCCATTGTCGGGAGCATTAAGCAAGCTTTGGGGTTGTGAAGAACCAGAGAGATGTTGCCGGGCGCCCCCTCACCCTGTCTCCTTCGACCCTTCGACTGCGCTCAGGACAGGCTGCGCTCAGGACAGGCCTCTCCCCCGAGGGGAGAGGGAACTTGAACCCCTACCTTCTGCAATAAACTTCTCTAACCTCAACTCACCGACTGAGAGATTGTCTTACCCTCTCTTCCCGTTCGACCTCCTGCGCAGGAGAAAAATCAATAGTCCGCACCGGCACCAGCAGACCAAGCACGATAGCTCCCACTAGACAACCTGCCGCCGCCGTATAGAACGGCAGAGACCAGTCGCCAGTCCTGGCCACGAGAAAACCCGCGACCATAGGACTGAAGAAGCCGCCGAAGTTGCCGCCGAAGTTCATGATACTGGCAATAGAGCCGGCCAGCCGGGCGTTCATTTCCACCGGGATGCTCCAGAACGCTACCAACCCCAAGGTAGTGAGCAACTGGAACAGCGCAAAAGCGAACACCGCTGAGGTTGGCGAAGCAATCGTGGCTGCCAGAGCCAGAAAGGGTGCGGAGACGGCGATCGCGCCGGCCGGAATCCCCTTCCGCGCCCATCTCACATTCACTCCCTGTTTTGTCAACCAGTCGGAGAGCACGCCACCACCGAGGACGCCGATCAGCCCGCCGGCCACCGGCAGCATCCCGACCCAGCCCATTTGCTGTATAGTGAAGCCTCGCGCCTGCACCAGATAGGTTGGCAGCCAGGCCACTACCATTGTCAACCCGTAGGCCCAGAAGAAATACGCGACCGCTAGCGCAATCACTGCTGGTGTGCTCAACAACGCTCTGAGCGGTATCCGGGCTTTTTCACTCTGTCTTTTCATTGGAGCTTCCAAGGAAACAGGTCTGTCGGCACCATGCCACAGCCACAGGCCGATCCACAGAAAACCCACAATCGCGTTGAAGTAGAAAACCGCCCGCCAGGAAAAGGTCGCGACAATCCACGTCGAAATCGGATAGGCGATGAGCTGCCCGGCGTAGATACCGGAGAGGCTGATCATCTGGGCCAAGCCGAGTTCGTTTTTCGGCACCCAGCGGGAGTTGATCACCGTGGCGGCAGGCAGGCTGGCGGCTTCACACGCTCCCACGAGAAAACGCAGTCCCAGCATCAAGAGAAAAGCGTGCCGCCCGAGCGGGGTCAGCAGAGTGAACAGCGACCAACCGAAACAAGCGCAAGCCAAAAGGAACTTGGGGCTCCAGGTGTCGGCCAGGAGCCCGCTAGGAATCATGAAGAGCGCGTAGCCGCAGATGAAGGCTGAAAAGACCACGCCAAACCAGGCGGTGTCCCACCCCAACTCCGGCATCATCACCGGCGCGGTGATGGAGATGTTCACCCGGTCGATGTAATTCACCAGCGACAAGAGGAAGAGCAGGAGCAGGATAGTATAGCGAGGCGGCCAGGACATGGTGGAGACTCCTCTCTTCAATCCGCATTCCGCATTCCACAATCCGCAATCAAATCACCTCTTCTTCCTTCAGCCTGGCTACCTCCTCCCAGGAATACCCCAGCGTGTCAACGAGAATCTGCTCAGTATGCTCACCAAACTCTGGAGCTGGCGCCTTGGGGTTCGCGGGTGTTTTGCTGAGGATGACAGGGTGGCCGACGACCTTGATCGATCCCCAGGCCGGATGGTCGTAGTCGACGACGTAGTCGTTGGCGAGCATCTGTTGGTCTTCGGGCAGATCGTTGATGCTGTTGACGATCGTATAGATGAAATCTCCCCCGGCTTTGAGGATGCGCATCCACTCGTCCCGTGGCTTGGAGGTGAAGATCTTATCAAGCATGCTGATAAGTTCCTCACGGTTCTTGCCTCTGACCTTCATGGTCGCGAACCGTGGGTCTTTTTCTAGCTCTGGGATGCCAACAGCTTTGCAGAAGTCCGACCAGTAGCGGTCCGCCTGCGGCATGGCGAAGCAAATCCATTTCCCATCCTGGCACTTGTAGTGATTCCACAGCGGGTTGGCAGCTTGGGTGCGATAGAACCGTTTGAACTCCTTACCCAGGGTGAGTCGGCAAGCCAGGTTCAATCCTTGCAAGGCCATCATGCTACCCAGATGCGAAGTATTCACCTCCTGACCGATACCCAGTCGCTCCCGCGCCAGCAGGGCGACGACGATGCCATGCGCTAGCATGATCGCGCCCATCTGATCGGCGATACCCCCGGTAATGTTCATAGGCTCCATGTCAGGATCGCCCACGGCGTTCATGATACCGGAGCGAGCAAGGCCCATGTAATCAAAGGAAGGTTCTCCTGCATCTGGCCCTTTGGGACCATATCCTGTTGCGCTGGCGTAGATGAGCTTGGGGTTGTAACGAGAGAGCGTTTGGTAATCCAGTCCCAGCTTGGCCGCGACACCTTTGCGGAAGTTCTGCACGAAGACGTCCGACTTCTCGACCAGGCGGTAGACGATCTCACGCGCCGGCGGTTTCTTCAGATCCAGAGTGAGGCTTTTCTTGTGGCGATTGTTCGCTTCGAAGTAGTAGTTGCGTTTATCTCCTCCGGTCTGGCTACCTGCAATCTGCATCACCCCACGACCAGGATCTCCTCCGAGCCGCTCCTCCAGTTTGATCACCTCCGCGCCGAGATCGCCTAACATCATGGTCGCGACCGGTCCCTGCTGAAAAATGGTCCAGTCGAGAATACGAATCCCTTCGAGTGGCAGTGCCATGGCTGTTCCCTCCTTTGCCAATGTGTGGTGCCTGCCGAACTCTAACACAGGCAGGGGAGGAAACGAAAGCGTCGGGCACAAAAAGAAAGGGACGGGTGTGAAAGCAGGAGGTGCAGCCTCGGCTTGCCCGACCGTCAACGGTCGGGCTGAGTCGGCGAAGCCCTAAGGGGCTAAGGACAGAAAAACCCCGCGAACGAGGTAGGGCGCCTTGAGCGTCCTTAGCAGAATGAGCGCGGTGGTTTACCGCCGCGCGGGGCTGAATGCGGAGGACGACTTATTTAGGCGCGGTCCGTTCCCGCTGCCAGGTCCAGAAACGGTCGGAGCTTTTCTTTATCTGCTCGCCCAAACGGATGAGCAACTCGCCGTTGCCGTAGAGGATGAAAGCCGCCGCGGCGGCTACGCCAATAAGAAAGCCGAAGAGAAACATAAGCGAACCCTCCTATGAAGCTATTGCTTTGATTGCTGCGATGATTTGAGGAATCGCAATCCCAGCTTTCTCTTGAATGATGAGATCAGCAAGCCAGTCAGTCAAGTCTGTGTGCTCAGGGTTAATCTCGATCACCTGGGCACCGGCCTCCTTGGCCACGCGCGGGATGTCGGCCGCGGGGTAGACCACCGCCGAGGTGCCGATCACCAGGATCAGGTCGCAGCTCTGTGCCTCTTCTTGGGAGCGGTACAACGCATACGGCGGGATCGGTTCGCCAAAGAACACCCCGGCTGGCTTGAATACGCCGCCGCAGCTACAGTAGGATGGCAGCGTTTTCAGCGAGATCTCGTCCAGCGGCAACACTTTGCGACAACTCATGCACACAACCTGGCGCATGTTGCCGTGAAACTCGATGACATCGCGGCTGCCGGCCGCCTGATGCAGGTTGTCCACGTTCTGCGTAATGATGCAGTGCAACAAGCCTAACTGTTCGAGGTGTGCCAGGCCGAAGTGCCCGGGGTTGGGGAGGGCAGTCTTGAGTTCGGTAAAGTCTTTCATCATCCGCCAAACCTTGCCCGGGTCACGACGGAACGCCTCGATGGTGGCGTATTCTTCGGGATCGTAACGATCCCAGAGTCCACCTGGATCACGAAACGTGGGGATACCACTCTCGGCCGAAATGCCCGCGCCGGTAAGCGCGATCGTCTTACGCGCGGTCCGGATGGCCTGGGCTGCCCGTTCAATCAAGTCTTGCATCTGCGTTCCTCCGTTGTGTCATGTCGGGAGCAAGCGAAAACGGCGAAGCAAGTCCGCTTCATCCTGGTAGATTGGTGCCGGCAGGCGACTCAAGAGACGCAGGCGACGGCTCTGGCGCAGACGAAAACCCATATCGACTACTATCAAAGCCCGCAACGCATCCGCGTGGGCAGGAGCATAAGTCAGCGCGATAAAACCGCCTAGCGAATGGCCGACGAGGATAAGAGGGGCAAGACCGAGCGTGGCGATGAGGGCGGTCCTCGACCCCTGGGGCGGGGGCTTTGTCCTGCGCCTGACGGCGACCGGCACGGTCTGGCTGGAGCACCAGGGGCAGAAGGTGGGCAGGGGGCGGCGGCGAGGCCATACCCGCCGCCGGGCGCTGGGCCGTCTCTGGGGCCTGCAGAGCCAGCCCCGGCTGTATGGGCTGGCGCAGGCGCGCGCGCGCACCGCCAAAGGGCGCGGGGCGTATGGGCACGTGGTGAGCACTCGGCCCCTCTCGGCCTTGCCCCTGGCCCAGAAGTACGCCCGGCGCTTCAGCGGCGCGGCAGGCTTTCGCGATACCAAGCCGTTGGGGGCGTTGCCGCGGCCCGGATTGCCGAGGGGCCGGC
>WNFB01007995.1_pt1 | contig 13435 bp, 10 predicted proteins | sample 5400501 | NCBI WGS metagenome assembly WNFB01 (sample SAMN13153341, study PRJNA577476) | soil metagenome | isolation source: 200 cm saprolite under Douglas fir tree site 2 hole 1 | place: USA:California | collected 2015-04-18
TCCGCTCTTCAGCTGCCTTAGGCGAACGGGCAAAGAACGGTCAAACGGAACTTCCTGATTACGAAGGTGTGAAGTTTCAGTGGTTTAGAAGCGTTGGTGCCGGGAGGGGGAGTCGAACCCCCAAGGGCCGAAGCCCGGCGGATTTTGAGGTCACGGGAGGGTTCTGAACCGTTTGGAAAATTTTCTACTCTACTCCTCTTTTCAACCGATTACGAATAAGTCGATTTGATCCGTTCTGCCTAGAAAAGATCCGTTGTGAACATGGAACTACTACAGTTTTACTACAGTGGCTTGAGCGGCTCCCTTTGGAAAGGAGCTGCAATTCAGAACACCCTTCCAAATGGTACCTGCCTTGCGGCCTACGTCGCGGAGGTCTCCGAGTGCACCGATACCTTTGGCAAGCCGTAAAACATTGCGTCGGCGGCCGGGTGATCCCATTATGGCCGGGATGACACAAAACGTGCCCTATGCGCGGTGAGCGGCATCAGCGCCAACTGAGCGTTGGGGCTTTCCTGGGCTGCCGCCTTCTGCAGCCACTTCACGGCTTCATTTTCATTCACCGGCACTCCGTCACCATCGCGATAGCGCACGCCAAGATTGTACTGAGCCGCAGCGTTGCCGTCACCAGCCGCTCTTGCGACCCACTGGGCAGCGGTTGTGCAGCTCTGTCGGACCCCGTGTCCGAGCTCGTAAGCCATTCCCATCTGGAATGCCGCAGAATCATCTCCATATACTGCCCGTCGACGTAATCCGGCAAGCTCGTAGCGGCTCAAAGTCCGTATCGCGTCCTCGGTCGCGCGGTCGGTTACTTGCATGTGACTCACTTGCAACGGAGCAGACTTGCCGAACTGCTCGGCCACGTGTGCCTCCGGAGTGCCCGCCATCGCGACGCCATTGCTTCGTGCAGTTTCGCGATCCCCTGTACTGTCGGCGCTGGGCGGAATGGTGTTCTCTTGCGCGGCTGTCCGCGAGATGGACGCTGTGGTTTGGGCCGTATTGTGGAGACTCGCCTTCAGAATCAGGAACGTGATTATGATTACCAGTATTGCCAGGATGGGAGCCGCTCTGCGGGGCGCACCCAGGCTCGACCGGGACTGCAGAAGCATCTGAAGCCGACTATTGGCGCTCTTCAAAGCATGCAGAAATGAATACTGAGCGTGGCGCAGACTTGGCTCCGTAACCACTTTGGGCAGGGCGGGACGACTCCGTTTTGATTGGACTGTGGGCAAATTTGGTCTGTATTTCGTGGCGGCCCAAAGTCGATTTCTAGCGCTCTTCACTGTGCTCGAGATCGATGACTTCACCCAGCGCAAGTCGCGATACGCGGCTTTTGTTAGCAGTGGCGGAGAATCAGAGGGGTAACGAAGGGTGCGCCAAACCTGATGCCCAGCCCTTTCGGCGCGACTCAAGAGCCGGGCGCGCGAGGCGTAGTTCCTCACAAAAGCGACCGTGCGCTCCCACTTCTGGCGAACCACAGGCCAAAGGGTTGAGGTCTCCACAATCAACCCCGCCCGCACTCCAATCCCAGGTACACTTGTATCCTCGATCGCGGGAGAAGTCACCGAATCCCCGGGCAGGGCAGGTGACGCCTGCTCATGTTCTGTCCAGGTTCCGCGCGTCGCTTCTGTGGCACGAGTTTCCTCACCCGATTCGTGCGACTCTTGCGGCGGTGTCGTATCGACGCCTGCAGCCGGAAGGTTGTGCTCGGGTTCACTCTGCAGAAATCCGGGCATCGGGTCGGACGCATTCTCATCGTTCTCTAATATCCTTTGCAAAGCCGGAATGATCCGGTGGATCAACTGCAGCATTGCTGTTGGTTCCAGCGCCACGCTCTGTCCCAGCCCCGCTTCCGCAGCCTTGCTGAGCGCCTGTTCCAGCACGTCGGCTAGTAGGTGGATATTGGCCGCGTCACGCTCCGTGAATGCATTGAGCTCATCCGAAAACGCGGCTAACGCTCCCGCAACTCTATGTCCTTGATAAATCGGCTCGACTAGCAAGGACTTGGCGCAGTCGGGACCATTGCTGGCGTCGTAGAACGTACCTATTGCGGTTGGGTTGCCCAGGCGGGGCATCGAATCCTTGCTGAGCCGGCAGGAGGTCGCTAGCTTCGAAATCACCTCAAGCCGCAATCGCTCATCGTTCGATGCGTTTCCTGCCCCTGCGCAATAGAAGATCTCATCCTTTGTGAATAGCCACACGCCGGCACCGCCGGCACCAATCAGTCCCTGGGTTAGCTTCACGAGCCGGTTTATGGCCGCATTCAGGTCTAGACTTCCGCTCTTTACCTCCTGCCGGATCTGGATCAGGTCCATTAGCGACTGAGAGTCAATCCGATCGCCCGCGCTCCCGCGAACTGCCTGCGTTAGTACGTGCCGGAATTGAGTGGATAGGAATTGCTTGAAGGATCGGCGATCGATGGACAATCGCTGGCTCATATGTTTGTAGGGGTGTCCTTCGGACGGTCGCGATCCACGAAAGACCAAAGCCCCTTTCGCAATGGACATAATAGAGTTTCTGATCCAAGCGTGGCAGGTATCGGAAGGACAAGGCGATGACGGACGAGCGGCCACAACACCTGACCCCGCCAATCCAAAGGGCCTATGCGTAATTATCTCCCTGCCTGCGCGAAGGAATGCAACGCAGTATTTCCCGAAGCCACAACTCCGGCAGTCTGCAGAGCTATTCGGTTCGTGATTTGCCTGCTAGATGAAGCCCTTCTTCGGCTATACGAGGCACAGCCAACTGATCTCGTGTCTTACTATCGAGCGAGCAGCACGAGCCGCCAACGTTTCCCGCTAACCGAACGGTTAACGAGAGCTATCCCAGTGGCTAAAGAAGATGGCCTTTCTAAGTTTCCGAAGAAAGCTCATGGATGCATTTTCTACAGCCTACAAGGAATCTTGCTCTTCGCTGGCACAGGTGAGGACGGCATCACACGTGCTTCCTCACGGTTGTTGAGGGCGCCTGGAGTTGAGGGCACTCGGGGAGGTGGGCCATGAAGACGCATTCCCTCTGCACGCTCCGAACCGGAGATGGCAACGGGTCGATGTGGTGGCTGTTTGCATTGATCACCGCTCTGGGGCTGATCTGTCAAGCGGGTTACGCGCAGGACTGTGCTCAATGCGCCACGAACGCCCTTCTGCAGGATCCCGAACTACCTACGGGAGAATGGTTGTTGACGAAACAGGTGAACGAAGTCAATGTACTCTTCGTGGCCGCACACAATGGCGAACCCGTTGCTGACCTCTCGCAGAACGACATTGTTGTTAGGGACAATGGCAAGGCGCCTAAGGCCATTCTGGGCTTTCGCAATGAACAGGAGCTGCCGTTGCGTGTAGGTGTGGCGATAGATACCAGCAGTTCTGTGACCTCGCGCTTTCGGTTTGAGCAGGCTGCGGCGAGCGCATTTTTTCGCCAGGCAATGAAGCGAAATAGCGACCTAGGCTTCGTCATGGGATTTGAAAACTATTCCACGGTAACGCAGGATTTCGTCGCCGATCCGGATCTACTATCGCAAGGTGTGGAGAAGCTGACCATCGGAGGGGGAACCGCACTCTACGATGCAGTACGTGCCGGTTGCCAGAAACTGCTGCATCGTCCAGAACAGGACGTCGTCGCGCGGGTACTTGTAGTTCTATCTGACGGCCAAAACGATGCCGGTGAAGTCAGTTTGGGGGGCGCCATCGATGCCGCCCAGGAAGCCGAGGTCACCATCTATGCCATCAGCACAAACTACTCGATGTCGTCTATTGGTGTGCAAGATCTCGCCGCCGAACAGGGCAACTCGGATCTCCGCAAGCTAGCGGAGCAGACTGGCGGTCGAGTACTCCATCCGTCCGATCCAAAGGCGGTGGCGAAAGCCTTCGCCAAAATCAGCGAGGAGTTGCGCAGTAGGTACGCTGTTTCCTACAAGCCGGCAGACTTCACGCCGGATGGACGCTTTCGAAAAATCAAAATTGAAGCTCGAAAGACTGGAGAAAAGCTGGAAGTTCATGCGCGAAAGGGATATCGTGCCAGGCTCGCGTCCTCGCTCAGTTCCGATTTCTCCGGGGCACATGGGAACGTAATCATTTCCTCGCGATAGCTTTGCGCAGCAAATACAGCACCAGGGGGTCCGTTATGACGAAAGCAGCGGCTACCCAGAGTAACGGCTTCGAGTGGCGTATTCTCCTAGGCCCTACGCACAACTGGCAAGTCCCAAGCACGGAGCTCAGCACGACACCGCAGTTAATGTCGTCAATAGAACGTTGCGAGTTAACGGCCATCGGCCCGCACCGATAACCTGGCTGCGTTTTCTGAGGAGCTGCGTTAGCGGTTAGAGGACTCTCCGGTGAACCGTGCAACCAGTTGCTGGTTGAATGCTGCGCTTCAGGTGGGATGTCGACCATGAAGACGACGCCCCGCCGGGCTGCTCGACGTTGTGGAGCGCTTACGAACTCGATTGCAAGCAGGTACTGCTCACTCCACCTCCAGGCCCGGAGAACTCGGACATGTTAAACCAGCAGAACGGAAGAGCCTCCGGTCTTTCGTCGGGCTCTCGTTGGCGACTGTTAGTCGCCTCGCCATCCCGGACGCGGCAGGATTGAAGGACTACCGCTGCATCCCCGTTCCGTTGATGCCCGGCCGGTCCGAGCCTGCGCCACAGAGCCAAAACTGTCTTGGTTACATTAGCGAATGAGGCTCCAAGGATAGATGCCAACATTGATTTTCATAATCATATAGCTGAAGCCACCGGGGTCAGGCTTGGGCTGGTGCGGCGTATCCGGCGGAATGAGGAGCCAGTCGCCTGTCTTTACATTGAGGGTCTGCGCGTCGACTACTGGTTGCCCGCGATATTCGCCCGGCACCGGGCCATCCTTGTCCATTAGGTTCTTACGGTTCTCGATCTTCCCCCCCACGATCATCTGACCGGAGCCGCCGGTGAAAACATAGAAATCATAGGCGCCGGCGTGCTGCTCGGCGTCATCCCAAACGCTCTTGACTTTGGTGAGGCTCAGCACTGGCTGGTCGCGATGGACGCGGTAGAGCATGAACATGCTGAAATTACGTGTGCTCACCGCCACAGGTCCGCCACCGAACGACTGACTGCTTCCGCTACCGGGCTGACTCAGCAACTTGGAGGCCTTCTCGGCCATCTCGGCGTGTGCTTTCTTGATGTCGTCGATACTCCAATGCGTGACCGGCGGCGCGTCGGACGCAAGCGGAGGATCACCCGGATTGTTGAACCCGAAGGGCATGACTTCAGGCTTATTGCTCTGCGCGAGAGCATGTTGAACTACCGACAAATCGTCGAAGTGCCCAGTGACGACAGGCTGCGAAGCCGGCCTTGTGGCATGGCCGACGATGTATCCGATCAGCGCGGCACCGATTACGACCAGGGCAAACATTCTCTTCATGCGTCAAACCTCGGATGATGGAAGTCGCGAGAACTCGGGACCTCTTTTCAATGTTGACAGTTAGATGTCCATTGTCATTTCTTATCTGGTTTCGTCGCTTCGAACGGGATCTCTTTCAAAAACTCCGTCTTGTGCTGGAGTTCTGTCTTACCCGCGGGAAATTTATTGACACTCAACACGTAAGCCAAGATATCGGCCTTGTATTGCCGGCTCAGCCGCCCGGGCTTGTCTTGCGGCATGGTTCTACGAATCCTTTCGAACAGGTCGCCGAGCGTGAGGCCATTCCAATTGGCCATGAAAGGCCCGCCTGAAAGCGGAGGTGCTTCTCCGGCTCCCTTCAGCGTATCGCCGTGGCACGACGCGCAGCTTTCGCGATAGAGCGGCTCGCCACGCTTGGCTTGTTCTTCCGTATACACTCCGTCCCAAACCGAACGCGCATCCGGGGGGGACTCTGCTCGCGGAGCTTGTGCACGAAGCGTGCGGTAAGATGCCCCGATCGCCAGTGCAACCAGGATCGCCACGGCCACAACTCTCATGTTCATTCATCCTGGTTTCGCAGCCCTGGTTCTATCACCATGCTCATTGCTCCTCGGACGGAAGTGCAAACGCAATGTACTCGCCTGAGTAGTTGCCGCCGCTGACGGCAATGACGATGTATTGTTTGCCGTTCAGCATGTAAGTCATGGGCGAACCGCTCTCGGGCGCGGGCATGTAGATCGCGCCGACTTCTTTGCCGGTCTTTTTATCGTAAGCCCGCAGCATGGCGCCTCTGGGATGGTCCGGACCCGTCGTCACCATGCCGTCTCCGGCGATGACCAGGGTCTTGGTAACTAGCGTGCCGACGTTCCAGGTCTCTTGCCCGGTGCGTTGAATTTTAAGTCCCTTTAGCGCTGGATGATTGCGGATCAAGTCTGGTGTTTCACCATGAGCGATTTGCCAAACTATCTCACCGGTGTCCAGGTTGATCGCCGAGATAGTTCCATACGGCGGTTTGATCAACGGCAGGCCATCCACGCTCAAAACAGTCCACTCGTCACCGATTCCAGCCGGTTTCTTGACGGGCTTCGGGGCATCGGCGCTGGAGTCGGTGCCCGCTGCGTTGATCATTCGCACTTCTTTTCCCGCAGTGCCGTAGACATAATTCATGTCCGAGAGTTCTCTCGGAGGAGGCACAAGTCCGATTGGCTCAAGGCAGGCATTGCAGGCAAAGGCATACAGCAGGTGTGTCTCGGGATCGTAAGAACCGCCCGGCCAGTTCGTCCCCCCGTCCGCCGTCCCCAGCGTAAGCGTGGCCAGCGGACCGTCGATCTTGCTCACCACCGGGGGCGTAAACACGGGGCCTAAATGGTATCTTGAGACAAGGGCCTCAGCCTGCTTGTGAAACTCGGGCGTGAAGTCGATCAGATCGTCGATCGATACACCGTTTCGGCTATAAGCGGGTGGCTTGGTCGGGATCGGCTGAGTCGGTGAGTACCATTCGCCCGGCACGCGGCCAACTTCCACCGCCCGCTCCTTGATCGGCCACACCGGTTTTCCAGTTACTCGATCGAATACATAAAGAAATCCCTGCTTGCTCGGCTGGGCGACCGCCTTCACCGGGCGACCGTTGACCGTAATATCGGCAAGGATTGGCGCAGAGGATATATCCATGTCCCAAAGAGGGTGGTGCACCAATTGGAAGTGCCACTTCCGCTCTCCGGTTTTCAGATCTACACAGACTAGACTCTCGCCGAACAGATTGTTTCCCGGCCTGTGCCCGCCGTAAAAATCACCTGTCGGGGATTCGACTGGCAAGTAAACCAGCCCGAGTTGCTCGTCCACCGTGATCTGGGTCCACACGCCCGTGTTGCCGGTGTATTCGGCCGAGCCGTTCAACCAGGTGTCGTAGCCGAACTCGCCTTTCTCCGGGATGGTGTGGAAGATCCAGAGGCGCTTGCCCGTGCGCACGTCGAACCCGCGCACGTAACCTTTATTGTTGCGCATGCTGCTGGGGGTGAAACCCTCCCGGAACGCCGCGCCTACTATTACCGTGTCTCCGGCCACGATCGGCGTCGAATGCAGCCCAATCTCCCCGGTGACCAGATCCGGAAAAATTGTCTGATCATCGTCCAGCTTGAGATCGACTATCCCGTTGTTTCCGAAGGAAGGTACGAGCGCTCCGGTCTTCGCGTCCAGACAGACGAGCCGATAGCCCGGGGTAAAATACAGGATGCGTTCTTCTTTGCCGTTTGACCAATAGGCCAGCCCACGGCCCGACAGTTGGCGGGGAGCGGCGGCGCCACGGTTTCCCTCATGCTCGCCGTGTACCCAGAGTAGTTCCCCCGTAGCGCCATCGACGGCGATGGCTGACCGGCGCGATCCGGCCGTGGTGTAGAGAATGCCATTGACCATCAGCGGCGTCCCTTCCAGTTTGTACTCCGGCCGGTTGCCGAAGTTGTCGGTCTTTAAGCGCCAGGCTACTTCAAGGTCGTTAAAGTTGGAGGCGTTGATCTGATCGAACGGTCGGTACCTGGTACCGGCGAGATCGGCGGCGTAGGTTGGCCACTCAGTTTCCTTGGCGTGATACTGGCCGTAAGCTCCCATCGGCATCCCAGCGAGCCCAAAGACAACGGACCAGACCATCTGGTTCCACTGGTTGCTTTTTCTCAAATGCATGTTCGCCTCGCCGCAAAGGCGGAAAATCCACTTTCAACCCAACTGCTTCATCTGCCCTAACGCTACTTTCATTTTTGCTTTCTGCTCATCAGTGACGTCCGCGTGAGGCGGCCGCTGATAAGTCTGGCGAGTCCCCATTTGGAGGCTGAGAGCGTACTTCATTGCGCCAAACTGATATCCACCCGCCGGTTCCAGCAACTTTATCGCGGCATCCAACGTGGCCAGCGGTTCAACGAGACTCCTGCCCGCCCGCTTGGCCACAAACACCGCCGCTATTTGCCGGGTAAACAAATTACCTTCCATTAGGATGGCGCCCATGCCATTTTCAAGCGCAGTCTTGAGATTAGTTACGGTGCCAGTCCTCATATTCAGCTTGGGAAACTCCCGCACAAATCGCTCGTAGTCCGGAACGCTGTCGTCAGAATCTTTGATCCCGGCGAGATTGGGGTATTTTTCCAGGCTGTGCAACAACTCGATCGATAGGGGCACACCGCTCGTATCTGGTATGTGGTACAAATTGATCGGAATTGTCACCTGCTCGAAGATCAATGAGAAGTACTTGGACAGTCCTTCCAGCGGCGGATGCTTGTAATAGAACGGTGGGACGATCAGCAAGCCATCCGCGCCGTTGGCGGCGGCGTGCTGTGACAACTCGATAGTCTCAGGAAAATTCGAGGTGCCCGGTGAGACAATGATGTTTAACCCATTTCGGTGCTTGAAGGCCGTCTCGGCGACTTTCTTCCGCTCGGCCACGGAAAAAGAGGGGTATTCGCCTGTCGTGCCCAGCACCACAACTCCATCGACCCCGGCCGCCTTGAAATAGGCCATCATTTCCGTGTAAATGGCTTCGTCGAACTTCAAGTTCTTGTCGCAGGGAGTTAAAGCCGCCACCCAAAATAGACATTTGTCCCCGGCAGTTGCAGCCTGAGCCGTGCGCCTGGCGCCCGGCGCTTCTGCTACTGGTCCCGCTCCAACCATTCCGAGGGCGGCCGTTGCGGCTGCAGTCCCCAGAAAGGTTCTTCGCGTCGTCTGCATGTTCCCTCCTTGTCCGGAAGTCTGACGAAGTCTAAGGCAGGCCATTCGAAAACGCAAAAGCCGGTGTGTGGTCGCTCGGTGGCGACTGTTCTGGTTCGCCGAAATGCCTGATGCAGACCCGTGATGTTACCCGCTGGTGATATCATGCGGCTGCGATGGGCAACGATTGGCTGCAATTCCATGGCCCAGGTACTCACGTATGGACAATGAAACTGGGACACGACGACGATTCCTGATTTGTTCAGTAGCGGGAATGAGTTCAGCCTGGTTGACGCTTCATTGGCCCGCAGTTCTCGCCGCTCAGGGCCATGCTCATCGGGCGGCTGAGTCGCCGGTACCTGTGCCTCTGCAATTTTTTTCCGCCGGGCAAGCCACTGAGATTGAAGCCGCCACCGCGCAGATTATTCCCTCAGACGACACACCCGGCGCACGCGAGGCGCAGGTCATTCATTTTATCGATCGCGCTCTGATCACCTTTGACCGCGACAAGCAGCCTTCCTATACGCACGGCCTAGAAGATTTTCAGGCAAAAACGCGGGAACTTTTTCCCGGGGCAAGGAGGTTCTCGGACCTGACATCCGCGCAGCAGGTGCAGGTACTGGAGGCGATCGAGAAGACCAGCTTTTTCGAACTCCTACGCCTGCACACCATCATGGGGTTTCTCGCGTCACCTGAATACGGCGGCAACTACAACCAGGTGGGATGGAAGTTGATCGGATTCGAAGACAAGCATGTCTTTAGTCCCCCGTTCGGGTACTACGACGCTGAATACAACAAGGGCCACTGACAGAACCTCACCTTCAGAGCTGGAAAATGACAAAATTCGAAACGGCGACGGCAGTTGATTTTGCTGTAGTGGGCGCGGGCGCGGCGGGAGGCGTGGTTGCGAAGGAACTTTCAACAGCTGGGTTCCAGGTGGTGGTGCTTGAGCAAGGGCCCTACTTGCGCGCGGAAGACTTCGTGCATGACGAACTGAAGACCAAGCAGGTTTGGGCCCCGCCTTACATTGGCCAGGATTTTCTCACCAACGACCATTCACGCCAGCCCAACACTTTCCGCAAGACTGATAAAGACGAGGCGGTTGTAGTGCCCACCGTCCAATACGGGAAGTGCGTGGGCGGCGGTACAGTTCACTTCACTGCCAACTACTGGCGCTTTCACGAAATCGATTTTGTTGAACGCAGCCGCTGGGGCCTGATTGCCGGCACCGGCTTTGCAGATTGGCCGATCAGTTACGCGGAATTGGAACCTTATTACACCAAGGCGGAATGGGAGATCGGCGTTTCCGGTTTGGCGGGCGCGAACCCCTTCGATCCTCCGCGATCGAAGCCTTATCCCCTGCCGCCGTTGCCGGTGAAGTCTTCGGGGGTACTGCTCGAACGTGGCGCTCGCAAATTGGGTTGGCATCCTTATCCCGCTCCTATGGCGATTCTTTCGCAACCGTATAGAGGCCGATCGGCCTGCATGCATTGCGGTTTCTGCGAGGCGATGGGCTGCGAGTGGGGGGCCAAGTCCAGCAGTCTGGCCAGCGTCATTCCCATGGCAGAGGAAACCGGACGTTGTGAAATCCGCACGGGTTGCTATGTGCGGAAGATCTCCACCGACAAGAGCGGCCGCGTAGATGGAGTGATCTTCTTCGATGCGCAGCAGCAAGAACAGTTTCAGAAGGCGAAGGCGGTCGTGGTCTGCGCCAACGGCGCGGAAACACCGCGCCTGCTGCTGCTCTCGAAATCGAATCTGTTTCCTGACGGACTGGCCAACTCGAGCGGCCTGGTAGGAAAATTGCTGATGTTTGAATGCGAGTCGGGAGCTTTCGGAAGTTTCGAACATCCCTTGAACGAATACAAGAGCGTACAGGTCACGCGCCTCGTGCAGGATTTCTACGACTCCGATCCCAAGCGCGGTTTTTACGGCGGAGGAGGAATCGACGCCCGGTCCGACTACTACCCAATCTCATACGCCTTGGGCAATTTGCCGCCCGACACGCCGCGCTGGGGCGCAGGGTTTAAGCGGGTCATCAAGGAGGACTATAACCGCACCATGATGGTGTTCGCTCACCTCACCTCGCTGCCGCTCGAGTCCAACACCATCACGCTGGATCCGGAGGTGAAAGACGCCTGGGGCTTGCCTGCTCTACGGGTGACGTACAAGAATCATCCCGATGATTTGAAAAATATGAAGTTCTTTCGAGATCGCTCGCTGGAATTACTCGACGCTGCCGGCGCGCGGAAGAAATGGGAATTGGGAATTGATGAAGTCACCGTCTCAGCTCACCTGATGGGTACGTGCAGAATGGGAAATGATCCCAAAAGCTCGGTAGTGGACAAGTACCACCGCGCCCACGATGTACCCAACCTTTTCATCGTGGACGGGAGCAGTTTCGTGACCAGCGGACGAAACCAACCGACTTGCACAATCCAAGCACTCGCCTACCGCGCTTCTGATTACATTACCCGTCAGGCCAAGAGCGGAAGCCTCCCGTAGTTGGTTTGAGCTGAGATTGACACCGTGCGACGATTCTGCAAAAGCCGTGAAACACTTTGGCGGCGGCCTGCGCCAAGAGTCCCGCCGCGTACGGGCTTGGACACGACTCGCTGCTGGTAAGCTCGCCTATTTCACTAGGCGCCAGGTCCTGCGCATAGTCGGTGGGCTGTCCACACCGAGACCCCGAATTTCTTGGCCAAGATTCTGAACGTCACTCTTCCGTGCATCCGTTGCTTTATCAAGTCCGCGACTTCTTGGCGCGTCAATTTGCGCAAAGGGGGTCGACCCAAAACCTTGCCATTCGCTCGGGCAAGGCAGGCAAATGTGGGAAAATCCAGCGAATTTATGTCGGCGAGCAGCCGATACGAGCAATGGGAGTGGGGATCAATCTCCGGGGGAAATCGCCAAGTTCGAGGCCGGGGCAGCAATCGCGCAATTCTTCAGTCGGCACCGTGGCAGGGTTACGTATCCGGTCGCCATGTCCCCAACCACCCAGCTGCCCTCTTCTCCCCAGCACCAGTAGTAGTACGCCAGGTAGGCACAGAGGATACCGTCGAGCAGATCGTCGAATTGTTTGTATACGGCGCCTCTGTAGCCGGTGATGTCGATCCCGATCTGGCTCCGGACTTCGTCCGAGAACTTCAGAGCTGGCTCCCGACACTCTAACGACCGCAACCGAGCCCGGTAGATTTCCCATTCACTATGGACTTCGGCCAGGCCCGCTCCGGCTTGTGCTTGTATCGGAGAGCGCGACGCGTACTGCACGATTCCGCGCTGCCCCGAGCGACGATGACGCACGCGTGAGCCATACCGCAAGGGGCCGGAACCCGCGACCTTACCCCACAGAGACCAACGGAAACCCTCGGAGCGCAAGCCGCGCCGTTGTTGGCGACGGTGGGCGGTGAAGCAGCCGAACGTTGGCGCAAATTCATGGAGATTGCGAGAGACTACTTCACTCAGTCGGGAGTGATGTTCGTGGAGGTTGAGGAGGCAACGAGTTCACACAGGATTCCCCTGTTATCTAAATGACAACAAATGCGGTAGGCAAAAGAAAGTCAGCCGAGAATTGCCAGGGGCCGGATTGTTGGACGGGCACTCCTGTATCAGCCTGCCACGCGCAAAAGGTCGTTCAAACTTTTGCAGCCGTAATGTGCTCTCGTCCAAAACCAGCCGGTATGGTGGTTGGTCAGCCAGTCACCCACTTCTGCTGATGCGGCGTCCTAAGGCGGGAAGGTACTTCCCTTGCACAGGAACATCCTGACTGGCCCTAATATAGCGACCTAAATCCTCGGCACTCCTGGACACAAGAACTCATGATTTCATGTCCTACCTTGTCGCAGGCATAGACATAGTCTTCACCCTTCAGTTAACTTGTGGTGGCCTGACATGCGGACTAAGCCCATGAGAGTCACGCGGCGGGAGAGCCTGAGGCTTTTCAGCAGCGGCCTGACGGCGACGGCCGTTTCTTTGCGCGATCGGCCTTATGATTGCTTGCTAGCCGAGAAAGCTCTGGATCGGGCGGCCCTCTTGCGACTGCTCGGCACGTCGCCGGTGGCGGCTCCGCCGTTCGCTGCCGAGCGCGTATTAGTTATGGACCCAGAGTTCCCTGTCACGCAAGAGGCCGCGGCTCATGTGGTTCCAATGGCGCACAATTTTTGCTTGACTCATGGTGTCCAATGGAGTACAAGAGAGTTGTGCAGACAGTTGTCGAGACGCCTACTTGATCTCGCAATTGCCAACAAGCTCTTTAGCGAGGAGGAGCGTGCGGACATCGTGGCACTGGTTGCGGCTGACCCAGAATGTGGAGACCTGATCCGTGGAACGGGCGGATTTCGAAAGGTCCGGGTTTCACGCAAAGGAATGGG
>WNFB01003743.1_pt1 | contig 13433 bp, 7 predicted proteins | sample 5400501 | NCBI WGS metagenome assembly WNFB01 (sample SAMN13153341, study PRJNA577476) | soil metagenome | isolation source: 200 cm saprolite under Douglas fir tree site 2 hole 1 | place: USA:California | collected 2015-04-18
ACGACCTCCTGCGTGCGGTCGAGCCGCAGCAGCCGCAGCGCGGTCTGGATGGCGGGCTCAACCCCACCCGATCCGCCCTGTAGGTGCAGGAGGCGCGCCAGGGCGTCCATCGCCATCTCCCTCAGGCGCTCCCGCTCCGCGACGACCCATTCCTGGAACACCGCCTCGTCGACGTAGAGACCCTCCAGGAACTCGCCGCGGTAGAGCCCGGCCGCCATTTCCAGCGAGTGGTACGAACCTTCCGCCGCGAGGCGCTGGAAGGCCACCACGTCCACGTCCACCGCCGCGGCGTCGAGGGCGAGCGTGTCGCCTTCGGCCCGCACCAGCGTGGGGGAGATCTCGGCCAGCGATCGGCGCAGCGTGAGCAGCGTCTGGCGAAGGCTATGACGCGCCTCATCGGGAAGCCTGTCGCTCCAGAGCAAGTCGGCGAGCTTTCCTCGGGAGAAGGCCTGGCCGGGGCGGGCCGCGAGGTAGGCGAGCAGGCCAACGGCCTTCTTCGGGGGGCGGAGCGAGACCAGGCGCGCGTCCACCCGCACCTCGAACTCGCCGAGCAGGCAAATCCGTAACGGAGCCATGCCTTCCTTCCGGCTTAAAACCTAGGGCCGGCTCGCGAGAGCTCCAGCCCTCGCGAAAGACCCTTCTTCTGTAGGGTGGCGCGAATATTCCCTGCGGCGCTTCGCCTTGTCAAGCCGGATTTTGACGGCGATTTGACGAACCTTGGCACGACCGTGTGACGGAGGCAGTCCAGACTATGGATCTCGCGCAAACGTTCAGCCCTCGACGAGCGGTGCCGCTCGTGTCGCCCCGGCCGTCGCATGGCGCGAAGCCAGGGAGGGCAAGAGATCTTGAAAGGGTGAATCATGAGATCAGGTCGCTGGCCTCTTACGTTGCCACTTGCCCTTGCCGTCGCCGCCGTATCCTACGGCGCCGCCAAGGACCGCACCCAGACGGGCGCGCCCAGCCCGCAGCCCGTCTACGGGCAGCAGGCCAAGTTCGACAAGTCGCCGCCGCTGCGACTCATGACGCCCCCACCGCCCAGGGTGGACAAGCCGCGCGAGGTTTCCCTCCACAGGCTCGACATCCTGCAGCAGCGCGCCCAGCCGTCGCCGAACGCCGAGGACGCGTTGGCTCGGCTCAGCGAGCTCGGTCCGCTGGCGCCGATGCCGGCCCCACTGCTGACGTTCCCGGGCACCTCCGACCTCGACAACCAGAACCTGGTCGGCTTTCGCGTCGTGCCGCCCGACACCAACGGTGACGTGGGCCCGAACCACTACGTCCAGTGGAACAACCTGGTCTTCGAGGTCTTCGACAAGAGCGGCACTCCGGTGCTCGGACCCTTGCCAGGCAACACGCTGTTCGCCGGCTTCGGCGGCCCGTGCGAGGCCAACAACGACGGCGACCCGGTCGTCGTGTACGACCAGCTCGCGGACCGCTGGGTGCTGAGCCAGTTCTCGATCGCCGAGGGCATCCAGTGCATCGCCGTGTCACAGACCGGCGACCCCACGGGCGCCTACTTCCGCTACGCTTTCGTCGTCACACCCGGTGCCGAGAACGACTACCCCAAGCTCGGGGTGTGGCCGGACGGCTACTACGCGACCTTCCGCAAGTTCCCGAACTTCCAGATCGTGGCCGCCGCCTTCGAGCGGGACAAGATGATCCAGGGCCTGCCGGCACAGCAGGTCCTCTTCACGATCCCCGCGCCGGCGGGACCGGGATGCACGGGCGCGGGAGACTGCTATGAAGGCGTGCTGCCCTCCCACCTGGAGGGCCGGACGCCGCCCCCGGCGGGCTCTCCCAATTACTTCGTGATGTCCTTCGACGACGAGGCCTTCAGCACGACGCCGGTGCCGGGCCAGGACTCCTACAAGCTGTGGAAGTTCCACGTGGACTGGACCACCCCGGCGAGCTCGACGTTCACCGGACCAACGACGATACCGACCGATGAGATGGACATCAACCTTTGCAACTTCGCCCCCTGCGTCCCGCAGCAGGGCTCGGGCGAGCTGCTGGACCACCTGAGCTTCTTCACGATGTACCGGCTCGTGTACCGCAACTTCGGCGACCACGAGTCGCTGTGGGCCAACAACACCGTGAACCTGGGCGGTAACCGCGCCGGCATCCGCTGGGCCGAGGTCCGCGACCCCAACGGCGCCCCGGCGGTCTTCCAGGCAGGCACTCACGGGCCGGACGATGGCCTGCACCGCTGGATGGGAAGCCTCGCGGTGGACAAAGACGGCAACATGGCTCTCGGCTACAGCGTGTCGGGCACGTCGCTCTTCCCGTCGATCCGCTACGCGGGCCGGCTCGCGGGCGACCCGCCGGGCATGCTGCCCCAGACCGAGACGGAGATGTTCGCGGGAACGGGCTCCCAGACGGCCAGCTTCAGCCGCTGGGGCGACTACTCGACGATGAGCGTCGACGAAGCCGACGGCTGCACCTTCTGGTACACCCAGGAGTACTACGAGACGACCGGCAGCTTCGACTTCAAGACGCGCGTAGGCGCCTTCAGGTTCCCCAGCTGCACCCCGGCGCCCCACGGGACGCTGACCGGCACCGTGACCAATGCCAGCAACGGCACGCCGATCCCCGGCGCCGCCGTCCAGGCCGGCGTTTTCTCGACGATCACCAATGGCAGCGGTGTCTACACGTTCGCCTCTCTGCCGGTCGGCTCCTACGACGTGACGGCCAGCGCGTTCGGGTTCGCGAGCCAGACCGCGCCCGGAGTGGTCATCACGGACGGCACCACCACCATCCAGAACTTCGCTCTGGCGGCTGCCCCCTCCTTTACGGTCAGCGGCAACGTGCGTGACGGGACGGGAAACCCGATCGCCGGCGCGACGGTCACCATCCTGGCCACGCCCATCCCCCCTGTCGTAACGGACGCGACCGGGTTCTACTCCTTCCCCAGCGTGCCGCAGGGAACGTATTCCATGAGGGCCACGGCAGGCCGTTGCAACGACGCGCAGACCAAGCCCGCGGTCGTCAACGGCGACATCACCGTCGACTTCGCGCTGCCCCAGCGGCACGACAACTTCGGCTACTTCTGCCAGCTCGTCGACTTCAGCTACATCGACGGCGACACGCCCCTCGCGCTGAGTGGCGACGACAACGTCACGTCGGTCAGCCTGCCGTTCGCGTTCACGTTCTACGGGAACAGCTACTCGACCGCGTACGTGGCCACGAACGGGTACCTCAACTTCCTGGCGCCCAACAGCTTCTTCTTCAACAGTGCCATCCCCAGCACAGGCGCGCCCAACGCCGCCATCTACCCGTTCTGGGATGACCTCTTCCTGGACGGCGCATCCACGGCGTGGACGCGGCAGCAGGGCGTGGCACCCAACCGGGCATTCACGATCGAGTGGCGGAACGCCGCCTTTTTCAACGACTTCTCGCACCGGGTGAACTTCGAGGTCACGCTCAACGAGAACGGCCGGATCCTTACACAGTACAGGGACGTCGGCGGCGTCGGCCGCGAGCACGGCGACTCGGCGACGATCGGGATCGAGAACGCCGCCGGCAACGACGCGCTCCAGTACTCGTTCAACGAGGCATCGATCGCCCAGCCGAACACGGCGATCCTGTACCGGCTGCCGCCGTCCGGCTTCATCCAGGGAACCGTCACCGACGCGAACGACCACCTGGCGCTTGCCGGCGCAACGGTGAAGGTGACTCAGGGCGGTCAGACGATCCGCCAGGTGACGACGGACGCGGCCGGCTTCTACCGGACGCAGGTTTCCATCGGGACCTACATGGTCGAGGCCTCGGCGCCGAACTACCAGACGGCGTCGGCGTCGGTGAATGTGACCGAGGACCAGACCACGACGCAGAACTTCGCGCTCAAGACGCCGCACGCCGAGGTGAGCCCAACCTCGTTCCTGTTGATCGTCCCCGCCAACCAGACGCGAGCGAGGACACTGAAGCTGTCGAACACGGGCTCGCTCAGCATGACCTGGGAGATCAAGGAAACCGGCGGCGGCGCCGCGCCGGTGCCGGCGTTCGGCGGCGACGTCTCCGGCGGCGAGAAGAAGAAGGGCTACGACCCCAATGCCGTGAACAGTGAGGGACTATACGTCAACGGCACCCCGCCGGGCTGGGCTCCGCAGTCGCCTGGCCAGGTGATCCGCTCCTGGCCGGCCACCGGGCTCAACCTCGCCTGGGGCGTTGGCTACACCGGCCAGGTGTGGCTCTCCGACCCGCTGGCGGGCGGCAACCTCTGTGCCCTCATCGGCACCTGCCACAACAAGGAGTTCGATGTCTTCGGCAATGCGACCGGGCGTGATTGGCCCGCGCCGTGGGCCGGAGCGTGGAACGGCGACATGGCGTACGACGCCGGCCGCCACGCGATGTGCCAGGTCAACGTCGGCGGCGACAACGGCATCTACTGCTGGGATCCGAACACCGGCCAGACGGTCGGCTCGATCACATCCGGCCCCTGGACGGGCATATCGCAGCGCGGCCTGGCCTACCGGCCCGACGACGACTCGTTCTATGTCGGCGGCTGGAACGAGGGGATCCTCTACCACATCAAGGGGCTCTCCTACCCGGACAAGGGGGCCGTCATCAGCCAGTGCAACCCACCCGACGGCAACATCTCCGGTCTCGCCTGGAACCCGGCATTCAACATCGTCTGGGAGGCCACCAACACCCCGACGGACACGATCTACGAGCTCAACCCGAATACCTGCCAGGTGATCACGACCCTCGCCCACCCGAACCCCGGCTTCAACGGGGCCGGGCTCGAGATGGACGAGGCGGGCAACCTCTGGATGATCAGCCAGGGGCAGGACCGGGTCTACCTGATCGACAGCGGCGTCCCGGCGTTCCAGGACGTGCCGTGGATCTCGGAGAGCCCGACGAGCGGCACCCTCGCTGCGGGCGTCTCGCAGAATATCGGGGTGACGGTGAACACGACGGGCCTCACGCCCGGCGTCTACAACGCGACACTGTTCGTGCAGTCGAACAGCGGCCGCGACCCGTCGCTGCGCGTACCGGTGAAGCTGATCGTGTCTGCCTACGAGCAGGGTGTCGACGCCGGCGCCACGGGCGCCTACGTCGACTTGAACGGCGACACCTGGGCGGCCGACCAGCAATACATGCCCGGCGGCTGGGGCTATACCGTGCGCGGCAACACCGCCAGCACCCGCAGCCCCATCGCGGGCACCGACGACGACCCGCTCTACCAGACTGCCCGGCGCGGCCAGACCGAATACCGCTTCGACGGGCTGCCGACGGGCGTGTACCAGGTGGAGCTGCGCTTCGCGGAGATCCAGAACCGCAAGCCGTCCCAGCGCCTGTTCGACGTCATCGTCGAGGGCAGCCTCGTCCTGCCCGCGCTCGACATCGCGGGCGAGGTCGGACAGAACACCGCGGACGACAAGAGCTTCTTCGTCTCGCTAACGGACGGCCAGATGAACATCCGTTTCATCACGCGGCAGGCCGACAAGGAGCCGCTCATCAATGCGATCCGCGTGACACACCGGCCCGACCGCTAGCCGCGGCCGGGGACCCCTGCCGGGCGACGGTCCCGCGAGAGCGGGGCCGTCGCCCTTGTCTTCATCGACCCCCACCCTCCATCATCCCCTCCAGTCCCCACGTTGGGGGGAGGGGAACGCCAGGAGTCAGCGGGACATCGACGCGGGGCTCTTGAAGCTCAGCGCGAGCCGACAAAGTATCAGCTCGTCGCCGTCCTTGATTGGGGTGAGCACCCCGTTGGACAGCTTCTTCCCGTTGAGGAACGTCCCGTTCATCGTCCCGATCTCCTCCGCGATGAAGAACGCCCCGTCCTTGATCACGAGCCGGGCGTGGCGGCGGGAGATGTTGCGGCTCTGGTCCTCGTTGGTAAGGTCCACCTCGGGCCGCATGCCGGTGACGGAGTCGAAGCGGCCGAGGAGCACCTCGTTGCTGAAGACCGGGAACACGTTGCCGGTGGAGATCGAGATGAAGTAGGCCTTCGCCTCGGCCTGCAATGTCCCCGCGGTGGAGGGCGCGGCCGGGGGCGCGTCCTTGGGCGGCTGGGCGCCGGCGGGCATTCCCTTCAGGGCCTGCTCGAGCTGCTTGTTCGTCTCGCGGAGCCGGATGGACTGCTTGCGCAGCATCCGCACGGCGATCTCGGGGTTCGTCTTGATCATGTCCCCCAGCGTGTCGCCGCCGATGACGATGAGGTCGCCGTCCTCGATCATCTCCGCGGTCGCCGAGCGCGGCAGGCGCTCGAGCAGCGCCATCTCCCCGAAGAAGTCGCCCTTCTCGAGGACGGCGAGGGTCGCGTCGCCCCCTTCCTTCACCTTCTTCTTGATGGCCACCTTGCCGGCCTGGATGATGAACATGTCCTCGCCCTCGTCCCCCTCGTGAAACAGGACGTGCCCCTTCTTGAAGTGAGTGAGGAACTTGGCAAAGGGGTTCTTTTCGGCAGCCATGGGTGGAATTTGCGCGCGAGTGTAGCAGATTCCCCCACGCAGCGTTAAGGGCCCGGCGCGCTCAGCGCGCGTTGCCGAGCTGGTCGGCGAGCGCGCGCCACTGCCACGCGAAGCCCTGGAGGGCGAGCAAGCCCCCGAGGACGACGGCGCCGGCGCGGGCGGCCCGGCCGTACGAGGCGAGGGTGGCGAGCGCCTGCCCGGCGGCGAGGCAGACGAGCGGGGTGACGAACAGCGTCTCGTGCCCGTGAAGGAAGACGTCGGGCACTCTGGCCCGTCCCAGGAGCAGCAGCAGGTAGCTCAGGAGCCAGGCGGCGAGCAGGCTCGCGCCGCGGCCGCGGCGGCGGGGGTCCGGGGGGGCGGATAGCCCCCCCGGCTCGAAGAGCGAGCGCGGATTCATTCCGCGCGAGCGGAAGAGGACCACCAGGCCCGCGGCCCCGAGCACCGGATAGATGCCGTCGAAGAAGTCCCGGGTGCGGGCGTAGGCCACGGTGAGGAAGCCCTGCACGGGGTGGACGGAAGCGGCGAGCGCCCCCGGGCGCGCCGCGCGCGAGAAGACGTCGAGCACCATGGGCAGGAAGTCCCGGTAGTAGACGAGGACGGAGACGAGCGATCCCGCGAGGCCGATCGCAAGGACCGCGGCCGCTTGCCGCCCCCGCGCCCGCCGCCGGAAGCCCGCCTCGCACATCGCGAGGACCGCGACGAAGAGCGAGATGTTGATCACCCCCGAGACGTACGCGAGCTGGCACGCGGCCACGAACAGCATGCCCCGCACCCATGTCCCGCGCTCGCGGATCCGCTCGAGGTTGCCCGCCAGCCAGAACAGGAACGCGATGTCGACGGCGTGGCCGAAGAGCGCGGGCAGGAACGCGAAGCTCAGCCGCGAGACGTACGTCGGGACGAAGGCCATGAGGGCGCCGCCGACGACCGCCGCTCCGAGCCGGCGCGCGATCGCCCACGCCAGCACCATCGGCACCGTGGTCAGCGCCGCCGCGGCGAGCTTCATCGCCGTGATGAGGTCGTCGTAGCCGAATGGCATCACCGCGAACGGCAGGTGGAATGCCGGCGTGTACGGGAACGCGTAGGTCCTGCCGTAGGCTTCGGTCCGCCACACGCCGTGCTCCCAGATGTAGGCGGCGGGCGTCCGGAAGAACGCGAGCCCCGCCGAGCGCACGACCTGGACGAGGCGAGCGTGGGTGCGCAGGTCGGGATAGTAGAAGTCGGGATGGTTCACGGCCAGGGCGCGGAGCAGGAACGTGGCGAGGGCCAGGGCGGCGAGCGCGCGCACGTCGGCCGCCGCGACCCGCCCGCGCGCCAGGAGCATTCGGCCGATCGCCACCCCCGCCAGGCCGAAGAGGGAGAGGGCCAGCACCTCCCCCCGGAGCAGGCGGTGCACGAGCCACGGGTCGCGCAGCAGGCCGAAGGCGGCGGCGGCCGCCCACGGCGCCGCCAGGAGCGCCGCCCGGCGCAGGTCCCACCCCGCGAGCACATGCAGCCCGATCAGGAGCGCGATGACGAGAGCGGGTGCGAGCCGGGCGCTCCCTCGAACCGTGACCCGCCCCGTGCCGGCCAGGCGCACCCAGTCGAGCTTCAGCCCCAGGTTCTGCCGCTCGTGGGAGTCCGCGTGAAAGGCGACGGCCACCGGCGTGAGGCCTCGCGCTCCCAGCGGCACCGCGCGCTCGAGGAAACGGCCGCCGCGGCACTCGAAGCGGTCGACGACAGTGCCGTCGAAGAGGACCTCGACGACCGCCGTCTCCGGGAAGACGCGCGCGAAGCGGTACGAGAGCGTCATCGGGCCGCCGGATACCGTCAGCGGCAGCGCCACCGCCGCGTCGTAGGTGGTCCAGTGCGTGGCCACGCGGTCGTCGATCTCGTAGGAGGACGTGAAGCCCGCAAGGTACGGCGCATCGCCGGGCCCGAGGTTCAGGGTGACCGCGAACGGCCCGCGGGCACCCCACCACGCCGCCGCCAACGGCAGCGCCACGACAAACGCCAGAAGGAAGGATTCAGTCACCCCCGCCCGCAGCGGGGGCGTCCTTCCCGCCGCGACGGAATCCACTCCCGGCGCGGCGGAACTCACGAAGGCGCCGAAGCGAGAACGCTCAATCGATGATCCGGTAAGAGCGGACGCGCTCCTCGAGGCCCGACCAGATCTCGCGCGGCGGCGTCCCCGCCGCCATCCCGCCGGCGATGAACCGGCCCATGTCGAGGCAGTGGTCCGAGTTGTTGTAGTTGAACATGCCGACGCGGCCGGTGAGGACCAGGTTGTCCGCTTCCTTCAGCCGCGTGTAGACGCGGCCCAGCCGCTCGCGGTAGTCCACCGTGTACATGGGATAGAAGCTGCGGAATCGACGGACGAAGCCGGCCCGGAGCTTCTCCGGTGTCGTGAGGCCGGCCTCGACGAGCGAATCCATGCACCGTCGCACGAGCTCCGCGTCCGGTGCGGCCCAGACCGCGTCTCCCACGTCACAGGTAATGTCGCAGCAGACGGCGGTCAGGCCCGGCGGGCCGAGCGAGGGGTCCATCGACTTCTGCTCGAAGAGGCGGTTGAACGGGTAGCGTTTCTCGGGAAAGAAGATCCAGTGGTCGTCCACCAGGCGGTCCTGGTCGAGGACGAGATAGACGAGGGCGAGGTCACGCAGGCGGAGCTGGGCCACCTCCGCCTCGACGCGAGCGTCGCCCGGGTACAGGAGCCGGGCGAGGGCGGACATGGGGATGGAGGACACGAGCGTGGCGCAGGGGATGCGCTCGGCCGTCCCTCCCGTCTCGACGCGCACCGCCCGCACCGTGCCGTTGTCGCGCTCGAGGGCGCACGGAGCCGACGACGTCAGGATGCGTCCCCCGGCGCGCCGGACCTCCGCCGCCAGCCGCTCGGGGAACCGGCCGAAGCCGCCGCGCGGGTAGTAGAAAAACGGCGCGTCGACGTCCTCGGTGTTCTCCTTGAGCTTCAGCAGCCGGAGGACCAGCTCGGTGGCGCCGGCGGAGGGGATGCGGGCGCGGGCGAGGTCCACCGAGAGCAGGCGCGGGTCGCCCCAGACCTTCCACGCCAGCGGCTCGAACACCAGCTCGTACACGCCGCGTCCGAAGCGCTGAAGGACGTACTCCTCGTAGGAGGCCGGATCGCGCCGGCCCCGCATGCCCCCGAGCAGGGCCGCGGCGTAACCGAGGCCGAGGCGAGCGGCCCGCACCGGCCCGAGGAGCGGGAGCAGGTTGCCCAGGCTCAACGGGTAGTCCAGGTAGCGGCCGAGCAGGCGAATCCGGTTGCGCTTCTTGTGCTCGATGAGGCCTTCGCCGAGCAGGCCGCGGATCTCGTCGAGAATCCCCGGCACCACCGAGTACAGCTTGTGGGGACCATGATCGAGCGTGAAGCCGTGGCTCTGGAAGCTGCCGCACAGGCCGCCGAGGGCGGCCGATTTCTCCACGACGGTGACCGGCCAGCCGCCCTTGGAGAGGTAGTAGGCGGCGGCGAGCCCGGCCACGCCTCCGCCGAGGACGACGACCGGCGGTCTCGCCACTAAGCCTTTCTCGCGATCACGAGCGTCTGGCCCACCCAGTATTGGAGCGGGGCGTGGTCCAGGCGCAGCAGATGAACGCCTCCCGTGGCGAGACGGCCGATAGGGCCGAGGTAGGGCGCGGCGCGGCGGGCGACGTAGCCGAGCTCGAGCGTCTGCAGGTAGGGCCGGTAGCGGAGCGGCGAGAAGCCGGCTCGGCGCAGCAACGCCCCCATCGTCCCCGGGTCGAAGTAGTAGAGGTGCACGGTGAGGTTGAAGACCCACCTCCGGCCCATGAGCCGGGAGACGAGGCTCCCGTAGTCCGGATAGCTCATCGCGAGGACGCCTCCGGGGGCGAGGAGCTGGTGGGCCCGGTCCAGGACCGCCCGCGGATCGGGCGTGTGCTCGATGACGTCCCAGAGCGTGAGCAGGTCCACGCTGCCGGCGCTCACCGGCATGTCGAAGATCGTCCCCGGGTGCAGGTCCAGGCCGTAGTGCTCGCGGGCGAAGCCGCACATCCACGCGCTCGGCTCGCAGCCGAGCGGCTCGTAGCCGCGCTCGCGCGCGGCGGCGAGAAAGGATCCGCCCGCCGCGCCCACGTCGAGGACACGCCGGCCGGCGGGCTTGGCGGCCGCCTCGATGTGCCGCAGGCCTCGCCGGAACGCCCTCTCGCGCATCGTGACCTGCGAGACGAAGCTCTCGTCGGTCCCCCCCCGGTAGCCCTCGAGGATCAAGTCCCAGCGCAGCCGGGGCCGGACGTAGTGGAGTCCGCAGGACCGGCATCGCACCATCTGGTCCTGGAGGGGCTCGTCGCCCGAGGAGCGGAACACGGTCGCCAGATCGACGGGCCGGCCCGGCTCGCGCTTCGACGGGAAGATCACCGCGAAGGAATCCGACCCGCAGACGTTGCAGGGGACCGACTCGAACTGCCGCCCCCCCGCGTCGCGCGGAGTGAATCCGCGCTCGCGCACGGCTCCGCTCACCGCGGCCTCCGGCCGAGGGCGGCCAGCTCGCGGAAGCCGGCAGTCACGGCGTTGAGGACAACGCCCACCACCACCAGCGCCGCGGCCACCGCGGCCGCGCCCACCAGCACCACGGCGTGGAGGGCAAAGCGATAGGGCGGCAACGCTCCCATCGCCCACGCGGCCGCCCACACGAGATCGAACGTCACGAGGGCGAGGGCGAGGAGGCTGAAGAAATACAGCGGCCGATGGTTGCGCAGCAGCACGGCCATCGTGATGAGGATCCGGTATCCGTCGGCAAACGGGCTGAGCTTGGACTGGCTCCCCTCCGGCCGTGCCCGGTAACGGATGGGCACCTCCTGGATGACCATCCCCTTCTCCAGCGCCTGCAGCGTCAGCTCCGTCTCCGTCTCGAAGCCGCCGGTGATGAGGGGCACGGTCCTCATGAAGTTGCGGTTGACGACCCGGTAACCGGACAGGACGTCGCGGAAGGACGTGCGGAAGACGAGGTTGATCATGGCCAGGATGACCCGGTTCCCGAAGCGGTGCAGGTCGCTGAGCGCCTTCGAGTCGGCCTGGCCCAGGCGGTCGCCCACCACGAGGTCGGCGCGGTCCTCGAGGACGGGTGCGAGCAGCGCGTCGACGTCCTCCGAAAAATACGTGTCATCGCCGTCCACGATCACGCACGCGTCCGCCTCCACCGTCTCCAGGATCGCCTGCATGACGTGGCCCTTGCCGCGCCGCTTCTCCCGCACCACCCGCGCCCCGGCCGCGCGCGCCTTCTCGGCGCTGCCGTCGGCGGAGTCGTTGTCGAAGACGACGATCTCCGCCTCCGGCAGGCGGGCCCGGAAGTCGTCTATCACCTTCGCGATCGTGGGAGCTTCGTTGTAGCAGGGGATGGCGACGGTGACGCGCGGGTGGCTCATCCTTCGGGGACCAGGACCTCTTCCGTGGGCTCGTCGTCGTCGCGGCCGATGCCCGTGTTCTGGAGGATCGAGCGCTTCTGGACCTCGCGGTGCAACGTGGACAGGAACGTCTCGAAGCGGTGGCTGATCTGGAGGAGGGCGGAGAGGCTCGGGCACTTCAGGATCTCGATGAAGAACAGCTCGAAGCCCGACCAGTCGCGGTACATCAGGTACTTCATGTCCGTGTCGTAGAAGCGCGAGATCGCCTCCTTCATGTCCGCCGCCGTGGTGTCGTCGCGGTGCGTCTGGAACTCGCGCACGACGTGGACGAGGCGGTGGAGCTGCTCGCGCAGCTCCACCGACTGCTCGAACTTCGCGGTGAAGTCCTCGAAGATGTCGCGCCCCTGGACCAGGGGGTCGAAGACCTGGGCGAACTGGACGAGGGACTGCTGGAAGCAGTCCTTGAGGATGCCGTGGCTGTTCTCCACCCGCGCGCGCACGATGTCCGGCTGGCGGGCGACCGAGATGTCCACCAGCTCGGTGCTGATGACCTTCTTCATCTCGAAGGGCAGCGAGTACACGAAGGAGTCGTAGATCTCGTGGAGGCGGCTCTCCGGGTCGACGTTTCGGAGCACCCGCCGCTCTATGTAGGCGAGCAGCAGCCGCGTCTCGGAGGTGATGAGCGCGAAGACGAGGACCGTGTTCTTGAGGTCCTCCTCGGACACCCTCTCGGGATCGGCGAACTCCAGGTAGTGCAGCAGCCGGAACAGCTCGAGGAAGATCTTGGCCGCCTGCCGCCGAGTCCCGGCCTCCGGGATGCCCCGGGTGATCGCCGACACCGCGGGGTTGGTGATGCGGTCGTGGATGGGCTTGAACTTGCGGTCGATGAGCAGGGCCAGGAGGTGGCTGCGGCGGATCTCGCGGTACAGGATCCTCCCGACCGCGGTGAAGGTGGCATAGGGGATGCGGGACAACCGCACGAGGTCGGTGAGGAGCACGTGCAGGTCTTCGAGGGCGTCCCGGAGCAGCGTCAGCCCGGCCTCGGGGGAGGCCTGCCGCAGCAGCTTCTCGACGTAGGGGTCGACGGCGTCGTCCTTCTTGAGGTAGCCCTCCACGTACTTGTCGAAGCGGGTCAGGTTGACCTGGTCCTCGGTGAGGATGGCCGTGCAGAGCTGGACCGCGCGCCGGGCCACGTTGTCCACCAGGCGCAGCTCCTCCGACCAGTTGCGGAGCGCCAGGTGCTTGGCTTCCCGCTCCGACAGCGGCTGGTTCTTGATGCGGAAGAAGCGCTCGAAGGCGCGCAGCCACATCTCGAGCTCGAACAGCTCCCGGGTCTTGCCCGCCGCCACCACCTGGTCCATCCAGTGGCGCATCTGGCCGCGCAGGAACTCGGAGCGGAGCTCGCGGTCGGGGCGCTCCTCGTCGGTACGGTCTTGGCTGGGCATCGACCGCGCCATTTTATGCTACAAGCTGCGGAACGAATGCGCCTCCAGACGCGCTTCCTCGCCTACTTCGCCGCCCTCGCCGCGGTGATCCTGACCCTCGCCGTCTTGCTCCTCGACGAGGCCATGGGTGATGTGCTGCTGGGGCCGGCCCCGCGCCGCCTGATACGCCTGGCCCTCGTCGCCGCGGCCCTCCTGGGCGTCGCCTTCGGCGCCGCCGGCT
>WNFB01003744.1_pt1 | contig 13432 bp, 13 predicted proteins | sample 5400501 | NCBI WGS metagenome assembly WNFB01 (sample SAMN13153341, study PRJNA577476) | soil metagenome | isolation source: 200 cm saprolite under Douglas fir tree site 2 hole 1 | place: USA:California | collected 2015-04-18
CGCAGGCCGGCCGGCGCCACCAGCAGCCGGCGGTAGCGGCGCTGCCGGCTGTAGCCGGTGAGGAAGTTGAAGAGCTCGCTGACGTCGGCCCCCAGGTCGGGGTCGGCCGAGAGCAGCCCGATGTCCTCGTAAGCCTCGGCCGTGCGCGGGTTGTAGTTGCCGGTGCCGATGTGCACGTAGCGGCGCACGCGGCCTTCCTCCTGGCGGACGACCAGGGTGATCTTGGCGTGCGTCTTCAGGTTGACGAGCCCGAAGACCACCTCCGCCCCCGCCTCCTCCAGCGCCTGCGACCAGGCGATGTTGGCTTGCTCGTCGCCGCGCGCCTTGAGCTCGACGATGACGACCACCTGCTTGCCCTCCTCCGCCGCCCGGACCAGGGCGCGGGCGATCGGGCTGGCCGGCCCCGAGGTGCGGTAGAGGGTCTGCTTGATGGCCAGCACCTGGGGGTCGCGGGCGGCCTGCTCGACGAACGCCTCGACCGAGGTGGTGAAGGAGTCGTAGGGGTGGTGCAGGAGCACGTCCTGGCGGCGGAGCAGGCTGAAGAGGTCGGCCGGGCGGCCGCGGCGGCTGCGCAGCTCGGGCTGGGTGGAGGGCTTCCAGGGCTCGTCCTTGAGGTCGGGCCGGTCCAGCTGGTAGAGCTCGCCCAGGGCGCCCATGCCGAGCAGGCCGGAGGCGAAGTAGACGTCCTCCGGGCGCAGCTCGTGCCCCTTCACGAGCAGCTCCAGCAGCTCGGCCGGCGCCTGCCGCTCGAGCTCCAGCCGAACCACCCGAGCCCGGCGCAGGCTGAGCTCGGTCTGGACCGCGGCCAGGAGGTCCTCGACGTCGTCGTCGACCAGGTCGAGGTCGGCGTCGCGGGTGATGCGGAAGAGGTGGTGCGAGAGCACCTCCATGCCGGGGAAGAGAGACCGCAGGTGGTGGGCGATCACCTGCTCCAGGGGCACCAGGTCGCCCCCCGGCAGCGGCACCAGGCGGGGCAGCAGGGGCGGCACCTTGATCCGGGCCACGTGAGTTTCGCGGCGCAGCGGGTCGCGCAGCCGGACGGCCAGGTTGAGGGAGCGGTGGGAGAAGTGGGGGAGCGGGGTCTCAGGTTCGATCGCGACCGGGGTCAGGACCGGGAAGACCCGCTCTTCGAAGTAGCTGTGCAGGCGCTCGCGCTGCGCGGGCTCCAGGTCGTCGGGCCGGCGCAGCCGGACGCCGGCCAGCTCCAGCTCGTTCAGCAAGCCCCGCAGGATGCCTGCCTGCTCTTCCTGCAGCTCTTCCACGCGGGCCCGGATCCTGGCCAGCAGCTCTTTCGGGGGCAGGCCGTCCGGGGTGGCCGGGGCCAATCCGGCCTGCGCCTGCTCCTGCAACCCCGCCACCCGCACCTCGAAGAACTCGTCCAGGTTGGTGCTGAAGATGGCCAGGAAGCGGACCCGCTCCAGAAGCGGCCGGGCGGGGCCGGCCGCAAGCGCCAGCACCCGGGCGTTGAACTCCAGCCAGGAGAGCTCCCGGTTCAAAAAGCGCGCCGGGGAGGCGGCCTCGGGCCGCGCCCACTCCTCAGCCTGGGCCACGGCTATATCTTCGCCTCCGGCTATATTCCTTGCTCAGTGCCCAGGGTCGCCGTGTTCAACCCTCCCGGGCGGACTCTCGCCGAGGGCGTGGAGCGGGCCCGGCTGGCGGAGCGGCTGGGGTACGAGTCGGTCTGGGTCACCCAGCTGCCGGACGCCCGCGACGCCGCCGTCACGCTTTCGGCCTACGCCCTGGCGACCGAGCGCGTGGGCCTGGGCACCGGCGTGCTGCCCATCTACACCCGGCACCCGGCGCTCATGGTCCAGATGGCGGCCGCCCTGGACGAGCTCTCGGGCGGGCGCTTCCGGCTGGGCATCGGCGTCAGCCACCAGGTCACCGTGGAGGCGATGTGGGGCCTCCGGCTGGAGCGGCCGCTGCAGGCGATGCGGGAGTACGTGGAGATCGTCCGCTCGGGCCTCCGTGACCGCCGCGCCAACGTCGAGGGGCAGCAGTTCACCGCCCGCTGGAGCTACAGCGGGCCGGCCCGGCCCGACCTGCCGATCCTGATCTCGGCGCTGAACCCGAAGATGCTGGAGCTGGCGGGCGAGATCGCGGACGGGGTGGTGCTCTGGATGTGCTCCCCGGCCTACGTTCGGGACGCGGTGGTGCCCCGCGTGCAGGCGGGGCTGGAGCGGGCGGGCCGCGACCCGCACGGCTTCGAGATCGTGGCGGCGGTCCCCGCCTGCCTGACCTCCGATCCGGTCGCCGGCCGCGACGCCTTCCGACCCACGGTCACCCGCTACGCCGGCCTGCCCTTCTACCGGCGGATGCTCGACGCCAGCGGGTTCCGCGACCAGCTCGAGCGGGGCGAGGTCAGCGACGAGATGGTGGACGAGCTGGCCGGGATCGGAGGCCCGGAGGCGGTGCAGGGTGTGGTCCGGCGCTACCGGGAGGCCGGCTGCACGCTGCCCGCGGTAGGGCCCTTCTCCGGCCACCCGGCCGCGGCCGGCTTCGAGGCCACGCTGGAAGCCGCCGCCGCTTGAGCCGGCTGGCGACCAACCCGATCCTGGTCCTGGCCGCGGCGGTGGTCGTGTTCTTCGCCTCCGCCGCCGCCGCCTCGGCCCTCCTCAGCCGCCCCGCCCACACCCCCGGTGCCTCCGCCGCCGGGGGCTGCCGGCTCGGCAACGGCATCCAGCACGTCGTCTACCTGGTCTTCGACAACGTGCACCTGCAGCGCGACGACCCCAACGTGCCCTCCGACCTGGAGCAGATGCCCAACCTCTACGGCTTCCTGCGCCAGAACGGCGCGCTGCTGGCGGGCAACCACACGCCGCTGATAGCCCACACGGCGGGCGACATCATCACCGGGCTGACCGGGCTCTACCCCGACCACCACGGCCAGGCGGTGAGCAACACCTACCGCTTCTACAACCCCGACGGCAGCCTGGGCACCGGCAGCTCCTTCACCTACTGGACGGCGCGCGTCTACGACAGCCGCAACCCGGCTCCGGCCGACACCACCTACAACCTGCTGGCCGCCACCGGCGGCAACGCTCCGGCGCCCTGGGTCCCCTTCACCCGCGCCGGCTGCAGCATGGGGGCGGTCGGGGTCGCCAACACCGTCCTGGAGAACACGGGCACCGACATCCCGACCGTCTTCGGCGCCGGCTCCGAGCAGGCCCAGCAGGCGGCCACCGCCGCCGGCCAGGCCAGCAGCGACTTCGTCGGCGTCGCCATCCACTGCGCCCGGGGCGCCGACCTCTGCTCGCCCCAGAACGGAGGCCGGCCGGACCTGCTGCCGGACGAGCCCGGCGGCTACCACGGGTACAGCGCCCTCTTCGGCCACCGCTACGTGGCGCCGCAGATCGCGGCCCGCGGGATCTTGAAGGACCTGGGCGGCGAGACCATCCGAGGCTTTCCAGGCTTCGGGGCCCTGGAGCCCGTCAACACGCTGGCCTACGTGCTGGCCATGCAGGAGCACGGCGTGCCGGTCACCTTCGGGTACCTCTCCGCCGCCCACCAGGGCGACCCCGGCAGCCGGCGCGCGGTGGGTCCCGGCGAGGCGCCCTACGAGCGCCGTCTGCGCTCCTTCGACCACGCCTTCGGAGTCTTCTTCGAGCGCCTGAAGGGCCTCGGGCTGGATCCCGGCAACACCCTCTTCGCAGTCTCCGCCGACGAGGGCGACCACTTCGCCGGCGGGCCGCCCTCCCCGGCCGGCTGCGACGGCGTCCGGACCGCCTGCACCTACCCGAAGCTGGGCGAGGTCAGCGTCAACCTGGGCGGGCTGCTGGAGCAGGCCGGCGTCCGCACGCCCTTCGGCGTGCACGCGGACACGGCGCCCGCGGTCTGGGTCACCGGACCCGCGCGCACCTCGGCCACCGCCGTGCGCCAGCTGGAGAGGGCGGCGCTGGGACTGACCGCGGTCAACCCGTTGAGCGGGAAGGAGGAGGTGATCGCGGACGCGGTCGCCGACGGCCCCGAGCTGAAGCTGCTGCACATGGTCACCGCCGACCCGCTGCGCACGCCGAGCTTCGTGATCTTCGCCAAGCCGGACTACTTCCTCTTCACGGCGGCCGGCTGCACGCCGGCCTGCGTCAGCCTGGACGACGGCTTCGCCTGGAACCACGGCGGCCTCGCGCCCGAGATCAACACGACCTGGCTGGCCCTCGCCGGACCCGGCGTCCGCAAGCTGGGCCGGGTGGAGGGGCCCTGGGCCGACCAGACCGACATCCGGCCCACGCTGCTGCTGCTCCTGGGACTGAAGGACGGTTACGCCGGTGACGGCCGGCCGCTGTTCGAGCTGCTCGAGGATTCGGCGCTGCCCGACGGCCTGCGCTCGCACCGCGAGAGCGCCGCGGCGCTCGGGGGGGCGCTCAAGAAGATCAACGCGCCGGTCGGCGACCTGGGCCTGGCCACGCTCAGGCTCTCCACGGCCGCCATCGCCTCCAGCTCGCCGGGCGACGCCCGCTACCTGACCTTCGCCGACCGGCTGGCGCGCATCACCGAGCAGCGGGACGGGCTGGCCGCCCGGATGCGGGCGCAGCTCGACGGGGCCGCCTTCGCCGGCCGGCCGTTCGACGAGAAGGAGGCGAAGGACCTGGCCGCCGGCGCCGCCTCCCTCCTGAACGAGGTGGAGGCGCTGGCCTCGGGGAGCGACGGCTGAAACCCCGGATCGGCATCACCCGCGGGTCGAGCCGGATGACCCGCTTCGACCTCTACGAGGAGGGCGTCCGCCGGGCCGGCGGCGAGCCAGTGGTGGTGCGCGAGCGGCTGGACCCCGAACTTCTGGACGGCATTCTGGTCCCGGGCGGCTGGGACATCCACCCGCGCCACTACGGTGAAGAGCGGCAGCCGGTGGTGAAAAACATCGACCAGTTGCGCGACGAGCTCGAGCTGGACCTGACGCGGGAGGCCCTTGCCCGCGGCTTGCCCGTGTTCGGGATCTGCCGCGGGGTCCAGCTGCTCAACGTGGCCCTGGGCGGCACCCTGCACCAGGACCTGGGGTCGCGCAACTCCGTGCATGAGCGCTCCCAGGCGTTCGGCCTGGACTTCGAGGCTCATGGGGTGGAGGTTGCCCGGGGGTCGGCCCTCGGCGAGCTGGCCGGGCCTGGACGTCTGCCCGTCAACAGCTTCCACCATCAGGCGGTCAAGGAACCCGCGCCCGGCCTGCGGGTCACCGCCACCAGCGAGGACGGAGTGGTGGAGGCTCTGGAGTCGGTGGACGGCCGGGTGGTGGCCGTGCAGTGGCACCCGGAGCGGATGCTCGGGCGGCCGGCGGCCGACCGCTTCTTCGAGCGCCTGGTCGAGCTTTCCAAGACCCGCTAGGGCATTCGAGGGCGAACGCGCCCTATTCCGGCTCGCCAGCACCGCATCCGAGGGCGAACGCGCCCATACATCGCTGGTGGCTAGCCCAGCTTCTGGCGCGCCTCGGCCAGCAGCCGCCGGCATTCCTGGAAGTTGCGCCGGACAGCAGCGTTCTCGGCCCTGTCCAGGAGCGCCACCAGGTCCTCCCAGCGCTCGAGGTCCTGCTCGTGCAGGGCGGCGCGGACCTGGCCCATGGTCTGGGTGGCGAAGAGGAGCCCGCCGCCGGGGTTGTCGACGATCTGGTCCGCGATCTCGAGCTGGCCTTGCGCCCACGTGATCAGCTGCCCACCGGTCGGGTGCTCGAGCGGCTTGGGGCCGCGGACCTCCACGCGCCCGATCATAGGTCCGCCAGTCGGGAGAGCGCCTCGCCCGTCAGCCGGTAGGTGGTCCACTCCGAGTTGGGCCGGGCGCCCAGCCGCTCGTAGAAGCGGAGGGCGTCGTGGTTCCAGTTCAGCACCGCCCACTCCAGGCGCCCGCACCCGCGCTCGACCGCGATCCGGCCCAGCTCCTTGAGCAGCGCGAGCCCGACGCCCCGGCCGCGGTGCTCGGGCTGCACGAAGAGGTCCTCCAGGTAGAGGCCCGGCCGGCCCAGGAAGGTCGAGAAGTTGGGAAAGAAGAGAGCGAAGCCGACCGCCTCGCCGGCGTCCTCGGCCAGCAGCGTCTCCGCGTAGCGGGGGCGCCCGAAGAGGTGACGGCGGAGCAGGTCCTCGGTCATGGTGACCTCCTGCTCCAGGCGTTCGAAGCGCGCCAGCTCGCGGATCAGCCGGGCGATCACCGGCAGGTCGCGCGGCCGGGCCTTTCGGATCCTCACTCGCGGAGCCGGGGATCGAGCGCGTCGCGCAGCGCGTCGCCCAGCCAGTTGAAGCCGAAGACGGCGACGCAGATGGCCAGCCCCGGCCCGACCGACAACCACCAGTAGTTGTTGGCCAGGAACCGGGCTCCGGTGTTGATCATGAAGCCCCAGTCCGGGGTGGGCGGCTGGGCGCCCAGGCCGAGGAAGGACAGCGTGGCTTCGGCCAGGATGGCGAAGCCCGCCGAGAGGGAGACCTGCACGATCAGGGGGTTGAGCAGGTTGGGCAGCAGGTGGCGGGCGATCAGGCGCGCGGGGGAGGCGCCCAGGGCGCGGGCGGCGGTCACGAAGTCCAGGCTCTTGGTCTGCAGCACCTGGGCCCTCGTCAGGCGGGCATAGACCGGCAGCTGCACGATCCCGATGGCGATCATGGCGTTGCGCAGGCTGGGACCCAGCGCCGCGACGATGGCGATCGCGAGGATCAGGGCGGGGAAGGCGAGGATGGCGTCCACCACCCGCATCAGCACCAGGTCGGTCAGGCGGCCCCGGTAGCCGGCCGCCAGCCCGATCGAGCCGCCCACGATCAGCCCGAAGGCGACCGCCACGCCCGCCACCGGCAGCGACACCCGGCCGCCCCAGATCACCCGCGACCAGAGGTCGCGGCCCAGCTCGTCGGTGCCCAGCCAGTGGGCCGGTCCGGGCGGCAGGAGCGCGTTGTCGGGATCCGTGAGGATGGGGTCGTGGGGGGCGATCCAGGGGGCCAGCAGCGCGCTCAGCGCCAGCATCAGCAGGAGCGTGCCGGCGACCAGCACTCGCGGGTGCCCGCGCAGCAGCGCGCCCAGGCTGACCGGCCGGTAGGCTTCTTGCGCCAGCAGCTCGGCGACCGGCTCCACCTCGAAGGTCGGCGCGGCGGTGCTCATCAGTCGTAGGCGATCCGGGGATCGAGCCAGGCGTAGGTCAGGTCGACCAGCAGGTTGGCCAGCATGTAGGAGAGGGCGGCGATCAGGACGATGCCCTGGATGATCGTGTAGTCGCGGCCGAAGATGCTGTCCACGGCAAGTTTGCCGACCCCCGGCCAGCTGAAGACGGTCTCGGTCACCAGCGCCCCCTCGATGATGGCGCCGATCTGGATGCCGACCACGGTCACCACCGGGATGAGGGCGTTCTTCAGGGCGTGGCCGTTGACCACCCGCAGCCAGCTGGCGCCCTTGGCGCGGGCGGTGCGGATGTAGTCCTGGCGCAGCACCTCGATCATCGAGGAGCGCGTGAAGCGCATGTTGATGGCGGCGCCCACGGTGCCCAGGGTGATGGCAGGCAGGACCAGGCGCCGCAGGTTTTCCAGCGGGGAGTCCAGCAGCGGCGCGTAGCCGCCCGGCGGCAGGGCGCGCAGGACGAGAGCGAAGAAGAGGATGAGCAGGATGCCGATGAAGAAGTTCGGCACCGAGACGCCGGCCACCGTGAAGCCGGTGGCGAACCAGTCCAGCGCCGACCCCCGCCGCAGCGCGGCCAGGGTGCCCAGCGGGATGGCCACCAGCAGCGACCAGAGCAGCGCGGCCAGCCCCAGCTCGAAGGTCGCCGGCAGCCGCTCGCCGATCGCCTGCAGGACGGGCTGGCTGGTGCGCACCGACCGGCCCAGGTCGCCTCGTGCGGCGCGGCCGATCCAGATCGTGTACTGCTCGTAGAGCGGCCGGTCGAGGCCGAGGTCGCGGCGGAGCGCGGCCACCGACTCCGGCGTCGCCTCCTCGCCCAGGATGATCTGGGCCGGGTCGCCGGGGGTGAGGTGGATGAGCGCGAAGACGGCCACGCTGACCAGGAAAGCGACCGGCACCATCAGCAGGAGGCGCCGGACCAGGTACTGAGTCACCGCGGCAGCGGGCTAGCTCTTGGAGACTCCAGCGAAGCGGAACATCCCGTCGGCGTAAAGCGTGAAACCGTGCACCTTGCCGGTCGTCACCTGCATCACGTTGGGGTGGTTGATGAAGACGTAGGCCACTTCTTCGACCAGCGTCCTCTGCGCCTGCTGGTAGTACTGGCGGCGCTGGCTCTGCTCGGTCGAGGCGCGCGCCTGCTCCAGGAGCTTGTCGACCTGCGGGTTGGAGTACTTGCCGTCGTTGAAGCCGCCGTCCGTGCGGTAGTGGTTGTACATGTTGCCGTCCGGGTCGATGCGCCCGGACCAGCCCACCAGCGAGGCCTGGAAGTTGCCGGCCGTGTCCTCGTTCAGGATCTGGCCGAACTCCTCGACGCTGATCTTGACGGTGATGCCGGCTTTGGCCAGCTGGTCCTTGATCAGCTGCGCCTCCTGGACCGAATCCGGGTTGTTGGTGGTCTTCAGCTCGAAGCTGAAGCCGGTCGCCACCGACTTGGCCCCGTTGGGGTCTGCCTTGTCGTAGATCTTCTCGCTGGCGTCGAAGGCCCAGCTGGAAGGCGGGATCGGGCCGTGCGCCACGGTGCCGACGCCGAAGAAGACGTTCTTCAGGATCTGCGCGCGATCCAGCGCCATGGCGACCGCCTTCTTCTTGCTGACGTCGTTGAACGGCGGCTTGGCGCTGTTGACGTAGAAGCCGCCGAATCCCAGGCCGGGCGCGTCCTTGTAGACCACGTTGGAGTCGGTCCTGGCGGTGGCCACGTCGTTGCCGGCGATCTGGCGCACGACGTCCACGTCACCGGTGCGGAGCGCGGTGAAGCGCGCGGTGGGGTCGATGATGACGCGGAAGATGAGCTCGTCCAGCAGGGGCTTGCCCGCTTGCCAGTAGTTGGGGTTCTTCTTCAGGGTCAGGTGGTCGTCGCGCTTCCACTCGACGAACATGAAGGGCCCGGTGCCGGCGCCCAGCGGGTTGAGCCCGAAGCTGGCGCCGGCCTTGGCCACGGCGGCCGGGGAGATCATCATGCCCGCCCGGTCGACCAGGGTCGCCAGCAGCGCGGCGTCCGGCTTCTTCAGGTGGAAGACCGCCGTGTTGGCGTCCTTGACCTCGACCGAGTCCACGCTCGCGATCTCGCTGAAGCGGGGCGATCTGGGGTCCTTCTTGATGCGGTCGATGTTGAACTTGACCACGCTGGCGTCGAAGGCGGTGCCGTCGTGGAACTTGACCCCCTTGCGCAGGTTGAAGGTGAGGGTGGTGGGGTCGCCGTACGACCAGGAGGTAGCCAGGCCGGCCTGGATGGTCAGCTTGGTGTCGACCGTCACCAGCGAGTCGTACATCTGGTAGAAGACCTCCCGCTCCACCAGCTGCGAGGATGCGTGCGGGTCCAACGTGCGCAGCTCGGACTCCTGCGCGACCTTGAGCGTGCCCCCCGCCTTGGGCCCGGTGGAGCTGGGCTGGGCGCTGCCGCCGCAGGCAAGCGTGAAGAGCAGCGAAACCACCGCCACCGCGACTCTTCTCATCTCACCGTCCCCCTGTGGGATCTCCCCTTGCCTCCGGGACCGCCCGCCATCGTAGCCCGATCCCTCAGGCGGAACACCAATCGAAGCGCGCTGAGGCTTTCCGAGAAGCTGACCACCTTGTTGTCCACCAGCCCGGCGCGAAGGGCGGCCTCGATGACGTCCACCTCCGTCAGGCCGGCACCGGGCCCCTTCGGACGCACCACCCAGAGGGCGCCGTCGGGCTTGAGGAAGCGCTTGAGACTGGCGATGCCGGCCAGCTCGACCGGGGAGGCGGCGTAGAGGAAGATCAGGTCTGAGCCAGGGCGAGGCCGGCCGCGGCTGATCTCCCTTGCACGCGCTCCGAGCAGGCGCTCGAAACCGGGGTCGTCCAGGCCCGCCAGCGCCACCAGGGCGCCCGGCCGCACGCCCAGCTTGTCCAGCAGCGGCCGAGCGGACGCCGGGCCCGGGTCAGGCAGCTAAGCCGTGGAGGCCGACTGCAGGACGTCCAGGTGGCCGGCGGTCGCGCCCACCTCGTAGACGCTCTTCTCGGGCTGCCCGGCGAAGCAGCCGGCGAAGCGTGCGATCACCGACTCGTAGGCCGGTAGCGCGCCCGAGGAGTCGCCGGCCGGAAACGCGGTGGCCAGCTCGTCGTGCATGACCACGTTCAGGTGCAGCGGCCCCCAGTCGCGGTGGAGCTCCTTGGTCTCGAACTTGTGGGCGGCCGCCTCCGAGTCCCAGAGCCCGATCGCCAGGGCCTCGCCGGCGTCGCGGTCGACCAGCATCAGGAAGCCCTTGGCGCCGGCCCCGGTCTGCGTGTGCGACGCCTGCGACTCGGAGTAGATGCGTACGGCCTCGTCCAGCTTGTCCAGCTTGATCTTCACCTTAAGGACGCTCGCGTACATGTTCCACGCCTCCTAGCGGTGCCTGGGCCGCCGTCCCCGAAAGCCCATTGTCGCCCTCGCCAGGGCGAAGTCAAGGCGTGACCTGGTTCGCGTTACCTCAGTCGCGCGCCGGCTCTCCCGCGTCCCCGCGGACGGCGCCGTACACGATCACTCCCAGCAGCCAGCCCGCGTAGGCACCCGCGGCGCCGAAGATGAGCAGGACCGCCACCAGGCCGCTCTCCGAGCCACCCAGCAGACGCCGGTACATGAGCAGGCCCAGGGCCAGCAGAACGCCCGCGGCGAGCAGCCCGGAGACGAGGCCGGCCAGGGTGGCGACCGCCCGCCGGCCGCCGGCTACCTCAGGCGGCCGAGTTCCGGCGCCGCCCCCGGCGTTCGGGCGGCGGGCTGGTGATCGCCCGCCGGGGCCCGGTGGGGTCATGCAGCAGCCACCGGCTCAGGTAGCTGGTGTGGATGGCCCGAGCCATGGTCTCGAAGGGCGGCGGCGTAGGCGGCTCCGCCTTGCGCTCGCGGATGTCTGAGAACCCCCAGCTCCAGGATTCCGGGGCGCAACCGCAACGTGGGGAGCACAGCGCCTGCCGGCATTGTCGCGGCGGGGTGGCAACCTGTCAACAGCATTGTCAGATTTCAATGACTGTCAAATTTCAATCACCTGCAGGTCGCGGGCGGCGCCCTCCGGCTCCCCCGCGTAGACGTGGTTGAAGTAGAAGCGGGTCTTCGGATGCCGCTCGCGCAGCCGCGCCGCCTCCTCCCAGCTGGTGTGGGTGGGCACCTGGCCGGGGCCGGTGGCCTCCACGATGGCCAGGTCGGCGCCCTCGACCAGGCGATCCAGGGGAGGCGTCGGCTCGCTGTCCCCGGCGTAGGCGAGGAGCCGGTCGCCGATCCGCAGCCGGTAGCCGGTGCAGCCGCGCCGGCCGTGGTCCAGGCGTACCGGCTCGTACTCGACGCCGGCCACCTGCCCCGGTCCCACCGCCTCCCGATAGGTCACCCCCAGCCGGGGCCTGAACTCCGCCCAGTCGTTCCCCCACGCCAGCTGGTTCAGCGTCTCCAGGCGCTCCTCCACTCCCGCCGGCCCCACCACTTCCAGCGGCCGTTCGGCCTCGAAGACGCGATAGAGGAAGAACGGCGGCAGCCCCAGCAGGTGGTCGCCATGGAAGTGGGTCAGGAAGAGGGCGTCGATGCCGCCGGGGTCGATGCCGAGCCGGGCCAGGTGGGGCAGCACCGGCGCGCCGCCGTCCAGCAGCAGCCGCCGGTCGACCACGACGGCCCCGTTGTAGCGCTCCCGGGAGAAGGCGGAGCCGGTGCCGAGGAAAGCTAGTTCGATCGGCCTACGCCACGGTCACGGCGTCGTTCAGGTAGACGTCCTGGATCGCGTGCAGCAGCTGCACGCCTTCCTCCATCGGCCGCTGGAATGCCTTGCGGCCGGAGATCAGTCCGGTTCCGCCGGCCCGCTTGTTGATGACGGCCGTGCGCACCGCCTCGGCCAGGTCGGAGGCGCCGTGCGACTCGCCGCCGGAGTTGATCAGCCCGGCGCGACCCAGATAGCAGTTGATGACCTGGTAGCGGCAGAGGTCGATCGGGTGGTCGCTGGAGAGCTGGTCGTAGACGGCGGGCGCGGTCTTGCCGAAGCTGATCACCTCGAAGCCGCGGTTGGTGTCGGGCAGCTTCTGCTTGATGAAGTCGGCCTCGATCGTCACCCCCAGGTGGTTGGCCTGGCCGGTCAGGTCGGCCGCCGTCTCGTAGTTGACGCCGTCCTTCTTGAAGGCGGGGTTGCGCACGTAGCACCAGAGCACCGTCGCCAGGCCCAGGGAATGGGCCTCGTGGAAAGCCCTCGCGATCTCCACCAGCTGGCGGTCGGACTCGGGCGAGCCGAAGTAGATGGTGGCGCCGACGGCGACGGCGCCCAGCTCCCAGGCCTCGCGCACGGTGCCGAACAGGATCTGGTCGTAGTGGTTGGGGTAGGTGAGGAGCTCGTTGTGGTTGAGCTTGCAGATGAAGGGGATCCGGTGCGCGTACTTGCGGGCCACCGAGCCCAGGACGCCGAACGTGGAGACGACCGCGTTGCAGCCGCCCTCCACCGCCAGCTCGACGATCTTCTCGCCGTCGAAGTAGATCGGGTTGGGCGCGAAGGAGGCACCGGCCGAGTGTTCGATGCCCTGGTCCACGGGCAGGATCGAGAGGTAGCCGGTGCCGTTCAGGCGGCCGTGGCCGTAGAGGGATTCCATGCTCCTGAGCACCCGCGTGGGCCGGTCCGACTGGGCCCAGATCCGGCTCACGAAGTCGGGACCGGGCAGGTGGAGCTGGCTGGCGGGCACCGTCTGGCACACGTGCTCAAGCAAGTCGGCGGCGTCGGCGCCGAGGATTTCCTCGATCTTGGCGGTGGATGCCTTCGTCACAGTCGCCATGGTCAGCTCCTTGGGCGCCCGCCAGGTGGCGCCGGGTTTGCGCCCGCTCGCCGTTGAACCCGATCGGACCCCTCTATAGTGCGCCCTTGTTGACCACACGATCCAGCACAGTCCTGCAAGCGGCAGCCGCCGGCCTGGCGGCCGACCCTGGCCCGGTGGTTGGGGCCCTCCTCGAGCGCCCGGAGGCGGCGGCCTACGCGCAGCAGCTCCGCGACGCGGGCGAGCTGCCGGAGGAGGTCCTGAGCACACTGATCGAGATCCTGGCCGGGCCGCTGCAGCGCCCCAGCAAGCTCTCGCTCTACGAGTCCTGGGAGCGGGTGCGCGAGCTGGGCCAGCGCAGCGCCGCCGGGGGGACGGTCCTGGAGGAGCTCCTGGAGGTAGTCGGCGCCGTCCGCGAGGAGGTGCTGGCGGGCCTCGCCCAGCGAGGGCTCTCGGAGCGACTGCTGCGCCAGGCCGGGAGCCGGCTGGAGGAGGCCGTCGAGAAGGTGGCGGCCGCCCTCACGCTGGGCTACCTGGACGACATCGACCAGCGCTACCAGGCCGAGCACCGGGAGCTGATGGCGCTGATCAACCTCGCCCAGGCCCTCAACAGCTCGCTCGAAGTCCAGGCGGTGGCGGAGGCCGG
>WNFB01004519.1_pt1 | contig 13431 bp, 10 predicted proteins | sample 5400501 | NCBI WGS metagenome assembly WNFB01 (sample SAMN13153341, study PRJNA577476) | soil metagenome | isolation source: 200 cm saprolite under Douglas fir tree site 2 hole 1 | place: USA:California | collected 2015-04-18
AGCGGCCGGGATTACAAAATATAAAACGCAAAAACGCGACGCGCTGCGCAAGCTCGAAGCGACCGAGGCAAATCTTTTGCGCATCGGTGACGTTATCAAGGAAGTAAAGCGCCAGATCGGCTCGTTGCAGCGACAGGCGGGCAAGGCGCGGCGCTACCAGGCATTGCACGCGGACCTTCGCATACTCGATACCCATCATTCGCGCAAACAGCTCGATTCGCGTGAAGCTGAGCTTGCCCATTGTCACGCAGAGATTGCGCGGCTTGGCGAATCGGAAGAGACGAGCCGCGCTAAGATCGACAGCAGCGAAAATCAGCTCACCGAGCAGCGTCGCGCGCTGGACGACATTGATGCACAGATTGCCGATGGCCGCAGCGAATTACAACGTCTGCAAGGCGAAATCGGCACGAATCAAAATCGAATCCAATTCAATCGGCAACGCGCCGAAGAATTGGCAGAGTTAATCAAGCGCTCCCGAAAAGATATCGCCGCGGCCGAGGCAAAGCGCGCCCAGCAAGGAAAAGAAATACGGGACGCGAACGCGCTGATTGAAAAAACGAACCAATTTCTCCAGACCAAAGAAGCCGAACTGGCAAAGGTTACTGACTTAATTTCGCACCTTCGCGGCGAGCAGAGCGAGCACAATTCGAAACTTGAAGCGCTGCAATTGTCGCTCTCGAAAAACGAGAAGCGAATCGCAGAACTGGAAGACGAAATCTCCGGACTTGCGATTCGCCGCGAAACCACGGAGGAAAATCGGCGCACTCTCGGGATCGCGATTTCGGACGCACAGGCAGTTCGGGACAAACTTCAGAAAGAGATCACCGCTGCGCACGCTGCTGCAGAAACCGCGCGAAAGAATCTCGATCTTCTAAAGACGAAATCGCAGGCCAGCGAAACAACCTTGCGGCAGCATCAACAACTTCTGGCCGGCACTGAAAAGAGTCTGGCGGAAATCGAACGTGCACTAACGGAAAAAGCGTCACGCCTTGAAATTCTGCGTCAGCTTAACGAAGAAGGCGAAGGACTCGCACAAGGTTCACAAGCCGTCCTCAAAGGGCTTGATGACCCCTCGAGAATCCAGCCCGCGCTGGCCGGAGCCTTTGTTTCAAATCTCGATGTTGATCCAGAATATATCGCCGTGATCGAGGGTGCCCTGGGTCGAAATCTGCAAGCGATTGTTCTGAAAGATGCACAGTTCGCGCCTGAAATCGTTGCGGCATTGAAGGAAAAGAAACTCGGACAGGCTGCTCTTGTCCTTCCGAAACTCTGCGGCTCCGCGCCGACTTGCTGCACAACGTCGCAATTTTCCACGATCTCGAAGCAGCCTTGGATTTCAAGAAACATGGAAACCATTGTGCCGCCGCGACGCTCGCCGGGGAATTCATTTCAGCGGAGGGGATTGTTTTTGGCGGCAGCCGGGACTCCTCTGTCGATTCGTTGCTCGAACGCCGAGCGCGGATGGCGGCTCTGAACACAGATTATTCTGAACTCTGCAAACAACGGGACGCGCTGTTGCAAAAACGCGACGAAGCAAATGCAATATTGGAGAAAGCGAGGGGCGAATTTGAAGAACCCCGCTGCCGATATGAGTCGGCTGATCGGGAACAGTCGGGGTCGGAGAATAGGATTCTTTTCCTGGAACGAGAATTGCAGGCAAGCGAACAGAAGATCGACCAACTTCGCTCGGAGCAGACAGTCCTCGCGCAGCAAATCCAAACTGCAGACGAACGCATCGCAAACTTAGAAGAAGAATTGACCTCAGAGCGCACTGCTCTGGAAGGGCAGCAAAATCAGCAACTCGAGATCCAGGCTGCGCACGAGAAAGCAGCAAAGAGTGAAGGCGAGGCGACAGAGCAGGTCCACAGGCTACGCCTTGTGCTCGCTACGGAGCGACAGCGTTACGAAAACCTTATCGCACAGCGCAAGCCCATGACCGCACGGGAAGTTGAACTCGTTGAGACAATCGCGGATCGGCAGGCGGAGATCGTGAATTTCGAAGAGCGATTGGCCGCGCAAGCGGGCGAATCGAAGGACGCTGAAGCCGCTATCGAGAAACAGAATGCCCAACGCGCCGAACTGGAGGCCGCTGTTGCCTCACTGACCGATCAGCGGGCGGAACACTCATCCGAAATGAACGAAATGGAGTCGAGCCTGCGCATAATCCGAAACTCCGTGAATGAGCTGCACGATTTGCGTTCAAAACAGCAAGTTCGTCAGGCACAGTTGCAGTTGCAAATCGATAATCTCGCCGAACATATTTCGCGCCGCTATCAAATTGACCTAGGCGCATTTAATCTGGACCAAGCAGCGTTCGAAAAGACTTTGCGCGTGCAACTCAAACGGCGTGAAGGTGGATCGAGCGCTCCGTCGCCCGATGCTGATAATGGCGGCGAAGCCGCGTCGAATGGAACATTGCGCTCGGAGAGCACGGCACACCGAGATGTCGATCTTGCCCAGGTGGACGTGCAACAGCTAATTGCCGATCTTACCCGCCAACTCGATAACATGGGCCCAGTCAATCTGGATGCCGTGCATGAGTACGACGAGCTTGAAGAGCGTTATCGTTTTCTCGAAAACCAAAACAACGACCTAACGGCCTCCCGGCGCAAGTTGCTCGACGTGATTGCGCAAATCAACTCGACCACAAGGAAATTGTTCTCGGAGACCTTCGCGCAGGTGCGGCTGAACTTCGGCGAAATGTTTGCAGAGCTCTTCGGCGGCGGGCGCGCGGATTTGTCTTTGCTCGATGAGAATGATCCGCTCAGCTGCGGGATTGAGATCAGCGCCAAGCCGCCGGGCAAACAACTGCAAAGCGTCTCGCTGCTAAGCGGAGGCGAGCGCGCCATGACCGCGGTCGCGTTGCTGTTCGCGATTTACATGGTGCGACCGAGTCCGTTCTGCATTCTCGACGAAGTGGATGCGCCACTCGATGAAGGCAACATCAACTGCTTCATCCGGGTGTTGGAGCGATTCGTAAAGCAGAGCCAGTTCATCATCATGACCCACAACAAACGCACGATTGCGAAAGCGGGCGTGCTTTACGGAGTGACAATGGAGGAGCGCGGAGTGAGCAAGCTCGTTGGAATGAAATTAACCGCTCCGCGGCAGGTCTCAACCGAGGTGGCGTCGAACGGAGAAGAACAGACGCCGAGTCAGCGTCATTTATCGCTCGAAGGCTCTGGGGCAAAGCGGACCTTCGCCGCGCGGTAAGATAGCTCGCGCACTGTGTGCGGTCTTTTCTAGCAGGATTCAGAAAAATTTCGCGCGTATTTGTCGATCTTGGGTAGAATTGGCGGATGCTTGAAACGGCGACGCGCAGCAAAAAATCCACAACATCCAAACCCGCGCCGCATGAGCGTTTCCTCGAAGCGTTTCGTTGGATGTTGCTCGCCCGCACCTTCGAAGAAAAGCTCGTCAGCCTTTACCGCGGCGGCTTGATCACGGGCGGCGTCTATGTGGGCCGGGGGCAGGAAGCGGTCAGTGTCGCCTGCGGTCTGTTTTTGCAAAAAGGAGACATCTTCGCGCCATTGATTCGCGATCAGGCGGGGCGCTCTGCGTTTGGCGAACCGCTCCTGGATGTCGCACGCACTTATCTCGGCTCGCGCCAGGGCCCAATGCGCGGACGCGATGGCAATATTCATCGTGGCCGACCGCGCGATAATCAGCTCGCCATGATCAGTCATCTTGGCGCGATGGTTTCGGTGACGGTGGGCGCGTTGATGGCGAAACGATTCCGAGGCGAAAAGGGATTCATCGGCCTGAGTTGCATCGGCGAAGGCGGAATGCAGACGGGCTCGTTCCACGAAGGAATGAACATTGCCGCTGTTGAGCAGGTGCCGCTGGTCGTCGTCGCAACGAATAATCATTACGCTTACTCAACGCCCAACGACCGCGAGTTTGCGTGTCATGATTTGGTTGATCGCGCGATCGGTTACGGATTCGAAGGCTACACTGTCGACGGAACCGATCTTGCAAATTGCCTAGATGTAATCGGCGGCGCGGTCAAGCGCGCCCGAGCGGGTCGCCCGCCGCAGTTGGTCGTCGCTTCCATCCTTCGGCTGTCTGGCCATGGCGAACATGACGATGCGAGTTACGTGACAGACGAGATCAAACGCAAGCCGTTTGCACGCGATTGTTTGAAAGTCACTGAGCAGACGATTGTCGACTTTGAATTGGTCGACGCGGAGACACTGACGGAGTGGCGTCGACATGCAGCCGCCCAGGTGGACGAGGCAATTTCTACAGCGCAAAAAGAAGCCGCACCCGACGCTGACGAAGAAGATTGGTGCGCGATCTCGACGCGCGACCTTGTCGACTCTCTGGAATGAGCATCACGTATCTGGAGGCGATCCGCGAGGCGCAGGCGAAATTGCTTCGCGACAACGAACGTGTTTTTATCTACGGGCAGGATGTCGGCGGAACATTTGGCGGCGCCTTTAAAGCAACGAAAGGTCTCGCTAAAGAATTTCCCGGGCGCGTGTTGAACACGCCGATCAGCGAAGACGCGATGGTTGGGACTGCGATCGGGGCCGCGATGCATGGGATGCGGCCGATTGTCGAAATGCAATTTGCCGACTTTTCCAGCACCGCGCTCAATCAAATCTTAAACAACGCCGGGACGCATTATTGGCGGACGGATGTTCCAATCCCCATCACGGTACGTTTGCCCTCTGGCGGCACAAGAGGCAGCGGGCCGTTTCACAGTCAGTCGATGGAATCGATCTACGCGCATTATCCGGGGCTCATCGTAATGACGCCGGCGACCGTAGAAGACGCCTACACCATGCTCATTGAAGCGGTGGCGATCGATGATCCGGTCATATACTGCGAACACAAATATCTCTATTATCACCTTAAAGCAAAGAAACTGCCGACCGAAGGCTTGCCCACAGGCAAAGCGCGCATCGCGCGGGAAGGGCGCGACCTGACCATTGCCACCTACAGCGCGATGCTGCACGAAGCACTCGCGGTCGCGGAACAATTGGCCAGCGAAGGTTTTGAAACTGAAGTTATCGATCTTCGTTCCGTTAAGCCGCTTGATACCAATACTGTTCTCGCGTCAGTTGCGCGCACGGGTCGCTTGCTTTGCGTCGGAGAATCATTTCCGTGGGGCAGCGCAACGGCTGAGATTATTGCACGTGTCACAGCAGAAGGCTTTCATCTGCTAGATGCGGCACCGCAGCGCCTGAACGCGAAAGATACACCCATCCCGTATCATCCGAATCTCTGGTCGGCGCATCGCCCGAACGCAAAAGAGATTGCGAGAAAGGCCCGCAGTCTCCTCCGAGAATAGAAATTAATAGAAATTTATGGCGCAGGTTCCGATCATCATGCCGCAGCTAGGCGAATCGATCGCCGAAGCCACCATCGTCGATATCAAAGTGAAGTCCGGCGACGAAGTCGCGGCCGATCAGGAAATTATCGATGTCGAAACGAACAAGGCCGTCATGGGCGTGACTACGCCGTGCAAAGGCAAGATCGACAAAATTACTGTGCAATTGAAGGAAACATATCCAGTCGGCGCGGTGCTCGGCTACGTGGAAGCAAGCGAGGCAGACGCAGCAAGATTCAAGAAAGCGATCCCGGAACCTCCAAAGGGAACTGTGTCAATGGAAATTCCCGGGCGCGAAGAACAGGCTGCCGCCGCAGCACGCCAGAGGGATGGTGAAGGCGTAAGACGCACTGGCGGGCTGCCCGTTCCTGCCGTCGCAAAAGGCGCCGGATTTTTGTCCCCGCGGATGCGTGCGCGCATGGAGGAGTTGCAGCTAACCAACGCTGATCTTGCCGGAATTCCTCCGACCGGCGCGGGAAATCGCGTCACAATCAAAGATCTCGAGAATTTTCTGCACAAGATCGAGAACCAACAGATGGAAGAAGCTTCCGCGATTCGGGCAGGCGTCGCTGATGCGATGCGGCGGAGTTGGACGCGGCCGCTCTCAACGATTGGTTCGTCAGTGAATCTCGATCCGGTATTACGGGATCGACAATCGCGCGATTCAAAGCCCGGCCCCGGGCTTTACGCTTTGCGCGCGCTTGCTCTCGCCCTTGCCGAAAATCCAAACGGAGCCGCAAAATTAATCGGCAGCCGCGTTGTACAATCGAACTCCATCGACGTGGGCATCGCCGTCGAAGCCGAGGATGGAATTATGGTGCCGGTCATTCGTTCCGCTGACAAGACGTCTCTTGCCGATCTTACGGCGAGATACAAGGAACTTGTCGATCTTGCGCGGCAGCGACGAATTTCGCCCGACATGCAAGTTGACGGCATCGCGACTGTTTCAAACTTCGGCACCTTCGGAATGGAATGGGGCACCCCAATTCCATTACCCGATCAAACATTGTTGCTCGGCCTCGGCGTGGGAAAGAAGGTTCCTTCGTGGGATGAAGATAAAAAAGAGTTTGTTCCCAAGACCGAGGCGCAGATCACGTTAAGTTTCGATCATCGCAGCATCGACGGCGGCGGCGCAGGTCGTTTGCTCAAACGTGTAATCGAGCTGCTGCAAGATCCAAAAAAACTATGATTGATTTTCTAGTGGGGCGAGACTCAGCTTGCCTTGAGCCTGCCGAACGGGAGCCGATGATTGATCGCCCAACCTGCGCTGAGAAATCGCAGCGAAAAAGCTAAGCACACCACCAGAATGGACGCGATGGCTGCTCCGGTTGCCCAAATCAGCCAATATGGTCGATAGGTGAGAATGAGCCGCCCATGCGCGCCGGCTGGGACTTCGACAACAGGAAATAATCCGCGATAAGAAGTCACGGCGAGCTTCTGATTGCCTAATTGCGCCTCATATCCGCGAAAATACGGCCGCGAGAAAGTCAGCAAGGCAGGCCGATCCGCCTTTGGAACATCGACATCTACTTCGACGCGATTTCGCAAATCATTGATTCGTAAAATCGTAGCGGAAGCAAATTGCTCGCTAGACCGCGAAGGAATTGACGCAACCGAGCGCACGCGCGCGAACGGCGCGCCGCGTCGATGAAAGACGCGCCCTTCATTTGTTGAAATGACCAGCTGCCATTCAGAGGCCGGCTGAGGAGCGACATCCAGTTCTCGCGCCACAACGATCCCGTCCACACCAAGTCGTGCCAAGTCACCTCGTTGGCCAGCTTGGTTATGAAGTAGATACTTTCCCACTTCGGGATCAATCTCTCCGTGAACCGTCGTCCCGAATTTACGTGCTACACCCGCAGGCCGGATTGGGCTGTAACCGTTGATGAAACGAAGCTTTCCCCACATCGATGTGCTCCCCAATCGCACAATTTGTCCGACCGATTCCGGTTTTTCTCCCGTACGATATGTCTGCTCGGCCCATAGATAGAGGCTCAGATAAAGGCGGCGCGAATCAAGCGGTGACGACCTAATCAGTTCTTGCGACAGATTGTATTTCGGGACACCGCAGTTCGGCGGGATGCAAAAATATGTCGAAAGAAACGCGAGAAATGTGATCACCACCGGTACCCATCCGCCAAGTTCGGAATTGCGTAAAAGAAGCTCCAAAAAATACCAAAGCACCGCGAGCCCAAGCAAAATCCAGATCAACGGAAAAGCATAGGGGCCGCCCGTTTGAAAGATCGACATCATTAGGGCTATCAAGATAACGAGTGCGGGCGCTGTTGTAGCCGGTGTCAATGAGCCCGGCCATCGGAGAGTCGACCCCGTACCCCGCCAAGTTTGCAGCGCTTCTGCCGCGCAAATTGCGAGAATGAGATGGAAAAATGGAAGCCAGCGAAAACTCCACCGAAACAGCCCCGCGGCTGGTAGCATCGCGAGCACGAGCACAAGCACGAGCGAGGCCAGCTCCCATTTGATTCGCCTAACGAGCGTGCGATCGCGCCAGATGAATCCAGCAATGAGCGCAACGGGAGCAACCAAGCCGCACGCCAATTCCGTCGCGGTATGCGGAATAAGACGTGAGGAGAAACTGGTCCATTTCACAGTCCAGCAGGGAAGAATTAATCCTGGTAGCGCCGCAGGCGGAACGAGCCATTGCCAATGCTCTGAGGCCGGCTGCAACTCGCGCGCTGAACCTCGAACGTAATCAAGAATTGCCAACCATGCCGGCGCAGAAAGTCCGAATCCGAGAAGGGCGCCGAAAGCCAACGGCAAGATTGACAAGACGTTTCGCGTTTGAGCTAACGACTTGATCGATAACCAGACGAGCAACAGCGCCAGCATAACCACCGCGTAAGGAAAGCCGCCAGTAATGACGAGGTAAACAAAGGGTGCCGGCCAGAGAAATCTCCATTTCGTTCTTCGTACATCCAACGCGCGCTCCATTCCCCACCATGCCCATGGCAGCCACGCGAAAGCCCCGAGCGCGCCGAACCAATCAGTCGCGCCCCAGCAAATGATCCAGCCGTTCAAAGAGGCGACCAGAGCAACCAAGATTGAGAGTGCAATTGAAAATCGACGATCGCGTGCGAGCAAGAATGCGCCGATTGCCAGAACAAAAAGATGCGTGATGGAAAGAGCGGCTGCCTGTTGCGGAAATGTCAGCGGAAACTTCCAAATCAGAATGACGGCCGCATTCACAAAAACGGAGAACGTGCCGTACTGAAATTCCCCGGCGAGATTGCCACAGACCCAGGAGTAAGGACTCAGGAGCGGCCAATGGCCTTCGGACCAACTGCGCGCCACATCGGCGAACACGGGCAGCACCGATATTTCATAGTCGTCGTTCCAAAAAACGAGCGGATCATGCCAAAGCAGAATGAGGCAAAATCCGACGATTAGTAGACCGGCTCCGAGCGCGCCAAAGAAACTTAGCCACCGATTAACACAGATTTTCACAGATGGAGAAAGAGACAAAATCCCTCACCTTCATCCTCTTCCCCTGGGAAAGGAGAGAGAGTGGGACGAGGAATCGTTTCTCCTGATCTGTGTTTCATCCGTGTTCATCCGTGGCAAGAATGTTTTGAATTCACAGCACCACCGGCTTGCCCTCCGTCATGACGAGGACCTTTTCCTCGATGCCGTGTGTGCGCGCGCTTGCGAGCAATCGTTGTGGAGGCTCATGAAGCGGTTCAAAGCCGAGGCGAAAAGTCCCGTAATGCATCGGAATCAAGGTCTTGGCGCGAAGTTCGAGAAAAGCCTTCACCGCCTCCTCTGGGTTCATGTGAACTTCGCGACCGCTGGGCGCTTCGTAGGCGCCGATCGGAAGCAAGGCGACATCGATCCTGTAACGGTCGCCAATTTCCTTAAACCCCGGAAAGTACGCACTGTCACCACAGTGAAAAATGGTGCGGCCATCCACCGCTATGACAAATCCGCCGAAGTCGCGATGCAAGTCTGCAAGAAATCGCGCGCCCCAGTGGTGACATGGCGTGAGCGAAATCTTAAGCGGCCCGAGTCTCACCGTCTGCCAGTAATCAAGCTCATGCACAATGTGGAAACCAAGATCGTGCACCAAATTTCCGACGCCCACGGGCACGATAATCGGTTGATCCGCGGCGACGCGCCGCAAGGTACGTCGGTCGAGATGATCAAAGTGGGCATGGGTTACCAAGACGAAGTCAATCGAAGGCAGATGATGAATCTCGAAGCCTGGTTGTTTCAGTCTTTTGATCACCTTGAGCCATTTCGACCAGATTGGGTCGATCAGGACATTGACTTCGTGAGTCTGAATGAGAAACGAGGCGTGCCCGATCCAAGTGATACAAATCTCGCCTTCGCGGATTTTCGGAAATTGCGGCGGCGCGTAATGGCCAGAGCGTTTGATGAAAAGCGAAGGGATCAGGACACTGGTGAGAAAATTACGCTTGTGCCAGTCGGCTCGCGGACGCAAGCGGACGCGCGTGGAACGCTTCGTAGCGGCACCATCCCCCGACGTCTGGCGAACGATATTTCGTCGGCTCTTTCTCGAAAAACGAATCGGCACTCTCGGGAGAGCATATAAGCTTGCCTGAGTGAAGCAAAACCTTTCGTGGCGCTGAGCGACGGCGCCGCTCGAAACGAAGCGACCAGTTAATTTGCCGGCTCGACGGAGTATCGCCAATCAACCAATGCGGAATTGCAGGCGACGTATCTGCCATTACAACACTAGCTCCCTTACAACGTGGTTGGTTCCGAAAGCTTTCGCGAGTTGATTGAAGCTAAATTTCGCGTTGAGTTGTGCGCGATATGCGGAGTTGGAAGCTTTTTGTTCCGGTCTTGTTGATTTGTTCAGTCGCGTTCGCGTCCGAATCGCGGTTGCCATTTAGCACGGTTTTTAAGGGACAGGATCAATTTAATCGGCTGGTTGCGAAGGCCAAATCCGGGAACTGGAAAGCGCTGCCGATCGGCGAACGGACCGCGACGGTGGGACAGGCACTGGTTGGGACGCGCTACAAACATTTCACCCTCGAAATTGACAACCGGATCGAGTCGCCCTCGGTGAATTTTCAGGGGATGGACTGCTGGACGTTCTTCGAGATCGCGCTCAGCTTCGCGCGAATGCTGAACGGGCCGGAAGCAAATTGGACTCCGGAGCAATTGCTGCACTACGTCGAGCTAGACCGATATCGCGGCGGCGAATGCACGGGCGAATATCTTTCGCGTCTGCATTATTTGGAGGACTGGCTTTACGACAACGACCGCCGTGGCTTCGTGGATGATCTAACGCGCAGTCTCGGCGGCGTGAGCGTGGCGCATTCCGCTCGGGAAATGAGCGTGGGCTGGCGACATTACCGTTATCTTGCCGCCAATCGTTCACTGCTCGGGCCGCTCGCGCGAATGGAAGCGAGTGTTTCATCGCGCCCGCTTTATGAAATTCCAAAAAGCCGCGTCGCGGCAATTGAATCGAAATTACACAGCGGCGATATCATTGGAATTATTTCGCGCGACCGAAATGGACTTTTTTCGACTGCCCACGTCGGCCTGGCGTTGCGCACCAACGACGGCGTCTTGCATTTCATGCACGCATCTTCGCCCGGGAATTACGGACGCGTCATCGTGGACGCGGAGCTTTCGAAATATCTGTATCGCTACCGGTCGGACAGTGGAATCCTGGTCGCGCGGCCTTTGCGTTAGGCATTGTCTTTCTCGTGAAATTCTGCGAGCAGCTTCTCCAAGTCTTCAAGGGCCTCCTCCGCATCGACCCCGTGTGCTTCAAGTGTGGCGGTTGCGCCACAATCAAGGTTAGCGCGGAGAATGTCGATGAGACTGGTGGCAGAATATCGTTTCCCGTCTTTCACCACCCAGATTTCTGATCGAAAACTGTTTGCGCGTTTGACGAACCGCGCGGCCGGTCGCGCATGCAAACCGAGTTCGTTGCTAATTCGCACCTCCCGATGGGCCGAGACGGGCGCCCGCTTTTCGCGAAGTGTCATGCCTGGCTCGTGCCCCATCGGCGATGGAGGAATGTTTCGATCGGCGAGAAAAAGATTTTGTCGGCGAGCAAACCGATGACAACGATCACAAGCATGATCGCGATCACTTGATCCATCGCACTCAACTCGCGGCCGTAGTGGAGAAGTTGGCCGAGGCCGAAGCCGGTAAGGATCGTCACAAAAATTTCCGCTGCCATGAGCGAGCGCCATGCGAACGCCCAACCTTGTTTCATGCCGCTGACGATGAAAGGAAGCGCGGCTGGCAGGATAACTTTGAACCACATATGCAACCGTTTGGATCCCATGGTCAGCGCGGCGCGGCGGTAAATCGGCGGAACGTTGCGTACGCCGGTCTCGGTTGCGATGACCACCGACCAGAGCGTTCCCATGACAACCACGAAGAGCATGGCCGCCTCTGTTTGACCGAACCATAGGAGCGCAAGCGGGACCCAGCAGACGCTGGGCAGCGTTTGCAGGCCAAGCGCCATGGTGCCAATCGTATCGCGAAACAATTTCCAACGCGCGGTTAAGAGTCCGAGTGGGAGTCCCACGACAAGTCCGATGAGGTAACCGGCGAGCAAGCGGCGCATGGTGATCACCGTTGCCTTTGCCAGAGTTCCGTCCACAACCGCGTTCTTCAAATAGCTCGCGACCTGCCAAGGCGACGGCAACAGGACAGGCGACCAAATTCTGGCCCGAAACGCGGCTTCCCAAAGCAGGAGAAGAACAGCGAAAAATGCAGCCGCTAGAAGAAATCGTTTCATCTTGCGACAGTGACTTCGGCTTTACCGAGACTCTTCAGAGCCTTTGTGATTTGTGTGGCGTGCGCGGCAAGATCGACACTGTTAATGTCGCGCGGGCGGGGTAGCTCCACCGGAAATTCTTCCCGAATGCGGCCGGGATGTGGCGAAAAAAGCAGGACGCGATCGCCCAGACAAGCTGCTTCGCGAACATTATGCGTCACAAAGACAATGGTCTTGCGTCGCGCTTTCCAGATTTGCTGAATGTCGCCGTAAAGTTGCTCGCGGGTGAGCGCATCGAGCGCGGCGAATGGCTCGTCCATAAGAAGCACGCGCGGATTCGGCGCAAGTGCACGCGCCAGGGAGACGCGCTGCTTCATTCCACCGGAGAGCTCGTGAATGTTCGCGCGTTCAAACCGGCTCAGGCCCACCAATTCGAGATAATATTTCGCGACATCGTGTCGATTTTTTTTGCTCAAGTTCGGCTTTAGCTTGAGCCCGAAAAGCACATTTCCGAAAACATCGAGCCAGGGAAAAAGCGCCGGCTCCTGGAACATCACGAGACGCTCTCGCCCTGGGCTGGTCACCGGCTTCCCATCCGCGAGCACATTGCCGCCATCGGGCTTTTCCAATCCAGCAATGATGTTGAGCAGGGTTGATTTTCCGCACCCGCTCGCGCCGACAAGGCAGACGAATTCACCTTCGCCTACTTGCAGACTCACTCGATCCAACGCGTGTACGACGCCGGTGCCAGTTTTGAAACTCTTCGATACATCTTCGATCGCGAGTTTGCTCGGAGCTATTACTCGCAGCTCTTCGCTGACCGACGAGGTCGCTTTTGAACCCAAACGAATCGCACGAGTGACAAACATTTGGAAAATCGGTTTTGCTTAATCGAAGGCGAAAGGATCAGGGCGTTTCGACGAGTTTGGACGTGTCGGTCGAACCTTTATAAAATCCCGCGTCTTTGCCGTCCTGAACCGCTTTAGTCAGCAGTTGGTTCGAAATCTCGGTCGTAAACTTGATGCGTTTCCACGCCTGCGCGACCGCGTCCGGCGCGAAATCTGTTTTCGTTTCCTCTTTCAGCTCGGCGATCAAGAGTTTCTGTGCGTCATCGGGATGGGCTTGGATCCAATCGGTTAATTCCTTGTTTGCGCTTACGATTTTCTTGGCGAGGTCGCGGTGCGCATTCAGAAACTTCACGCTTGAAGCCAGCCAGGTCGTGATGACGTTCGTGTCCTCGAGAAACACTTTGCCTTTTGCTTCGCGCTCCAGTCGCGTGACCCACGGCTCCACGGTCCAAACGGCATCGACGCCGCCGCTCTGAAACAGCGCAAGCTGGTCCGGATTGTTCGTCGGCACGACAATGACATCGCCG
>WNFB01003746.1_pt1 | contig 13430 bp, 10 predicted proteins | sample 5400501 | NCBI WGS metagenome assembly WNFB01 (sample SAMN13153341, study PRJNA577476) | soil metagenome | isolation source: 200 cm saprolite under Douglas fir tree site 2 hole 1 | place: USA:California | collected 2015-04-18
GCTCATCTATGAATTGTCTACGCTTTCAAACTGATTCGCAGTATTCATCAGATGTCGACTAAGATCCTCTGCCGAAGCGATAAGATTCATGGCATTTCCCTGCCATATGCGGATCAGCTCCTCGTAATGCTGGCGGCTTACCCCTTGCCAATCGCCCTCGAGCTGGCCTGTCAATTGACGTAGTGCCGGTAGCATACCATCGCGCAGGTTATTGCTCCACCATTCAAAACTACCTGCGAGCTGTCGCATCTCATCTGTGTTTATATGAATGTTCGCCATCGTCATATACTCCTTCTGTGATCATTCAAAGCATGTATACACGGCGATTGCTTTCATCAAGCCCAGGAAGTGTCTGAACTGCTTACCGTTCATTGACAGTATACAGACCCTCACCAACGGGCGGACTACTCTCCTCGGTTGATTGTGTCGATGGTTGTAATAGAAACATGTTTGTGGGAAGGACATCAACCGAGGTACATCATGCGAAACTTGTTACGTAGCTTTTTCTTTATGGCTCCAATCGCTCGTTTACTAGCATTGGTAGCACTGTTCTACACCTTCTACTACCTGTACTGGCGGGTGTACAACAGTTTGAATATGGATGCGCTCTGGTTCTCTCTGCCACTCCTGCTGGTAGAGATGTATGGGGCGATCAACTTCGTGTTGTTCATATTCGTGACGTGGGACCAGAAACCCATAGCGCACCCTGCCGCGCCACGAAGACGCTCAGTCGATATCTTCATCCCCACATATAACGAGGATCTTTCAATTTTGCGTATGACGATACTGGGGGCCCTGAAGGTGCAGTATCCACATGAAACATGGGTGCTGGACGATGGGCGTCGCCCAGCGATGCGCCAGCTCTGTGAAACAATGGATGTACACTACCTCACACGACCGGATAACACATATCATAAAGCAGGAAATATCAATGCCGCCCTTGCACAGACCAATGGCGAGTTTATAGCTATCTTTGATGCCGACCAGATACCATTACCTGATTTCCTGGATCATACACTTGGTTACTTTGTGGACGAGAAGGTAGCATTTGTGCAGACGCCGCAGGAGTTTTACAACCTGGATTCTGTGCAACATAAGACGAACTGGCAGGAGGGCCAGACCTGGCACGAGCAGTCACTGTTCTACAACGTCATTCAGCCTGGCAAAAATCGCTGGAATGCCGCCTTCTGGTGCGGCTCGAACTCTGTGATGAGGCGCTCAGCGCTGCTATCGGTTGGAGGTATAGCAACCGAAACCGTGACCGAAGATATTCATACCTCTTTGCGCCTGCATGCTGCCGGGTGGAAGTCTATTTATCATAACGAAATGCTCTCTATGGGACTTGCACCGCAGGATTTCCTGGCATTCACCGTGCAGCGATTGCGCTGGGGACAGGGTGCTATGCAAGTGCTGCGCCGAGAAAATCCCGCCTTCAAACGAGGCTTGACCCTTGTTCAGCGTATCAACTACCTAACCTCGATGGTCACATACTTTGAGGCCTTTCAGCGTCTCGTGTATACACTTGCCCCTTCCATTGTACTCTTCACCGCCATTCTACCTATGCAGGCTGGAGTGCTGCCATTCGTCTTACGTTTCATGCCATATTTTGCTTTAGGCATGCTCGCTAATGTCGCGCTCGGCCAGGGTCGCTTCAGGCCAATTGAGACCGAGCGTTACAACCTGCTCAAGATGGCCACGTTCATCAAGGCGTCGTTTGCTCTGATTGGTCTGGAGCCCAGGTCATTTAAGGTTACACCGAAAGGGGCAAGCAAGGGTCTGGGTGCTATCACGCCATTGGTCTGGCCCTATTATGCCATCATAGTGGTGATACTGATAAGTATGTTGATTGGAGGCCTGCGGCTCGCCGGTCTTTTTGGAGGCACTGGAGGCAATTTTGCCGCATTGGCGGTATCAGAGGGCTGGGCTTTATACAACCTTTTCATTATTGTAAGTGCAGTACAAGCTGTAATGCAGCATATGACGCGCCGCAATACCTATCGTTTCCCGATACATGTGCCGGTAACTGTACACATAGCGAGCCGCATACTCACAGGCATCACCGCCAACCTGCACGAGCAAGGGCTGGCGCTTTTGCTCAGCGAACCCTTGCCCGAAGCTGCCAGCGTGCGGGTTACGATGCACCTCCCACAAAAAGAGGTCGAAGGAACATTAGTGGTGCGTGCGAGCCATCCCAGCAATGAGACGAACCATAGGAGTCTGTGGTACTGTGGCGGACTATTCACCCCGGAGACCTCTATCGCAACCAACGAGATCAATGAGTTCCTGATCAGCATGATGGCAAGACAGATGCAACCGCTGGGCGAACTGGCCCCGTCCACATAGACCCGGCAATGTCGGCCTCTTGCCTCAACTCTTGCAGGTGGTAGCAGGGCGAGCACAAGGCATCGCCCCTACTATGGACGATCGGCCTGAGATGGGGCTTCGTAGCATAGTAGGGGCGATGCCTTGTGCTCGCCCTGCTGGGAGAATGTGGCTGCAAAACCCGCCACAACACGATAATTGATTTACCGTTCGTTCAATGGCACAAAACGCTCACCGGTTGTGCCGGTGTAGTCGGCCTCCGGGCGAATCAGGCGGTTATTGCCGATTTGCTCCAGGATGTGGGCCGTCCAACCCGCCACGCGGCTGACGGCAAACGTTGGCGTGAAGAGGTCTCCAGGCAAGCCAACGGAGGAGAGCAGCACGGCAGAATAAAACTCGACATTGGTATAGAGGCGGCGGCCCGGCTTCTGCTCCTCCAGCAAGGCGATGGCTAATTCTTCTACGCGGCGAGCTAGCACAAACTCCTGTGGATCGGCAAGGCGGGCCAGTTCGCGCAACTCTTCAGCGCGCGGATCTTCTGTCTTGTACACGCGATGCCCAAAGCCCATCAAACGCTCGCCATGTGCCATAGCATTGCGCAGCCAGGTTTCAGCATTCTCTACTGTCCCAATAGCGTTGAGCATATCCTGTACTTTCGATGGGGCACCGCCATGTAACGGGCCTTTCAGGGCGCCAATGGCGGCTACAGTCGCCGAGACAATATCCGACTCCGTGCTGGCGACGACTCGCGCCGTAAAGGTGGAGGCGTTCATACCGTGATCGGCCAGCAGCACCAGGTAGGCGTCCAGGGCTTTGACGTGTTGCGGCTCAGGCATCTTTCCGCTCAAAAGGTAGAGGTAGTTGGCGGCATATCCCAGTTCTGATGTGGACTCCACTACTTCTAAGCCAGTGCGAATCCTTTGGAAGGCCGCCAGCAAGAGGGGAAAGCGGGCGGTGAGTGCGATAGCCTGCGCAATGGTCGGTTTGCCTTTGATGGTGGCTGTGGCTGCTCCCCAGGCGGAGACGGCTGTACGCAGGGCATCCATCGGCTCCGTGGTAGTTGGCAGGTCACGTATAACCTGCAAGACTGCTGCCGCTATGGTGCGTTCCGCCGCCAGCTTTGCCTTGAGGTCTGCCAATTCGTCCCTATTGGGCAAATGCCCAAACCAGAGCAGGTGCGCTATCTCTTCAAAAGAGGTCGTCGTGGCCAGATCATGTATATCGTAGCCGTGATAAATCAGTCGCCCTGCTGTGCCTTCTACTTTGCTCAAGGCGGTTGTCGCTGCTACTATTCCTTCTAAGCCACCCTTTTTTGGCTTTTGTACATTTTCGTTAGTATCAGGGATCGTCGTTGACATAGCTTTATAGCTCCTTTGCTTTTAGGATACTCTTCGAAAAAACACTTTCTGCATAGGTTGTAGCATGGATTTTGATGAAAGTCAATGGAGATTGATGGTACTTGATGATACTTGATTTATATTGATTTTAATGGAAAACAAACGTGATGCATGCCGAATTTTCCGACGCCATTTTGAATGTTTTGTAAGGCAGACTCTTATTGCGAAAAGTCATATTCGTGAAAGTCGCGGACGGGCCGGTAGCCTACCTGCTGGTAAATGCTATTGGAAGTGGGATTGGAGAGATCAGTACTTCGTTGCGTTCAAGTTCGGCTCGTGCTCGCGCAAGAAAATCGCTGGCTTGCCTATAGGTTGTGATGATCACTCATTTGCCCTCCGTCGTTTTTCTTGGGTATGAACAAGTATATCACCACACCCATGGTAGCCAGGACCGTTGCGTTTCCTTCCAGATCAACGCGGTGGTTCGGGCAAAAGTCCGCACCTTTTGCCCGAACCACCGCGTTGCTCCTGATATCATTCGGAATGACCTATGTTTGGTCAACACATCAAATCACCGGCAACGTCTGTCCATCGGTCATAGCTTGCGGGCCGGCGTGGAGTGCGCCTCTGCCGCCATCGAAAGGCGTGCCAGGTATAGCAGGATTATTCAATACCTGTCGCGCGGGATCGACCCCGTCGAACCACATTCCCACATGCTCTAATTGGATGCCGGAAGCATCGCCCGTTTGATCGGAGGAGGTAGTGGGATGGCGATTATCGGCGGCAAAGGCCACGAAGGTAATCAGGTGGAAAACCGACTCGCCACTGCCGTCACCGCGAGTAATCACATCTCCTACGTACTCCGCGTGCCCAAAAGGCTTGGCGGAGAGTTCCACGAAGAAGACCGTAAACTTGACGTTGGGCGGCATGTTCTGCACATCGACTGTCACCACGTCAAAGTCGTTCGCTACAGGGTTCTGAAAAACTGTGACCAGTCCGCTAGCTTTGGGGAAGAGCGACTTGATGCTGGCCGGGAATAGTGGAAACTGCACAATCAGAGTAGGATCGACCGACGAGAGTACCTTGACCGTTGGAGCGATCTGCCCCGTGGTGTCAAATGTGGGCACGCGCAAGGGCGGCGGTGTAGTCGGGAAGATGAGCTTACTGCTAGTTGCTGTTGCCACGTGTGTCGTCTGAGATGGGTTTTGTGTACCAGCAAATGGACTATCACAGGCACTCAACAAAAGTGCCAGCAGCACGATTACCAGCAGCGCAATGGCGGGCCGACCTGGCAGCGAAGAGGGCCTGGCCGGGTGCGATGATATATGTCTAAACATTGTTTGTTTCTCCTTCTGGTTGGGACGCGATAAATCGGATCCCTACAGGACGGGGGCGGTCTGGCCGTCGGTCATGGCCTGGGGGCCAGCGTGTAATGGTGGGTTGCCGCCGTCGAAGATCGTTCCTGTAAGCGTGTCGTTGTTCAGCACCTTTTGTGCATCCTGGAGCGAAGAGAACCACATGCCCAGGTGTTCGAGATTGATGCCTGAAGTCAAACCTTCTCCGTCCACAGATGTACCTGGATTACGCGCATCCATGGCAAAGGCCAGGAACGAGATCAGCCGGAAAATCGTTTCGCCGCTGCCGTCACCTCTCGTTGTCAGGTCAGCAACATACTCGACATTACCAAAGGGTTTGTTGGCAAGTTCGATTAAGAAGATGGTAAAGGTAATGTTCGGTGGCATGTTCTGCACATCGAGTGTCACCGTATCGGAGGTGCTATCATCACGGTTGCCTCGCACTACTGTTACCAGGCCCGTGGCATTGGGAAACAGTGCCTTGATACCACTGGGGACGAGCGGAAACTGGTCAATGAACGCCGGCGACGTAGCCAGCACCTTGACAGTTGGTGCCAGTTGACTATTGTGAATCACATTCCGTAAGCGCTGAACATCTGTACTGCCAACATTGAAAGGGAAAGTATTAGCTGTATGGCTTGCCGAATTTTGTGCCTGCGTTGCCATATGAGCACTCGCAAGGGGGACACCTACTATTTGCATCAACACAACTAATAGCATGACTAATAGCACTGAACCACCTGCAGAGGTACATCTTGCGGGTAGCCGCCTGTGTGGAAATTGTAGAAATGACATGTGTCTTCTCCTTTTGATAGAGGCTTGCTCAGGACGTGACGTATTAGAATACCGGGTCCGTCTGCCCATCGGTCATGGCCTGTGGGCCAGCATGTAACGCGGGGCTGCCGCCATCAAAAGGCGTCCCCTTGAGGGTGGGATCATTTAGAGCTTTCTGTGCATCCTGAAGCGAGGAGAACCACATGCCCAGGTGTTCTAACTGTATACCGGAGGCCTGGCCGCTTTGATCCTGTGATGTACCCGGAGTACTGGCATCCATGGCAAAGGCCACCAGGGTAATCGCCTGGAAGGTGACATCGCCATTGCCATTGTCCCGCGTATGCAGGTCGGCGACGTACTCGGCGTGTCCAAAGGGTTTGCTGGCAAGTTCGATGAAGAAGATGGTGAAGGTTGTATCAGGCGGCATGTTGGAGACATCGACCGTCACCGTTTCAAAAAGGCTCACCGCCGGATTGCCCTGCACAATTGTTACCACACCTGTAGCCTTGGGGAAGACCTTCTTCAGACCGCTGGGGAAGAGCGGAAATTGGATGATGACGCTTGGTGGCTGCGAGGAGAGCACCTGTACCGTCGAAGCCAATTGGTGCGCCTGTATTCGTTGCTGTAGATTTTTCGCCTGGAATGCCTGGCTGCGAATTTGCTGCGCATTTGAGCTTGCCCCGATGGGATGGGCGAAGACTGTGGCTGTGAGTAGCAATCCCACCACGAGAATGCCGATCAAGACGGTACGGCGTGTAAAGGTGATCTGTGTCATAGTAACTCCCTCAATAATCTTCAAGCCTGGCACTGCTCATATGAGCGGCAAGTGCCAGGTACTTTACTGTTCTATTGGAAGCATACCTATCTATTCCCCTGTAAACATGTGCAATCTTACCCATTTTTTGTATCTATTTCTATCGAATGGGCAGTTTGTGGCTGCGCCACAAACTGCCCATTCGATAGAAATAGATGCGAAAATGGGTAATCTTACGCACGAAATTATCTCCGCTTGAGGCTATGCTTCTCACAAGGACAGGTCGCACTGAATATTCATGCGTAAGAGGCAAACTATGATTGAGCATTCATCTTACAATAGACTGGTGGGGTCAACACTGGCAAACTACCGCCTGGAACAGCTTATCGAGCGCAACAAAATGGGCCCAGTTTTTCTGGCTCGCTCCATTACCACATCTCCACAATCCCTGGGGCGCGAGCGTATTGAAACGCGCTCGACTCTCCGAGGGCCTCTCCCCACCCCAGACGTCGCTGAGGACCCTTACGCACAGCAGACAACGGTCATGTACAGAGTGCGTATCCTGGACATAGAAGCTGACCTTACAGCAGAGGAACGCATCATTTACCTGGGACGCTTTCAGCAGGAGGCCAATCAGGTTGCAGCATTACAACACCCGGCCATTCTGCCGCTGCTTGATTATGGGAATTATCAGGGAATGCCCTACCTGGTTATGCCGCACATGCCAACTACGAGGTCTCTACACGATCTACTTGCGCAAAAGGGGCCGCTGAATGTCATCTTAGCCAGCCGTTACCTGGATCAGATCGCGGCTGCCCTTGAGTATGCCCATCAATGGGCAGTACTCCATCGCAACCTGACGGCGAACAGCATTTTCATAGAAACTACCGCACCTTCCCATATGCCCAAACTGGTCATCGCAGATTTTGGCGTGCTGCGCATGCTCGAACTGAGCAAACAAGATGGACAGTGCAGCTTCTTGACCTACGGCAGCAGCGAGGTAAGCACGCCAGAGCAACTGCTTGGCAATCCTGTTGACGCATCCATTGATATCTATGCCCTCGGTGCTACGCTGTATCGAATGCTTACCGGCCATCGCGTCTTTACCGCCAACACACACGAAGAAATGGTCGCACACCATCTCCACGCCTCCGTTCCTCCACTCGCTACATGGCGCAAAGACTTACCCACAAATCTAGACAGCGTCGTGGCAACTGCTTTGGCGAAAGAGCCAGCAAAGCGTTTTCGTCGACCGGCGGCACTCGCCAACGCCTTTCACCACGTCGCCGCTCCTAATGATACCGCCCGCCCACCCCTCGCCGTAGGGACTGGTCCCGCTGTTGCCGTGACCCGATTGATCGCGTCCCACGGGGAGGAGAGGAGCGTGCCCCAAAGCACATCCCAGGAGAAGGGGAGAGGGAGCGTGCCCCATGTGGTCACGAGAGGACGCGATCAATCGAGCCCCTACGCACACCCGGCCAGGCAAAAACACATCTCGCGCCGTCGTGTGCTCTTTTATATTGTCGCGGGTGGAGGTGCGGCGGCAGCAGTTACTACCGTGGCCCTGTTTGGCAACTATTTTTTGTCGGGCAGGTCGACATCTTCCACGATAGCTACTTCAGCGAATACGCCCATTGCCAGCACTGGTGGTCCTACTTCCACAACCACATCGAACCAGCAACCACAGCAGACACACAGGGGTACTGTTCTGGCCCATACTTCTGATATACCGCCAAACAGCGCAAAAACATTTGCTATTGCGAATAGTAACAACCCTGGCCTGCTGATTCACCTGTCCGACAATAGCTTTGTTGCCTTCGATTCAACCTGTACCCACGCGGGCTGCGCGGTAAATTACAACGTCCAGGACAAGTTACTTGAATGTCCCTGCCACGGCGCATCTTTTGATCCCGCGAAGAAAGCTGCCGTTGTGCAGGGGCCAGCGCAAACCCCACTCGCACCAATCAATATCGCGGTGAACGCCGACGGCACTATCACCACGGCGACTTAAAAGTCGGGATGCAAGGCGAGAAGGTCGTGGAGAGGAACCAGGGCGAGGACAAGCCATCGCCCCGGGGGAATGTACACCTTACGTTGGTGCGAGTAGGCGATGGCTTGTCCTCGCCCTACCGACCTGGGAGAAAATTATTATGGCTGACCAAATGTCCTATCTCATTATCGGCAATGGCATTGCTGGGGTGACTGCCGCTGAAATCCTGCGTGCTGAGGATTCCGCGGCAGATATCACGGTCATCGCCGACGATCCCTTCCCCGTCTACTATCGTCCGGCCCTCAAGGACTACCTGGCCGGACGTGTGCGCGAAGACAAGCTGTGGGCCAGGCCCAACAGTTTTTATCAACAGCAGAATATTCGCTTCCTACCTGAACGTGTTGTAGGAATACAGGCAGGCCAGCATACTGTCCAACTTCAGAGCGGGCAGCAGATTGGCTATTCGCGATTACTGCTCGCCAATGGTGCGCGTGCCAGCCGACTCGCCTGCCCAGGGCTTGACCTGGCGGGTGTGACCACACTGCGAACCGTTGCCGACTATCAGAAACTGCTGGGCCAGCTTGGTACGGCCCGCCACATCGTGGTCAGCGGCAGTGGTACCCTTGCCCTGGAAACCATCGAAACGCTGCGCCATCGTGGATACCGGGTTACCCATCTCTTACGTCGCCACACGCTCTGGTCCGAGATATTGGATACAACGGCCTCAGACCTGGTTCTGCAACAGGAGAGGCGCGATGGCGTGGATGTGCATATTGAAGAGGAGATCGCCGAAATTAGCGGCAAGCAGGGGCATGTCACTGGAGTAGTCACTACAAAAAACTTGCGCGTTGCCTGTGATATGGTGGTGATCGCTATTGGGGTCGAGCCAATTATTGATTTCATTAAAAGCAGCGGTATCCCATGCGGGCGCGGTGTCAGGGTTAATGAGGCTATGCGTACCAGCGCACCCGATATTTATGCCGCCGGAGATGTGCTTGAAACAACTGATACCGTCACTGGCCGCACTCGCGTTATCGGCCAATGGTATCCCGCGGTACAACAGGCGCGTGCCGCCGCTTATAGTATGCTCGATCTCCTGGATAACAGGCAGCCGTTCCGCCCGGCTACATTTTATAACGCCACATTTCTGTATGGTCTTGACTTTGCCACCGTTGGGTTAACGAACATACCCACGACGGGAAAAAATGTAGGGACACCCCTTTCGGGCGTCAGGTCCCATTACCAAGAGCTGGTAGCCGATCCACAGCCGCGCACCTATCGTAAAGTGCTGCTCAAAGATGGTATCGCAGCCGGAATGCTGGCACTGGGAGACCGCAAAGGAGTGCTAGCTTTCAAACGTGCTATTGACCATGCAGTGAACCTCACACCGGTCGCCAACGCCCTCTTCTCGGAGCATTTCAAACTGAATGACTGGCTCGACCAGCAAAGTGTGCCACCCGCTGTGCTGGGCGTGAGCAGAGCCGGTGATCTTGCGGTCAAGCAGGTAGCATATACCGGATCGCACCTTCCCACTATTATAACTCAGGCAAAATCCGAGCCGCTCACCGAGGCTTTGCTTACCCCCGTAGTAGGGGCCCAATTTATTGCGCCCAACCTGGCGGAAACGCTGTTGAGCCAGACCAGGGTCATGACCGTTGGCCGCCAGGCAGGCGTCTACCTGCTGATCGACCACCCAACCGTCTCGCGCCGCCATGCTGAGATCAGCTATGCCAATGGGCAGTATATCCTGCACGACCTGGGCAGTACCAACGGAACATTCATCAACGATATTCCACTTGAACCGGGCAGCGTGCATATCCTCAAGCAGCATGACCAGCTGCGCTTCGGCAAAATAGCAAAGTTCACATTCCAGTTGCGTAGTGTTAGCGGACAACGAGCATCAACATTACAAGGGAAGACCTCAGTACCAGGGTTGACCAGGCTGCATGAGATGAAAACAGGTTTTTACGATGCAAAAGCGGTTGGTCAAATCCCACTACTCCCGTTGGGCCAGCCGGTACTCAATGCCGATGGCTCACTCCTGCTCCCAGGCGCAGCCAGTGCCATCCCTGCCGCCATCGTCGCTACATTGAACGAAACTCCAGCTCTTATCATGGTTACGCCGTCCATGGTATTGCCTGCGGGCAAGGGGAGCAGGGGGGCACCCCTCGTGGGCGCCCTGCCGGGGTCTGGTTCCCCAGAAGTTTTTCCGTTGAAACAGGGGAAGAGCGTAGTACTTGGGCGCGACAAGAAGGCTGATATTGTGCTGGCCGACGTGGCTGCCTCGCGCAGACATGCCGAGGTATTCCAGGGCCCTGACGGTTTCTACATCCGCGACCTGGGCAGCAGTAACGGCGTCATAGTCAACCAGGCCAAAATTGATAACCCGTACCTTCTCTCACACGGCGACCGCATCACCATCGGCAGCATCATGATCTATTTTCTGGGGGCCCGATTGATTGCGCCACAAATCACGTCCAAATCTGTGCTTAACATCACACCAGATAATTCCCAATCCAAAAGCAAGATGTGTCCAAAATGTAGCGCGGCGAACACAGCTATAGCGCGTTTCTGTATCACATGTGGCACCCCGTTGTAGGCATTTCTGGTGTGACTATTCATGTGATGCTATGGGTTTTGCTGCCTCCGGCAGCAAAACCCATAGCATCACAAACAAACACTTGCGAACTGCCGGAGGCAGTGAGGAGCCAAGAAGAGCGGAGGCACAAAGTATCATGCAACTATCATCTTCAAAAAAACAGCCCCTGGTGGTGGGCATAGAACACCGCACAGATTTGCGCCCCCTCACCGAGGACGAGGTGCGCTTTGAGATCGACATGTGTATCGGCTGTGACCGCTGTATGCGTGCCTGCCCCATTCCCATGTCTTCCACCGTCAACATCGCTGATCTCAACCGCGCAACCATCTCAGATGAGATCGCTCCTCATGTGGCCCGTTTCACCGACGAATGCGTGATGTGTGGCTCGTGTGTCTCCGTGTGCCCCGTTGATAACCACCGTGATCTCCTCATGCTCTCGCTCAAGCAACGCCTTGGTGTGTCCTGGGATGGCACAGTTGATATGAGCCGCATCTTTAACTATCTGCCTCCAGGCTGGGATCTGCCCCTCTTGCTCAGCCGCCTGCGTGAGTTGCCGATGTTTAGTAACCCGCAGCTTGTGCCAGATAATTATCTGTTGCACTTCGTAGCTACCTCAAAGCTGCTCACCCTTTTGCCCGGTGCAGTGGTGATGCACGAAGGCGAGTATGGCCGCAGTATCTACCTTATCTTAGAAGGACGCTTTGAACTTTCCACAGCTGGTTCTGATGGTCAGGCCCTACCGGTGGCTATCCTGCGTCGTGGCGAGTATATGGGCGAGCACGGTATGTTGACGGGGCAGCAGCGCAGTGCGACCGCGCGATCACAGACGTCCGCCGTGGTGCTTGAGGTACCAGAGCAGGTCATGCAGCGCCTGATGGAGATTGTACCGGCGGTGCGCAACTTCTTCGAGCAGTTGAATAATACGCGCTCTATCGAAGCCATACTCAAGCGTATGGCTCTCTTCCAGGGCGTCTCCGACATCGATATTCGGCAGATTGCTGAACAGGCACAGGTCAAACGCTATGACCGCGATGACTGCATCTTTGGCGAAGACCACAGCGTAGGGGCCCGATTGATCGCGCCCAAGGAATCGCTGCACATCCTGTTAGAAGGTTTTGTCAAAGTAGCGCGTCGTACCGCGACAGGCACCGGGCGCAATAAGACTGATGAGCGTATCATCGCCTACCGGCAGAGCGGCGACTACTTCGCGGGCGGTCTCGATCTCCTTGGTGATGGCGGTGCCGTTACCGTCACGGCCATCACTCGCGCCAGCGTAGCCGAGGTACCGCGCCAGACCCTTTTGACCTTCTTTGCGCGCTATGCCGAAGTCAGCCAGAGATTCAGGACACGTCTCCAACAGTATCACGAGGCTGCTCTAGCCGCGCAGACGGGCATTTTTGACCCACTTACCCAACAGGCACCGGTTGTACCCGTCACCTCGGATGCCGAGGCACGTGCAGGGCTGCGCGCGCTGGTCGGAGGTGGGGTTATCGAGGGGACAGAGGTGCTGGTGATCGACCTCGATCTCTGCATTCATTGCAACGAATGCGAAGAAGCCTGCGCCCGGCGCCACGGCCATTCACGCATGAACCGCAAAGGCATGGTGGTTGGCAACATCAGTATCGCCACTGCCTGCCGCCAGTGCCAGGACCCTGTCTGTATGCTCTGTAGCCGCGCAGGCATTGCTCGCCTGCCTACCGGCGAGGTCTACATCACTGAAAGCTGTATCGGCTGTGGCATCTGTGCCGAGCGTTGCCCTTACGACAACATCTCCATCATGACGCTTGAGGACGAAGCTGAGACGCGCTCGTCAAGCTGGCAACAGTTCAGCAGCTTCTTTACCAAAGGCGCAGGCAAAGAGCGTGGACGCAAAGCCCTGCCCATGGCTGCCGCCCCTGGCCCACTTGCCGCCCACCCATCGAGCGACGCCTTTGGCGAGATGCGTAAAAAGCTGGCCATCAAATGCGATTTGTGTGCAGGCTACAACAACCAGGCCTGTGTACAGGCCTGTCCCACGGGCGCGGCCTTCCGCGTCCAACCCGCGCAATTCTTCGGCTCAACCGAAGACATATTACGCCAACGTGTCCAGTAGGAGACCAACCATGGCTATTGCAACAAAACCAACAATACAACAACAGCAACATGCTCGGCGGCGCATTTGGAGAGTGCCAATTTCCAGGGCCTGGTGGCTCTGGCTGCTGCCCCTGGCCCACTTGCCGCCCACCCATCGAGCGACGCCTTTGGCGAGATGCGTAAAAAGCTGGCCATCAAATGCGATTTGTGTGCAGGCTACAACAAT
>WNFB01003747.1_pt1 | contig 13429 bp, 11 predicted proteins | sample 5400501 | NCBI WGS metagenome assembly WNFB01 (sample SAMN13153341, study PRJNA577476) | soil metagenome | isolation source: 200 cm saprolite under Douglas fir tree site 2 hole 1 | place: USA:California | collected 2015-04-18
AGCCGCTCACGCAGATCTCTCGCGTCGGTTCCACGGTTGGCCAGTAGAGTGCGCGATTCTCTCATCGTAATTCAGGTCGAACACGAAGATCGAATGACCCGATTTGGCGACAGGCGCATGATGACGCAAGTAAGCGCACAATCGCTCGAAACCGCAGCCGCTCGAACGCCTCCATTTTTTTCGCTGATGGAGCACAACAGCGCGTGTTCTTCCAATTCGAGGTTGTCGATCTTGGCAGTCTGTCGGATGCTCGTTAGGCGATGGATCGCATCGTTGGAGTCGAAACCGAATATGGCTGCCTGATGAGCAGCGAAGAGTTGCGCTGTAACTCCGAGGTGTGGCCGGCCAAAGTAAAGAATTATCTCTTTAACAAGGCGCGCGCCGGGACGATCGATCTTCACTATCGCGATTACGAAGAACCGCCTGGCAACGGCGGCTTTCTTTTGAACGGCGGCCGGCTTTATCTCGACATGGGCCACATTGAGTACGCCTCGCCCGAATGTTTGCATCTCCACGATCTCGTGACTTATGAGATGGCGGGCGACGAACTGTTGCGCAGCTCACTCGTCGCGCTCGAAGCGGGCGACCGCGTCACGTTCATCAAGAACAATGTCGATCATCACACCGGCGCGACGTTCGGTTGCCACGAAAATTATTTAATGAAACGCGAGGCGCAATTCACCCCGTCGGTGCTCGGCACGTTGCTCACATTTCTCGCGACCCGCCAGATTTTCACCGGCGCCGGCAGAGTGGGGCAGGCCAACCCGCTCGCGTTCGATTTCGAACCGCCGCAAGCGGAAACGCCGGTCGCATTTCAGTTGAGCCAGCGCGCCGACCACATCGTCAACGACATTTACCAGTGGGTGCAGTTCAATCGCGCCATCATCAACGCGCGCGACGAGCCATTGGCTGATTATCGCAAATACCGCCGGCTCCACTTGCTCATCGGCGATTCCAACATGAGTCCGTTCGCCAACGCCTTGAAGATCGGCACCACCGCGGTCGTGCTCTCGCTCCTCGAGCAACGCCAGTTGCCGAGAAACCTTGTGCTCAACGACGCCGTCCGCAGCACGCGCGACATCTCGCGCGATCCGACGCGGAAATGGATTGTCGATCTTGAGAACGGCAAAACCATCGGCGCGCTCGATGTGCAATGGCAGTTCCACGATCTCGCCCAACGACACTTGCGAGGGAAGGATCCGGAGACCGATTGGCTGCTCGAGACCTGGAGTTTTGTTCTCGAATCAATCGAACAAAATCCCGAGGCGCTGATCGGCGGCGTCGATTGGATCACGAAGAAATGGTTGCTCGAGACTTTCATGGCGTCGGAAAAAATCGGTTGGGACGATCCCTGGCTGCAAAGTTTGGATCTCGAATATCACAACATCGATCCGACGCGCGGATTATTCTTCAGCGTCACCCCGGGCAAACGCGTGGCCGAATGGAACAACAGTTTTCAACCGGCAACCGCGATTCGTGTTCCGCCCACCAACACGCGCGCATCAGGCCGCGCTCGCGCCGTCGCCTATTTTCAAGATCGACATCAACCTTACGTCATCAACTGGGACTCCATCGCGCACGACAGCCGCGACTTTCTCGTCATGGGCGATCCGTTCGAAACCTACAACACCGAAGTCGATAAGTTTCTCGCCAAACCGCGGCCAGTGACTAACCACGAAGATCACGAATGACACGAAGCAGTAACGTTAAGCTTTTTCGCTTAATGTGCCTTGCTACCTTAATCACCACCCAAATTCGAGCGACACAACCATTGGAATTTAAGCCAACGTCAGGGCCTCGAGCGGTTGCTCAATGCGGGCGATGAGTTTGTGGTTTGTGAAGAGGCCGGCGACGCTGCCGAAGGCATGGAAATGGTGCGCGAGTTGCGACCGGATGCGGTGATCGTCGATGTTGGACTGCCCGGCGGCGAGGATGGCATCGCGCTGACCGAAAAACTAGTGGCGGAGTTTCCAGCGATCGTCGTTTTGATTCTTTCTGCGCATGATGAGCCCGAATATGCGCAACGGGCGGCCGCTGCCGGCGCGATGGGTTACGTTTTGAAGAATGATGCAGTAGACACCCTTCGGATGGCGCTTCGGAATGCGTTCAAAGGTAAGCGCACGTTCAGGGACGAAATCGGAAATTTCTAACGAACTGGGCAAGCTCCCATTTGCAAAAGAAGCGCTGTAAAAGAAGTTTGTTCAATGCAGATGAAGACGATCAGCTTAACAGTTTTGGCCGCAATCGGTGTAACGACTGCGGCATTCGGTCGCATTGGCGAAGACGAGAAGCAGATTGAGGCGCGATATGGCAAAGCCGGCAAGGTCCTGGGCGACCACGGGAACGTTCATGAAGTGGGCTACATGTCGGATGGGTTCATGATCCTGGTCGATTTCGTAAATGGAATCAGTCTCCGCGAAGGTTTTGCAAAGCCCGACACGTCCGCGCTAACAGACGTTGCGGTCCTCCAGATACTCGCCCTGAGCGCGGCGGAAGGAACAAATTGGGAGCCAGCGCCGGGGAGCGGAGGCGACAGATCATGGCGCCGCTCCGATAACAAGGCGATCGCGATTTTCCCGGCACAGGGAAAATTCCTGTTTGTTCAGGACATGAACTTCGTGCAGCCGAAGGAATAGCCCACTCGCCTTGGCCGAAGGTTTGGCTGACACCGTTGGGGACAGAGAACTGAGGACACAGGACAGCCGGTTCTGTTAGTGTAGCGCTTCGGCTCGTTACACCGAATACTTGATCGGCATGAATTCCTTTAGAAATCGAAGTTTCCTTCGATCATGCGAATTCGCGGTCGCCGGGTTGCTCACCTGTTTGTTCTCCTTTTGCATATTCGATTCTGTCAGTACGCAGGTCCACTGTGGCGAGACGAAGTTTGCAGCTTCGATGTCGCAACAATGCCGACGCTGAAAAAGGGTTGGATCTGCTCGCTTTCGAAAATCAACCCGTTGTCCACTATCTCGTTTTGCGGGGCTGGTGCGCGCTCGGTTTTGGGGCAACGGACGTTGGGCTCCGCGTTCTGGGACTAGTGATCAGCATCCTACTGCTCACAGCGCTTTGGCTCTCATGCTGGCTGTTCAACAACTCGCCACCACTTTGGCCTTTGGCAATGTTTGCCTTGAATCCATACACACTGCGGGCTGACCCGCTCCGGCCGCACGGCCTGGCCTTGGTCTGGATTGTTTTGGCCTTTGCTTTCATCTGGCAATTGACCTTTCAGCCACAACGGACGCGAACGATTGTCCTGGCAGCAATCGCCGCTGTCTTAAGTGTTCAGACCGTCTTCTTGAATGCGTTCCTGCTGGGGGCAATCTGCGCCGGTAGCATCGTCGTTCTAGCGTGGAGAAGAGCATGGCGTGCTGCGGCGTGGATCCTGGGTATCGGCTTTATCGCAGCGTTATCTCTGACGCCCTACGTTCCCATGATCATCAAAGCGCACGACTGGAACGGCATCCGAGCGCTCCCGCATTCTATCGGATATCTCACGAATGGGTTCTACGCAGTTTCGACAGCTCACTGTCCAATTGTTTATGGCGTGTTCCTGGCACTCTTGGCAGGCGCATTCGCGCTCATCGTGGTTTCGTGGTTGCGGAAACGGCTAACCGAACCGGCAGACAGCGTGGGTGAGCATTTTCTGTTTGCGGCGGTAGCATCTGCCGCCGCCGCGATTGCGACCGGTGGATTTCTCTCGTGGATTAAGTTTCCGGTCCAGAACCGATATTACCTCCCACTTATAGCGGTTATCGCACTCTCCGGTGCCGTGGTCACGGCGGCTTTTCGAAAATGCACCATGCTACGATGGGGAATGCTGCTCGCATCGGTCTTGCTGGGGGCAGCGTTTTTTCGTCCAGCCTACAATTACACAGCAACCCGTTTGACCAATTGCGATTTGGCCGCGGCTGCGGTTGCGGCACACGCCGAGCCGGATGACATAATCGTGCTAACTCGGTTTGCCTACGGCATTACCTTTCAGCGGTATTATCGCGGTGGCGTCCCTGGCACGGAACTCCGGATATCTCGGACTACAGCTTGTTCCGCTGGGACCTCGTCAAACAGGCAATGATGCAGACTGATCCGATCCATGAACTTCTCGTTCGAATTGAGTTCGCTCTCAGATCAGGCCACAGCGTATTTCTGGTAGGGCGAGTGGGCGGTGTTCCGGGCGTGCAACCTGAGCCGCTTGCACCAGCGCCACTAACCACTCACGGCTGGGACATGGAATCATATATCGCGAATTGGAGCGGACGAGTCACCTATCTGCTCGAGGAGCACGCCGTTCGTGAGAACAGCATTCCACTCCCGGAGCAAGAACGAGGCGATCCGATTGAAACACTTACCGTCCATGTTATTTCCGGCTGGCGATAGCTCGGGAAAGAAGCGCGACGAAGAGTAAGATTAAGCGGAAGAGGAAGACGCGAGGAAAGTCACTCGAGTCGCTGCAGAGATTGGATGTCGTAGTTTTCCTGAAGGGAAGGTGCTTCGGCGGCGACTTGAGAGGCGTCGAGCTCGATTTGCTTTGGATCTTCTTCGGTATCGATCTTAATGAACCCGCCTTCGCTCGGTTGTTTCACCGCGTCGGACAAATCGTTTAGCGATTTAATTTCTTTTCCGTTCACTTTGATAACGGTCAGATAAGCAAACTCGTCGTAGCCGATGGTGGTGTTAGCGGGAAGGACCTGGCTCAGGATGACGACGCGGCGGTGTTCGCCGGGGAAAAGCTCCGATTGGAACCGGTCGAGATAAACGAAGCGCTGCGGCGCTTCGCGCTGCCAGTTCGGTCCCCATTCCTTGAGATACTGACGGGATAACTCCTGAAAAATCAAACCGCCGAGCACGAGATATTTCGGCGCTTCATCCAGCGCATAGGGCGGGCTGACATAATCTTTCGCGTCGCGGTGCTCGAGTGTGACTTTCAACTCCATCGGTTTTCCTTCACGCTGAATTTGAAACACGACCACGTCCCCCGCGTAAGAGTGCGCGCTGATCAAATTGGTAAAGTCGATCTTCCCATAAAGTGGATCGACATAATTGCCGTTTTGGTCGATCTCGTGATTGCCGATGGACATGATAATGTCGCCGACCTGCATCCCGGCTTTCATTGCGGACATGTTCGGTTCGACGCTGGTCACGTAAACGCCGCCCGCTTTGCCGGTCTGGCCGGCGTATTTTCGCAATTGCGGGTCGCGTGTTGGAAAGAATGAAAAACCGACCGCCGGAAATCCGCGGTAATGCTCGCTCTCGGCTTCCTTCAAAAAATGGGTGATGATCGGCGCCGGGATGGCGTCGATTAATTGCGAGCGCGGATCGTAGCGCAAAAGCAAACCGGCGAGTTTGTTGTTTTTGACCAGCGGAATGGTGTAACTGTTTTCGCGATACTGCATCGGTATGCTGATGCGGTAAGTGAGAAACTGCCCAACATCGACCGGGTAGTGTGTCACCTGGATCGTGGTGACCAAACCTTCAGTTGCGACGAGCGCGCCGGTTTGTTCTAATTGCCACGCCGCCAAACGATCGCCGACGACGGTATCGCCGGCGATGTCGAGCGGCGCAATTCCATCGAGGAAATTTTTCTCACTGGGTTCGAGTAACGCGAGGTTCGCTTCGTAATCAATCACCTCGACGTTGGCCGCCGTTTTCTCGCCCGATTCTGCGCGCTCAAGTTCGACATAATTCTGGTTCGTAACCAGGTCCGCGGTCACGAGCACGCGTCCTTTTGATAAAACTGCGCCGAGCGCGCGTTTCGACAGCGGCGCTTTCTTTTGCCACGGTCGAAAATAATCATAAGGCTGACCGGTCACGTTCACGCGCACCAGCGAGAGCAGCTTTTGCTTAAGGTCCTTGTTCGGTGGCGGCGAAGCCGACTCCTTTTTCGCTGTCGCGCCAGTGGCGACAAAGAAAACCAAAGCAAGACTGATGAATAATGTTCGCATTTCTAAGTCTTTGTCTGGAGATCAGGCGTTTTTGCGGTTGGCTGCTCCTGGAGATTTTGTTCCCGGACGACGTTGTAACGCATCCTGATTCGTTCGCGCGCGGCTTCGACTTGTTTGGGATCGAGCACCAGCGGCGGGCCGTCGCCAATCATGTCGATCACGAATCGCTCGGCCGGTTCGGCCAGCACTTTGGTCAGTTCCTCCAAAGTATGAATTTTCTTGCCGTTGATTTGATCGACGATCCCGCCGCGGTAAGGCGCGAGATAGGTGTTGATCGGGTCCGGCAAAATGTTCGTCAGCACGATCACATCCGGGTGCTCGAGATAAAGTTGGTCGATCACATAGAAATCGAAGAAATGCCGGAGCCGGAGATCGGTCGGCTGATACGCTTCGAGCAAATCAAGCGTCAGCGGTTGAAAAAGCAACCCGCCGTAAACAACATATCGCGGTCGGACATCGTACTTATGACTTTGCATTAAATACGGCGGCACCGTGTCGAGCTGCACGCTCCCGCTGGTCGATTGCTTATCGCGCCAGATGTCGAACTTCACGCTGTCGTGCTTGAACTTTCGCTCCACCACCTCGGGCATCTCCACCCGTTCACCTTCCAGCTCCACGTTTCCGTCGCTCGCGATCGGATGATTATCGATTGCAAGCAAAACGTCGCCCGGGCGCAAAATTTTTGCGCACGGCCCTGCTGCCACTACTGTCTCGACCAGCACGCCGCGGCCGTCGTCTTTCAATCCAAGAAATTTTCGCTGGGCCGGATTTTGTAATTTTCCGTAAGTGATTCCAAGATCGACATACCCGTCGTAACGGCCGTCGCTCACGTCCTTGAGAAAACGATTGATTACCGGAGTAGGCACCATGTAAGCGACACCCTGCGCGACGTCGCCGCTGTAACCTTGAAACGCGACCCCGACCACTTTCGTCTTTTGCATCACCGGGCCACCGCTGTTGCCCGGATTAATTTGCGCACTGATTTGAATCGCGAGGTGCTGATCGATCGACGAATGGGTGTAAAGCTGGAAATCGATCCGCGAAACAATACCGGTAGTTACCGACATTCGCTCACCGCCAATTGGATAACCGTAAGCCGAAACCGTTGATTCGAGCTCGGGAATACCGCCAAACTTCAGCGGCACCATGTTCTTGTAGAAGTTCGGCGAATCGACGGTGATCAGCGCCAGGTCGCAATCGTGCGCGACGAACAGAACTTTGGCCGGATATTTGTTTGGGTCGCCGTCGCGTTCGACCGTGAGATAGCGACTGTTGCTGACCACGTGGGCATTCGTCATGATGCGATTGCCTTCAATGACGAAACCGGCGCCGATGCCGCGGCCGAGCATTCCTGCGTTCCACGGCGCTCGATAATCAGGCGCAACTTCGGTCGCGGTGATGCGCACCAAGCTTTTTTGAATTGGGCCATTCGGTTGCGGTGGCGCGACTGGTATCGGAACGGCCACCACGTTTTGCGCGGGCGTCCCAGGTTTTGTCCCGACTCCGGGCGGTCGTGGCTGTCCCGGCGATGCGGGCGGCTCGGGAGCGTTCTGCTGACCGAACAACGTCGATGCAGCGAGCACGATAACAGAAATAAAAATGGGAACGCCCTTCATCCTGGAAAGTCTGGAAGATGAAACGAACTAATTGAAAAGCAACCGCTCAAATTCTGGCGCGGTCGAGCAACGATTTCACAACTTTCTCGGCCTCGAAAATTTCGCGTGCGATTTGTCGGGCCGCACCTGAGTGTTTCGAATAGTCAGCCTTGATCATTTTTACCGCCTCGGCGATTTCGCCTAACGAGCGGAACGCCAGCAGGCCGGCATCGGCGCCATAATTTTCTGTGAACCCGGTTTCCTGCATGATCACGGGGCGTCCGGCGGCGAGATAGCACGCGCTCCGATCACTGAACCAGCCTGTGTTCAACTGGACGTACTGGTCCTTCGCCACGGTGAACTCGCCTTTCGATTGCTGGATGTAATCGCGGTAGAGCCAGTAATCGACGCTCATTTGCAGCGGCGAAGTGAAACGCCAACCGTTGCTCTCAAATTTCTCTCGCGTCTTTCGGTCCTGAATGTTTGTCGCTAGTTCGAAAGTTTCGCCGGATCTTCTCGGCGCGGCCACGAAGCGCAAAAATTCGCGCGATTTGCTCCAGAGATATTTCCGGCCGCGCCAGGTGATGTCTTTCAATCCACTGGTGGACCAATTCGCGATGGAAGTGAGAACAGCCGCCGGTTTGGGTGCTTGGTTAGTCTTCCAAAGATCGGTCACAACCGGTTGCCGGGTCGCGTGCCATTTCAATCCGTGCGGAGGGACCGGAAATTTTTTCGTGCCGACATTTTCGCCGAATGTGAAAAGCGCGTGATGCCGGCTCAAGTAGTCGATTGTCGATCTTACGCCTTTATCGATCTTGATTTGTTCGACGCCTGGATCGCTCTCGACATAAATGATTCGATCGCTCTTGAGCAGATCGTCGTTGAACTCCTGCGTGCCGCAAATATTGAGGATGGCGTCAGCGTCGCGATAAAGCTGACGGATTTTTTTTAACGGCAGCCCGGCCGTGGGATTCTTTCTTAAATAACGCGCACAGAACGCCCAGCGATTCTTGAAGTCGAATTCGCCTGCCAAGCGATTGAGAACTTTCGCCGCGTAATCGAACTCGTTGTTTACCTCAAACGTCTCCGGGTTGTAGGGAAGCCGCGCCGAATCTTCGATGTAGTAAACGTCATGCCCGAGTCGTTGCAGTCCGACGACATAATGAACGTGCTGCCAGATCACGCCGGCAATCGGCATCGACCCCATGAAGCCCATCACGACGACGCGCTTGCGTTTCAAAATATCTTAACAACGACGGCGGGGTTTCCGGCCACTATCGTATTTGGCGCGATCGACTTCGTCACGACCGCGCCAGCTGCAACTACGGAGTTGTCGCCAATGGTTACGCCTTTCAGAATCACCGCGTTCATTCCGATCCAAACGTTCGTGCCGATTTTTACCGGGGCGGTTTTCAATTTCGGACGCGGCGGTCGACCCTTGAAATAAGGCGCGAGCGCCTGTGCATCGATAATTCGCTGCGCCGGTTCGAGCGGATGAAAATCGGAATCGGCGATCCCGACATTCCAGGAGATGAGGCAATGCGAGCCGATGTCGATCTTCTCCTCAGCCATGATGAGCGCGCCATTGAGCAAAGTGAAATCGCCGATGGTGCAGCGGCCCTCTTCGCCAATCGCGAACGAGCAGCCGGCATAGCAGGAAACATGTTTGCCGATAACAACCGCGTGCGGCTTCGTGCTGACGAGTTTGCGAAAGATCTGCGCGCTCTCGCAGTAGAAGCCTTCGCCGAATTCGACGTTTGGCGGGATCGGGTGCGGCCACCAATCTTCCTCCACATGTCGATCTTGTTTGACGTTGCTCACGTTGGAAATTTTCCGGAGGCGAACAGTTTCGCGTAAACGCCGCCGAGCGCGAGCAATTCCGTTCCGCGGCCTTGTTCAACAATGCGCCCGCGTTCGATCACGACGATCCGATCGACGTCGTGAATGGTGGCGAGCCGATGCGTGGCGATCAAAGTCGTCCGGCCGCGCATCAACTCTTTGATCGTTTCCATGATCGCCGCTTCAGTCGCGGGATCGAGTGCCGAAGTCGGTTCGTCGAGAAGCAGTACCGGCGCGTTTTTCAAAAATGCGCGCGCGATGCCGATGCGTTGGCGCTGGCCAACACTCAATTGTCCACCGCGCTCGCCCACAGTGCTGCCGTAACCGTTTGGCAGTTGCTGGATGAACTCGTCGGCCTGCGCCCGTTTGGCGGCGTCAATGATTTCGTCGTCCGTTGCCTCGGGTCGGCCGTAAGCAATGTTTTCCCGAATCGTCGTCGAAAAGAGCAGTGTGTCCTGAAGAACGATGCCGATTTGCGCGCGTAAAGATTTCTTTTTGACCTCCCGAACATCGCGGCCGTCGAGCGTGACTGAGCCGGACGTCGGATCGTAAAAGCGCGGGACCAAACTCAACAGCGTACTTTTGCCGGCGCCAGTGCCTCCGACTATAGCGATCATTTGATTCGGTTCGATTCGAAGGTCGACAGCGTGCAGCACTTGTCGATCTTGCGCGTAGCCGAACGATACGTTGTGAAATCCGATAGCGCCTTTGGCAGATTCGATTGCGACTGCATTCGGCGAATCGACCACGTCGTCTTCTCTATCGAGCACTTCGAAGCAACGTTTCGCGCCGGCGGTTGCGCCTTCCATCGCCCACGCGGTATAAGTGATCGATTCCAGCGGTTGATAAAGCATCAGCAAGTAAGCGCTGAAAACGAGCAGTGTTCCGAGCGTCAGCGTGCCGGCGAGAACGTGCAGCGTTCCGACGTAATACATCGCCGCCGTCCCGAAAACCATCAGCGTGCTGATTACCAGCGCGCTGTTCACGTTTGTGAGCGTGAGGCGCAGGTTCGCCTGCAAACTTTGCCGGGCTTGCTGATGAAATTGCATCACTTCGAATTGTTCGCGACCAAACGCGTGTACCATGCGTATGGAGCTGAGCCCTTCCTGCGCCTGCGCCAGTACGGCGCTTTCCTGTTCTTGAATGAATGTCGATTCGCGGCGAATGCGGTGCGCGAAAAAATAAATCGCCACGATGATGAGCGGCACGATGCCTAACGAAAGCAATGTGAGTTGCCAATCGAGCCGAACCATGATCGCGAATGTGCCGATCAAGGTGATGACCGATCCGAAGATGCCGGTGAAGCCTTTGTTATAAATCGTCTGGATCGATTGTGAATCGTAGGCGACGCGAAAACTGGAATCGCTCGAACGGCGGACATCGTGATATTTGAGCGAGAGCGATTGCAAATACGCATAAAGATCGGTGCGGAGTTTGAGCAGCGCCTGCAGTCCAATCTTCACAAAAATGTAGTTCGTAATCCAATTAACGAGGCCCCAGAGAAATTGGATTACGACAAGCGCAAGGCAGAGTAGGGGAATCCAAGTGTGCCAATCGCCGCGCGGCGTTGGATTCGGCCGTAGAAAATCATCAACGATAATTTTGAATGGCCACGGTTTGAGCAGATTTAGACCGATGCCGATTAGGGAAAGGAGCAATCCCGCAGTCGTACGGGGAAGGAATGGGCGGTAATAACGAAAGACGCGCCGGTAGATCGACATGATAATTTAAGATTGCAGATTGCCGATTTCAGATTGAACTACACACGCTCGAATTTCCGCTCAGGCTAAATCCGAAATCGGAAATCCGAAATCCGAAATTCTTCGCATGCATCATTTGCTTCAATTTTGGTCGCAATGGGTCCTGACCGGGGGTTATCTCGGAATTATCGTGTTGATGGCGATGGGGAGCACGCCGTTACCGTTGCCGGCTGAAGTGGTGGTGCCGCCTGCTGCTTTTCTGGCCGCGCAAGGCCGGTTGAGTCTGGCGGGTGTAATCCTCGCGAGCACGCTCGGTGCATATCTTGGCGCGGCGTTGATGTACTGGCTCTCACTTTGGCTCGGCCGTCCGTTAGTCGTGCGGTTCGGCCGATTCATTCTCTTTCCGCCGAAGAAATTGGAGGAAGCGGAGCATTGGCTGGCCCGTTACGAAGCCGGGGGCGTTTTTTTTGCGCGACTTTTGCCCGGAGTGCGGCATCTGATTTCCATCCCAGCCGGCATTGTGCGGATGAATTTTGCGATTTTCAGCATTTGGACGATCATCGGGTCAGCGATCTCCTGTTCAATTCTCGCTTATCTTGGGGTTCGCGCTCAGCATGTTGCGCCCGATTTACTTAAGGATCCGGACGCGCTGATCCAATTCGTGCGCGGCCAATCGAAGTGGCTGCTTCTGGTAGTTGTTGCATTTGCAGCTCTTTACATCGTGTCAGTTTGGCTTTCCAAACGGAAATCTAACTGACGTTTCGACAAGCAAAATTAATCGAACCGTCCGCGCCGCGACGGGCGAACTTTGATTGAACAAAGGCATTGAAGCTGCTGTCAAAGGGATACAAAGCAATGAAGAAAAATAGCCAGATCTTAAAACCGCGTCCGAAACTTTCTCTTGGCGATCTCGTCCTCGCTGTCAGTTCCTGCGCCACGAACACGAAGGAAACGGTCGCGACCGTGGCTGATCTGTTGGCCAGCGGAAAAGTGCGTGTTCAGAGCGACGGCAAGTTCCTGCGCGCCAAGGTTTGCTAAGGTAATTCGACTTTCGAAAGTCGCTCCGGTGGTTTGTCTGCCGGAGCGATTTTCTTTTGCGCCACAAAACACTTTCGTGTTTGGCGCGCCATTCTATCTTGCGGCGTGATCGATCGTTATTCGCGGCCACAAATGCGCGACATCTGGGCAGACGAGCGCAAATTCCAGATCTGGCTCGAGATTGAACTGCTCGCCTGCGAGGCGATGGCCGAGCTCGGCCAGATTCCGGAAAAGGACGCGACTGAAATCCGAAAGCGGGCGCGGTTTTCGATTCCGGAGATTCTCGAGATCGAGAAGCGCACCAATCACGATGTCATCGCATTCCTCGAAAATGTTGCGGCATCAGTTGGCCCGGCGGCGCGTTGGATTCATCAAGGATTAACGTCGTCAGACATTCTCGACACGACGTTGTCCGTTCAACTCACGGAATCGACTAAAATCCTGGCAGATGATTTGAAGCAATTGCGCAGCGTCATTGCCGCGCAAGCGCGCCGTTACAAAATGACGCCGATGATCGGTCGCAGCCACGGTGTGCACGCGGAGCCGATCACGTTTGGACTAAAGCTGGCGCTCATGTTCGACGAATTCGGTCGAGCGGAAGAGCGACTGGGACAAACGCTCGAGCGCATCCGCGTCGGGAAAATCAGTGGCGCCGTCGGCACGCACGCACATGTCGATCCAAAAGTTGAACGCGCAGTGTGTGAAAAGCTGGGATTGAAGCCAGCAACGCTCTCGACGCAGATCGTGCAACGCGACCGCCACGCCGAATTTATGACGATGCTGGCCGTGATCGCTTCCAGCATCGATCGCTGGGCAACAGAATTTCGTCATCTTCAACGGACTGAAGTTCTCGAAGTGGAGGAATATTTTGGCGAAGGCCAGAAAGGGAGCTCGGCCATGCCGCACAAACGCAACCCGATCACGAGCGAGCGCTTGAGTGGTTTGGCGCGTGTGATTCGCGGCAACTCAATGGTGGCGTTGGAAAATGTCGCGCTTTGGCACGAGCGCGACATCAGTCATTCGAGCGCGGAGCGGATTATTTTGCCGGACTCGTGCATTCTACTCGATTTCATGTTGGTGGAGTTGCGCAATTCGGTCGAGCGACTCCAAGTTTATCCCGAACGGATGCAACAAAATCTCGATCTGACGAAGGGGCTTTACTTCAGCCAGTCGATTTTGCTGGCGCTCACACGCGCCGGTGCCGAGCGCAAAACAGCGTATGAAGCGGTGCAACGCGCGGCCATGAAAACTTGGAACAGCGAGGGGACATTTGCCGACAACGTAAAACGCGAACCGGAGATCACGGCCAAGCTTTCCG
>WNFB01003752.1_pt1 | contig 13426 bp, 16 predicted proteins | sample 5400501 | NCBI WGS metagenome assembly WNFB01 (sample SAMN13153341, study PRJNA577476) | soil metagenome | isolation source: 200 cm saprolite under Douglas fir tree site 2 hole 1 | place: USA:California | collected 2015-04-18
TCTTCTCGAGTCCGATCCCATGTTCGCCCGAAAGTGCGCCGCCCAGCTCGACGACCGCGCGCAGCATCTCTTCGCCTGCGCTTTCGACCTGAGGCCACACGTCGGTGTCTCGCAGGTCGAAAAGGATGTTGGGATGCAGGTTGCCATCGCCCGCGTGGAAGACGTTCGCGACGGGGAGCTGGTAGTGCAGCCCTATCTCGCCGACGGCTGAAAGGATCTGCGGCAGCTTCGACCGGGGCACCACGCCGTCGTGCAGGTAGTAGTTGGGCTTGATGCGTCCGAGCGCACCGATGGCGCCTTTGCGGCCCGCCCACAGCAGGTCGCGTTCGGACGGAGTCTGGGCTTCACGCATTGCATACCCGTGGTTCTCCGCGAGCACGTTGCGGATGGCGGCCATGAGCTCACGCGTCGACTCGGGGATGCCATCGACCTCGACCAGAAGCACGGCGCCGGCGTCGGTCGGGTAGCCGGCGCGGTAGTGCGCCTCGACAGCGCCGACCGTGACCTGATCCATCATCTCCATTGCTGCGGGGACGATGCCATGCCCGATGACCGCGGAGACCGCCTGGCACGCCGTGTCGATGCTTGGAAAAGCAGCGAGCAGCGTAGCGACGCTCGGTGGCGTGCGGAGCAGGCGCACCTTGATCTTCGTGATGGCGCAGAGCGTCCCCTCCGAACCGACGAGCACACCGCACAGGTCGAGGCCGACACGATCGGGGGCGTCGCCGCTCACCCAGTGCACGTTTCCATCCGCGAGCACTACCTCCATGCCCAACACGTGGTTCGTGGTGACCCCGTAGTAAAGGCAGTGAGGGCCGCCTGAGTTCTCGGCCGCGTTGCCGCCGATCGTGCAGGCCTTCTGGCTCGAGGGGTCTGGCGCGTAGAAGAGCTTGTGCGAGGCGGCGGCGAGCGAGAGCTCCTGGTTGACCACGCCTGGCTCGACGAGCGCGGTCTGGGCGAGCGGATCGATTTCGAGGATCCGTCGCATGCGCGTCACCTGGAGCGCGATGCCGCCGCGGATGGTCACCGCCCCGCCCGAGAGCCCGGTGCCCGCGCCGCGCGGCACCACGGGGATGCGGTGCTTGGCGGCGATCTTGATCACAGCGGAAACCTCGGCCGTGTTCGCGGGCAGGACCACTGCATCGGGCGCCGCCCCCGCGATGGACGCGTCGCGCTCGAAGATGCGCAGGTCGTTGGCAGAGGCGATGACGTGCTCGCGCCCGACCGCCCGGCGGAGCTCGTCGAGTACGTCGGGCTCCAGACCCATCAGGCCAGCGGGGCCTCGAGCTCGGGGCTGCGTTCGAAGGCTTCGAAGCGCCGCGTCGTCGAACCCGGCATCCCATGCGCTTCCGTTGTGTCGGCCCCGACGATCAAAAGCGCGAGCCAGCGGTTGCATTCCTCATCGGAAGGCATGCGATCCGCGCGCTCGAAGATCGCCTCCTGGATCCGGCTGTGCGGCGAGATCTGGATCGTGTACCAGACGGAGAGCCCGTCCTCCGTCACAACGTGGTGGCGCTCGTCAACGCGGCGGTTGATCGGGAGTTTCATCGGCCGCTCCTCCGCGGCCGCTCGCAAGCGTGCAGCCTGGGTGGCGATCTCGTCCATGGGGTCCAGCTTAAACTCGAACCCATGGATGGCCGAAAGAGGGTCGAGGCTGCGATCGCGATGGGGGTGGCCGACAGGCCGCCGTTTGGTGCCTGGGGGCACACATACCGCGAGGAATGGTCGCCGGCGGATCTCGCCGCCGTGACCGTTGAGCGGGCGCGTCAGTTCGGTTGGGATTTTGTCAAGTTCCAGCCGCGCGCATCTTCATTTGCGGAGGCGTTCGGCTCTGTGTACAAGCCCGCAGGGCACCGGCTCAAAGGCCCGGTTCTCGAGAGCGAGGCCGTCGCCGACCTCGACGCGTGGAACAACGTGGCTTTGGTCAACCGCAAGGCGCTGGACGACCAGGTCGAGTCGCTCCACCTGGTGGCCAAAGATCTCGGGTTCGGTGTGCCTGTGATCCAGACGGTGTTCAGCCCGCTGACAGTCGCGGGCTACCTCGTGGGCAAGAACTCATCGCGAGTGGTGCGAGAGCTGCGCAAGCATCCCGACCTGGTCCGGCCGGCGATGGACCGGATCGCCGAGGCGCTCGTCGATTTCTCCAGGCGTTCCGTCGCGGCGGGGGCGGCGGGCATCTTCTACGCGATCTCCGGTTACGCAAGCCGAGAGGCGATGCCCGAGGACGTCTATCGCGAGCTTGTGCTGCCGACTGACCTTGCGGTGCTGGGCCAGCTTCCGCACGAGGCCTGGTTCAACGCCGTGCACCTGTGCGGGTCGAAGCTTCACTTCGACCTGGTCAACGACATGCCGTCGCAAGTGGTGAGCTGGTCGATTCACAACCTTGGCACGCCGACGCTGTCGCAGGGCCGCAACCTGAGCGGCCGCGCGGTGATGGGCGGCCTCGGCCAGCGCAAGAGCCTGCTTTACGGGCCGCCTTCGGAGGTCCAGGCCGAGGCGAGGCGCGCGATCGCCGACACGGGGGGCCGCGGCCTGCTGCTGGCTCCCGGCTGCTCCGTGCCGCCTCGCGTGCGCGACATCAACCTGGTGGCGATCGGAGAAGCGGTGGCGGCTTGAGCGGTCCGGTCGTCGGTCTCGCGGAGATCGTGCTGTGGGTTCGCGACATGGACGTGGCGCTGCATTTCTTTCGGGACTTGTTCGGCCTCGAGGTCATCTCGCCGCCTGAGCTGCCCAACAAATTTCTGCGCGCGGGGGGCGGTGGGGAGGGAGTGCCGGAGATGATCGTGCTCGTTCCGCACCCCGACGCTTCTTCTTCATTCCCACGCGAGAAGCCGAAGCGCGTGCTGCACCACCTCGCGTTTCGCGTCGAAGCGTCGGCATACGACGAGCTTCAGTCTCGCTTCACGGCGGAGGGAATTCAGGTGCGCTCCGGAATCCATCCGGTCCTGAAGGGCGTGCGCACTTTCTATGTCGACGATCCGGACGGCAACGAGGTCGAGGTCATCGCCCCAGCCTGATTCATCATCGACCCACCAGAGGAGCAACGAATGCCAATTTTGAGAATCGAGCACGCAGTCCCTGACTTCACCGGCTGGAAGCGAGCCTTCGACAGTGACCCTGCCGACCGCAAAGCGTCTGGGGTTCGTCGATATCACGTCATGCGGTCGGTCGAGGATCCGAACTACGTGATGATCGACCTGGAGTTCGACACTCTCGAAGATGCGGAAGGCCTTCTCGCCAAGATGCGCCGCGTGTGGAGCGGCGACGGCCAGAAGGTCATGCGCAACCCACAAGCTCGAATTGTCGACACAGTCGAGACGATTCAGCTCTGAGGACCTGAGCGCTCCGGCCTGATCCTTTCTGGGATTGCCCGCCGTTGGAACAGCAAGGCGCCTTCGGGCGACGAGGAGGCCGCCACCGGCCTGAGCGTCAGGTCGTCTGTGGCTTGGTCTCTTGCGCGGGTTGAGGGCTGCGGGTGGCGAGCGTCACAGCGACGCCCACGATAAGCGCGATGGTCCCGATCAGAACCGACGCCGGCTCTGGCAGGTGGATGCCAAAGGCCTGGTCGAGCGAGTAGACGCCGGGCCCGGTAAGCGCAAGGGCCGCCACCGCCGCAATCAGCGCGAGGTTGAACTCGATGCCGCCTTTCGAGTTCCAGAAGCCTCTGGGCAGATGAACGGTCACGATGGCGACGAGCATGGAACCGGCGATGGCGAGGCTTCCGAGCGGAGACAGGAATCCGAGAGCGAGCAGAATGCCACCGCCGAACTCCGCGAGTGCCGCGACCCATGCCCACGGCTGGGCCGGCCTGATCCGGAGCTTCTGGACCATCTGGGTCCAGCCGTTCATGCCGGGACCGCCCCACCAGCCAAAGAGCTTCTGGGCGCCGTGCCCGGCCAGGATGAGACCTACGACGAGTCGAAGAATCAAGAGTCCAAGTGCTGTCATAACGATCCCCCCGATTTAGTTGTGTACGCAAATACCCTACTTCGGGGGGAGTCAAAACCTTCCGAGTTGCCGGAATAGACTCTTGAATCCGAACGGGGGCCCGTAGCTCAGAAGGTCAGAGCGGCCGACTCATAATCGGCTGGTCGTTGGTTCGATTCCAACCGGGCCCACCAGAATCGAATACAGATCTGGCCGCCTCGAGGCAGTCGATGTGATAATGGCGGCCTCCGCTGACTGCCAATCTGACCGCCAATCCTGCTTCCGTTCGACGACGAGGTTGGCCTGGAGCCGAAACTGGCAGCAGGCGCGCCCGTCGTGGACGCGCAGCTCGACGTTGCAAAGCCGGCACTCAGCCTCGACCACGGAGGCGACGGCTTGCTCGGCCGGGTTCCGAAATGTGTCAACCATCGATTTCCCGGGAGTCAACACACGCCCCGGAGTGGGCAACCAACGTCGGATACAAATTGCATGCTCCGAATCATCCGGGCGTGACGGTGACAGTCCAGGGGTCGGCGCTTGTTTGATCTTCGGCGATGGCTCTGATCGTTAAGCAGAACTTGCCTGATTTCGATTCAACAGCTGAGCCCGCATAGGGAGCGTGGGGGGCTGGACTGTCAACCAGGGAAGCAACTAGTCCGGTCTGGTTATCCGGCCACGTGTTCCAAGAGCTATGCGACGGAGCACTCGCCGTCGCGTCGTACAGGTACAAGATGAACTGGCCACGCCCGCTTTGCCAGCTGACAGTCCACGTGCTAGTTAGGGTCATAGGTGCGCTGAAATAGATGTCGTCAAATGGGTGGTGGCCGCCCTGAAAAAGCAGCGAGCCGTCCGATAGTCGCTGGGGTTGGATCGTGGTCGCCTGTCCAATGCAATTGAGGTCAGGCGGATGGCTGAACAGGCTGCCCGAGTAGGTGGCTCCGGCCAACAACACTCCAACACCAGCCACAATGGCCCAACCACGCAAACCCAACCTACGTGAGTGGTACCTCGCGCCAGTCGGTCGCCAGTCATGCTCATCCCACCACCACCTTCGATCAGGCGACGTTTGCCGCCAGGAGCTACCGTCCCACCACCAGCGGCCGTCAGAAGAGTACTGGCCGGTGAGAGTTGGCCCAGGGGATCTTTCAGGGGCGGCAACTGAGCCGCTGCTGCTCGCCTGAGGCAGTTCGATGGCGGATGCCCAATGCGCGCCGTCCCACCAATGGCGACGATCCATCGACCACCACCATTTCCCCCCCTCCCATATGTGGTCGTTCGGGTTGAAGTCATCGCTGCCCGGTCCGGGAGCGTTGTAAGGCGCGAGTAAGGGCTCATCGGAGGGGCCTTGTTTAGGGACTGAATCGGGGCCGCCAGCAGGCGATTGCCCTTCCATGTCGTTGGCCAATGTACGCCTGGACTCGGTCTAGGTCAGGGAGTGACCGCCGTCCGCTTCAGAGTCAATCACCAACTGAAAGCCGACACGAGCACCACCGCGCCGAGCTTGCTTATGAGTTTGCGTTCACAACCGACCAAATGTGGAGATTGGTCGCATCCCTACCCACCTATGCCCTCGGCTGGGACACGCCGATACATCGAAAAGAGACTGAACATGTATTCGGCAAGAATGACGAGGAGCGGCAGTTCCGCGAGTGCCGCGGCCTGCTGCTCTACTCGGACCAGCCCTTCTGTCATATCAAATCCAGGGCGAATGGTGAATCGGACGAGAGGCGTGCCATCGCTTTCCTGCCACTCCCACCGCCAAAATGCGTTCTTAGCTGGGCGGAATCGAAGGAGCCTGCCCTTCGGGAGTTCCATCGTTCCCCCTTCCAGCCAGCGCCACTTAAAGACAGCCAGGTTGACCTCTCCACCCTCCGTGCGGACGATCACCCGCCGACGCCAGAATTGTTTGAGCTCGAAAGACCATTGGTAGCTTGCAGACTCGCCAAGGTTTCCGCGCAGGTAGGCGACCACAGTTTCGTCCGCTCGCAACTCGTAGTCGAATCGCCAGACATCAGGCTGAACCCAAAGCAGCTCCTGGCTGGCGACTTCAGAGAGAGGTCGCAGGACGGGTTTCATGATGGCTGGATGCAGGGGCTCGTGCTCCTGTGGCGGAGGAACTGAGTTAGACACCCCTGAGTATCACAAGCGGCAGCGCCCCGAGAAGGATGTGTGAACCCCCACCGGATAAGGCTAAGGCTACTGCTACAGGGCGCTGGCTGAAGGCGCCCCTTAATAGCGACGCCCTCGATCATCGGCGGATAGTCTGGCAACGATGCGGCCACGGGGGAGTGACAGAAGTGCGTGTATATGGGACCGACGGGCCCTGGCGTCAGGATCCACCAGCGGGTAAGACTTTTACGACTGAGGCTGGGCTGGACCGACCCCGTACTCTCAGCCAGACCCTTATCCACGACTAAGATCGCTTCGTGATTCGCGCTGTACACGCGGATGCCCTTCTCGATCCGGCCACTGGCGAGACCACGCGCGAGGCGGTGGTCGTCATCGACGACGGCCATGTGACGTACGCCGGCAGTCGTGCCAAGACCCAGACACCTCGCGATGCCGAGACGATCGACGCATCTGGCCTCACCATTCTTCCCGGCCTGATCGACTGCCACGTGCACCTCACGTCGCTCGGCGAGGGCCTCGACTTCGCCCAAGAGCTCACCACCCCGCCGACCCTGGAGCTGATGCGTGCCGTCCGGGCGGCCCGGCGCACCCTCGAGGCCGGCTTCACCGCGGTTCGAGACGCCGCCGGGTCACCGGCAGGAATCAGGATGGCCATCGACGCCGGCTATTTCCCCGGTCCACGAATGTTCGTGACGATCAGCGCGCTCAGCCAGACCGGCGGGCACACCGACTCGCACTTCATGTGCGGCGCCGACCTCGACATTCCGCTCCCGGACCGGCCCTACATGGTGGTCGACGGCGTCGAGGCGATGCGGCTTCGCGTCCGTGAGGTGATCCGGGCAGGAGCCGACTGGATCAAGCTCTGCACCTCGGGCGGCGTCCTCTCACCCGGCGATCAGCCGCATCACGCGGCGCTCACGCTCGAGGAAATCAGAGCCGCTGTCCAGGAGGCGGCGACCCAGGGTCGCAACGTGATGGCTCACGCGCAGGCCAACTCGGGGATCAAGAACGCGCTGCAGGGTGGCGTGGCCACCATCGAGCACGGAATCTGGCTCGACGGCGATGCCATCGAGATGATGCTCGACGGCGGCAACGCGCTGATCCCGACGCTGGTTGCACCGCAATGGGTCATCCGGCATTCCGAGGCGGGGAAGATGCCGGCTTATGCGGCCGACAAGGCGCGCGTCGTGGTCAAAGATCACACCGACAGCATCCGCATGGCGGTCGAGGCGGGCGTGAAGATCGCCTTCGGAACCGACACCGGGGTCGGGCCGCACGGCACCAACGGTGAGGAGTTCCTGCTCATGCAGCAGCTGGGCATGGAGCCCATCGACTGCATCCGCGCGGCGACGACGGTCGCGGCGAGCACGATCGGCATGAAGGGCGTGGGCACGCTCGAGCCCGGGTCGTGGGGTGACCTCATCGGCGTTCCCGGTGATCCGGTTGCCGACCTCAAGCTGCTGTCGGATCCGGCGAACGTACACCTCGTGGTCAAAGGCGGCGACCCCGTAAAGTCGCGGGGTTGAGGCTCGACTGGGCGCTGCTCGCCAACGCAGCGGAGGGTCCGCCCAACGGGCTGGTCTACATCCTCGGCGCCGGCATCGACACCCTGTGGCGCGACCAATTCCCGGCGCCGTTTGGCGGTGCCATGGTGCTTCGTGTTCTGTCGAGCAGGATCGAATCGGAAAGACCGCACAAGGTGGAGGTTTACTGCACCGATGAGGATGGCAAAGCGGTTCTCCAGCAGCCAGTCGTCCTCAACCTGCCGCCGCGAACGGTGCACAGCGAGCATCCGCAGGGGTGGGACCTCGCCGCCAACATCGTGATCAACCTGGGCGCCGTGGCGATACCGAAGCCAGGTTTGTATCGATTCGAGATCCTCATCGACGATCAGCAAGTCCGCACGCTGCCGTTTCGTGCGGTCTCCCCAACGCGCGAATCATGACCGCCTGGTTGATCAGCCTCGTCGGCACGTGGGGACTTCTCGCCATCTTCGTGACGATGACCGCCGAGAGCGCGGGCTTGCCGATCTCGAGCGAGATCGTCGTCCCGCTCGGAGGGGCGCTCGCATCACAGGGCAAGCTCAACCTCGTTCTTGTGATCGCCGTCGCAAGCCTCGCCAACCTGACAGGCTCGTTGATCGCGTTCTGGCTGACCCGCCGTTATGGCGAGCGCATCGTGCTGAGCCGGTTGGGGCGCAGGTTGGGCCTGAGTCGCGGCCATCTCCGGCTGGCGAATCGTTTCTTCGAGCGCTTCGGGCTATGGGCGGTTTTCATCGGACGGCTGCTCCCGATCGTGCGGACCTACATTTCATTTCCAGCCGGGGTTTCGAAGATCGGCTACGTCAGGTTCGTCCTGGCCACGCTGGCGGGAGCCATCCCTTGGAATTTCGCGCTTGCATACGCGGGCTACAAGCTGGGCCAGCAGTACCAGACGGTGGCCAAAGACATCTCGCCGTTCGTGATCCCGATCGCCGCCGGCGTCGTGGTTTTGCTCGTCTTGGCGTGGTGGTTCGGCCGCAAGCTCGGTGAAGAGGAAGAAAAGATCTTGACCCCCGCTCCCAGCGAGCCCTAGTCCCGGCTCACCCTCGCGATCGGCTGGCCGGGCTTGACCGGGTCGCCCTCTCTCAGCAGCAGCTCTTCGATTGTGCCGGCCACAGGCGAAGGGATTTCCGCGTTGACCTTGTCGGTGAGCGCTTCGAGAAGCGTCTCGCCCTCGTCGACGTGGTCGCCCTTCTTCTTGCTCCAGGCGCCGACGGTGATCTCCTCAGCGCCTTCGAGGTCGGGCATCACGATCTCCTGGATACGCGTCGTGCTCACGGGCTAATTGTCCGTCAGGCGAGCGATACGACGTCGAGGAGATCCTCCTCCCAGTAATCGAGCCGGCCTTCAGGCATGAACAGCACACGCCCGGGCCGCAGCGCCTCCACGAACTCGGGATCGTGGCTGACGATGACCATCGTTCCCGGCCATTCCGCGAGCGCATGCGCGACGCCGGTCCGCGACGGCGGATCCAGGTTGTTGGTGGGCTCGTCCAGGAGCAAGAGGTTGTGCCGACCGGCGACGAGCTGAGCCAGCGCGAGCTTTGTCTTCTCGCCGCCCGACAGCGTGCCGGCATCCTGGCGCGCGATGTCGCCAGTGAGGCTGAAGCTGCCCAGGAGCGCGCGCAGAACGCGTTCCTCAGCGTCGGACTGCTCGCGCATGTGAGCGAGCACGGTCGCGCCGGCACGGATGCCTTCGTGCTCCTGCGCGTAATAACCGAGCGATGCGTTGTGTCCCAGTCGAAACGAACCCGACGTCGCTTCCGACTGTGACGCGAGGATGCGTAGAAGGCTCGTCTTGCCGGCGCCGTTCAAGCCCATGACGAGCAGCCGCTGTCCACGCTCGACCTCGAAGCTCACATCGCGGAATACCAACGGACCGCCGTAGCCCTTCGCCAGCTTCTCGACGGTCACCGCGACGCGACCCCCGTGCGGCGGATCCGGGAACTGGACCTTGACCTTGCGCTCACGACGGGGCGCGCTCACCTGCTGGGCTTTCAGGCGATCGACCCGCTTGAAGATCGACTTGGCGGTGCGGGCTCGCTTCGCTGTCTGCCGGCGCATGACCTCGGCGAGGACGCTCAAACGCGTGATCTCAGCCTCCTGACGCACGGCTAGCGACGTGAGCCGCTTCTCGGCCAGCGCCCGCGCAGCCTTGTACTGCGAGTACGTGCCCCGATACTCCACCATGCGCCCGGCGTCGAGGTGGAGGACGCGCGTGATGGCGGCGTCCAGCAGGACCAGGTCGTGGCTGACCACGATCACCGCGCCACGGTTGTCGCGAAGGAAGTCCATCAGCCATGCCTTGGCGTCGCTGTCGAGGTGGTTGGTCGGCTCGTCGAGCAAGATCAAGTCGGGTTCCGCAAACAGCACACGCGCCAGCTCCACGCGCCGCCGCTCGCCACCGGAAAGAACGCCGAGAGCCAGATCGACACGGTCAGGCTTGAGCCCCAATCCGGTGGCGATGCGGCGCGCATCCGATTCGCCCGAGTAGCCGCCATCGAGCCGGAAGCGCTCCTCCGCCTCGGAGAAGCGCTCGACCGTGGCCGAGGAATGATCGGCCTCCAGCTGCCGGTGCAGCTCCTGCAGGCGGACGGCCGCCTTGTCGAGGCCGCGTCCAGACAGGATGTGCGACAGCGCCGTCTGCGCGGCTTCCGCGCGCGGCCGTGGGTTTTGAGGTACATAGCCAAGGGTTCCGCGGCGCAGTACCAACCCTGCCGCCGGGTCGTTTTCCTCCGCCAGCACCTTGAGCAGGCTGGTTTTGCCGACCCCGTTTCTGCCCACCAGCCCGACCTTGTCGCCGGCGGCGACGGTGAAGCTGGCATCGGACAGCACGCGGCGCGCCGCGACGTCGATGGCGAGATTGCGGACCTGGAGCACGAGTGGGGATGTTACCCACGCCGCGCCCCGGCGTTTGGTCTTGCATCAAAACGGGAGGCGGTCACATGAAACGGTTCCTCGTCACCATCGCGCTCGTCGTCGGGATCTTCGTGGCCGCCGCGTGCGGCGGAAGCTCGGGCTCACCCGGCGTTTCAGAGGGGTCGGCGCGCCCGGCCAACGCAGGCGGTGCCGCTCTCGGCTCGTCGGGCGGGACGCCAATCAAAGGGGCGCCGGACAAGAGCGGAGCCGGCACTGTCACCAACCCGGGAAGCGACGTCGTCCCTCCAATCCAGGGGCCGCAGGTCATCCGCCAGGCACAGCTCTCGATCAGCGTCAAATCGGGCTCCTTCGATTCGAGCCTTGCGGCGGTGCGCTCCGTGGTCGAGATCGAGCAGGGCTACATCTCCGGTACCGATGCACAGGCCAACCCGGCGACCAATGACGGCATCCGCACCGGCGTCATCACCTTCATGGTCCCAGCGAGCAATTTCGACGTGACCATCGATGCCGTCTCGAACCTCGGCAAGGTGCAAACCGAGCACATCGGCGGTCAAGACGTCAGTGCGCAGTACATCGACCTTCAGGCCCGCCTCGCCAACGAAGAGGCGCAGCGCAACGCGATGCTCGTCCTGCTGGGGCAGGCTAAGAACATCCCCGACATCATCACCATCCAGAACCAGATCGGTCAGATCACCGGCCAGATCGAGCAGCTCAAAGGCCAGATCCAGTACATCGACCACAACGTCGCCTTCAGCACAATCAGCGTCACGTTGACTGAAGCCGGCGCGCCAGTGGCCACCACTCCGTCAGACAGTTGGGGCTTTGCGTCAGCGCTCACCGACGCCGCGCACAACTTCGTGACCACGATCAACTACGTGATCACTTTCATAGGCGCCGTCGGTCCAGTCCTGGTCCTCCTCGTGCTTGGCTTCCTGGTCTGGCGGCGCGTCGGCCGGCCGGGATGGCGTCGCGCCTAAAACGCTTAGGCGGGTTAAAGGCCGGGGTCGGTCAAGTAACCTGCTTCGGTAACGCCATGGGCAGACTTGAGGGGACCCCGCGGTCTTGAAGAGGTGGTTGGCGATCGCAGCCGTGGCTGCGATCGCAGCGTCATGTGGCTCGGCTGGAGGCTCAGCCTCGTCGACGCCCTCGCCGTCTACGGTAGTGAGCCCCAGCTCAACCCCCTCGCCGACGCCGAGTGGCTTCAGTTTCAAGCTCAACGGGATCAACACCACCGCTGCGGGGACGGTGAGTGTCACGACGACGGCCACGCCGCCGAGCGTCACGGTCGAGGTGGTCGTCCACGGACTGCAGGCTCTCTCGTCGCACATCTCGCACATCCACATCGGCAGCTGCACGCAGCGCGGGAACATCGCCATAGCCCTCAAGCAGGTCATCGCCGACGCTCAGGGCAACGCGGACGTGACCACCCAGATCCCGAGCGCGGTGTACCCGCCCGCCAACGGGACCTGGTACGTGGTCGTGCACGCGGGGCCGGACCTGGGGGGCACGAACGCCACATACCTTCTCTGCGGGAATCTGTTCGCGTAACAGATTCATGACCGTGGATCCCCAACGCCCAGGTGAATCGGTCGCGCCTTCCGAGGCTGGTGGAGAAGTCGTCGACCTTCCGAGCGCCACGCGGGCGACCGATATCGCGCTCGACGAATTGGAGCTCGTGTACGCCTTCATCTATGCGCGGGTCGGCAACCGCTCCGATGCCGAAGACCTCACGCAGCAGGTGGCGCTAAAGGCTTTTCCCCGGCTGCGCCAGGGCGCGCCCGCAAGCGCGATTCGCGGCTACCTGTTCGCGACCGCGCGGTCGGTGCTCGGTGCTTTCTGGAGCACGCGCTTGGGGCTGTCGACGGCCGAGCTGCACGAGGACCTGGCGCTGGCGGTGCCGCAAGGGCCGCCGTCTGAAGAATCTGCGGAGAGAGCACAGCGAATCCTGGCTGAGCTGAGCGACAACTACCGCCGAGTCCTGGAGCTGCGTTTCCTGCACGGGTACTCACTGAAGGAAGTGGCAGCTGAGATGCGTTCGACGGTGGGCGCCATCAAGGTCATGCAGCTGCGCGCATTGCGCGCGGCGGCCAAGGTCGACCCGGATGCGTAACACGCCGGAGAATCGGATCGAGCGCATCGTCAATGACCTCCTTCACGGCCGCCGCCTGCGGCTGCGAGCAGGCGACGCCGAGGAGAAGGAGGCGATCACCGCCGCCGCGCAGTTCGCGGCAGCCAGCCAGGGCCCGCAGCGGATGAGCCCTGCCTTCCGGCGCCGGCTCGCCCAAATACTCGAGTCCACGCCCAAGGAGACATGGTTGACACGCCGCGCCGCACTGGTCGCGGGACTTGGCGTGGCCACCGGCGCGCTGGCGGGCGGAATCGTCGGCCGCGCGCTGGAGCCCGCCGGAAGTCCGCCTTTGAGCGCGACATCGAGTCCCGTGCTGCCTAGGAACGGCCGCTGGACGGACGTCGGTGCGCTCGCCGATTTCAACGAGGGCCAGGGCAGGCTGGTCAAGGCGGGCGCGGTTCGCGCTTTCGTTTTTCGCCAGGGCGAGGCCGTGACCGCGGTCTCCAACATGTGCTCGCATCTACCGTGCGAGCTGTGGTGGGACCGCGGACCGAAGGTCCTGCAGTGCCCTTGCCACCCCGTGTCCTTCACCCCCGAGGGCAAACCGACCAGCCCATCGTACCCGCTGCCTTCGCTGAACGAGGTCCAGGCGCGCGTCAGCCCCGAAGGTCGAGTAGAGGTGCTCGGAACGTGACGGTGCAGGAACACCGGCTCCGCCAGAAGGCGCTCGATCGGTGCCTTCAACTCCTGGAGGAGGCGCAGGTCGGCGGGCGCACCCGTGTCGATGGACCGCTCGGAATCGCCCTCAGGCGTCACCTCGACCGCGCCGGCGTGATCGCGGATCACCGCCTCGAGGGCAGGCGCATCGATCGAGTGCTGGA
>WNFB01003756.1_pt1 | contig 13423 bp, 12 predicted proteins | sample 5400501 | NCBI WGS metagenome assembly WNFB01 (sample SAMN13153341, study PRJNA577476) | soil metagenome | isolation source: 200 cm saprolite under Douglas fir tree site 2 hole 1 | place: USA:California | collected 2015-04-18
GCCTCGCTCAAGGACCTCGACGGAACGATTATAGAAACCCAGGCGGTAGTAGTATTCAGCATACTTAAGATGCGCCAGTAAGTCCGTTGGTTCATCTTTGAGCGCGCGCTCCAACTCTTCTTCGGCCCTCGCAATATCGTAGCGCTTCAGGTATTCAATGCCCAGGTAGGCCCTGGCCGGTATGTAAGATGGATCGACGCTAAGAGCCTTCTCGAGTGCATTCACGGTTTCATCGCTCGAATCTTGCTCCAGATAAACCATCGCCATCCCAAAATAGGCCTGTGGGCGCTCCGGCTCGGATTCGGCGGCGTGTCGAAAGCGGATCAAAGCCATATCCGGGTCCCCTCTCCGTAAACTGGCGTATCCTTTATCAAGCAGATCTGTGTACATTCGCTTCCTCCTGATGCAGCACGCCCTCCATGCCCTCTTCAATAATCTCTAACAGTGGTTCTGTCACCGCTGCCCGCTTTACTCCCGATTGCGGTCGAGCAAGATAGACCAGCTTGAGTAATAAGGGCGTGACCAGCGTTGTGACAAGGGTAATCAGGATGACCACTGAGAATAGTGAAGTATTGATGAGCCCGGCCTGCAGTCCAATGGTGGCAGTAATCAGCGCAACCTCGCCGCGTGAGATCATGCCTACGCCTACCGTCAGCGCTTCCATTGGCCGGAAACGGCACAGGAGCGCACCACCACCACAGCCGATTACCTTCGTAGCAAGCGCTATCCCGATAAAGCTCAGCAAGAAGAGCGGTGAGAAGTGAGCAACCCCGTGAAAATTCGCTTCAACTCCAACGTAGACAAAAAAGATCGGAATGAAGAACGAGTAGCCAATTTTCGAGAGGCCATCATGCACCCACTCTCTCATCTCCGTACGACTTACCAGTATACCCGCAATATACGCGCCGGTGATCGCTGCCACACTTCCAAGTTCCTCCGCCGACCATGCATAGAGCAGGACGAGCGCGAGCACAAAACCAATACGGGCCTCCAGCGCAAGCAAGCGAGGGAGCCAGCGGGAAAGCAACGGGAAACCGTAGTGCCCTAAAAGGTAGGCTATAGGAAAATACAGCGCCATCTTCAGGATAGACCAGAGAGGGTTCTGTCCCAGGGTAAAAGCGAGGATCAGTGAGAGGACAATAAGGCCGAGAATATCGTCAATCACCGCCGCCCCCAGGATTGTCGTGCCCTCTTTCGTGTGGAGTTTGCCTAATTCTTTCAGTGTTTGTGCAGAAATACTGACGCTCGTCGCCGTGAGCAGTGTCCCGAGAAATAAGCTCATAGGGAGAGAATAGCCGAGCGCGTATGAGAAGGCCGTTCCTGCGACGAAAGGAACTACTACACCCACGGAGGCGGAAACGAACGCAGCTACTCCTACCTGGCGCATTTGTTTCATATCTGTTTCCATACCGGCGATGAACATCAGGAGAATGACGCCGATCGTGGAGAAGGAATTCACCAGAGGGTCAGGATGAACCCAATTGAGAACAGAAGGCCCTGCGAGTACACCGACAACCAGCTGTCCCAATACTGTAGGGATACCTATGCGTTGGCACAGCCATCCTACGCACTTGGCTCCAAGAAGAAGCCCTGCAATCAGGACGAGAAATGTGGTGACAGACATGGCAAGTAACTCCAAACCTTTCAAGCCAAAAGACTACCTCTCTTAGAATTGGGAGAGAGTAGTAAGGTTAAGGCACTCACCATCGAGCGTTTCATGAGCATTCACACATGCGATTGGTATTGCCTACACGAGAGATCTGAGGAATCCGCATCGCAATTACTTAACTTATCTCTTCGATTACAGTATAGAAAAATCGGTGCCGTTCTTGATAGGGTGAATCTGTCAGAAATTTCCCAGACAATTTTTGTGCAAAATAGACAAATCCGTTTTGCATCTTGAGAATCATGAGGGTTTTCTTGAGCAAAAATTGAGCATAAACAAACATGTATTGAGGTTATTTTTACTTCGAAAATATGCATTTGTGCATAAAGTACAAATTATTGTCATAGATTCCTGACAGATTAGCCCTTCTACCAGGATGATGTTATCGTCTACGTTTCTCTTGAGCGCAACGTTGTGATTGATGCTCAGTACTTGGAAAGGACTCATGGATGATGACACGAGAAGATATGCGACTACTCTTGCATATAGCCGAGTGGACGGTCCAGAACCATCGCCATGTGAGGAGCACCATTCGAGAACTTGCAGGCTCAGAGGAGAATTATCTGATTATTGCTCGTGAGCTGGACAGGGTAAATGCGCACATTGTCCGCGCGCGATCTCTCCATGCCGAAGCGACCCTGACGCTCGTGGAGTGGCTTGTCATTGTGGATTCTTATCAATGGAAATGCGCCTATTGCCAGGAGAAGCCGTTTGAAGTAATGCATCATCGCATCCCATTACACGAGGGAGGTACCACCCCTTCCAACTGTCTTCCTGTATGCCGTGGTTGCTGTACGCGCAGGAAGAAGAATCCTCCCGAGCCTCACGGCTCCCACCTCAATCATTCAGGCAGCGCAACTCGCCTTTGATCTGCTGACAACAGAGGACGCCGTTGCTCGCCAACCGCTCCAGAGCGTGGGTGGCTGCTGCCACCTCTTTGCGTCCTGCCGCTCTGTGGGCAGGCACAAACGTCTGGGCCACCTCACCGGATGTCAAGATCGTCAACCTCCCTGCCTGTTCGTGGAGGTAGCGTGTGACGGCCTCTTCGTACCAGGCCACCAGATCACGAGAGGGTGGCGTCCGAGGAAGGACTACGATCATAATGGGACATGGGGCCTGCTGCAAGACCTGGCGCGACGTACTTCCGGCTATCACGCGTCGGATCTTCTGGATGAGCGAGTTCTCGTGACTCCCAAGCACGATGCAGTCAACGTTCAGTTCTTGGGCCGCCTTCACAATTTCGTCAGCAGGTGCCCCCTCGCGTCGAAGCAGCTCGATCCGATCTCTCGTCAACCCGCATTGCATGAGCATCAGACAGGCTCTCCGTAAGGCGCGATCGGCTTGAAGACGTTGTTCGGTGGTACTCCCCAGGTAGATAAAGGGTGCTCGATACCTTCCCCACGGGGAACCTCCCCATGTGGAGGGAGTGTCTAAGGTCGGGATGACAGTGAGCAGAACGATATGCAGATACGACGAGGGCGGCTCAAGGAACTCGCTCGCGACACGCAGGGCCTGCTGTGTGGGAGAAGACAGCTCCATATCAATCCCCACTAAAATGCGCTTGTTCATGGTCGTTCCAGGTGTGCATCTCGTTCAATTGGGCCTGCTACGATACCGCTGTGTCATCCAGAGAACGCACCATCATCTGTGACAGACATAGTATAGCTGTTTTTCGTATGAGGTGCAACACGGCCCTCGCATCGCCTCTTGTTATCGTTCTCATGCCTGTCTATCCTGCCATTACCCCAGTGATCACGTTGGTCATGTTTCCCAATCGGCACACGGTGATAGCCAGTCGGACGAGTAAGCTGCCGAGGACATGGGCAGCGCTAGCTCCCCGGTTCAATTGGCATGCGAGCACCGACGCAGGTTCCTTGTCCTGCTACACTCTCGATCGAGAGTGTTCCGCCCATCTTCGTGACACGTTCGTGCATTGAGCGCAACCCGAGGTGTCCTGGAAAAAGGCCTTCCGGGTCAAAGCCCCTCCCATTATCGCGCACCTCCAGGATGATCTCATTTGCCTGTTCTGTGAGCCGCAGTACGACGGTGCTGGCACGGGCATGCTTGACGATGTTATGAAATGCCTCCTGTGCGATGCGGTACAGCGCGTGTTTCATCTCCAGGGAGAGATTGGGCTCTTCCCCCAGGTCCGCCTCGACGGTCAGTTTGTAACGAGTACGCAAGACGGCCACTTGTTTGGTGAGGGCTGCCACCAGTCCCTCTCTTTCCAGCGACTCAGGACGGAGTTCGAAGATGAGGGCGCGCATCTCGGCGAGACCAGCCTCGGCGAGCGTAAGCACGTAGTCAATCGATGCCATCGCCTGTTCAGGATCGCTCTCCAGGGCCTCTCGGGCAGTATACGCTCCCAGCCCGATGCCATAGAGGGTCTGAGAGACGGAGTCGTGTAACTCGCGGGCCAGGCGCTGCCGTTCCTGGAGCGACACGAGTTCTTGCGTCTGTTCGTAGAGAATGCGTATCTCCCGCTCTCGACTTCTAGCTTGCTCAGCGCGTCGCCGCAATGTCGAGGCTAGCTGACCAGTGATGATTGCCGTTGTCAGGAAGACCACGAGTGTGAACAGATCTTCAGCTTTGACGACGAGAAAGGTATAGGGCGGTGGGAAGAAGAAGAAATCAAAGCAGAGAAAGGCCAGCAACGATGTCAGGATGGCAGCATAGAGTCCCCGTGTGCTGGCTAATGTTAAAACCAGGAGCAGATATACAAAGGCGATGGTGGGAATTCTCGGATAGAGATGAGCAACAGCGATCACGCTCGTTATGAGCGATACTCCTCCTAGAGCTAGTGCGCTATCGCTTATATAATGGCTCCATTGTGGCTCTGCTCTCCCTCGCGGGGAAGACATGCGTTCAACGTGCTTCATCGTCTATTCCTCTGCTCATCTCACTCCGGCAGTACACGCGGAAAGATGGCGCATGCAGTATAACAGGGGAAGTCAACAGCCTATCAAGCGCTTGGTGGAACCATCATTTCAGCTTTTTTCCTTGTCCGGTGGATACCAGACCAAGACGTATCGCCCATAGGACGGCCTGAGTGCGGCTCTGCACGCCAAGCTTGGCCAAAATATGCTTGACATGGGTCTTGACGGTATCCTCGACAATCTGCAGGTCCCGTGCGATTTCCTTATTCGATTGCCCCTGGACAAGGAGGCGCAGCACCTCCGTTTCGCGCTCAGTCAACGCTTCTGTCGTTTCAGGCGCCCGTATTTCGCGCATCAGGTAGGCTGAAGCCTGGGGAGAGAGTTGGACCTGACCGGCGGCAGCGGCCTTGATCGCTCTGCGCAGTTCGGGGGCTTGTGTGTCCTTGAGAAGGTAGCCAATCGCCCCTGCCCTCACCGCGCCAACCACTGCAGCGCTTTCTAGCACGCTTGTCAGGGCAATGACCTCGGTCTCCGGCAGTTCGTTGCGGATGGTCGAGATGGCTGCAATCCCGTCCATCACCGGCATGAGCAAGTCCATCAGCACGACGTCAGGGTGCAGTTGTCGCGCCAGGCTCACCGCTTCCACCCCATCAGACGCCTCGCCAACCACTGCTAATTCCGGATCGCGCCCCAGGAACATACGCAGCCCCTCGCGTACGACACTATGATCGTCGGCAAGCAAGACACGGATCACCATCGGCCCTCCTCCTTTCGAGTGAGACAACTATACCACCAAAGGGGTAGACCGCCTTCACCCCTCCGGGCGATGCTCTGAGGCCCGCACCTTCTTATACTTGTCTCAGCAAGAAGTACGTAGAGAACTCATCTCGCGTGTGAACTGTACCCGGAATCAGTTCGCTAGCTACCAGTGTACCACAGGGTGGCGCAGAAACGCCACAGAAGGCACCTGAACTGCATGACGAAGACGAGGAGACCATGATCACGCTGCTCCTGGTTGATGATGAACCCCTGGTTCGCCAAGGGTTGCATACGTGGCTCGAACGAGTGCTAGATATAACGGTGATAGGGGAAGCAAGCAATGGCGCTGAGGCCATTGTACTGGCGCAGGCACTCCATCCCGACGTGGTGCTCATGGATATTTCCATGCCAACAACGGATGGAATCGCAGCTACTGCGGCGCTGCGTGCATCGGTTCCTCAGAGTGCGGTCGTGCTCCTAAGTCTCCATGATGATGCGACCATGCGAGCACAAGCCCATGCAGCTGGAGCAGTGACATTGGTCGGGAAACAGGAAGGGGTCAAGGCACTCCTGGCCGCGATACGCGAAGCAGGAGGGCAGGGGCGCTCGTCTCCTCAGGGACGAAATGCTTAAGCTTGAACATGAGCAATGCACCGGAAGAAGAAAGATGATGAACAAGCGCATTTTGCTAGGAGTAGATACGAGCCTCTCCCCACCGACACAGCACGCACTTCGTGTCACAAGCGAACTCCTCGCGCAGTCCTCACAAGACGTCCGCCTGGTCCTGCTCCATGTCATCCCTGTCCCCTATGACACCTCGTTTTCGTGGGGGAAGTCTAGCGGAGTCCTTCGCCCCTTTTCCCCTACGACCCAACAACGCCTACAGGCAGAGCATGCCCTGTGGAGAGCTCGTACTGCCTTGCAGCAACAGGGAATTGCTCCTGAACGGATAGAGTGGCTTCAACGGGTAGGAACGCCCGCGGACGAAATAGTAAAGGCAGCAAGAGAGTTGGGTGTTGACAGCATCGTGCTTGGAAGTCGCGGAAACGCTCTTGCACAAAGGATACGGCGCCTGTTGGTCGGAAGTACCTCGCGCCGTGTCTTGCGGCTTGCCCCGTGCCCCGTTACGCTTGTTGTTCCTCCTCCCAAGCCACGCGCCAGGAGCCTTGTGGCCTGGTATAAGGAGGCCGTGACGCGTTTTCTGCACGAGCATCCCGGATCCCTGCAGGTCTTCACGGCTTGCGACGTGGCCCAGAAGTTTGCACCTCCGAAGAGAACGGTGGGACGCAAAGAGGTGGAGGCGGCAGCCCGTGCCCTGGAGCAATTAGCGAGCGATGGTCTCCTCTGCTGCCATAAGGTCAAAGGCGAGTTGCGCTACCTCAATGATTGATGAGGCCGGGCCCTCCGTCGTGGGAGATGCTGTCGTGATTTTGCAGAGGAGTGCGTAGCACCAGTGAGACCATCCTGATTGAGCAGATCGAAAGAGGTCCACACCTCTTCAGAAATGGAGAACGACCATGTATGCGAGCGAGCTGACCGCTCAAACAAAACCGGGCAAGACGCACCAGTTGACCTGGTGATAATCATGACCAATTTGCTGCTTCCTTTCACCCATGGGATAGACGTGTCTGCCATTACCTATGCACTCGCATTGGGGCAGCACTTCCAGGTCACCCTGGTTGTCTTGTCACTGATCCGTCTGCCAGAGACGCCTGGCACGCGAAATCCACGTCTGGAGGATATCCAGCAGTCAAGAGATTTTTTGGAATTCGTGCATCACAAAGCGGCAAGACAAGGTGTGCCCATTGTACGCGTTGAGCTATATACACACAATCCGGTGCGCAGTATCCGCACGCTCGCTCAGGAAATGGAGTGTGCAGGCATCATGGTCTTTGTACACCGTGGGGCAGGGGTCCTACTCGCAACGAGTGAGGTGAAGCAGCTCCTCGAGGAGGAAAGCATGCCCCTGTATCTCATCCCTTTGCTCCCGAATGAGAGCAATTTCCCCCACCCCAGGTGGCTCTCTCGTTGGTTCAACAGGTGAAAAGGTGGAGGTAGTGCTTCTCGACGAGCCGGGCATCTCACCAGTGCTTGAGCAGATGCGCGATTTTCCCGCGTGGGGTGAGCTCGTACCGGATGCGGTCAGGGTTGATCTCCTCGAACTGCGCCGCATGCTCTGCGGTGAGCACCACATCGCGTGGGTGAACGATCTGCCAGATGCGCCCCACTGATCCTGGTGCTTGTGGCCGATAGACAAACCGAGAGGCCAGCCTGGCCTTGCGTGCACGCAGCGCAGCCTGTTTCAACGTGTCTTTGGCAGGCTCATCCTCCAGGTAGGGATCCACCACCTCGAACAGCCGCGGGACGCGCTCCGCTTTCGGCTCAGCGAGATACAGAAACACCACCGGCTTCCCGCGAGCATGGGTGATGGCCGCGTCTATCACGGCGTCATTGCGTTCGTCGCCAGCAGTGAGCACGGCGAGCAGCGAATCTGGCATTCGTCCTTCGAGATAGAGGGTCGCCACAGGTGCGCGCCCCCGGACGTAGTTGACGTAGGCGACGGCCAGCCCGGCGAGTGCGACTGAACACCCAAAGGCTGTCGCCAGCGGCTGTGAGACCATGCTGATCAACCAGGCCAGCATGACCAGCAGCGTGGTGAGTAGACCCAGCCAGAAATCGAGCCGCTGCCACAGGCCGACGATCCTGTTCCGCAGCGAAGAGGCGTTAGCTATCACCACTCCTCCTCGAAATACATCTCTGGAGGCTCTCTGCCCATTGAAGAGGGACAGGGGAGAGAGATAGTTGGAAATGAAGGAGGTATGGAGCCGACCGCCCCTGGCAGTGGGATCATGCCCATCAGCATCATGATCATCCAGCCGATGAGAAATGACAGTAGCTTGTGCCGCCTTATGTTCACGGAACCGGATAATATCCAGTCCAACGCACGTCACGGTGAAGGCTCCCAGCAGCCCGAACGCATACATGTCACCCAGGATGTCAATCTTGCCGCGCACGAGCAACAGCACGGCAATGGGAATGCCCGTGGCCAAAGCAATCGACCAGTGCGGCGTCCCGCGGAACCTGTTGCGCTTCAAGATAAATTCGGGGAAGAATTCCATCCGCGCGAGGGCCAGAAAGACGTGATAGGCTCCAATCACGGCGGTATTACTGGCGAACGCCAGGATCAGGCTGGCACTGATCGCCACCTCTGTCTGCAAGACGACGTTCCCCCAGTGCCCACCCAGCAACGAGAGGAGTTGCGTGGAAAGCACGGGATCAGCCGCCGCATCTTGTTGCAGTAGGGTCGCAAGCATGGTCAGCAGGGGACTGGTCACACCAATCGTGATGACCACCAGGAGCAGCGCCAGGCCGATAATCTTCTTGCGGGGTGTCTTCATCGCCGGAGAGAGTTGCGAGATGCTCTCCAGGCCGGAGAACGCCAGAAATGAACCGGCAAAGCCGACGAGGATCGAGGTGGGAGTGAGGGAGGCATGCGCGAACATTTTGGAGAAGAGGAAAGGAAACTCAGCAAGAGGGAAGTGGGTAAAGACGGTCCAAATGACGGCCAGATCACTGAGAAAGGCGATGAGTGCCCCAACCAGGCTCACTTTCGCACTCTCGCTAATCCCGACCCAGTTCAACAAGCCCAGAAGCAACAGCACACTGATAGTGATCTCTAAAATCAAGGGTCCAATCGTAGGGAGCACCACGCTGAAGTACTGGACCGCCGATAGGCAACTGATAGCAGCTGTGAGGAAGTAACTCACCAGGATAAACATACCGCCCAGCGCACCGACCCAGGAGTTGATGGCCTGTGCTGCGACCGTCACCACCCCTCCACCCTCAGGGAAGCGAGCGCTCACCTCAGCATATTTGAGGGTGAGCAGCACAAACACCGACATCGTGAGCAGCACAAAAAAACCGGCGAGGTTGCCGACTCGCCCATAGAGAATACCTGGCACGTAGTAGATCGAAGAGCCGATATCGGCGAAGACGACAGCCCAGCAGAGCAAAGGACCGAGCCGGCCTACGCTCTGATGCTGCCCATCCCCTCTGGACAGTGATGATGCCGCCTTTACCATAGGTGTGCTCAACTTCTTTCTTCGCGAAGACGTTTTCTCGGCATACGCACAAGAAGAAGCCATGATTTCATCCGCCTGCACGAACTGATCCCCGTACAGTTCACACGCGAGGTGGGTTCTCTGCGTGCTCCTGCTGAGATAAGTATAGGACGGGGCGTTCCTCACGGCATCGCCCGGAGGGGTGAATGCAGTCTACCCCTTTAGGGGTATGGATGTCTCACTCGAAAGGAGGAGGGTTGATGGTGATCCGTGTCTTGCCCTTTCTAGCAGAGTACATTACAAGAGACAGGGAAACAGATCTCCTGGTCCATCTTTGGTTTTATTGCGGACATGTTCATCATTGTCCAGGCCGTAGAGAGCACAGGGCTGATTTATTGCAAAACATCCCGCTTAATAAACAGGTAGGTCGATACACCGCCCAACACAAGCGCCCATATCAGCGGCACAAGCAACGATTGAGTAATCCCAACCGCTGCGCACTGCTTGCCCACCGGGTTGCAAGCAATGACGCCATCGAGCTGATCAAGCCCCCTTGCCAGGAACACCGGCAGCGTATTGGCGTAGAAGGCGTTCAAATTCGTGGTGTAGAGCAGGTTGACAACCTGGTTTCCTAATGGGGTATGTACTGCTTTGCCAAGGACGGGTAGTATCTGTGCGGCAATGTCCTCACCGATTAAGTACCCGAATCCCGCCCCGATTCCAAAAGCTGCTGAGCGCGCGATAATGCTCAGAGCCCCTCCAAGTAGCAAGCAGAAGAGAAAGTTCTCGAAAGTACCGCCACACATTTCCAGCAGGGTTATCAGCGTGGGAACATTCAGGTTGAGCAATGTCGGCGCTGGTTGGTGAATAATAATCAGAAAGTTGGTGAGGATCATGCTCATCACCAATCCGGCAATTACCAGCGCGAAGCAGGCTATCGCCAGCGCCACGTACTTGGCAACCAGGTAGGAGATGCGCCTGACACCGCGACTGAGGACGAGACGGATCGCGCCGCTGTTAAACTCGCCGCCAAAGGCCAATCCTCCTAATGCAACAGCAATGAATTCACCGGCACGCCGTCCAAGTGTCATGGGTTGGCCGATGGAGTGGCTTAGCGCATCTGGTCCGCCGAGTAGGTGCCCCGGCTGAAAACCATCTGGAGATTTCAGTGCATAGTAAACCAGCACGCACCATGCTGCAAAAACAAAGAGCAGGTCAAGAGCGAGCATTCCCCAGATCAAGCGCCGGTGCCACAATTTGAATAGTTCATTACCTGTCAACTTCCAGACATTGGCGGAACGTATGCTCTTAGTGGGCTGAGGTGGAGGTGGAGGTGGAGGTGGAGTAAATACTGACATTGATGAGGGCCATGTTTCTCGATTCATAGTCCTGCCTCCTTTTCTGTGAGTCGCAGGAAGATATGCTCGAGATCTTCCTCGCTGCGTTTCACACTCTCCGGCCAGATACCGTTCTTTGCCAGGTAGTAGACAAGATCACGACCACGCAAGGTGGGTGCCTGAATAACAACGAGGCCTTCTTCTATGCCTAGCGATTGTATGATTGGTATGCCCTCTAAAAGACGGTACACTTGCTCGGGGTTGGCTACCTCTACCTCCCACCGGCTGGTGGCGCGCAATAGATCATCCACCGGGCCAGCGCCAATAAGCTGGCCCCCGCGCACAATGCCTATACGAGTGCAGACCTGGCGCACTTCGGCCAGAATATGACTTGAGACGAAGATGGTCTTGCCATTTTGAGCGAGTTGACGGATCAATTCGCGCATTTCTACGATGCCGGCGGGATCAAGGCCATTGGCTGGCTCATCCAGAATGATCAGTTCCGGGTCGGTGAGCAGTGCTGCTCCAACACCAAGCCGCTGGCGCATACCAAGCGAGTAGGTAGAGTAACGATCTTTGCCTCGTTCGCTCAGTCCTACAATTTCAAGTACCTTATCCACCTGGCTGCGTGGGACACCGCCGGTATAGCCGCCGGCTGCAATAAGGTTATCACGTCCGCTCAGGTAGGACTGAAACGCTGGCTGTTCGATCAATGCTCCGACCCGGGGCAACAGGCTGCGAGCATTATGGATCAGAGATTTGCCGAAAAGTCGTACCTCACCCCTGGTCGGCTTGATAAGGTTCAGAAGCAAACGAATAGTAGTCGTTTTACCAGCACCATTAGGTCCAAGAAAACCAAATACCTCACCACGTACTACTTCTAGACTAAGATCCTTGACCGCAACGCGTTTGCCATAAGCTTTGGTAAGACCAACCGTTTGAAGGACAACATCGCGCACAGGCGATCCCGCTTGAGGGATACGCCATTCTCCCTGCGACACCGGAGGCAGGTCTTGAGTACCGGGATGGAACATCGTACATGCCTTCTCTCTACGTATCAATACGTAGTTGGGTGAAAAAAATAGTCAACAACTCTACCATTCATTATTATAGAGTCGTTACCCGCAAAACGTGAACCGATAAGGGACTATTGTGCTAACCGCATAAGTTATTCTAAAAAAGAATACAATAGTAATGAACAATTTGATATAGTCACCCTTGATGAAGGAGAAAGCCACATGTGTGGTCGCTACACACTTACTGTCGATATTAAAACCGTTGCCGAGCAATTCGGCGTGCCGGCTACATTGGAGTCATCACCGCGCTACAACATTGCGCCAACACAAGAAGTCGTTACTATTATGCAAAACGGGGCATCTCACCTGGCATGGTTGCGTTGGGGGCTGATCCCCTCGTGGTCCAAGGATGAGTCGATTGGCTCGAGAATGATTAATGCCAGGGCCGAGACGCTGGCGGAGAAGCCTAGCTTCAGGGGATTGTTGCGCTCGAAACGCTGTCTGATCGTCGCTGATGGCTTTTATGAGTGGAAGCAGGAGAACGGGTCCAAGACACCGATGTATATCAGGCTAAAAAATGGAGCGCCCTTCGCTTTCGCCGGTTTGTGGGATCAGTGGAAAAATCCCGATGGCCAACAGGTACGCAGTTGCACGATTATCACCACCGAACCGAATGACCTGGTTGCGCCTATTCATAATCGCATGCCGGCTATTCTTTTGCCGGATGCTTATGAACTCTGGCTCGATCCCGATGTTCATGATGAACATGCGCTGTCGCACTGGCTCGCGCCCTACCCATCAGAGGAAATGACGGCGCGGCCTGTTTCGCGCCTGGTCAATGATCCAAAGCGAGATACTCCAGAATTGATTGCGTAGGGGCGGGGAGGAGCGGACGTGGGGTGGGGACGCTTGCGTCGCCCTGGCCGGCGGTAGATGTATCCCACCAAGGGCGACGCAAGCGTCCCTACGCGATTCAGACTTCCCTCACTCCTACACTCTCCTTAATGATCGAACTGAGATCACCGAAACCGCGCCAGGATGCCCCGCGTTTTCCAAACCGGGGAGGAATGGCGCATTCCTTCTCAGGGGGTAAGGGAAGCTCCCCTCCCTTGCCTGGGACGCCCTACGTGACAGCATAATCGTATCCATCTGCTCTCTGGATCAGATGAACATACTGCGCATTGATCCCATCAAGGTCTCTGTCGCGCGCCTTGAGAGCAAACGAGCCGCTTTTGCGCACCTGCACACGCCCCACATGGATACCCGCTGGCTTGAGTTTGGCTGGCACGACCGCCCGCACCCTGTCGCCTGTCTTGAAGCCGCGTACCTGCTTCTGCCGCATCTTATACCCACGCGGGAACCCTTCCTTCGTCCAGTTGGTTCGGCAATGGTCGCCTCGTCCGCTCGCCTTGATCGCGAGCGTTTTGAGCGTGCCGGGCCTGACGCCCGCCACATCCCCGACGCATAAGGCATCGAGGGCATGGGTCTTCTCCACTGCGAACCGCGCCCGGTTCCACCTGGTCCGCCCGCCCGTCCAGGTGCCGATGGGCAAGCTCAAAACGCGCAGGGCCTCGACCACCTTGAACCTGGTCGCGTTCACCGCCGCCGCGTCCTTGAGTGGGCGTTTGGCTTGCGCCTCCACCTGCGGGTGGCCGAACTCGGCGGCGGTCTGGTCCCCTTTCTGCTGGTTGCAGGCGTGACAGGCCAG
>WNFB01003757.1_pt1 | contig 13420 bp, 12 predicted proteins | sample 5400501 | NCBI WGS metagenome assembly WNFB01 (sample SAMN13153341, study PRJNA577476) | soil metagenome | isolation source: 200 cm saprolite under Douglas fir tree site 2 hole 1 | place: USA:California | collected 2015-04-18
TGGCCCAGAAGGCGACAGCGTCCTTGATCGCCGCGAAGGTCGCCCAGCATTTCGTCACGAGCTCGCCGTCGCCTTCATACGTCGCCGGGCTCGGGGACACATTCCGGCGCAGCAAGTACGACATGAAGACGCTCATGCGCGCGGTCTTCACGAGCCCGGAGTTCACGGCCGACGCGAGCTATCGCGCGTTGTTGAAGTCGCCGGCAGAGTTCATGGTGCACGGAACGCGGGCGCTGGGGGCAACCAGCCTCTCGAAGCTCATAGTCGCGGCCGGTTCGGGAATGGGTCAGAGCCTGTTCGATCCCCCCGACGTCAATGGCTGGCCCAACAACGCGGCGTGGATCTCCTCCAACACCGTCGTCGAGCGGGTCAACTTCGTCACCCTCGCCCTCGCTCAGACGAAGGGCTCGCTCCCGTCCGCGACCGATGCGGCCCGAACGCATCTCGATGGAGTGGTCGGCCCTCAGACGGCAAATCTGTTGAGCCAGGCGCCCGATGAGCGGACGCGATGGTTCGTCACCCTGGCGTCTCCGGAATTTCAGCTCAAGTAGGTGCACGTGACATGAACACAGAGATCGGAATCAACCAGCTCAAGCGCCGGGATTTCCTGAGGGCCGGCCTGGTGTTCGGCGCCGGCGCGGCCGGGTTGGCCGCCGGCTACGCCGCCGTCCCCGATGCTTTCGCGCGGGCTGTCTTCGCGGCCAAGCAGAACGGCATGGCGAACGACAACGTGCTGGTGATGATCCAGCTCGCGGGCGGCAACGATGGTCTGCGGACGCTGGTTCCGCTCACGGACCCGACGCTGCACGATCTCCGACCCAAGCTGGCCGGCCCGATGGTGTCGCAGGCGCTGCCGCTGACCAAGGATTTCGGCCTCAACCACAACCTGGGCGGGATCAAGAGCTTGTGGGACCAGGGCAAGGTCGCCATGGTGCAGGGCGTCGGCTACCCCAACCCGACCTTCTCGCACTTCGAGTCGATCCGCATCTGGGAGACCGGCGATCCTACACGCCGCCAGGTCGACGGCTGGCTCGGCCGCACCCTCGCCAAGGCCTACGACTCCAACGGCCACCCGCTGACGGGGTGCGCCTGCGGGACCACCGACGTGCCCGGCGCGCTGCGCGACCTGCAGGCGACGATGACAGTGATCCAGAACCAGAAGACGTTCGGGTTCTCCGGCGGGTCGGAGGTCGAGGCTGCTGTGGGCGCGCTTTACAAGGGCACGCCCGGCATCTACGGCGCTCTCTTCGACACGGCGATCGCCACCGCGAACGACACCATCGCCACACTGCGCACGTCGTCGGCGAGCTATCAGCCGATGGCCGACTACACCGACAAGGTCCAGCTCGTCTATTCGTCCAAGAACCAGCTCGCGGCCGCCCTGCAGCTGGCCGCGGAGCTCATCGTCACCGGCACCGGAGTCAAGCTGCTGCACGTGACGCTTGGCGGTTTCGACACGCACTACACCGAGCTCAACCGCCACGACGACCTGATGGGGTATCTGGACTCGGCGGTAAGCGCGTTCTACAAGGACCTGGCTGCGCATGGAAAAGCCGACAAGGTGCTGATCGCAACATGGTCTGAGTTCGGCCGGCGGCCCAAGGAGAACGCGAGCGGTGGCACCGACCACGGAGCCGCCGCGCCGCTGCTGCTCGTCGGCGACCCGGTGAAGGGTGGCCTCTACGGCGCCGAGCCGAGCCTGACCAGCCTCGACTCGACCGGCAACCTCAAGTTCGCGGTCGACTTTCGCTCGGTGTACCAGGAGATCCTGGGCGGTCACCTCGGCGCGGACTCCAACGAGATCCTCGGCGCGTCGTTCGATCGGATTCCATTCCTGAAAGCCCCGGTCGCGGCCCTGTAGCGTTTCATGCGCCCCTTCCTGCTCAAATTGGGGGCAACGGCGCTCACGCTGGGCGCGACCCTGGCTTCGGCTCTGTACGTCACGGCTCATCTCAAGAATCCGTCCGCGCCCCTTCAGCCCACCGTGCTCGCGTCACAACAGGGCGGAGCGGTGGGCGGGGTGACGATCACGCCGGGCGTCAGGCAGGGTGACGTCCAGCCGGTGACATCGACCTATGCGTCATAACCCTGCGGTCGAAGCCCACCATTTCGAGGCGCTCGGAACGAGCTGCAGCCTGTTCGGCCTGGGCGTAATCCGTTCGCAGCTTTTACAGGGAGAGTTCTGGGTGCGCGAGCTGGGCACGCGCATCACGCGTTTCTCGGACCGCAGCGAGCTGGCCCTGCTCAATGGCGCGGAGGGCGAATGGGTGGACGTCAGCGCCGAGATGGAATCCCTGCTTCGCGAAGCGCTGCGCGCATATGAGCTCAGCGCGGGACTGGTCAATGCGGCGGTGCTGCCCTCGATGCTCGCGATCGGCTATACGCGCCCCCTTACGGCGGGTGCGTCGACAGCGAAGCTCGAGGACGCACGGCCTGCGCCTCGACTTCCAGACGTGCTCTCCGTGCGGCCGGGACGTGCGCGACTGGAGGTCGGCTGCGGCGTCGATCTCGGTGGTATCGCCAAGGGCTGGATGGCCGACCGCCTGGCCACCTGGTTTGGACCCAACGCGCTCGCAAATCTTGGTGGCGACCTGACGGCAGCCGGCTCCGGACCGAATGGCGACGGCTGGCCGGTCGGATTCGCCGGCGTCACCGTGATGCTGCGCGACCAGGGCGCCGCCACCAGCAGTGTGCGGCGGCGAAGGTGGGGCGATCTTCACCACCTGATCGATCCGCGCACGGGGCTCCCATCCCAAAGCGGGTTGGAAGAGGTGTCGGTGGTGGCGGGCACGGGTAGCGATGCCGAGGTCGTCGCCAAGACCGCCTTGCTGCTCGGTCAGGGCCTCGCGACGGCGTACTGCGCGGCTCATGCGCAGGCATGGTGGTTGAGCTGATGACGATCGACCAGCTCTTCTGGGTCCTGGCGCGCGCGGCCGGCCTTGGCTCCTACGCAGCCCTGGCGGTGGCCCTGGTGACCGGCATCGCGCTGCGCACCGCGGTGCTCGACTGGCTCGGCAGCAACCGGGCGCTGCGCTCGCTGCACGAATACACAACGGTGCTGTGGATACCGCTCGCGGTTGTGCACGTCGCCGCGCTGCTGCTCGATCGGACCTCTCGCATAGCGCTGATCGACCTCGTGTGGCCCTTTCACTCCACCTACGGGACCCTGGGCATCGGGCTCGGCACGCTGGCCGTGGATGGGCTGCTGGTCGTCACCGTCACCGCATACCTCAAGCGCCGAATGTCGGTCGAGCTCTGGAAGTGGGTGCATCGGCTCGCATACGTCGCCTTCGGCCTCACCTTCTTCCACGCCGTTCTCAGCGGCACCGACTTCAGCGATCCGCTCGTTTCGGCGATCACGTGGTCGGCCGGCGCCATGCTCCTCGTCCTGGCTTTCGCCCGCGCGTTCTGGGGCCGGCTGCCCGCCTCAAGGTGAGCTAGGCGGCGAGCTGCTTTCGCAGCGAGATCACCTGGCTCCGCAGCTCCTGCTCGGCCTCGAGCGGGGTATCGACCTCCTGGCGTTCACGGTGCCACCGCTCCATGGCGAGGTCGACCTGCGCGCTCTGTAGCCGTGCGAGGCGGATGTAAGCGCGCAGGCCACCGCGCCCCAGCGCGCGCAACCGCTGCTGAAAGCGCCGCCACGGGCTGATGAGAATCGGTACCTCCTCAGGCATGATCGCCCCGCTGCCAAGCGCGGCCTCCTTGCGGAACTGATCCGCGAGCGCCTGGCTTTCGATGTGCAGTCCGAGCACAAGAAGGGCGACCACGGCGGCGGTGAACGGGCCGGTCATGATGAGGGTCCGGAGGTGGATCTCCAGGATCAAGAAATTGTTCTGGACGATCGGGAAGAGATTTATCCAGGCGTCCCACGAGAAATGCGCGGCGATGGCGACGATGAATCCGGCCCCGATCGCAATGAGCTTCTTGCGCGTGGTCGGCAGCTGCCGTGCGATGCCGACGCCCGCGCCCACGAACGCCGTGTAGGTGGCGTGTCCGAAAAACAGGCCGAGCACCTGTCGCGCGTACCACTGGAACCCGGCCGCATATCCGCCCACGCCGTCGGGCGCGAAGATCGCGTAGAGGTTGGTCATGTACGCCACCGACTCCATGAAGTTGAAGCCGAGCCCGACCGCGGCTCCGTACACGATCCCGTCGACCACATCGTCGAACTCGTGGCGCATGACCAGGAAAAGCAGCACTACCGCGGAGCCCTTGGCCAGCTCTTCCAGGATGCCCGCGGAAAACGCGGTCGAGACGTCGAAGCCGGGCCCGGGAACGAGCGTGCGGATGGCGATGTCCTGCCAGAGGCTCTCGGCCCAGATGACGAGGCTCGTGGCCACGACCGCGCCCCACGCGGCCGCGACCAGGACGAGACGCCACGGCTCTTTTTCATTGCGGTCGATCCGGCGGACGACCCACAGCCCGAAAGCGGTCGTGGGCAGGCAGGCGAGCGCGCACACCGCCGCCACCTTGGGCCCTGCCGCGCCGGTGAATATGAAGACGTCGATCAGCAGCAACCAGAGCAGCGCCGCGAGGCCGAGGAGCACCGCCGCGCGGATGAAGTCGCGCCGGCGCACGGCTGGGTCGCGGGCCGCGGCGCGCACCCCGATGAAGGTCCCCATCGCGATCAGAGCGACCGCCAGCAGTCCATAGAGCGACGTGCGGCCGGCGACAGTGTCGAGATAGACGTAATTGAGGATCGAGCTCGCGACCAGCACGAGGCTGAGCGCCACGGCGATCGCGATCGCAATCGCATAGCGTGCAGGCCGGCCTGCACGAGGATTGGCGCGGCGAGCCGTGGTCAGCGCGCTCACTACCTCTCCACCAGGACCACGCGCCGGCCGATCACCTCGACCGGCAGGCCACCCTCGTAGCGCTCGACGACAAAGATGTAGTCGCCGGAAAGGTTGTGGGTGAAGCCGGGCGGCACCCTGACGGGGACGGTCGCGGCGAGCTGGTCGGGTGTACCGGGACCGACGCTGCCGACGACATTCCCGAAGCCGTCGTACCAGCGCGCGTCGACAACGACCTTCTTGGGCAGCGATGACCAGTCGACCACGGCAGCGAACTGAACCGTGCGGGAGAAGGAGTTGCGGTCAGGGCCGACAGTCGTCTTGTTGTCCGGGTCGTATACGTATACGCCTACGATCGTTGCCTTCAGGCCTGTGTGCTGGCCCGGGGGCTCGAAGTAGGCGAACTCCACCAGCCCAGCGACGAGGATGAGGAGCGAAACGGCGGCGAAGACCAGCAGGGTTCGGTACAGCGTGCGCACTTGGTCGAGTGGGCCGGCAACCACGAAACGCCAGTGTATCGAGCGCTCAGGTCGGCTTTCGATGGAAGCGAATGCCGTCTCGCAGATCCTCGTATTCGGTTCCGGGGCGCTCGCGCAGCACTCGCCAGCACGCGAAAAAGTCCCCGACACAACCTCCGAGGTGTATGGCCAGCGGCACGATCAAGTAACCGCCCCAGGGTTCAAAGCACAACAAGAATCCGAGCACTGAGATGAAGACTGCGGGCGCAGCGGCGACCGTCACATATTGGCCGCGACTGAAACGATGGCCGACTGATGTTGCGTAGAGGGCCGGCACAACTCCTCCGACGAGCACCACGCCAAATGTTGGCCGCGCACGGAAAGCGAGCATTACCAGGCCGTGGATCCCTTCGTGCACCACGAGCAGTAGCCCGGTGAGAGCTACAACCAGCAGAACATTCGCAAGCCCGATTTGGAACGAGGCGCTGCCCGGCCCCGACCGGAGTATCGACGGCAGAGCGAATAAAGGAAGGCCAGCTGCTATGAGGACGATGGCGACGATGTTCCAGACCATCGCCTCGGCCTGACCCGGCCGCCAATCGACGACCTCCCTCGACGAAGGCTCCCCAAGATCCATTTAACGATCCGACTCGATTGGGGTGCGAGCTTGGTCAGCTGGTGCGGCGGAGATGAGTTGAACGTCCACGTCCTAGCGACACTAGCTCCTGAAACTAGCGCGTCTGCAAGTCCGCTAGCGCAGGCGCGATCGCAGCACGAGCGATCTCCTAGGCTGGCGGTGCCGAGAGCATCAGCACTGGCGCCCCAAGCTCGGATGGATAGTCCCCTTGGGCGCCTGAAACGACATCGAGTCTATGACCGAGCTTGATACCAGAAGGCGCGGTCGTCTGGTAGACGAACGTGTGCGAATCGGTCCACCACAGCGGAACATTCGCTAGTGGCCCGTTGGGTTGACTTGCCGCAATCGATTGGACCAGGCGGCTAGATCCCAACTCGAACACGGCGATGCCCATGGAGGCGGCGCCGTACCCCTCCAGCGATAGATATGAGTCGTCAGGCGAGAACTTGATCCCGCCGTGGGCACTCTCATTGACGAATGGAACGTCGGAGATCGTGGTTTGCCGGCCTGTCAATAGTTCCAGGACGTGCAGATCCCGCGTTCCCTTGCCGTTGACAACCCTCAGTTCGGTCCACGCCGCGTAGCGCTCGTCGGCTGAGATCGCAACAGTTCCAACGTTTGAAAGTGCGTATGGTCCGGTCAGCTGAAGCGAACGGAGATCGATGTCGTAATACGCAGCGCCCGAGATCGACGCGCCGTTGACAATCGCGTGAACGACCATCACGCGGGCAACCGAACTGTCAAGGGTTGTGCCCAGTGGTGTCATAGCGACTTGGTGCGGCTCCCCACCCAAGGCGCCTGACGGCAGAACGTCCGGAAGCGCTGTTGCCGTAAGAAGGGGCGTGACATTCCCGCTCGCTAGGTCGAGCCTGATGTATGTCGAGGTCGGCGGGCCGCTTGCAGGAACCGTCGCGTCAATGACGAGCAGATCGTTCCCCCCCACGATGATGGGACTGTGGAAGATGTCGACCTCGTTTAGCACTTTTGCTGCCGCAGGGGCTACCGCCGTTAGGCGGCCCTTTTGGTCATAGACCGACAATGCCACAGGCAACGCAGGATTGCCATCGGCGCCCCAGTAGTGTCCGATCAGTGCGGCGTCACTAAGGTCAAACTGGTATTGGGCTACGTCAGCCGAATCCATCTGCGTCTTAGTGATATCAGCCATGGTTCCATCTGGCCGCACGAGCGCAACGGCGCCTGGCTTGATGAAAACAAGAAGCGCGCTCGATTGTATTGGGGGTGAAGGTGAAACGACGGGAGACAGCGAATGGACTGGACTTGGCGAGATCTTGGCGGCGGCTGGATTAGGTGCCACCGCAGGGCTGCCGCAGGCCGACAGGAAAGCCGCCGCAGCTACCGTGACGGCGAGGCAGTTCACGTGAAGTTGATTGCGGCGCATGCCAGAGGAACGCCCACCGTGCCCAATGGTTACGACGTCGTGTATGAGCGCGGAGTGTGGTGCGGCGGAGAGGAGTTGAACCTCCACGTCCTTGCGGACACTAGCTCCTGAAACTAGCGCGTCTGCCATTCCGCCACCGCCGCGTCGGGGCGAGCGAGAAGTATACCGAGGGCGAAATCGACCCCAGCCGCCGGGCTAGTCCGGACCGCGCGCAAGCTGTCCGAACGTCGTGGTGGGCGGGATGGTCAGCATGCGGCAGTCATCTGAACGGACGATCTGCCACCTACCTTCGTGAACCATCCAGTGATGCCTATGGCACAAAAGGATGAGGTTGGAGAGATCGGTCGATCCGCCATGGATCCAGTGCACCACGTGGTGTGCTGCACTCCATTTCGCGGGCCGGTCGCAATCCGGCCACCGACAGTGGCCGTCGCGGGCGTTGAGCGCCCTGCGCGCCGGCCCCGAGACGGTTCGCTTGGAGCGGCCGACGTCGATCACAGTCGATTCCGATCCGAGCAGGACGCGGGTCACGCCGCTGTCACACGCGAATCGCTCCACCGTCTTGGATGAGATCGGAAGCGCGAAGTCCATCTCCGCCGCCGGCGCGCCGGCCAAGCCGAGCAGGGTTTCCACCGAGCTCGTGACCTGGATCTGCGCCCTAGGCATGGAGCCTTCGGCCAGTTCGACCAGGGCATCCGCCAGCCGGCGATCCAGCTCGCGGGCGTCATCCTCGCCGGATTTGCGAGCCAGCGGCTCGAGCGCAGTGCGCACGGCCGCCCCACCGACAGCGTCGAGGTACCCGTTGAGAATGTAAGAGCCGTCCTCCCACATGCTCAGATGAAGGCTGCGATTCTCGACTTGCTCAGCCTGCTCGGCGGCGTAGCCCTTGGGGTCGGCCGCGTGGCGGAAGTGGCGGCAGATGTGGTGGAACTTGCCCGGCGAGTTCTCGCGCGCTTGCTCCAGGAGCCGGCCCTCTTGAAAGCGATCCGGGACCGCATTCATCGTGCGCGCCATGACCGTGAGGTGAGCGAAACCGACCTCGCCGCTCTTCACGGCCTGGACGCTTTCGGGCAGTTGCTCCAGGTTCTTGCCGACAGCCAGGCAGGCGGCTGCGGTCGTGCTGGTCATATGGCAGGTATGGCGGATCCAGTCGATGGGACTGGTCGAGCCCTGCTCGTCGTACTCGTTGGTATGCGCGAAGTCAGCGGCGGTTTGCGCGAACTCCAGCTCCAGGCTGTCGATGGCCTGGCGGAGGCCGATGAGCTTGTAGCCCAAGAGCTCTCCCGACACAGCGACCCCACACCCTACCGTCATGATGACAATTGTACGAACATCTGTTTGGAGAGTCAACAAAATGGGCCTGTTAATTTCGATACGCACGAAAACAAGGTGTGCTCAGAGCAACCTTGCGATCACCCCCAGGCGCCCATCTAGTCTCCGCACCGCCGGTGACTCTTCTTCCCAGTCCTTATGCCGCGGGGTCAGTTAGCGATGAAGAGCGTGTGCCAGGCCGCCTCGACGAGCTCCGGGGTCAACTGCGGCTGCACGCCCCGCGCAGACGAAACGTCCACCAGGCGCTCGAGCAGGTCACGCGGGTGGTTGCCGCGCAGCGGCCGTCCGCCGTAGAGCTGGCGGATCATGTCGATCGCGGTCGGGTCGGGCGGGATTGTGAGCCGCTCGCGCTCCCGCTCGAAGATTCGGGTCCACATCTCCCACGTCGGGTCGGGCATCAGCACCTTGTACGCAAGCCGGCGCAGGTAGGCCTCGTCTAGCAGCTCGGCGGGCTTCAGGTTGGTCGACAGCGCCAGCTGCGCCCAGAACGGTACCTCTACCTTGCGGCCGCTGGCCGACAGGTTCATGTAGTCGATCTCCTGCTCGAGCGGCACCAGCAGGCGGTCGAGGATCTGTTTCGGCGACACGCGCTGCCGTCCGAGGTCGTCGATGAGCAGCACTCCGCCGTTGGCTTTCACCTGCAGCGGCGCGCCATACGTCCGGCTACCCTCCTCCCACGTCGCGTCGAACATCTCGATCTGGAACTCTCCACCCACTTGCACGAGCGGACGTGCGACGCGCCGCCATCGTTTGTCGGCAGGCTGATTGGCCTCCAAACGGTGGATCGCGCCGTCGAAGACCGTCATCACCTCGCCGCCTCCGACGTCGAGCGCCATCGGGACGACGATCGGGTTTCCAAGCAGGCGCGGGATCCGGCGCGCCAGGGTGGTCTTGCCGTTGCCGGGCGCCCCATAGATGAAGATCGACGAGCGCGAATTGACCGCCGCGCGCACCGCCTCCGTCACGCCCGGCGCCAGCTCGATGCCCGCGAGTGCCGAAGTGACCTTGGTGATGTCGAGCGTGCCAGGCTTGGCAGCCTCGGCCAGCGCGAGCCTGTACTCGTGCAGCGAAACCGGCGCCGGCCCGGAGTAGCGCGTGCCCGCCCGCGCGATCTCTTCGCTTCGTACCCGACCCTGCTTGCTCAGCGCGTACGCCATCCGCTCCGGCAAAGGGCGGCCGAGCCACGGCCCTTGCTCGCTGGCGAGCCCCAGCGCGTCGAGGAAGTTGGCGCTGGTCAAAGCCTGGAGCACGGGCTCGATGGCGATGAAAGGCAGCGCCAGCTGCTCGGCGACCTCGTAACCCGTGACGCGAGTGGCCGTCGACGCCAGGCGCAGGATCATGCCCTCGATCAGCGCGCGATTGATCTCGGGCGGCGGCGGGGTGCCGAGGGCGCGGTCGCTCGACGGCATCTTCGTCGGTGGCGTGGCCGGCTGCGGCTCGTCGACGTGCTCGAGGATCGCAGCGAAAAGCCTCTTGCCAAACCGCGCTCGGTCCGCGTGGTCGGGAGGTTCGCCCTCGCGCCGCCGGCTGATCCAGTTGGGCACTTCTTTGAAGACCACGGTGTTGCCGATGAGCAGCTGCACCATGTCAGGCTCCGCGGTGGTGACCCGAACCGCGATCCGCACCAGGTAGCCCTGGCTCTTGAGAGCCGACCAGCTTCTCTCCCACGCCACCTCGTTGCGGCCGGACCACGTCTGGCGCACCGTGCGGTCCCGCGCCAGGTTCACGTCCTTGCGGTTCTGGTAACGGCGGCGGACCAGCTCGGTCACATCCTTGTCGACGTCTTCCGCGACCAGCGCAGCCAGAGGCAGAGCCCGATCATCGACTGCCGGCCGGTTCTTGATCTCGAAGATGGTGTTGGCGGTGGGCGCCAGCGCCCGGATGACGCTCGCATGGCGCGGACAGAACGGCGTGCGCTCTATGAACTGGATGTGGCGGCGGCACCACCAGCTCTTGCATTCGCGGCCGGTCAGGTCCTTGTACGCGCATGCCCAGCCGCGCCGCTCGGCGCAATCGACGAAGGTGCAGACGCCCGGCGGCTTGGGGCCGTCTGTGCGTGCCGGGATCGCGACCGGCGGTTCGGCTACCTGCGAGGGCCCGATCTCGCCCGACATGTCTTGCGCCGGCGGCTGCGCGACCCCGGGCTTGGGCATGTAGTGGAAGGCGCCCGAGAACTCCTCGCAGGTCTGAAAGCGCTGCGAAGGATCCTTGGCGGTGGCCTTCCAGATGATCTCCATGATCGGCGACGGGATGGCGGTCGACGCCCGCGGCCGGTCGAACACCTGCGAGTGCAGCACGGCCGGCAGCGCTCCCGTGAAAGGCGGCTCGCCGTGCAGGAGCTCGTAAAGGATCATGCCCAGCGAGTACACGTCCGAGCACTTGTCCACCGCCTCGCCCTTGACCTGCTCAGGCGCCATGTACGCGGGTGTCCCGACCATGCTGCCGGTCGCGGTCAGGCGGTGCTTGTCGTCGATCAGCTTCGAGATGCCGAAATCGAGGATCTTCGTCTTGCCGCGGTTGGAGATGAGGATGTTGTCGGGCTTCAAGTCGCGGTGGACGATTCCGAAGTCGTGCGCGACGCCGACGGCTGAGAGCAGCTGCTGCACGAGGTCGACGGATACATCGACGCTGAAGCGCCCGTACTCGTCGAGCCACGACCGCATCGACCGGCCGTCGACCCACTCCATGACGATGAAAAGGACCGGGCCGTCTTCATCGAAGTCGTAGACGCGGACGATGCCTGGATGGTTCAGGGAGGCGACCGTCGCGGCCTCGCGGTGGAACCGCTGGCGAAAGCTGGTGTCGCTCGAGTACTGCTCGGCCAGGACCTTGATCGCCACCGGGATGTCGAGGCGTGGGTGGGTCGAGCGATACACGACGCCCATGGCGCCGCGTCCGAGCTCGGCTTCGATCGGGTATCGCCCGAGTTGTGTAGTAGTCACTTCCAGCCTAAAGAGAGCCCAGTATGCCGGACGGTACCCGGCAAACTCCCCAATAAGCAGCGGTAACGCGAACCCCGCCGTCTACCTGCGCCGAACGTCGAGCCCCGGTCGGGAACCTACTTTCTGATGGCCGGGGCCGCGCCTTCTTTGATCGGGGCCGCGCTCGCGCGCAGGACCTTCTTGTCGAACTTGCCCACCGAGGTCTTGGGCACCTCGTCGATGAAGCGCACCTCATCCGGAAGCCACCACTTGGCCACCTTGCCCCGCAGGAAGTCGATGATCTCCTCTTGCGTGACCTTGCCCTTGAACTCGGGCTTGGGGACCGCGTAGGCCACAGGCCGCTCGTCCCACTTCGGATGGACCAGGCCGATAACAGCTGCCTCCATGATCTTGGGGTGGGCCATGATCGCGTTCTCGAGCTCCGCGGACGAGATCCATTCGCCGCCGGACTTGATCACGTCTTTGGTGCGGTCGACGATTTTGATGTAGCCCTCGGGGGTGATCTTCGCCACATCGCCGGTGCGGAACCAGCCGTCCTCGGTCAGCTTGCCGGGGTCGTAGCCGTTGTAGTAGCCGCGCGCGATCCACGGGCCTCGGACCTGGATCTCACCAAAGGCAACGCCGTCCCACGGTAGCTCGGCGCCGGTCGCGGGGTCGCAGATGCGGATCTCGACCCCGGGCACGACGATGCCCTGGGTCAAGCGGGCCGCCAGCTCGTCCTCGGGTTTGGTGTCGGCCCGTGGACGGGCGACGCTGCCTAGGGGAGACGTCTCCGTCATTCCCCATGCGTGCAGCATTCGCAGGCCCAACGCGTCCATTGATTCCATCAAAGCGCGTGGAATGGCCGAGCCGCCGCAGATCACGGTGTGGACCTTGGGCAGGCGCTTGCCGGACTCCTTCAAATACGCGACCGTGCCGATCCAGATCGTTGGCACACCGGCAAGGATGGTGGCGCCCTCATCCTCAGCGAGGCCGACGACGGATTTGGCGTCGCCCATGAATCGGTCGGGGAAGAGCACCTTGCTCCCCGCCATGCCGCACGCGTAAGGCAGGCCCCAGCTGTTGGCATGGAACATCGGGACGATCGGGAGAACGGTGTCCTTCTCTGTGATCGCAAGGTTGTCGGCCTGGAGCACGCCCATCGTGTGGATGAATTGGGAACGATGCGAATAAACGGCTCCCTTCGGGTTGCCGGTGGTGCCCGACGTGTAGCACATGGAGGCGGCCATGCGCTCGCTCAGCTTTGGCCACGGATAGTCCTCGCTCTCGGCCGCCAGAAGGGTCTCGTAGTCGAGCAGCTCGCCCAATCCGTGGTCGGCGGCGGCCGGGGCTCCATCGGTCATCAGCACTATGGTCTTGATGCTTGGGATCTTTCCCACCAGCGGTTTCAGGAGCGGAACCAGCGTCTGGTCTACGAAGAGGACCTTGTCCTCGGCGTCATTGATGATGAATTCCAGGTGCTGAGGAAACAGCCGCAGGTTGAGGGTGTGCAGGACCGCGCCCATACAGGGCACGGCGTAGTAGAGCTCGAGGTGCCGGTAGTTGTTCCAGGCCAGCGTGGCCACCCGATCGCCCGGCTTGACCCCAAGCCGCTTGAGCGCGCCGGCGAGGCGGTTGACGCGGCGGACGAGGTCCCCGTTGGTGATGCGGTGAAGCCCCTGCTCCCGCTTGGTGACCACCTCCTTCTTCGAGTGCAGCCGCTCCAAACGCCAGAGCACGTGCTGCACGGAGAGCTCGTAGTCCTGCATCAAACCTTCCACGGCCTAACCTCCAGCAAGAGTGGTCAAGGGATGACGTCCCTAACCATTGGATGGTAAGCCCGAGCCGGGTAGGATGCACACCGATGGCTCCCTGGGGTC
>WNFB01005728.1_pt1:0-7500 | contig 13419 bp, 8 predicted proteins | sample 5400501 | NCBI WGS metagenome assembly WNFB01 (sample SAMN13153341, study PRJNA577476) | soil metagenome | isolation source: 200 cm saprolite under Douglas fir tree site 2 hole 1 | place: USA:California | collected 2015-04-18
GCGACTAACGAAGCTGTAGAAAAACCCCCTCAAACACATCTTGCCTCCACTACCGATTTGCATCAACATCATCCTATCGACTTTGCGATGGAACTGACCTCATGGCGCGCTACAAATACATCGACACCAGCCCTCGATTTATCGCCGTTGATCTGCAACGGCAACTCCTACCCGGCACCATCGAACACGCAGTGAATTACCTGCTCGATCACCAGATCGACCTGACCGGCTTGGATACCAAGTTCTGCAACGATGCCACAGGCGCCGCCGCCTATCCACCCGCCATGCTGCTCAAGGTCATCCTGTTCGCCTACAGCCAAGGCATCATCAGCAGCCGCAACATCGAGCGTGCCTGCCGCGAACACGTCACCTTCATCGCGCTCTCGGGCGACACTGCTCCGCATTTCACCACCATCGCCAACTTCATCAGCACACTGGGCGACGAGATAGCCCACATCTTCAGCCAAGTGCTTTTCATCTGCGACCAACAAGGACTCATCGGACGAGAGATGTTTGCCATCGATGGTGTGAAATTACCCAGCAACGCATCCAAAGCCAAGAGCGGCACCCGTGCTGACTTCGAGCGCCAGGCAGGCAAACTGGAAACGGCCGCCCGTGTCATGCTCGAACGGCATCGTGAAGAAGACCAGCGCGCCATCGAGCCCGACCTCAAAGCCAAAGAAACCCAACGCATCACCCGCCTGCAGGCGGATGCCGCGCAAATCCGGCAATGGCTGACCGCCCACCCCGAAGATCGCAAGGGTAGTAAAGGGGCGATCCGCAAGAGCAACCGCACCGACAACGAATCCGCCAAAATGGCGACTTCCAAGGGCGTGATCCAAGGCTATACCGGTGTCGCGGCGGTCGATTCCCGGCACCAGATCATCGTCCAAGCGCAGGCCCACGGCACGGGATGGGAGCAGGAACTGCTGGTGCCTGTGGTTCAAGCGATCAAAGACACTCCGACCGATGCACCCCTCATCACCGATACCAGCCTCGTCACCGCCGACGCGGGCTACCACAGTGAAGCCAACCTCAAAGAACTGGCCGCCCTCAACGTCAATGCCCTCATTGCCGACAACGCCCTGCGCCAACGCGATGAGCGTTTGGCCACGCAAGACCGACATAAACAGAATCCCGATCCGCTGTACAACAAATCAAACACCGGGAAGAACGCAAATAAAAAAGTAGCCGTATACCGCCCCGAAGACTTTAGCTCAGACCCCGAAACGAAGACCTGCCTTTGCCCCGCAGGCAAAACCCTCTACCGCAACGGCAGCCCCTGTGTCATCAGCGGCTATATCGCGGTGAGGTACCGGGGCGCAGAGCGCGACTGCGTACCGTGCGAACAGCGCGCGCGTTGTTTACGCACCCCTTCGATGCCCAAGACGCGGCACGTGGCGTTCTTTCAAGGCAAGGCCGATGGGAAGGCAAGCTACACCGACAAAATGAAAGTCCGCATCGACAGTCCCGAAGGACGGATACGATACGGCAGACGCTTTGCAACGGTGGAGCCGGTGTTCGGCAATCTGCGGCACAACAAACAGCTCAACCGCTTTACGCTCAGAGGGCAAAAGAAGGTGGATGGGCAGTGGAAGCTCTACTGCCTGGTGCACAACATCGAGAAACTGGCACATCATGGGTATGCGCAGTAACGAACGGGGATAGAACCCCTATCACACCCGCCGCAGTAAAAATCACAACCGGGTTGTTGATGCTGAAACGGGAACGTTTTAGGTAGGGATATTTTGGCCCGGACGATCCTGGAAAAGGGGTTTTTCTACAGCCTCAACCCTAGTCTTGCATACACAAGGCTTAGGGCTGCCGATATTATACCGCTTGTAGTCGATTGACTTCATTACGAGGGGATATAGCATCCACGAAGCGGCCCTGAGACTGCATTTCAGGGGACCGCTTTTTATGAGCCACCTTTAACCCTAGATTTATTCGAAGGAGGCTTGATGCTTATGCTAGTCCCACTACTGTTTCTCACTCCTGTATCTTCCCAAATTTACTGGCCGCTTTCCTTCACTGAAGGGAGGTGAGTCATGGAAAAGAGTGCCCGTAAACTTCTCGCACAGAACCTGCGCGTGTTGCGTTTCAAACGTGGTTGGACCCAGGAACAAGTCAGTCACGAAAGCGGCCTTCATCGCACCTATATCACCCTTATAGAAGGTGCAAAATCGAACGTCGGCATCGACCAATTGGATAAACTGGCGCATGCCTTTGGAATATCAATCCGGGAGTTATTTGACCGCCCCTTAATCGAGCGCGCGCGAGAATGATTTTTTCTTCACATTTTATCCCAGCGGCGAAAGCCGCTGGACTTATAGAAACTGATCCAGCAAACGGGGCACTGACTGAAAGCCGGGGCCTGGGGCATTGAGCTTGCTTTTTAGGGTGTCCTAAAAACCAGCGTCTTAAAAAATCTCACGATTTGACAGGCTCAGCTACTTTAGCCACCATGTAGGTGTTATACAAAACACCTTTGTAGGGGGGGCTACTTTTAGTTAGGGCCACAAGGGGCTATCTATGTCGTTTTGTGAGGTATGCGGTCATCGCGGTTGCAATAACTGTCGTTGGGATCGTTTTTATTCCTTTCGCATTTCTATGGGCGGTAATTGCCGTGCGCCGATACCACTATTGGCTGACCAACAGACGAGTTATTTGGTGTCACGGTTTCATTGGTTACCAAATCAGAAGCGTGCCGCTGGAACGTATCGCTGACGTAGTAATCAGTCGAACACTTCCAGAGCTCATTGCAGGAATCAGCTCGATAAACATCAGAGATATGACCGGGCAAACACTACCCACGGCGGGTTTGGGTGCTAAATGGATTGGCGTCATGGATGCGCCGGAAATTCAAAAGCGCATTCTTGAGGAAATAAAAAAAGCTAACGAACATACTAAAAAGCTGTAATGCGGCCTAACCAGTCTGACTGATCGGGGACATAGGTAACAGCTTAGTCCGGAGACATGGGTTATATATGGCGCTTTAATCTACCATATTCATCTCGATACGCATGTGTCGCTCAAGCAACCTCCCGAGCTTCAAGGGGCCGCAGTAGACGTTCCAGATTCCATCGCCGATTTTCTCAAGGCCCAGTTGGTTTGTTCCCACAAGGCTCCCACAATGAAATAAGGACCGGACTTGTACTATGGGCCGCTCTGGCAAATCTCGGCAACTGCTCCTGCGTTGCTCTACCTCCCCACATCTCTGTGGGTCGCTGTGCTTCGCGGCACTCGTTCTTCTGTAGACATCGAGCGTAGCGGCATCGGCTGCGGCGGGAGGGGGGAGAGACCGTCTGGCCGTGCCGTTGCCCCGAATTGCACCCCTGAACCGGGCGGTCTCTCCCTCACCTGGCCCTTCGGGCCACCCTCTCCCGGTGGGAGAGGGAAAGTCGGTGCGGCCTCCGGCCGCAGGTTCATGGATAGAAGTCCCTAAAGCCGGCCGGCCAATCTATTTAGAATAAAATTTGTTAGAATTCCGGCCATTCTTTCCTATGAGAGGCATATGATCAAGGTCGGCATCATCGGCGGTACCGGCTATACTGGCGCGGAACTATTACGTCTGCTTGCCTTACATCCCGACGTGGAGCTGACAGTGATCACTTCACGGGGAGAGGTGGGCAAACCGGTAGCGGATCTTTTTCCCAACCTGCGGCATCACGTCGATTTAGCGTTTTCCGAGCTGCATTATCAAGACTTGACGGCATGCGATGTGGTGTTCATGGCTACGCCTAACGGCGTGGCCATGACGCATGCGCGGAATCTACTGGAAGCCGGTGTGAAGTTAATCGACCTTGCCGCCGATTTTCGCCTTAAGGATGCCGCTTTGTGGCAGCAATGGTATGGGATGCCGCACGCCTGCCCGGAATTACTGCAAGAGGCGGTTTATGGTTTGCCGGAAGTCAACCGCGATGCAATCCGCAAAGCGCGTTTGATCGCCAATCCCGGCTGCTATCCGGTTGCCGTGCAACTCGGGTTTTTGCCTTTGTTGCAACAAGAAGTGGTCGATCCGTTGAGCCTGATCGCCGACGCCAAGTCCGGCATAAGCGGTGCCGGACGCGGTGCGCATATCCATACTTTGTTTTCCGAGGCGGCGGATAATATGCAGGCCTACGCGGTCGGCGGACACCGGCATCTTCCGGAAATTCGCCAAGGCCTGGAGGCGGCGTGCGGCAAGAATATTAGTTTAATTTTTGTGCCGCATTTTACACCGATGATCCGGGGCATCCATGCGACGCTGTATGCGCGCCTCCTCAAGAGAAACATCGATGTGCAGGCTTTGTTCGAGCAGTACTATACCAACGAGCCGTTTGTCGATGTTCTGCCAGCCGGCGGCTATCCGGAAACGCGCTCCGTGCGTGGCGCTAATTACTGCCGGATCGCGGTGCATCGCCCGCAGGGCGGCGACACCGTTGTGGTATTGTCCGTGATAGACAACCTGGTCAAAGGCGCTGCCGGCGAGGCGATCCAGAATATGAATATCCTTTTTGGGTTAGACGAAACCGCCGGTTTAAATTTCCCCGGCTTATTACCCTAAGGCCCGCTCGCCGGCGCGGGAGTCCACCGGACTCCCATCTGTATCCGGCGCGCCCCTATACCGCGACGGGCAGGAAGCCCAAGTACCGCGCAGGGAAGTAGTAATGCCGGTCGCTTCCGGTATCCTGCCTCCCGCGGGCCGCTCCTGCGCATCCTGCGCTCGCGGCATTGGTACGTCCCTGTACCGCACACTTGCACATCGCGTCGCGGGCGCAGGGATGTCGGTCGCGGTCTACTAGGCGGGTTGTTATACCGTATAAGGCCGCTATAATCAGAAATAGGCTTTTTGAGGTCCATAATGATTCGAAATAAGACCGGTGAATTGGTCGTCAAGCCGCGCTATTCACCGAGATTTAAGTTATTTTTAGCCGGCGTGATAGTGATAGGTGTTTTTGCCGCCGGCGCAGCGATATACAACCATGGCTTAAGCATGGCCGGTTTTGACCGCTCATTCACGTTAAATCGGAATCGGGAATTACAGGATGAGATTAGGAGGCTCAAAAATGAAAATCAGGAGTTACGCGAAAGTTTAGCGCGTGCTCAACGGGATGTGCAGATGGGGCAAACGACTTATCAGGAGCTGGATCGATCGCTCAAAGCTTCTGCCCAGGAAATCGTCAAACTACGGGAAGAGCTGAATTTTTATAAGAATATCATTTCACCGGCGAACAAGGTTGCCGGCTTGCAAATTCAGAGCCTTAATATCGAGCCTACGGCTATGGAGGATCGGTACCGATATAAACTGGTGCTGATTCAGGCGCTCAAGCACGATCGGTCTGTGTATGGAAGGGTGAGGTTTGAAGTTAGAGGGATGCAGGAAGGAAAAAGCGCACTATTGTATTTTCCGGAAGCGGTTGACAAGCCGATCAATGTAAATTTTAAATATTTTCAAGATATCGAAGGGGTTTTGCGGTTGCCGAAGAACTTCCAGCCGTTAGAAGTTAAAGTAAGCGTGATCAGGACTAGTGATCAGACCGTAGAACAAACTTATTCCTGGCCCCAAGGGAAATTGTAGAAGGCCTATCATGAGGTGAATCCTATGCTGGATATGCTAACCAACAAATCAGGCGAAAAACCTTGCAATACCATAGACACTTTGATCGGGATTAAAACTGAATTAAAGGGGGACATTACTTTTTCCGGCGGCTTGCGCATTGATGGAAAGGTCAAGGGCAACATTACGGCAAAGGGGGATGGCAGCAGCACCTTGGTGCTGAGCGAGCATGCAGTAGTCACCGGCAATGTCACGGTGCCGCACATGATTATTAATGGAACGATTAAAGGCCAAGTACAATCCAGCGAGCGTATTGAATTACAGCCTAAGGCGGATGTCACCGGCGATGTGAGTTATAAGGCTATACAAGTGGCTTTGGGCGCAGTGGTTAATGGCAATTTGTTGCGGGAAGCGGAAAAAGGGGCGGTCACTAAGCTTAAATCCGTGCCTAGCTCCGCCGTGATGGAAACGGAATGACACATTCGATGTCAAAAATTTATAGCTAGCGGTGCCATGAAGGTTTTAGCTATAATAGCCCCTTTGGAGGTACAAACAGATGAGTAATCAAGCGCAAATGCCACAAACTACGCCGGAAATGCCGAGTCCGCTGTTGTTTACCGACAGCGCGGCGAAAAAGGTGAAAGAATTGATTGAAGAGGAGAACAATTCGGCGCTCATGTTGCGCGTATTCGTCTCGGGCGGCGGCTGCTCTGGGTTTCAATACGGGTTTACTTTTGATGAAAATGTCAACGACGGCGATACCAGGATTATTAACGGAGACGTGATCTTGCTGGTTGACCCGATGAGTTTCCAATACCTCACGGGCGCAGAAATTGATTACCAGGAAGGTTTGGACGGGGCCCAGTTCGTCATTAAGAACCCGCAAGCCAAGTCCACTTGCGGCTGCGGCTCTTCGTTCTCAGTATAAGCGTTTACGTTCAGAGGTTTTTCACCCGGCTTTATAAATTCCTCCCAGTATCACCGCTTTTTTTGCGCCGGTGACGTTGGGGAGATTGCCCGGCCTGCCGGTAAGTGTGCGATGGGCCAGCCACGCAAAGGCCGTTGCCTCTACCCAATCGGGATGTAACCCCAGCGCCTCGGTGGTTTGCAAACAAGCGCCAGCTAAATTTTCTTTTAATATAGCCATAAGATGCTGATTATGGCTGCCGCCGCCGCAAACATAAACTTCATTAGTGCCCGCGAGCCAGATGCGAATCGCTTGGATGATGGATTGTGCGCTCAAGTGGCTCAGCGTAGCTTGTACATCTTGTGCAGAAATAGGATGAGGCAATTTTTCCATAAAGGCCTTGAGCCAGCCGAGGTGAAAATACTCGCGCCCCGTGCTTTTAGGCGGGGCTATTTGAAAATAAGGATCGCCGAGCAATAAATGCAGCAACTCCGGCGAACATTGTCCGCTTGCCGCCCACGCCCCCGCCGCATCCAGTGGTTTGCCTAAATGTTGGTAGATCCAATTATCCAGCAGAGTGTTGCCCGGTCCGGTGTCAAAACCCAGCACCGGCGATTTAATATCGCTGGGCAAATAACTTACATTGGCGATGCCGCCGATATTTAATATAACCCGGTTGCTTCTGGACGAGCGAAACATCCAATGATGGAACGCCGGGACAAGCGGAGCGCCCTGCCCGCCGGCGGCGATATCGGCGATACGGAAATTTGCTACCGTGGTAATACCGGTGCGCGCCGCGATGACTGCCGGATTGCCGATTTGAATAGAAAAAGGGTGCTTGCTGTTCGGGCGATGACGTAGCGTTTGTCCATGGCTGCCGATGGCGCTTATCTGTTTTACCGACAGGTTCGCCTGTTCTAAGACATGAAGCGCTGCATCGGCAAAAGATTCACCGAGGATCACATCCAACTCCGCCGCGGCTTCAAGATCATTTTGGCCTGAATGGATCAGAGTCTGGATTTGTGCGCGAATCTCAGTGGAAAAAGCCTGTTTA
>WNFB01003759.1_pt1 | contig 13415 bp, 12 predicted proteins | sample 5400501 | NCBI WGS metagenome assembly WNFB01 (sample SAMN13153341, study PRJNA577476) | soil metagenome | isolation source: 200 cm saprolite under Douglas fir tree site 2 hole 1 | place: USA:California | collected 2015-04-18
CTCCCGTGCTTTCTGCACGTCCTTTACCCGCTTCTTGCTTGCCTTTAACCATCGGGCACGCCTGTTCGGGGACTTCTTGAGGGTGCTATGCGCTTGTGGCACAGTTCAATGGTGACGGCAGCGGCGGTTTTTGTGTTTGGTCTGATGATCGGCAGCTTTCTGAACGTCTGCATCCGGCGCATTCCCGCCGGCGAGTCCATTGTGTTGCCGGCGTCGCGCTGTCCCGCCTGCCACGCGCCTATCAAGCCCTACGACAACATCCCTGTGCTGAGCTGGCTGCTGCTCGGCGCCCGCTGCCGCAAATGCAAGGCGAAGATTTCGCCGCTCTATCCCGCGGTCGAGCTGCTGACCGCGCTGCTGTTCCTCGGCTGCTACCGGGCCTTCGGCCTTACGGTGAACGCGGCGAAGTGGGGCGTCTTCGCCGCGCTGCTTGTGGTGCTCACGATCACCGACCTGCGCGAGCGCATCCTGCCCGACAAAGTCAACTTCATCGGCTTGGGGCTCGGCCTCGCGTTCAGTTTGTTCATTCTCCCAGTGGACGGCACCGCAGCATGGCTCGCGAACCGGCTGTTTGATTTTCCTCCGCCGGCGCCGGTGCTCTCTTTCACCGACGCGCTACTGGGCGCCGCAGCCGGCAGCGGCCTGCTCTGGGTCGTGGCCGAGGGCTACTTCCGCTTGCGCGGGCGCGAGGGCATGGGGCTGGGCGACGTCAAGATGATGGCCATGGCCGGAGCGTTTCTGGGCTTGAAGCGCACCCTGCTGACCATCCTTGCCGGCTCGCTGCTTGGCAGCGTGCTCGGTTTGCTGTTCATGGCGCTGTGGAGCAAGGGCCGGGATTACGAATTGCCTTTTGGCGCGTTTCTCGGCGTCGCTGGGCTGTTGGTGGTGTTTTTTGGAACGCCGTCGCTGGCCTGGTATCAATCCCTGCTGACGGGGCGGTGAGAAAAGGCGAACCAACTATGATGGCCGCCGTCGCAATTCCGGTTTCCTGGCCGCTCTGGCTGGCCGGGGGCGTTTCCTTCATGGCCTTGCTTGTTGCCGGGGTGTATCTGTTCTCCTACGCGCTGCGGCGCTCGCTGCGCCACAGAGATAGAGGAGCCGCCGAGGAGCTGGCCACGCTCAAGCCGCGCAGCGACAACCCCGCGGCGTTCATGGCCGCTTCGATGCAGGCGGTGATTCAGAAGCTCCGCGAGCAGGAGAAGGAGCTCGCCGAGCTGCATCGCCTGGAAAAAGAGCGCGCCGAGCAGACCGAGCGGCTCAGTGAAGCGGTGACCCGCAACATGCCCGCCGGATTGCTGCTGGTGAACGCCACCGGGCTGATCACCAGCGCGAACCCCGCCGCGGAAACCGCCCTCGGCGTCCGCGGTCTGGCTTTCCGGCGCTACACCGAGGCGCTCGGCCCGGACTCGGCGCTGGCGCGCTTGCTGACCGATTGCCTGGAACAGGCGCGCACGTTCCGCCGCGAAGAAATCGAATACACCACTCCGGCCGGCGAGCTGCGCCAGTTGGGCGTGACCATCTCGCCCATCCTCCACGGCCCCCGCAAGGTTTCCGGCGCGATCTGCCTGCTGAGCGACCTCACCGAGCTCGTCGCGCTCCAAAAGCAGATCCATCTGAAGGAGAACCTGGCCGCGCTGGGCGAGCTTTCCGCTGGCATCGCGCATGAGTTCAAAAACGCCCTGGCAACCATCTCCGGCTATGCGCAGATGATCCGCGGCGAAGCCGCGGAGAGCGAACTGGCCGAACACGCGCAGCGCATCCTCGAACAAACCCGCGCCGTCACTCACGTCGTCACCGAATTCCTGAGGTTTGCGCGCCCGCTCGAGCTGGTCGATGAGCAGGTGGCCATGCAGCCCCTCATCGAGCGCGTGGTCGCCGAGGTGCGCGAAGCCATGCCGCAGGTCAGCCTCACTTCCGAGGGCGAGTTCGCCGAAGTCACCGGCGACGAAGGGCTGCTGCGCCAGGCGCTGCTCAATCTCGCCCGCAATGCCGCCGAAGCCGTCGCGGCTCAGCCCTTCAGCGGCCGCGTGGTGGTGCACGGCGCGGTCGAGCGCGGCGCCGCCCGCGGCGTCCAGCGCATCTCCATTGCCGATAACGGCCCGGGAATCCCGCACGAAGACTTGCCCAAGATCTTTCTGCCGTTTTACACCACCAAGACCAACGGCACCGGCCTGGGCCTGGCCGTGGTGCAAAAAATCATCGTGCAGCACAGCGGCGGCGTGGAGGCGCGGAACCAGCCCGAGGGGGGCGCCGAGTTTATTGTTTGGCTGCCTTTGCGGCAGCAGGTCCAGGAGGCAGTTGAAGCCGCCTCCGGAAGCATCTAAACTGGGTGGGAGCAGGCCTCGGCCGGGGCTCCCGAAAGGTGGTCTGTATGCGCAAGCCAATTCTCGCTGCGGTGAGCTTGGCGCTCATCGTTCTTCCGCTGGGCTACGTTTCCTCCCAGCAAGAGTCACCCGCTGAGGCGGCGCGGAAAGCCCGCGAACAGAAGAAGAACCAGCCCAAGGCCGCCAAAGTCTTCACCAACGACGACCTGGCCAATTTGCATGGGAACGTCTCCGTGGTGGGCAGCGCGCCGGCCCCCGCAGCGGAAAAGCCCGCCGCGGGCGAAGAAAAGGCTCCTGCCGCCGAAGAAAAGGAAAAGGAAGGCAAGCCGAAAAAAGACGAAGCCTACTGGCGCAAACGTTTCGCGGAGGCCCGCGGGCAGCTCCGTACCGCAGAGAAGGAACTCGACATCATGCAGCGCGAGCTGAACCTGCAGATGCAGCAATACTACAGCGACCCCAACAAGGCGCTCCGCCAGCAGTACGACCGCAGCGACATCAACAACCTCAGCAAGGCCATCGGCGACAAGAAGGCCGAGGTCGCGAAGCTCCGCCAGGCGCTTTCCGACTTGGAAGATGAATTGCGCCGCGAGGGCGGCGACCCCGGCTGGGCGCGCGAGCCCTGAGTGTCCGCCCGGTATCTTTTCGCCACGCCCCGCGGAATCTGCGGCTTCCCTGCTTCCCGAATGTGATAGAAAAAGATTGCGGAAGCCATCCGCTATCTTTCGATCCGGAACCGTATCAATGGAGCCGCTTCTCCTCGTCGAAGATAAGACGGAACTGCGCGTGATGCTGCGCAAGGCGCTCGAGCGCGCCGACTACACCGTGGACGACGCGCCCGATGGCTCGGCGGCGGTCAACAAGATCCGTTCGCGCCGCTACACGGTCGTGCTCACCGACCTGAAGCTTCCCGGCTGCTCCGGCCTCGATGTCCTGCGCGAAACCAAGCAGGCCGACCCCACCATCCCGGTCATCCTGATCACCGCCTTTGGCTCTGTCGAAGAGGCGGTCACGGCGATGAAGGAAGGCGCGTTCGACTTCATCCAGAAACCCGTGGACCTCGATCACCTCAAGCTGCTCGTCGGCCGCGCCGCGCAACAGCAGGAGATGCTGCGCGAAAACCTCTTGCTCCGCGAAGAGTACGCGGCGCGGTACGGCTTTCCCCGGATTGTCGGCGAGCACCCGTCCATGAAAGACGCCAGCCAGCAAATCCAGCGTGTTGCGGGCACCGATTCCACTGTTCTGCTGCTGGGCGAAAGCGGCACGGGTAAAGAGCTCTTTGCCCGCGCCATCCATCACCTCTCCCCCCGCCGCGACCATCCCTTCGTCGCGCTGAGCTGCGCCGCCATCCCCGAAGGCCTGGTGGAAAACGAGCTGTTCGGCCACGAGCGCGGCGCCTACACCGGCGCGGGGGCGCGCAAGGTCGGCAAGATCGAATTGGCGCACCGCGGCACGATCTTTCTCGACGAGATCGGCGAGCTGCCTATGCCCATCCAGTCCAAGCTGCTGCGCGTGCTCGAGGAGCGGCAGTTTGAACGTGTCGGCGGCACACAGCCCATCGAAGTGGACGTGCGCATCCTGGCGGCAACGAACAAGGATCTCCGCGGTGCCGCAGCGGACAAATCCTTCCGCGAGGATCTCTACTTCCGCATCTCGGCCGTGCCCATCACGATCCCTCCGCTGCGTGAGCGCGGCGACGACGTGCTCTTGCTCGCCGAGCATTTCCTCGAGCGCTACCGGCGCGAGTTCCGCAAGCCGGCGCTGCACCTGACCGAGCGCGCCAAGATGCGCCTGGCCACCTACCCCTGGCCGGGCAACGTTCGCGAGCTACAGAACGCGATCGAGCGCGCCGTCATTCTTTCCGATGGGCAGGCCCTCGATGTGGCCGCGCTTCAACTCCCCGCGGCCCGCCCCGCCAGCGGCCAGATGCCCGCCACCATGCTCGAGGAAACGTTCCAGTGGGAAGGCACGCTTCAGCAAGTCAGCGAACGCGCGGTCGCGCACGTCGAACGGTTCAAGATCGAAACCGCGCTGCGCGAATGCAAGTGGAACAAGACGCGCGCCGCAGAAAAACTCGGCGTCTCCTATAAGACCCTTCTCAACAAAATCCGCTCCCTGGGCCTCGGCGACTAGCTCACCCGCCTGAGGTTTCATCTCATTGCTTCCCTCTTTGCCAGTTCAAGGGGAACAGTGCGAGGTGCGAGAAACGGACACACAGGCAAGCCTGGATCGGAAGAGCGTCAGGCGCGGCGCGCGGTGTGCAGCGCGACGCTGCCGATGGTCCAGAGCTCGTAACGGACGTCTCGAAAGCCCGCGCGCGAGATCAATGCGGCCAGTTCTTCCGGTTGTGGAAAGTCCGCCACGGAACTCGGCAGATAGGAATAGGCCGAAGCGCTGCCGGAAATCGCCCCGCCCAACCGCGGAATGATCTTAGTGAAATAAAAACGGTAGAGGCGCCCCAGCAACGTCCCGCGCGGCTCGGCGAACTCCAGGATCCCGAGTTCTCCGCTAGGCCGAAGCACGCGGCACATCTCGGCGAGGCCGCGCTCGTAGTTGGCCAGGTTGCGGAAGCCAAAGGCGACGGTGGCGAGATCGAAGCTGCCATTGGCGAACGGCAGTTTGAGAGCGTCCGCTTCGGCGTAAGCGCCCAGCGAGGCGCGGCGATTCATCCGTCCGGTCTTCTCTCTGGCGCGGACCAGCATGGGGTGTGCGAAATCGGTGCCGATGACGGCTGCGCGCCCGGTTCGTTCGAGCGCCAGCGCGAGGTCGCCCGTACCGCAGCACAAATCGAGCACGCGTGCATCGGCGCGCGCCAGGATGTGACCGAAGCGCTTCGCCACGCGGCGACGCCAGACGAAATCGAGCCCGAGCGAGAGCAGATGGTTCAGGAAATCGTACCGCGGGGCGATGCGTGCGAACATCTCGCGCACCTGCTGCGCCGCTTCGGTTTCGTCGCGCGCTCCGGCAGGCCGCGCGCCCGGCGAGCTGCGAGCGCGAGTCGCAGAGTTCACCTTCCCCGCCTCATCAGATCAGGCAGCACGGCCACCGCTTTTGCGACCAGCGCTTCGGGCACGCCGGCGACCACCTGGACGCGCCCGATGCTATGCGGCAGAACGAAGCGCAGTCGCCCGCCGCGCGCCTTCTTGTCGGCACGCATCACCCGGAGCAGGCGCGCCGGAGCAACCGCGGGCAGCGGCGGCAGCCGTCCGACGCGCGATACCAGCCGCAGAATGCGCGCGGCCGAGTCCGCAGGGAGCAAATCCGTCGCCATGCTGATGAGCGTCGCGGTCATCATTCCCCAGCCGACAGCCTCGCCGTGCAGGAATCTCGCATAGCCGGTGACAGCTTCGAGCGCGTGGCCGACGGTATGGCCGAAGTTCAGGATTTCGCGGAGGCCGGATTCGCGCTCGTCGCGGCTCACCACGTCGGCCTTGGCGCGGATGCAGCGCGGCAGCACCCAGGCCAGCGCCGCTCGGTCACGCCGCAGCAAGCGGTCCATCTCCTGCTCCAGAAACCGGAACAGCTTCGGGTCGCCGATGACGCCGTACTTGATCACCTCGTAGAGGCCTGAGCGGTACTGCCGCAACGGAAGCGTGGCCAGCGTATCCGGGTCGGCCAGCACCAGCCGCGGCTGGTAGAACGCGCCGACCAGGTTCTTGCCTTCGGCGAGGTTCACGCCCGTCTTGCCGCCGATCGCGCTGTCCGCCTGCGCCACAAGCGTCGTCGGAACATGCACAAGACTCACGCCGCGCAGGAAACTGGCCGCGACGAACCCCGCCACATCGCCCACCACGCCGCCGCCCAGCGCCACGATCACGGCGCGGCGGTCGGCGCCGGCGCGCGCCAGTTCCCGGCAGAGGCGTTCCACGGTCGCCATATTCTTCGACGACTCGCGATCGTCGAACAGAATGACCTTTCTGGTTGCGCTTCGGCGCAGGCTCGCTGCCAGCGGCTGGCCCCAGTGCTTCCAAACACGCGGAGACGTCAGGACGAATACTCCCGTATTCACGCCCAGGCGCGCGACCTGCTGGCCAGCGCGCGCCAGGATGCCGCGGCCGACGAGCACGGCATAGGTCGCTGAAGAGGCGCGCACAAAGATGCGCTGGGCCGCGAGGCTCAGTCGGGCGCTCATGGGACAGCGCGAAGAATGTAGCACACTTCCTGCCGCGCACTTTCTTTCGAGCGGACGCAACCGGGTTGCGTGCGGGCGCTACCGGAATTTCTTTTCGAGTTCGGCGAGGGATTCCAGGAAGACGTGGCCGACGATGGCCAGGCTGCGCGGGCTGATCTTGTCGAGCGTGTCGCCTGCGGTGTGCCAGTAAGGTTCCTCGAGGTCGATCACATCCACGGCCGGAACGTTGCGCCGCAGAAACGGCAAATGGTCGTCCTCAATGGGAGTCTCTTCGGGCAGGAAAATATTCTGATAGCCGAGCCGCGCCGCCGCGGCCCAGACCAGGTCGGTGAGCCAGCGCGTGGAATTTGATTCCCTTTTGATCCTGAGGTTGCGGTCGCCGATCAGATCAGAAAGCATCACCGCTTTGATGCGCCGGAGCTCGCCTGAGACGGCAAGCTTCGCGGCCATTTGCCGGCTGCCGTAGGTGCCGTCGGTCGGGCCCCATTGAACGAACGCTTCCTCGCCATCGAAGAGGGCGATCCACACCGTGAGGGCATTTTTGCGGCGGCAAAGCAGTCGCGCCATTTCGAGCATCATGCCGGTTGAGGAGCCGCCATCGTTGGCGCCCACAAAGTTTTCCCCGCGCCAGGTGTCGTAGTGCGTGGTCAGCAGGACGACGTTCGGGCTCGCTCCAGCAATCTTGACCACGATGTTTTTCATCGCCGCCGAACCGGTGGGTGTCGACGCGTGGAAGTCGTCTTCTTCGACGCGGCACCCGAAGCTCCCGAGCTGGGCGCGGATGTACTCCTGAGCGCGGTGGATGCCCTCTGAGCCGGGCGAGCGCGGGCCAATGGCCACCAGGCGCGCGACGTGCGCATAGGCTTTGGCGCCGTCAAAGCCGCCGGTGGTTTCCGCAAGCGGCGCGGCATCTGCTGCCGCAGGCACAGCGCCAGCGGCCTGCGTGGCGTTCTTCTGCGGCTCGGCGCGACAGCCACCCGCCCACACCGAAAAGGCCAGCAAGCTGGCGCAGAGCAGGCAAGATACCAAGAAGCGCCCAGCGCATCTGACCCGCGCAGGCATCACGTTACGGCACACTGGCGCGGGCCGCGGCTTCGGCTCGGCGCTTGCGCCGCACCACCAGCGCGGAAACGCCGATGCCCAGGAGGTAGAGGACAATCATCGGCGCCATAAAGATGGTCATGGTCAGCGCATCGGTTGTGGGCGTCACCACGGCGGCGATGATGGCGATGATCAGCACGGCGTAGCGGAAGTTGTTCCACAAAAACCGCGGGGTCACGATACCGAACAACGACAGGAAGAAGACCAGAATCGGAAGCTGGAAAATCAGGCCAAGGCCCAGTTCGATGACCAGGGTCACATCGAAGTAGTCGTTCATGCTGATCATCGGCTTGAATTGGCCGGACGTGCCGACGCTCAGCAGGAAACTGAGGGTCATTGGCAACATGACCCAGTAGCCGAAGGCCATGCCCGCCAGGAAGAGGATCACCGAAGAGAAAATGAACATGGTCACGGCGCGGCGCTCGTGGCGGTAGAGGCCCGGGGCGATGAAAAGCCACAACTGGTAGAGCACATACGGAAGGGCAAGAACAATCCCCACGTAGAGACCCACGGTGATGAACAGGTGCAGCGGGCCGAGCGGGCTGGTGTACACCAGCTTGTCTTCCATTTTGTTGTCGCGCAGCGCCTTGAACATGGGCCGCGCGAGAAACTTAAAAGCACTCTCGGAGTAGTACAGCCCGAAGCACAGGCCAATGCCAACGGCGGCCAGCGCGTAGATCAAGCGTCGCCGCAGCTCCACCAGATGGTCGAAGAACGACATCTTTGCGGTGGCGTCCTCTTGCTCGGCAGCGGGGTCTTTGCGCTCAGGCTGGCTTGGGTTCGCCATCACCGGGTTTCTCTTGAGGTGGCTCCCCGGCCGTCGGCTCAGCAGGGGCGGAACTCGGAGTCGCCCCTTGTTCCTGGTGGGGGTCGATGGAACCGGACCCGACCGCCCCTTCGGGCGGGGCCACAGGCTCTGCGGGGGGGGTGAGCGCTTCGCGGGCCTTGCTTTCAACTTCCTGCGCATGCCGCTCGAGCTCGCGCATCTCCTGCTCAAAGGCCATGCGCAGGTCGGTCGAATGCTTGCGGAATTCCGCCAAGGCCTTGCCCAGGGTGCGGCCGAGTTCGGGCAGCTTGCGCGGCCCGAAGACAATCAGGGCCAGGACAACGATAACGATCATCTCCGAGACGCCGATATTCCCCATTGCGAAACTCGCCTCAGGCGCATCATAGAAGAGCCATGGAGAGGTGTCAAATGGCCTGCGGTTGTATGCTATACTGAGCGAACGAGTGGAGAAAGCGAGGGTTCGATGCAGTCGGAGAGGCGCGGCGCAGTGTTGGTGCTGAGTGTACTGATTATCTCTGCGGTGCTGGGCGGAATCTACGGGCCCTCGATGCGAGCCACCGCGGCGGGCGCCAACGATCTGCAAGACGCCGTGCGGAACTTCACGCGCGTTCTTGCCCTTGTCCAGCAGAACTACGCCGAGCCGGTGGAGAGCGATCACGCCATCTACCAAGGCGCCATCCCCGGCATGCTGCGCGTGCTGGACCCGCACTCGAACTTTTTTGACCCTCGCCAATTTTCTCTGCTGCGCGAAGAGCAGCGCGGCAAATACTACGGCGTGGGCATGACTGTAGCGCCACGCGATGGCCACACGGTGGTCCTGGCGCCGTTCGTCGGGTCGCCTGCCTACAAGGCCGGCATTCGCCCAGGGGACGTCATCTCGAAAGTAGACGATAAGCCCGCTGACGGGCTGAGCACGGCCGAAGTGGCCGACTTGCTGAAAGGCCCCAAGGGCACGGTCGTGCGCATTACGGTGACGCGCGAGGGCTACTCCGAACCGATCGTGTTCACCGTCACGCGCGATGAGATTCCCCGGCATGCCGTGGAGATGGCCATCCTGGTCCGGCCCGGCATCGGCTACGCGAAGGTCTCCGGGTTCAACGAGAGCACCGATCGCGAACTGGCCGACGCGCTCAAACACTTGAACGTACCCTCGCTAAACGGTCTGATCCTGGACCTGCGCGGCAACCCCGGCGGCCTGCTGAGCGAGGGCGTAGCTGTGGCGGACATGTTCTTGGACAAGAACCAATTGATCGTCTCGCATCGCGGGCGGGCCTCGCAGGAGCGGCGATACTATGCCCAGCGCGGTAACCAGGGCGTTGCGGTGCCGCTCGTAGCGCTGATCAACGGCTTCACCGCCTCAGCATCGGAAATCGTCGTCGGGGCCATCCAGGACCACGACCGAGGGCTGGTGGTCGGCGAGACCAGCTTCGGCAAGGGGCTGGTGCAGACGGTCTCGCAGTTGAGCGAGAACACGGGGCTGGCGCTGACCACGGCGAAGTACTACACACCCAGCGGCCGGCTGATCCAGCGGGACTACAAAGCCGTTTCGCTCTACGACTACCACTACAACCGCAAGCCGCTGCAGCAACCCACCGAGATCAAGCTAACAGATAGCGGCCGCCAAGTGTACGGCGGCGGCGGCATCACCCCGGACGTGGTCGTCCCCACGCCCAAGCCCAATCATTTCCAGGAAACCGTGCTCTTGCGCGACGTCTTCTTCCGCTTCGATGCCGGCGTCGGCGGCTTTACCCGCTATTTCCTGGGAACCAAGCCCGAGATCACCAAGAACTTCATCGTGGACGATTCGGTGATGCACACGTTCCGGCGCTACCTCGACAAGCAGAACATCCACTATACCGAGCCCGAGATCACTGAGAACCTCGCCTGGATCAAGCGCAAGATTAAAAAGGAAGTGTTCACCTCGGTGTTTGGCCTCCCCGAAGGTTCCAAGGTGGAACTCGAGGACGACCCTCAGGTGCAGAAGGCCATCGAGTCTCTGCCGCAGGCCCGCGCGCTCTACGAAAACGTGAAAAAAGTGACCGCGCAGCGCATGGCCGGCCAGGGTACTCTGCGCTAGCGCCTCGCGCACCGGCAACAGGGTGTGGAGTGAGTCTTTGCGGAGAGGGGAATCGCGCTACCTTCGGATCCCCAGGACGCGCTGAGGTTCGCGCTCCTTGCGCACAGGCTTCAAGCGCTGGTAGATGCGCTCGACGGCCTGCAAGAGTTCGGCAATCGCCTTGGTATCGTGGGAGGCTGTGCCGGGGGGAAGCAAGTCGGTGGCCAGCTCGTTACAGAGATAGGTGGTGCGGCGAATACGCTCGAGGGTAAGCAACGAAAGCACCTTCTCGGTGCTGCGCCCTTGTAGCTGGCACTCTTGCAATTCCTGAACGGCTCCGGCAGCCACGCGGACGTAATCCACCGCATTGCGGAACTCCCCGAGAATCCGCAGGTCTACGCCGCCCGACTTGAGGGCCTGCTCTAATTTGAGGAGTTCGGCGTTGGTTTTCTTGAGCTGGAAATTTACGCCCCAGAAGTTCTCACTCGGAACCACAAGCTCGACGGCAACGCCGAGCACCTCCCCCTCCTTCGCACAACGCAGGGCTAGGACTCGCCCTTGCGCTGCTTCGCCGGAAAGGAAGTTGACGAGCTCGACCCGGCTGCCAACCTCAGGGTAGGTTTTCATCTGCAGCAGGCCTCCCTGAGCGTTGACTTGCCTGGCTTGGGCCGCTTCTTTCAGGCTAACGCCACGTGGCCCTTGCCACCTCACCTCTACAGGAACCACCACACGGAAGCGGCCGCTTCTGCGCTGCTCGGGCCTTGCCAAGCGTGGATGAGCGGTTGGCTTCTCGGTTGCCACGAAGCGCCTCCGGCTGTTTAAGTAGTAGCTGCTTCGCCTCGTTCACCCCTCCCGGGCAAAGGGCGCGCAATTTTGTGGGTGATGCCGGACAAACTACAGCTACCGCGGAATGAAATCTACTGCTCCGGAGGACAGTTTGAGGACAGGGGCTCAGTGATACACGCCACGGCCACGGGAGGTTGCAGGGTAGCTACTTACCGTGAAACCTCGAAAGCCGCACGGGCAGTAACGCCCTGAAACTTGCCCGGCGCGAGGCTGCGGCAGATTCCGAAGATTATCACTTGGCCTGAAAGGCCGCCAGGCGATCAAGAGCAAGCCGTTTCGATACACGGTGCATGAACGACCCCGCGGCAGTTCTTGATCCGCCGGTCTTGTTTAGGGCGCGCGGTCGAGCACGCGCGTGTCGAATTCGGCGGGACGAAAGCGGGTGTTGAAATTCCACGAGTCGCCGAAGAGCGGCTGAATTTCCTCGCACCGGTTGACGACTTCCTTCTTGTGCGGCCGCTTGCCCGCCTGCACCCAGTTCAGCAATGTGTCGAACGCAGTGAGAGCCTCGGAGCTGGTGAACTGGCAATGCCCGTTGGCGTTGATATAGGTCTGGAAGAGAAGCGAACGCGTTCCCGCCTCTTGCAGCGTTTCCCGATAGGCGTTTTCATTCTCTACGATCACCAGCCCGTCGCCGATGGTGTGCATCGTCAGAGTTGGCATGGCCACATTGCCGGTCGGGTCGTACGCCGCGGAGAGGAACGCCACCGCGTCGGGGTTGGAGCCGGCGCGGAACACGCCGCCGTTGAGCGCGTCATCATCGTCTGAGCCGCTGTACGTAACCTCGAGGTTGGTGACCGGGCTTAGACCGTGCGTACGGACGAGCACCAGCTCTTGCAGGGCGAACGTAGCGAAGCTCATGTCCGTGAGGAGGAAGCTCTCCGGAATCTTTGTCACGCCGAGGATGTTGGCCAGGTTCTGCTGCTGCTGAGGCGTGCGTGTCTCAGGGGGCTGAAGAACCCCGGTGCACTCGTTGATGCGCGCGACTACATCATTCAGCGTAAGCGTATTGTCCGGGGCTAGGCCGAAGTACAGCGGGTATTGCGTCTCATTCGGCCGCGGCAGATTCTGGCAGTAATACTGGTAGACCACGCGCAGGTCGAACCCGCCGTACCAATTCCGACGTCCGCCGGCCAGCGGGCCACAGAGCGGCAGCGAGCCGTTATAGTTCAAGTTGCCGTTTTCGTCCGTGCCAAACCGCTCGGCAACCGTGGCGGTGATCAACCCTCCCTCGGATGCGCCCACCACGAAGGTCAGGTCCGGCTGGCCGAAGATGCGGACAAACTGCTGGCGCAGATTCTCGGTGTCCTCTGCACCATCGGCTACCGCCCAGCCGCCCAGACCGATGGCGTCAGGGCGATAACTGGAGGCGGCCACTGCAAACCCCAGGGGTAGCAGAAGCTGACCGGGGCCCAAATCCCCCGCGGTTAAATTCGCCGGCGGCGACAAGCTATAGCCGTGATTCCACAGCACCAGGACGTTGTTGTAGTTTGCGGGGACGGCGATCAAGAAGAACGCTCCATTGGTATCCACGCCGACGTGGCAAGCTGTCTCCGGCGGCAGGCCGGGCGGACACTGCGCCGAGAGAGACGCCGCGCTTCCCAGCAGCAAGAACAGACAGATTCCAATCCACGCATTTTTCATCAGTGCTTCTCCTGGAACGAAAACCGTCTCGTCGTTCCGGACATCAGAATGTCGCACCCGCGGGGACGCTTGGTTCGCTAACCCTACGCCGGCTGGCGTTACGTGTCAAGCGATGCGACATAGCGGACATGGCACGCGCCAGGCCCAGCAAGACCAAAGCACCTGTCATTTCATTTCCACAGCGGCGCTTGACTTGCACGGCGCGCGGTGGTATGAAGCCGCTGCTCCTTTTCGTTGCCAGGTCACTCTGAGCAGTCTGGGCTTACTTGCGCGGCTTTCCCCGCCTGCGCTGGAAAACAGATCACTGAAGGAGGAAACGATGAAGCACCTTTCGATGGCCGTGGTCCTTTGTGCAGTCGCGGTTGCCCTGTGGAGTCTTCCGCGCCTAACCGGAAATGTCCTGGCGGATGACGCTGCCGCATGGCCGCAGTGGGGCCAGAACCCGCAGCACAGCGGTTTCCTGAATGTAGCCGGGCAGTCCCCCAACGCGATTTTGGCCAACATCGTATATGCCCCTCTGGTGCCGGA
>WNFB01003760.1_pt1 | contig 13414 bp, 10 predicted proteins | sample 5400501 | NCBI WGS metagenome assembly WNFB01 (sample SAMN13153341, study PRJNA577476) | soil metagenome | isolation source: 200 cm saprolite under Douglas fir tree site 2 hole 1 | place: USA:California | collected 2015-04-18
CCGGCTGGGCGAAGCTGCCGGGCGGGGTGAACAGGCCCGACGACATGCCAAGCGCCCCGGCGCGCAGGCCGTCTTCCAAGAGCGCGATCATCTGGCCGAGTTCGGCCGCGGTCGGCGCCCGGTCCTCGAGACCCATCACCATCAGCCTGAGCGTGTTGTGCCCGACCAGCATGCCGGCATTGACCGCAACCGCTGGGAACGTATCGAGGTATTCGGGAAAAGCGATTTCCCGGAACGGCAGCCAGGGCGCGCCGCCGCTCAGATAGTCGGCGAGGAGCTGCGTCTTCCCCGGCAGCACCGGCGCGACCGAGAAGCCGCAATGGCCGATGATCTCGGTGGTGACCCCCTGCCGCACCTTGCTTTCGGCCTTCGGATTGATCGGCAGGACGAAGTCGGAATGGGTCTTGATGTCGATGAAGCCCGGCGTTACCGCGAGTCCATCGGCATCGATGACCTTGCTCGCGTCGCCGGCCAGGGACGGGCCGAGCGCGGCGATGCGGCCGGCGGCGATAGCGACGTCGCCGACGATGCCAGGGCTGCCGCTGCCGTCGATGACGGTGCCGCCGCGGATCAGGATCTCCCAGGTCATAGCGGTGGATCCCGCCACCCCTGTCCGGTGCGCCTGGATCAGGAGCGCCAGGATCAGGAAGCGGCCGCCCCCCGAAGCTCAGCGGCCGCGTCGAGAACGGCGCGGATGACCTTGTCGTAGCCGGTGCACCGGCACAGGTTGCCGGCGAGCCAGTAGCGCGTCTCGGTTTCCGTCGGATCGGGATTGCGGTCGAGCAGGGCCTTGGCCGCGACGAGCAGGCCCGGCGTGCAAAAGCCGCACTGGAGCGCCGCGTGCTCGAGGAATTTCCGCTGCAGCGGGTGGAGATCATGGCCCCGCGCCATGCCCTCGATCGTTTCGATCGCATGGCCTTCGGCCTCGACGGCAAGCACCAGGCACGAGCAGACCAGGCGGCCGTCGACCATCACGCTGCAGGCGCCGCAGTCGCCCGAGCTGCATCCCTCCTTGCTGCCGGTCAGATGCAGTTCGTCGCGCAGCACATCCAGCAGGGTGAGCTGCGGCTCGCACAGAAACTCGGTGGGCTCGCCGTTGATGGTGGTCGATACGTGATGCTTGCTCATCGACGCTCCCCCGCGCGCTGGTAGGCAATGGTGGCCGCGCGGCGTGCCAATACGCCGGCGACCTTGGTCCGGTATTCGATCGTTCCACGTTTGTCGTCGATCGGCTTGCAGGCGCCGCGCGCCGCCTTGTCGAGCCCGGCGACCGCGGTCTCGTCGAGCTTGCGTCCGATCAGGGCGGCGGCCCCCTCTGGGACGAGAACCGCGGTCGGCGCCACGGCGCCCAGCACGATCCTCGCATCGGTGCAAACGCCGCCCGGGTCGAGCGTGAGGCTGACCGCCGCGCCGACCACCGCGATATCCATCTCGGTGCGCGGAATGAAGCGCAGGTAGGCGTCCGCCGAGCGCGGCGGGCGTTTGGGCAGGTGAAACTCGAGGACGAACTCGTCCGGCCCGAGCGATGTGCGCCCCGGGCCGGTGACGATGCTCTCCACCGGGACCTCGCGCCGGCCGTTTGCGCCGGCGATCACGCAGGTCGCCCGCGCGGCGATGAGCGCCGGGACGCTGTCCGCCGCGGGCGACGCGTTACACAGGTTGCCGGCGAGGGACGCCCGGCCCTGGATCTGGGTCGAGCCGATCAGGTTGGCGGCCTCGACCACCCCGGGCCAGGCATCCTTGAGCGCTTCGCATTCGCCGATCACCGCACCGGAGGTCGCGGCGCCGATGACGAAGGCGCCATCCTGCTCGCGAATGCCCGCGATGCCGGGAATCCTCTTGGTATCGACGATGAGGTCGGGCTTGGTCCGGCCGGACCGGAGCTGAACCAGGAGATCGGTCCCGCCGGCGAGAACCTTCGCGGCGCCGGAGGCTCCGGCCAGGAGACGGACGGCCTCGTCGACCGTCGACGGGGCGGTATAACTCAACATTGGCATGACCTTTCCCGAATTAGCGCATGTTCCGGCGAAGTGGGTACCGGTTCGCCGATAAGAACATGCGCCACTCAGTGATTCTAGAGCATGTCCCGATTCCGAAGGAACGGGACATGCTCTAGCCAGGCGGCACGCTAATCCAGCATCGATTGACGGTCCAGAGCGAAGGACGAGGCGAGGGTCCGGGGCCCCCTACCGCCTTGCGCAGAGGCTTGCATTTGCGCCCCAGCCGCGCGACCGTCAGCCGCGAAGACGCAGCGGTTCGATTGGGCGAGGCGGCCATGAACGATGTCAGCCTGAAAGCTACCGAAAACCGGTTCAAGTGGGTTGGAACCCGGCCGGTCCGTCCGGACGGCGTGCCGAAGGTGACCGGGCTCGCCCAGTACGGCGCCGACTTGGCGATGCCGGGCATGCTGGTCGGCCACATCCTGCGCTCGCCCCACGCCCATGCGCGCATCCGCTCGATCGATACCTCGAAGGCGGCGGCCCTGCCCGGCGTCAAGGCGGTGGTGACCTCCGCCGACTTCCCGGAGCAGAAGTTCGAGTACGTCGGCCCCGAGCGCGTCGCCCAGAACTTTTGGCACATGACGCGCAACATCATGGCGCGCGAGAAGGTGCTCTACGAAGGCCACGCGGTCGCCGCCGTGGCGGCCGCCAGCAAGGCGATCGCCGACGAGGCCTTGGCGCTGATCAAGGTCGACTACGAGGTGCTGCCGCACGTCATCGACGTCGACGCCGCCATGGCGCCGGACGCGCCGCTCCTGTTCGACGACATGATCACCCGCGGGATCGAGCCGGCGCCCACCAAGCCGTCCAACATCTCGAAGCGCATCGAGTACAAGCTCGGCGATCCTGACGCCGCCTTCGCGACCGCCGACGAGATCGTCGAGCTGTCGTTCAAGACCGCGCCGGTGCACCAGGGCTATATCGAGCCGCAGGCGTGCGTGGCGCGCTTCGACGCCGACGGCCAGAGCGAGCTGTGGACTTCGAGCCAGGGCCACTTCGTGGTGCGCTCCTACACCACGCAATTGCTCGGCATGAACATGGGCGACCTGCGCGTCTACCCGGCCGAGATCGGCGGCGCCTTCGGCGGCAAGACCGTGGTCTACGTCGAGCCGGTCGCCGTCGCGCTGGCGCGCAAGTCCGGCCATCCAGTGAAGATCGTGATGAGCCGCGAGGACGTGTTCAAGGCCTCGGGGCCGACCTCCGGCTCGTCCCTGTGGGTGAAGGTCGGGGTCAAGCGGGACGGCAAGATCGTCGCCGCCGACGCCGTCCTGAAGTACCAGGCCGGCGCGTTCCCGGGCTCGCCGGTGATGAACGGCTGCATGTGCGCCTTTGCGCCCTATGACCTCGCGAACGCGCGCACGGTCGGCTACGACGTGGTGTGCAACCGGCCGAAGGTCGCGGCCTACCGGGCGCCCGGCTCGCCGATCGCGGCTTTCGCGGTCGAGAGCGTGCTCGACGTGCTGGCGCAGAAGATCGGCATGGACCCGCTCGAGCTGCGGCTCAAGAACGCCGCCCGCAAGGGCACGCAGATGCTGTTCGGGCCCAAGCTCGGGCACGACGGCTATGCCGACACCATCGAGGCGCTCATGCGCCATCCGGACTACAAAGCGCCGCTCGGCAAGAACCAGGGACGCGGCGTCGCCTCGGGCTACTGGTTCAACGGCGGCGGCGAGTCGAGCGCGACCGTGCACGTCAACGAGGACGGCACCGTGGTGGTGGCGACCGGCAGCCCCGACATCGGCGGCTCGCGCGCCTCGATGGCGATCATGGCCGCCGAGACCCTGGGCGTCGAGTACGACAAGGTCCGCCCGATCGTCGCCGACACCGCCTCGGTCGGCTACACCCATGTCACCGGCGGCTCGCGCGTCACCTTCGCGACCGGCATGGCAGTGGTCGAAGCGACGAAAAAGATAATCCAGGATCTGTGCACCCGCGCCGCCAAGCTGTGGAACGTCGATCCCGAAGGCGTGGTGTGGGAGAACGGTTGCGCCAAGCCGGCGAGCAGCAACGTCGGCGAGTTTCCGCCGCTGTCGATCAAGGAGATCGCCGCCAAGCGCGGACAGACCGGCGGGCCGATCGTCGCGGCGGCAGGCGTGAACCCGATGGCGGTCGCGCCCGGCTATGCCACCCACTTCTGCGACGTCGAGGTCGATCCCGACACCGGCAAGGTGACCGTGCTGCGCTACGTCGCCGCGCAGGATGTCGGCCGCGCCATCCACCTGAGCTACGTCGAGGGCCAGATCCAGGGCGGGGTCGTGCAGGGCATCGGCTGGGCGCTCAACGAGGAGTACATCTACGACGCCAAGGGCCGCATGGAGAACGCCGGCTTCCTCGACTATCGGATCCCGGTCTCCTCCGACCTGCCGATGATCGAGCCCGTGGTGGTCGAGGTGCCCAACCCCGGCCACCCGTACGGCGCCAAAGGCGTCGCCGAGGTCAACATCTGCCCGCCGATGGCGGCGATCGCCAACGCGATCGAGCGCGCGACCGGCCGGCGGCTGACCGAGCTGCCGATGTCGCCGCCGAAAGTACTCGCCGCGATCGATGCGGGCGCGTAGGGCACGCTTGCTCACCTGGTCGTCGTTCCGCAGGCCAAGCGCAGCGAGGCTCTTCGGAACCCGTCGTCACGGACGGCGCAAAGCGCTGCCGCGACCGTGACGATGGATTCGATGACCGCCGAATTACATCAAACAGAAGCCGTGTGACGGGAGGGATGTATGGGTAAGATTGATGGCGCCACCTTGATGGCGCGGAGCCTGAAGCAGCAAGGCGTTGATTACATGTTCGGGATCGTCGGCTTTCCGGTGCAGCCGATCGCCGCGGCTGCGCAGGAGGTCGGGATCGCTTATTACGGCATGCGCAACGAGCAGGCAGCCTCCTATGCAGCGCAAGCGGTCGGCTACCTGACCGGCCGTCCGGGCGCCTGCCTCACGGTCTCCGGTCCCGGCGTCGTCCATGGTCTCGCCGGCCTCGCCAACGCGCAGCAGAACTGCTGGCCGATGGTCATGATCGGCGGCGCCTCGCCCACCTACCAGAACGCCATGGGCGGTTTCCAGGAGGAACGGCAGGTGCAGATCGCCTCGCCGTTCTGCAAGTTCGCCCACGCGGTCGAGCACACCCACCGCATCCCGTTCTATGTCGAGCTGGCGGTCCGCCAATCGATCTACGGCCGTCCCGGCGCGACCTACCTCGACATGCCCGACGACATCATCAGGGGCGAGGTGGACGAGGAGAAGGCGCCGGTCGTCGCGACGATCCCGCCGCCGCCGCGCATGCAGGCGATGCCGGAGGACATCGAGAATGCGCTGGATGTCCTCGAATCCGCGGAGCGGCCGCTCGTCATCGTCGGCAAGGGGATGGCGTGGTCGCGGGCGGAGGACGAGGTCCGCGCCTTCATCGAGCGGACCCAGCTCCCCTTCCTCGCCTCGCCGATGGGCAAGGGCGTGCTCGACGACAATCACCCGCTGTCGGTCGGCGCCGCCCGCAGCCACGCGCTCAAGGAGGCCGACGTCATCTTCCTGATGGGCGCGCGCCTCAACTGGATCATGCATTACGGACAGCCGCCGCGCTTCAGCAAGACGGTCCGCGTCGTGCAGCTCGACATCGCGCCGGAGGCGATCGGCAACAACGTGCCGACCGAGGTGGCGCTGGTCGGCGACGGCAAGGCGGTGGTGGGTCAGCTCAACAAGGCGCTGGAACGCCGGCAATGGTTCTACCCGGCGGACACCTCCTGGCACGCGGCGATCACCAAGAAGGCGGCCGAGAACGCCAAGGCGATCCAGCCGATGATCGACGACGACAGCGCGCCGACCAACTATTACCGGGCGCTCAAGGACATTCGCGCCTGGGCGCCGAACGACGCCGTCATTATCGGCGAGGGCGCGAATACCATGGACATCGGCCGCACCCAGCTGCCCAATGCGGCGCCGCGCCTGCGGCTCGACGCCGGCACCTACGGTACCATGGGCATCGGCATGGGCTTCGCCATCGCCGCCGCCGTGGTGCATCCCGAGCGGCCGATCATCTCGGTCTCCGGCGACTCGGCGCTCGGCTTCTCCGGCATGGAGATCGAGACCGCCTGCCGCTATCGGCTGCCGGTCAAGGTGGTGGTGCTCAACAACGGCGGCATCGGCAGCGGCATCGCCGAATTCCCCAAGGACAAGCCGCTGCCGCCGCGCGTGCTCACCATCGGCGCGCGCTACGACCGGATGATGGAGGCGTTCGGCGGCAAGGGTTTCTACGTCGAGGACCCGCGCAAGCTGCGCGGCGCTCTCGACGAGGCCATGGACTTCGACGGCCCGGCGCTGGTCAACGTCAAGCTGCACCACGACGCCACCCGCAAGCCGCAGGAATTCCGCTGGCTGACGACCTAAGGGAGGATCAAGCAGGTCGACGATGGCCGCACGTTATCCCGAGGAAGCAAAGAATTTCCGCCTGCTTGGTCACGATCCCTCCGCCGCCTGGGGCGGCGGCAGCCTCGTCCAGGTGAAGAACGGCCACGCCTATGTGGGCGCCGTCGGCGGCGCGAGCTTTCACGGGCCGGAGGGTTTCACCGTCCATGACGTGAGCGATCCGCGCAGGCCGCGCAAGGCGGCGGAGTTCCGCGCGCCGCCCGGCATCCACATGCACAAGCTGCGCATCGTCGGCGAGGATATTCTCTACGTGAACGCGGAGCGGCTTCCCGGCGAGGCGGGCAGGAACGCGCGCGCCGGTTTCTACATTTTCGACATCAGCAGACCGGCTGCGCCGCGCGAGGTCGGCTTCTACGACATGCCCGGCAGCGGCCCGCACCGTTTCGGCGTCGACAACGCACGCAACCTTGCTTTCTTTCCCAATGACGCGGAGGGCTGGAACAAGCGCGTGATCTGGACCATGGACGTGCGCAATCCGCTCAAGCCCGAGATCGTGAGCATCTGGGGACTGCCGTGGCAGAAAGCCGACGGCAGGGGCGAGGGCAACGACCCGCGGCCGGCCGACGCCGCCTGCACCCTGCATGGACCGCCGGTCATTCGCGGCAACCGCATGTTCGCGGCGTTCTGGGGCGGCGGCATTGCCGTCATCGACTGCACCGATCTCAAGGACATGAAGCTCGTCGGCCACTTGAGCTGGTCGCCGCCGTTTCCCGGATCGAACCACACGGCCTGGCCGATCGGCGACCGGCCCTATCTGGTCGTCACCGACGAAGCGCGCGGCAAGCAGAAATTCTGGGACAGCCAGTTCATGTGGATCATCGACATCCGCGAGGAGACGAAGCCGCTGCCGGTGGCCACGTTCTTCCCCGACCGCGAAAAATATTTCCATCGGCCGGGACGCTTCGGCGCGCACAACATCGTCGAGGACATTCCGGCCGATGGCCCCTGGGCCGATCTCGTTTTTCTCACCTATTTCAACGCCGGCCTGCGCGCCGTCAACGTGCGCGATCCGCTGCGCCCGACGGAGGTCGGCTATTACGTCCCGCAGACGCCGGAGGGCCAGGAGGCGATCCAATCGAACGACGTCGGAACCGACGAGCACCGGCGCCTCTATCTCATCGATCGCTGGGGCGCCGGCATGCACATCGTGGAGTATACCGGATAGCTGCTTCGGGCATTGGTGGACGGATGTTGTCTGTTTTTGCGGCGACGCCACCCGCAAGCTGCAGGAGTTCCGCTGGCTGACGACCTGACGAACCGCGGTCCGCTCAGTTCTTCCATTCCGGCGCGGGCACCGGCGTCCACGCCCGCGCCAGCTTCAGGTCGTCCGCGATGGCGTTGGCGGCGATGTAGCCGGGCGCGCCGTTGATGCCTCCGCCGTTCCCGGTCGAGGAGCCGCACAGATAAAGCCCCTCGACCGGCGTGCGCGTCCCCGAGAGCAGCGGATGCGGCCGGTTGATGCCTAGCTGCGAGGGCACATAGGCGCCCATGCGCACGGCGCCGCGCACCATGTTGACGTTGAGGCGCTCGACATCGAGCGGTGTGAACAGGAATTTGGCCCGCACGTTGTCGTCGCCGAGGTTTTCCGCGTATTCGCGCCAGACGCCGAGCACGCGCGCGGTGTAGTCCCTCTTGTTGCGGTCCCAGGCCTTCGCGTCGCCGGCGACCGCGTAGGGCGCGAAGGGCCACCAGAAAGCGACATGGCCGTCGGCCGGCGCATAGGTCGGATCGACCGCGCTGTTGCAGGCGCCGTTACCCATCAGTACGTCGGGAAACTCTTCCGCGGCGCAGTCGTCGAAGCAGCGGCGCACCTGGTCGATATCGTCCATCCCGAAGAAGATGTTGAAGGCACGGTCGATGTCGGGGTCGAAGCCGGCCGAGCGGTAGGCCGGCCGATTGCGCAACGCGAGATGGAGCGTCACCAGGCTGTGATTGCCCCAGTGCCACGACTTGAGCTTCTGCCGCACCTCGTCGGGAAACATTTCCTCGCCCGCCATGGCCATGGTGGCCGGCGCATCGATCGCGCTCGCCACGAACCGGCGGCCTTCGATCGTCTCGCCGTTCGCAAGACGAACGCCGGCCGCGCGGCCGTTCCTGACCACGATCTCGCGCACGTCCGCACCGGTGATGACCGCGCCGCCGCACGATTCGACGAGCCGCGCGAGCGCGTCGGTCAAGCTCGCCGCGCCGCCCACCGGCAAGGTGAACTCCATCACGTTGGCGAAGATCAGCGGGAACACGATGCCGGCGCCCGGCACGCTCTCCGTGGTGATGACGTGCATGTAGGAGGTGAACAGGGTGCGGATGCGGTCATCGTCGAAATGCTTGCGCACCACGCTGAACAGATCGTGCTGGGCGTTGGACAGGAACTCCCTGCCCTGCGGTCCGCACAGGCGGTCGCGCAGCGCCTGCGGGGCGAGCGGCGCGTTGTAGGCGAGCGACGTGAACAGCGGCCGCATGTCGCGCGCGTACGTGTGGTGCAGCGCGCGAAAGGTGTCGGCGTCGCGCTTGGAGAACCGGGCGAGCGAGGCGCAGGTCTTGTCCAGGTCCCTGTGGATCACCACGCAGGTGCCGTCGCGGAACCCCGCGCCCTGCTGCACCAGGGGCTCCACATAAGAGAAGCCGAAACGCCACAGCTCGAGGTCGCGCATCAACGGCGAGTGGCGGATGCCCATGAAGAAATTGGAGTGAAGGTTGAAGCGGTAGCCGGGCAGGGCCGGCTCGTCCGTCGTGCAGCCGCCGCCGGCCCTGGCGTTGCGTTCCAGGACCGCGACCTTCATGCCGGCGCGCGACAGATAGGCCGCAAGCGTGAGGCCGTTATGGCCAGCCCCGATCACCACGCCGTCGAAGGTGCGCATCCGCTCGGACCGCGGCGGCTGAATTCGAGGAGGTCGGGGCGAGCTTCGTAAGCCGGGAGGCCTACCCCGGCGGCCGGTCGCTGAACAACACGCCGCCCTTCGCCTTCGAGGTCTTCGGCGACTCCATGATCTGGACCATCACGGCGTCCGCCGGGACCTTGAAGTGGCGCACCACTGCGTCGGTGATGTCCTTCACCAGGCTGCGCTTCTGCTCGATCGTGCGGCCTTCGACGGCATGGACATAGATTTCGGGCATCGCTTCCTCCTTCCTCTGTTCATCGAATCATCAGGAGCACCGACGTGCTCTGCCAGCCTTTTGGGCGCGGTCATGCGGTAGCTGCGCTTCACCAGCTCCGCCACCTCGCGCCAGTCGACCCGCTTGGTCAGCCGCACCCCGACCCAGCCCTTGTGGCCCACGTAGGGAGGCACGAAGAACCGTGCGGGATCGGCGCCGACCAGGATGTGCTGACTGCCGTGCGGCGCCTTGCACCATAGCGCCGGCTCGCCGGCATCGGCGATATGCATGCAGAAAATCTTGTCGCGCACGCGAAACGTCGCCTCGCCCCACGTTTCGCGCTCCTCGGCCTCCGGCAGGGCGAGGCAGATCGGTCTGAGCCGGCCGAGCGACGTGCGTTTCATGGCGGCGACGACAAGGCCTCAGCGAACGTCGCTGCCGAGCCCGTGTCCCGGATGGCGCGTGTCGCCGCGTCGATTTTGCCGGCGGACGTACATGATCAGCGCGTCCGGGCGCTGCTTCTTGACCTCGAGTGCGGCGGCCAAGGCGTCCTCGGCGTCCACGAGGGCGTGGTCCGTCCTTCCCTGCAGCTTGAACCCGACGGCGAACTGCACCGGCGCGCCTCCTCGATCTCGCCCGCGTTGTTCGGCGAAGCGTTGCGCGGTCGAGAGCAAGGATAGCAACAACGGTGCCGCCCGGCCAGAAGGCCGGCGGCCGGACCCGCATGGGAATCCGGCGCGCAACCCTTGCCCGCCCGGCCGGTTGGGGCGGCCGGCGCTCAGGCAGCCGTCAGCGAGCCGCGGGGCTCAGTACCAGTCGTAGTCGCACACCCAGATGCGCTGATAGCCCCACAGCGTCCAACGCCAGCGCCAGCACGAATAGCCGTAGCCATAGCCGAGCCCGATGCCGGCGGCGAAGAACGGGAACGCCCGACGGTGGTGGAAGAAGCGGTGCCGCGGGAAGAACGTGGCGCTGCGGACTCCGCTGAAGGTGCGAACTCCGCTGAAAGTGCGAGCGCCGCTGAAGCTGCGCACCCCACCGCCACTGAAGCCGCGGAAGCCGCCGCCCACGGCGTGCATTCCGCCGCCCATGCCGCCGCCGCGGACGCCTCCGCCTCCGCCGCCACCGCCAAACGACCGTGCCGAAGCGATGTCCGGCACTGTCAACGCCGCCGCCAGAATGGCCGCGGCAAGCGAGATCTTACGCAACATGACACTCCTCCCTGAACTGTCCTTGCATGAGCTTGTCGCCAAGGGTGTGAACCGCTGCTGAATAAAATCCCTGCGCCGGGGTATGGCTGCACCGGTCACGGGTTGTTGATCGCGGCACGTCAGGAGAGTTCTCGCCGCGTGCCCGACCAGTCGACTCGATGCCGGCAATCCCTCCCGACGCCCCAAGAGCCTATGTCTTTTGCCGATCTTCGATAATATGACCTTCGCCGGCTGGCGCGGCGCTTTTACCGCCGGGCTCGTCCCAGCATTCCGACGGAGCGGCCAAGGGGTACATGTCATGGATCGACGAACCTTCCTGAAGACCGCGGCCGGCGCAGGCGCCGTGGCCGCGGGCGGATTTGCCACCCCGGCGATTTCACAGCGCGCCGGCGCGCGGGCCGTGCGCCTCGTCCCGCATGCGGACCTCGCCAATTTCGATCCGATCTGGACCACCGCCTATATCGCGCGCAACGCCGGCCTCCTGGTGTGGGATACGCTTTACGGCGTCGATGCCACGCTCAAGCCGCAGCGCCAGATGGTCGAGGCCGAGGAAGTGTCGGCCGACGGCCTGACCTGGACGTTCCGGCTGCGGCCGGGGCTCAAATTCCATGACGGCGAACCAGTGCTGGCCAAGGACGCGGTGGCGAGCATCAACCGCTGGTCCGCGCGGGATCCCATGGGCCAGATGCTCAAGGCGATCGAGAACGAGCTCGCCGCGGTCGACGACCGCACCTTCCGCTGGGTGCTTAAAAAGCGCTATCCCAAAATGCTCCTGGCGCTCGGCAAGATCGGCACCCCGTGCTGTTTCGTCATGCCGGCGCGGATCGCCGCGACCGACCCGTTCAAGCAGATCAACGAGTATGTCGGCAGCGGGCCGATGCGCTTTATCAGGAACGAGTGGATGCCGGGCGCCAGATCGGCGTTCGAAAAATTTTCCGAGTACGTGCCGCGCCAGGAAGAACCAGCATGGCTTGCCGGCGGAAAACGGATCGTCGCGGACCGCATCGAGTGGATTGTGATGCCTGACGCGTCGACCGTGGCGGCGGCACTGCAGACCGGCGAGATCGACTGGTGGGAGTTGCCAATTCCCGACTTGTTGCCCGTGCTGCGGAAGAACCGCAACGTCATGGTGGACGTTGCCGATCCCCTGGGTCAGGTCGGTCTTCTTGTCATGAACCATCTGTTCCCGCCCTTCAATGACGTGCGGGCGCGGCGCGCTATCCTGATGGCCATGAGCCAGGAAGAATACATGCGCGCCTATCTTGGAGACGAGGCGAGCCTGTGGAAGCCGCTGCCCGGCTATTTTGCGCCGGGCACGCCGTTCTATAGTGAAGAGGGCGGCGAAATCCTCACGGGGCCGCGCAAGCTCGACGCCGCGCGCCGGTTGCTGGAGGAGGGCGGTTATGCGGATCAGCCGATCGCCTGTATGGCTGCGCAAGATCTTCCGCATCACAAGGCGTGGGGCGACGTGACCGTCGATCTGCTTAAACGCCTGGGCGTCAACGTCGATTATTCCGCCGTTGACTGGGGCACCGTGGTGGCCCGCCGCGCGCAGAAAAAGCAACCGGGTCAGGGCGGCTGGCAGATGTACCACACCGCAATATACGGCGTGGACGCCGTCCCCACCAACACGTTCCTTCGCGCCAACGGCACTGTGGCGGTGAACGGATGGCCGAACAGCCCGGCGGTCGAAGCCGAAATCGCCGCCTGGTACGACGCGACGAGCCTCGACGAGGAAAAGGCCGCGGCGCGCCGCCTGAACAAAGCCGCCCTCGATCACGTGATCTACGCGCCGCTCGGCTGGTATCTGCGCCATTATGCCTGGCGCAAGAGCCTCACGGGCGTCACCCAGGGGCCGTTGCCTTTCTTCTGGGGCGTCAGCAAGACCGTGTGAGGGTCGCGAGGCCGTCGATCAGCAAATAGCCGCGATTACGTGCGCCTGGATGCGGCCTTCGACCGGCCCGTTGCCGAACCGGCGCGCCACGGCTTCGGCCGCCGCCTTCGTCGCCTCTTCCAGGCGTGATGCATCGCGCGCCTCGATCTCGCTCCTGAGCGGCGTTCCTTGGCAAAAGGCAACCGCAACATCGCGCGGCGAGGCGGCCTTGCTCTTTTCGCCCACCGTCTCGATCGAAATCTTTGAGAATGCCGCGGCATCCAGCTCTGCGCGGATCTGGTCCACATCATGATAGCCATGCGGGGTGCGGGCCATGAAACGAGGCGGGTCTTGCGGAAAGAGCGTGGCCAATGCGTCCGTTACGACATCGGCAAACTCGTTTTCGGAGATTGTGTCCCACACGTTGAATAGGAAACGGCCGCCCGGCTTCAACACGCGGCGTGCCTCCCGGTAGCCCTGAACCTTGTCGGGAAAGAACATCACGCCGAACTGGCACGCCACGACATCGAACTTTTGGTCATCGAACGGCAGGGCGAGCGCATCGGCCTGTCGCCACGCGATCCGGCGGTCATCAGACTGCCTCGCCGCATGATCGAGCATCGGCTGATTGAGATCGGTTGCCGTGAGGCGCGCATGGGCAGAAAGCCGCGCCGCCATCGCCCGCGTCAGCACGCCGGTTCCCGCGGCCGTCTCCAGGACATCCTGCGGCTCAACCCGGGCCAGCCGCTCCGCAAGATCACGCGCATAGGCTTGGAAGATCAGCGGAACCAGAAATCGATCGTAGATTTCGGGGATCGATCCCGC
>WNFB01003761.1_pt1 | contig 13410 bp, 14 predicted proteins | sample 5400501 | NCBI WGS metagenome assembly WNFB01 (sample SAMN13153341, study PRJNA577476) | soil metagenome | isolation source: 200 cm saprolite under Douglas fir tree site 2 hole 1 | place: USA:California | collected 2015-04-18
CGCACCATCCCAGGGGCCTACGGCCAATCCATTGGTTCGGCCACGTCGATAAAGTCGAGATCACAGAGGCAGCCGGAGGCGAGCCACTCGATCAGGAAGAGCAAAACAATATCAGGGTGTATCAGAACAACATCCCTGCAGTGGTGAACGTCACTTCTCGAGCGGTCGCTTTCGATTTCTTCTACGGGCTCGTACCTCAGGAAGGACAGGGCTCAGGGTTCATTATTGATAAAGGCGGCCACATTCTAACTAACTACCACGTTGTTGCGGATGCGCGGCAGGTGGAGGTTACGTTGCACAATCGCAAAAAGTATAGTGCTACCGTCGTGGGCATCGATAAGGCGCACGACCTGGCCGTGATTCAAATCAGCGCCCCAAACTTGACTCCGGCGGTGTTGGGCGACTCGCGAAATCTACAAGTGGGTCAGAAAGTTTATGCCATTGGTAATCCCTTCGGACTGTCTGGCACCCTGACTCGCGGAATTGTCAGCTCGATCCGCTCGGTGCGCGAGCCGGATGGGATGACGATTGATGCCGCCATTCAAACCGATGCTGCCATCAACCCTGGCAATTCCGGTGGGCCGTTGATGAACTGGCATGGCGAAGTGATTGGGATCAACACCATGATCGCGTCGAGCGTGGGCCAGAGTGCAGGCATTGGTTTTGCCATACCGATCAACACCGCCAAGGCAGTGCTCAATGATCTGGTGACGCTAGGCCGGGTGCGGCGTCCGACGCTGGGAGTGCGCACGATACCGATCAGTCCAGAACTGGCCGAAGAAATGGGACTCCCGGCTGATTACGGGTTGCTGGTGATACAAGTCGTGCCGGGTGGTGCGGCGGAACGTGCGGGCCTCCGTGGCGGAAGCGAGCGCGCCTACGTAGGCAATATTCCAATTATGCTGGGCGGGGACTTGATCGTGGCCATCGACGGCGAGAAGATTTCTGATCAGGAAGACTTGGCGCAGGCCATGAACAATCATCGCGCCGGCGACACGGTGCGCGTCACCTTCTATCGGGGCAAGCAAAAGATGCAACTGAACGTCACCCTGGGAGAAGCAAGAGAGCAAGTCTGACTTTCGCCGGGCTTCCAGGTGTCTTTTAAGACTTACTGGCTGGCTTGGGCAATATCTGTTGCCGAAGGCGCCGCGACAAACTTACCGCAAGGGAGCGATAGAACCTGGACGCGAGATGAGGATACAGTCCGAACAGATCCTCCAACGCGGACCAATGAACCGCAAATGCCTCAATGTCTTCTTCGGCAATTACCGTGGCACTGGCGTTGCCTTGCTCGAGGAAGGCCATCTCCCCGCAAATCTCACCGGGTCCAATCTGTGCGATTTTCGTTTTGGAATCGGACTGTATGAGGGCCGTGCCTTTTACCAGCAGATAGACACTCTTGGTTTGGGACCCTTGATGAAGCAGTTTTGCACCTTTCTTGAATGTGAGTTGTTCGGCTTTATCGGCGATCAAGTGCCAGTCATTTTGAGTCAAGTACTCTAATCGGTTGGTGGCAGTTTGTAAGACGGATAACAATCGCTCTTGCGCTGTAGGTGTCGTCATTGTGCTCAATCAAAAAACGAGATCCGTCTTCACCAATCAAAGATAAGCGAAAGAGGATAACAGAAACAATTCCACCGATGGTGCGCATCAAAGCGTCGAAGGTTCCATCCAAACCTATCGGATCGAGATAAGACATCCCAGTGCCTATTTGACTGCCTCTCCCCCGCTGGGCTAGCCTCAGTAGTCTGCCAGGGAGCGTCTTCGCAGCCTGTGCCGATCGCCTCCGCACTGAATTTCCGCGGAAGCCCTCTATATCCATGCGATTCCATTGCAAACTGTTCATTCGGTTGCTGGTTGCAGCCTTGCTGGCTTGCGCCTCCAGACCGCGTGCCGAAGGTGCACCTATGCGTCCGGTGCACGCGCCGCACGCCATGGTGGCGAGCGTGCACGAACTGGCATCGCGAGCGGGAATCGAGATGATGCAGGCTGGGGGAAACGCCGTGGATGCCGCGGTGGCGACTGGTTTCGCACTAGCCGTTGTACACCCCCAGGCCGGTAACTTGGGCGGTGGCGGTTTCATGCTTATCCGCTCCAGCACTGGTGTGACCCATTTCATCGACTACCGCGAAAAAGCTCCTGCGGCAGCTACGGCGAATATGTACCTGGATGCGCAAGGCAACATAGTCGAGAATGCCAGCCTGGTGGGATATAAGGCGATTGGCGTACCGGGATCCGCTGCGGGCATGGTTTACGCTCTGAAGAAATACGGAAAACTTCCTCTCGGACGCGTTATAGGTCCTGCGATCAAACTGGCACGGGATGGATTCCCGCTGGCGTGGGAAGATGCTGAAGATCTTCATGACGAGAATCTGGCAAAATTTCCCGTGTCGAGGCGCATTTTTCAGCGAGACGGAGATTATTACAAAGCCGGGGAAGTCTTTCGCCAGCCGGAGTTGGCGCGCACCCTCGAGCGGATCGCGGATAACCCTGATGACTTTTACCACGGAAACATGGCACGCGAAATGGCCGCTTCCATTCAGAAGGGTGGGGGCCTGATCACACCTGATGATCTGGCGCATTACGAAGTCAAAGAACGGGTGCCCATTCGCGGAACCTACCGTGGTTACGAGATCGTCAGCGCGCCACCGCCGTCTTCCGGGGGGATTGCTCTCGTTGAAATCCTGAATATTCTTGAGGGTTACGATCTGGCGAAATTCGGCGATCGTTCGGCGGGAGCGATCCACCTTACCGCGGAGGCTTTTCGGAGGGCATTTTTTGATCGAGCAGAATTCCTGGGAGATCCCGATTTCGCAAAAATTCCTGTAGCCCAGCTCATTGATAAAAAGTATGCCGTGGCTTGGCGGGAATCGATTGATCCCGCACGGGCGAATCCCAGCAAAGAACTGCAGCGGCCGGCAATCTTTAACGAACTGGAGCGCTATGCGGCGCTGCACCCACAGCCTCGAAGGGCACGCGAACCTGAGAACACAACCCACTACTCGGTCGTAGATCCGGAAGGAAATGCAGTTGCTGTGACCACCACACTGAACGACAGCTTTGGGTCGCGTGTGACCGCCGAAGGCTTGGGATTTCTATTGAACGATGAAATGGATGACTTCGCCTCCAAACAGGGCGTACCCAATGCCTATGGTCTTATTCAAGGACCAGCAAATGCCATCGGCCCCGGCAAGCGACCGCTCTCCGCGATGACCCCGAGCATGGTACTTAAGGATGGAAAGCTGTTCCTGGTGCTGGGGTCGCCGGGTGGGCCGCGGATTATAACAACCGTGGCGAATATTCTGATGGGAGTCGTGGATTATGGAATGAACCTTCAGGAAGCGGTCAACGCGCCGCGTTTCCACCACCAGTGGCTCCCGGATCAGATCTTTGTCGAGCCCGGACTTTCGCCAGACACCTTGAAGTTGCTTCAGAATATTGGTCATGAGATCGAAAAGCAAGGCTACTGGAGCGATGGCGAGTGCGTCGCGGTAGATCCGAGAACAAACGAGCGTCTGGGAGCGAGTGACGCACGCAACAACGGAAAGGCAATAGGCTACTAATGCTGAAGGCAATCTCAACGTACGTCTACGTGAAAGAGCGGCTGCATCCCGGACTGCTCGACGGGTTGGTGCGCGGCGGCGCCCAAACAATTGAGATTTTTGCCGCTCGGCAGCACCTCGATTACGCCAACCGCAAGCAGCACGTGCGTGAGATTGCGGATTGGTTCCGAACCAGTGGTATTCCTCTCAATTCTGTGCATTCACCCATGTACGCTGATTATGAGTCAGGGCGCACCGGTGCTCCGCCGGTGAATGTCGCTTCTACTGACCGAGCGCAGCGGATTGCGGCCATGGATGAAATCAAACGGGCTTTGGAAATTGCCGAGCAGATTCCCTTCAAATTTCTGGTCCAGCACCTGGGCACCGGCAATGAATCCTTTGATGATCGGAAGTTTGAGGCTGCGATGACTTCGGTCGAACATCTACGCGCGTTCGCCAAACCGCTGGGGGTCCGGCTGCTGCTGGAGAATATTCCAAACGAGCTTTCCACTCCCGACAAGCTGGTCGAATTCATTCATTCATCGCATTTTGATGATGTTGGAGTATGTTTCGACTTCGGCCATGCGCACATCATGAGCAACGTAGCCGAAGGATTCGAGATCCTGAGGAGCCATATTCGCTCGACACACGTGCACGATAACGCCAAAGATCGCGATTCGCACCTGTGGCCTGGTGAAGGCTCAATCAACTGGAAAGAGGCGATAGAATTGCTGCGCTCGGCCCCGCACACGCCGCCTCTGCTGCTCGAGATCGAAGGAAACGACAAAACCAATCCGGTGGACGGGATGGGTGAGGCGTTTCGCAAGCTGCGAGCGGCAGAGTAATTTGGTAATCGGGTAATTGGGTAATCGGTAATTGGCGAATCCTGCTGCCTTTCTGATTGTGCGATTGCCGATCACTAATTGTTTCGACTACGCAATTCGTCAGAACTTATGTCATCTCCGATAGCCACGATTTCTAAAATCGGTGAGCACGAAGGTCAGAGTGTCACGGTCCGCGGATGGCTCTACAACCTGCGCGAGAGTGGGAAATTACTGTTCCCGATTCTCCGCGACGGCACGGGGTTGATCCAGGGAGTGGTCGCCAAAAATGCGGTTTCGCCCGAGGTGTTCGATGCCGTGAAGACCCTCACCCAGGAATCAAGTGTGATTGTTGAAGGAAAGGTTCGCGCTGACAAGCGTGCACCCGGCGGTTACGAACTCGACGTCTCAAGTGTCCAAGTTGTACAGAAGGTGCCGGATTCTGATCCATATCCCATCTCGCTCAAAGAACACGGCGTGGACTTTCTTATGGAGCATCGCCACCTCTGGGTGCGCACCCCGAGGCAGGCGGCGATCCTGCGGGTGCGCGCGGAAATCATTAAAGCGGCACGTGACTTCTTTGACGAACGTGGATTTACTTTGACCGACCCACCGATTTTGACACCGGCTGCGTGTGAAGGGACAACTACTCTGTTTCCCGTCGACTACTTCGAAGAACAAGCGTATTTGACACAGTCCGGGCAGCTTTACATTGAAGCTACGGCGATGGCATTCGGCAAGGTTTATTCCTTCGGACCTACATTCCGTGCCGAGAAATCCAAGACGCGGCGTCATCTGACAGAATTCTGGATGGTCGAGCCAGAAGTTGCCTACGCCACGCTGGATGACATGATGGAGTTAGCCGAAGGCTTGCTCTCTTTCCTGGTTAAACGTTGCCTTGATCGCCGACGCAACGATTTGCAAATTATTGGGCGTGATGTTGCAAAGTTAGAAAAGATTGAACCACCGTTTCCACGCATCAGCTACGACGACGCGGTGAAAATGCTACAAGAAGGCCACCAGACAGGTGCTTTGGAAAACAAGTTTGAATGGGGCGGCGATCTGGGATCGCCGGATGAGACTTATTTGTCCTCTAAATTCGAAAAACCGGTGATGGTGCACCGTTACCCCGCAAGTGTGAAAGCTTTCTACATGGAACCAGACCCCCAGCGGCCGGATCTCGCCTTGTGCGTGGATGTTCTTGCGCCGGAAGGTTACGGCGAGATTATCGGTGGATCGCAGCGCATGGCATCTTACGACCTGCTGGTCCAGCGCATTCGCGAACACAATCTGCCGGAGGAAGCCTTCAAGTGGTATCTGGACTTACGCAAGTATGGCAGCGTGCCACACGCGGGTTTTGGCATGGGAATTGAGCGTGCCGTCGCCTGGATTTGCGGTCTCGAGCATGTGCGTGAGACGATCCCATTCCCCAGAATGTTGCACCGGTTGTATCCGTAGAGGGCTCATTGTCGTTGGCGATAAGAATTTCTAGAAACTAACCACTATGGAAATCACTAGCAAGCAAGAGGCGTCCGCAACCAGCAATGTTACTTACAGCAATATCATTCCAAGAAAAATCCGCGTGATTGGCGTTCCTCTGGATCTCGGCCAGTCGCGACGTGGTGTAGATATGGGACCTTCAGCCGTGCGCGTGGCCGGCTTGGAGGCTCGACTCGAAGCTTTAGGGCATGTCGTCGAGGATGCCGGCAACGTGGCAGTGGCAATCGCAGAGCAGAAAAAAGAGGGCGACCCGCACGCGAAGTATCTCAAGGAAATCACGGCTACCTGTACCAAACATGCTGAGTTGGTCCTGAAGACGTTGGAGGTCGGCAAAGTGCCGGTCGTACTTGGCGGCGATCACTCGGTGGCGGCCGGGACAGTCGCCGGGGTCGCGGAATTCTACCGCCGTGACAACAAGAAAATCGGCCTGATCTGGATCGACGCACACAGCGATATCAACACGCCCGAAACCTCCCCCAGCGGAAACGTACACGGCATGCCTTTGGCAGCGATTGTCGGGCTTGGACCCACCGAACTCGCGAACATTTTTAACTTCGCGCCCAAAGTAAATCCTGAAAATTGCGTGGTGGTCGGGGTCCGCGATATTGATGCACACGAGAAAGAGAATATCCGACGGGCGGGCGTGAGAGTTTTCACCATGCGTGAAATCGATGAGCGCGGCATGCGCTCCGTGATGGAGGAAGCGTTACGGGTTGCGGGACGCGGGACTGTCGGATATCACGTCTCGCTGGATATGGATTGGATCGATCCTGAAGATGCTCCCGGGGTTGGAACTCCGGTACGCGGCGGCGCGACGTACAGAGAAGCGCACCTTGCAATGGAGATCATCGCCGATCACGCTCGCATGTTTAGCTTTGAGATTGTCGAGGTGAACCCGGTGATTGATGAGCACAATCGAACTGCTGACCTGGCAGTCGAGTTGACACTCTCAGCGTTCGGAAAAAAGATCTTGTAATCCGACTCTTGTCGAAAATGCTCACCAACTCCAGCACTCTTTGCTATTGCTACTTCTGCTTGGCAATAATCTGGTCTTTGATCTCGGCGTAAGTAGACTTGGGGATAATTTTCTTTCTCACCAGCTCAGCCTTGGACTTGTACGGACGTCCGTCGATGATCTTCTGCGCGTATTTCTCGCCAATGCCTGGTAGCGCGTCGAGCTGTTCTTTGCTGGCCGAGTTGATGTCAAGCCGCTCGGCTTTAGCAGCCGTTTTTTCGGACTTTGGCTTTTGACCAGATTCGGCAGATTTGGAAGCATCGGGCGTCTGGCTGGATTGTGCTGAAGCTATGCCACTCAGCAGGGATATTGCGAATAGAGCAATTAAAATTCCACGAATCAAAATCTTCATGTTCCTCACCTGATGCACCTCTGTTGGGCTTATTTGCAGGTCTAGAGATGTGGAGGTCGACGAGTAAGTTGCTTGATCGTAATTCCCCGCTATGCGTAAATGCCGCGCTGGCGAATGGTGTAGGCGACGCGATCGATTGCGAGCATGTAGGCGGCAATACGGTTATTCACTCCGTGAGTCTCGGCATAGCGAACTACGTCCTCGAAGGCCCCGATCATAATATGTTCTAGTTGCTCGTTGACCACCGCTTCCTTCCAGAAGTAGCCCTGACGGTCCTGCACCCATTCAAAGTAAGACGTGGTGACACCGCCTGCATTGCACAAGATGTCGGGAATTACGAAGACTTTCTTGTCCCCCAGGATGTCATCTGCCGTCGCCGTGGTGGGGCCATTTGCGCCTTCCGCAAGTATCTTGCATTTCACTCGGTCGGCATTTCGGCTAGTGATTTGATTCTCCGTAGCGGCGGGGATCAATATTTCGCAGTCAGTGACCAATAACTCAGCAGGGTCATAGGCTTCGGCACCGGGGAAGCCATGGATGGTGCCCTCGCGTTCGCGAAAGTTCCACAACGCCTCAAGATCGATTCCGTTCTTGTTATAGAGCCCGCCATCCACTTCGGCTATTCCGATGATTTTGTAACCCGCCTCCGCCATCAATTTGGCGGCGTTGGAGCCCACATTCCCAAACCCCTGAATAATCACGCGCGTGGACTCGCGATTTAGCCCCAGTTTCTTGATGGCCTCGTCGCAAACAATCATGATCCCACGGCCTGTCGCCTCGCGGCGTCCACGCGATCCACCGATGTTCAGCGGCTTGCCGGTAACTACCGCTGTGACAGTCTGACGCATGTGCATGGAGTAAGTGTCCATGATCCATGCCATGGTCTGCTCATTGGTGTTCACGTCGGGGGCGGGCACATCTTTCTCGGGGCCGATAAATTCCACCAATTCCGCGGTGTAGCGGCGGGTCATGCGCTCCAGTTCGCCCATTGACATTTTGTGGGGATCACAGATGACGCCACCCTTGGCGCCGCCAAACGGAATGTTTACCACCGCACATTTCCATGTCATCCAACTGGCTAGCGCCCGAACCTCGTCCAGCGTTACATCCGGAGAGTAGCGAATACCACCTTTTGAGGGTCCTCGCGCAATTGAGTGCTGTACACGAAAACCGGTAAACACCTCCAAGTGCCCGTTGTCCATCATCACCGGGATATGAACGATAAGTTCGCGATTGGGATATCGGAGAACCTTCCACAGTCCCTCGTCCAAGTTGAGCTTTTGAGCGGCGAGGTCGAAACGGGCGGCTTGCGCCTCCCAAGGGTTAATTTCCTGTTCGAGCGAGATCGTCTTCATAAAAAGAAGTCTCCGAGTATTAAGCTCGCGACCCGTTAGGTCCCAGTAGATGACGAGTTCGAGCAGCAAATCTCACAGTATATGTGTGCGGTTAAGGTCAGGCAAGTTGGTGCTATATGGGACTGTTTGCAGATTTTACATTGCTACATAGCACTCGTGCACCTTTCCCGGGCTGTTGACGCATCTCAATTTGAGCGCTTATGATCGTCGTTTGATTTGAGGTCGAGGTGACGTTCTGAGAGACCGTCTGAAGGCGACGGAGCGATCATTCATGGATAAGAAGAAGCTGGAATATTTCAAAAAACGGCTCGAAACAAGGCAACTGGAACTGCGCCGTACGGTGACACGCACGCAACAGGACGGGCGTTCCGCCGATGAGGACTCGGCTCAAGACATTGCCGATCGAGCGGCGAGTTCTTACAACAAGGAATTTCTATTCTCCCAGAGCAACAATGAACGGCAACTGCTCCAAATGGTGGAGACTGCATTGGACCGCATCCGCCAGGGCAGCTTTGGCGAGTGCATTTCCTGCGGCAAAGAGATCAATGCCAAACGTTTAGAGGCGGTGCCGTGGACTCGCCACTGCATCGAATGTCAGGAAAAGCTTGAACAGGGTATCTTGGAAGAGGCTCCCAGATAAGAGCCGAATCAATGATTTGAGCGTTCCATCGTTTAATGTCCATCAGAAAGCTGGGTGTGAGCACATCTACGATTTTTGACGCTGCCATTTTTGCCCTGTTAAACTGACCGTTTGTCATCCCACCTTCACATTAGCTGTTCAGAAGGGAAGTTGTGCGCGCAGAGACTCGACACTCTTTAAAACAAGATCGCTTCAGTAAAGCCACCATCCGTGCCGCCGAACAGACTGCTCACTGGACGGCTGAACACAAACTGAAACTTATCATTGGAACCGTCGTCGTGGCTGCGGTGGTTGCAGCCGCAGCCGGAGCTTGGTACTACCTAGGTCAGCAAGATGAAAAGGCCAGCATTCAACTGAGCGAAGCCGTCCGTACCCTGGATACACCAGTACGGCCACCCGGAGTGCCTGCACAGCCTGACACCCCCAGTTTTGGCTCTGCCACTGAGCGAGCCAGCGCGGCAAGAAAACAATTCCAAGCCATAGCGGACAAATATCCGCACACCCGCACGGCAGATTTCGCGCGCTACTTTTTGGGCGTAACCTCCGCCGACGCTGGTGACAATAACGCCGCAGAGCGTGCGCTGCAGCAGGTTGCCTCTTCTCACAATCGCAATCTAGCTGCACTCGCCAAGTTTGCATTGGCATCGGTATACCGCAGGGAAAACAAAGACGCGCAGGCCATTGATTTATACAAGCAGTTGATCTCCTCTCCCGCAGAGACGGTGGGAAAAGTGACGGCCCAAATGGAGTTGGCATCGTTGTACCAGTCCAAGCAGCAGGCCGCAGAAGCCAAGCGTATCTATGAGCAGATTCAGAAGGAAAATCCTTCATCCGAGGCCGCTTCTTTGGCTGGTCAGAAGCTGGCACAATTGAAGTAGCATCCTAGGACCGCACGACGGGTTGTGGCACCATTCCTTGACACCCCTCCGCATGCCCTTTATTCTTGAATGTTGCTCCCCAAGAGTTCACGCCACTGAGCGTGCTTCCGCCCGCCTTCGCGGTGTCAGGTCAGGGGCGCGGAGGTTCCCATGTTCATCGAAATAAGGGAATTGGAGCTCCATCCTGTCGAGTTCGAGGAGGAGTTGGCGCCCGGTGCGATCGATTTGGGAGAAGACGTCCGGCAGCGCGGTGCGCTAAAAAGCAGCGGACGCGCCGACTTGGTCGAAGAACATCACGGTAAGCGGCAACTCATCAAGGACATAAGGCTGCAGGGGAAGTTCTCTACCAGCGTGGAAATGCCTTGCGCCCGCTGCTTGGAACCGATCGTCCACGACCTGGCCGGCATGTTTGATCTGATGTATCGGCCACAGGGTACTGACGCAGGCAAGCACGAACTGTCGGTTACGGCTGCGGATGCCGAGATCGGCTATTATCAGGGAGAAGGCTTGTTGCTGGAAGACGCCCTGCGCGAGCAGGTGGTGCTGGCTTTGCCGCTGAAGGCGATCTGTCGCGAAGATTGCAAGGGCTTGTGCACGCATTGCGGCAAGAATTTAAATGTGGAACCATGCTCCTGTGCTGAACCGCTGCAAGACCCACGGTGGTTAGCCCTGAAAGAGATCCGGGAAAAACTAGGACACTGATCGACTCGGCCGTCGGCTACGAACCGGCCTTATAAGGAATTTTATGGCGAATCCCAAACGGCGACATTCGCAGAAGCGTACCAGTACCCGGCGCGCTCATGATGCGCTATCCAAGCACTCGCTCTCGGAGTGTCCAAATTGCCATGAGCGGAAGATGCCGCATCGTGTTTGCCCCAAATGCGGTTACTATAAGGGCCGCGAAGTAGTCGAGGTCGAGGAGACCAGCTAACCCGCCTACACGTACGCAATGCCAAGCACCATAGCCCTGGATGCGATGGGTTCGGACCGCGCCCCCAAGCCGGAAGTCGACGGCGCGATTCAGGCTTCCCGCCACTACGGAATCCGTGTGCTCCTGGTCGGCCGGGAGGCGGCCATCAAAGCGGAACTGTCGCGCCACCCCACTGCCGCCTGGCTTCCCATTGAAATCGTGAATGCCAGCGAAGTGGTCACCATGGAGGACAAAGCCTCGCAAGCATTGCGTTCCAAGCGGGATTCCTCACTGCGCGTCGGATTGCGGCTGGTGCGGGAAAAACGGGCCGCGGGTTTTGTGACCGCTGGTAACACCGGCGCCGCGATGGCTACTGCAAAGATGGTTCTGGGCGCCCTTCCAGGAGTCGACCGCCCCGCACTAGCGGCTGTGTTCCCAACTGCCACGGGCACTGCAGCAGTCCTGCTCGACGTCGGCGCCAATGTAGATTGCAAGCCCGAGAATCTCGAACAGTTTGCCGTCATGGGCGAGATTTACTGCCGGTCAATCCTGGGAATTAAGCGGCCTCGCGTGGGACTGCTCTCGATCGGCGAAGAGGAAACCAAGGGTAACGAGCTTACGCGCGAGTCCTTTCAATTATTGAAGCAGCTTCCCCTGAATTTTGTTGGAAATGTCGAGGGACGTGATCTGTACGGTGGACGGGTAGATGTGATCGTGGCCGATGGCTTTGTTGGCAACGTTGCGCTCAAGACTTCCGAGGGAGTCGTCAATCTCGTTCGTTTTGCTCTGAAGGAAGCGTTGAGGTCGACCATCACGCGGCAGGTCGGTTATCTGCTTTCGCGAAGCGCGTTCGTCGATTTCAAAAAACGCCTTGACCACACCGAATATGGTGGCGCTCCTCTCCTCGGACTGAAAGGGGTGTGTATTATCACGCACGGCTCGTCCAACGCTAATGCGATCAAGAATGCCATCCGCGTCGCCTCAGAGTTCGCTGAACGAAGCATCAATGACAACATTGAAAAAGGGCTGGCGGGGTTGCACCGGTCAGCTGCTCCGGCGACCGTAAGTACCTAGAACAAATCTCGCTTATGGCAACTCCTCCTCCGCGTCGTCTCCCCACTGCGTTTCTGTTCCCCGGCCAGGGATCGCAGGCTGTCGGTATGGGCCGGGAACTGGCTGAACGATATCCAATTGCGCAGCAAACTTTCCAGCAAGCTGATGATGCGCTCGGATATAGCATTGCACAGCTTTGCTTTGAGGGTCCCGACGATCAGCTTCGGCTGACAGAAAATACCCAGCCTGCCATTTTGACTGTCTCCGTCGCAGCCTGGCGCGTGTTGAACGAAAACGGTATAGAACCAGACTTTGTCTCGGGACACAGCCTGGGCGAGTATTCCGCACACGTGGCAGCCGGCACGATCAACTTCGCCGACGCAGTCCGCGTCGTTCGGAATCGCGGCAAGTATATGCAGGAAGCGGTTCCTGTAGGCGTAGGTGCGATGGCCGCAGTTCTGGGAATGGATTTGGATAAAGTTGCTGCGATCTGCGGCGAGGCCGCGCAGGGCGAGGTCTGTGGGCCGGCAAATATCAATTCGCCGGAACAGATTGTCATTTCCGGTCACGCCACGGCGGTGGAGCGGGCTGCCAAACTTGCTGATGAGCGTGGCGCGAAACGCGCCAAGATCCTGCCCGTCAGCGCACCGTTTCATTGTGCGCTGATGAAACCAGCGCAAGACCGCCTGGCTGCTGACCTGCATGCCTTGAGCTTTCAAGATCCTCACGTGCCTGTCGCTTGCAATGTTGATGCGGAACTTGTGACCGATGCCATTTCCAGCCGCGATGCTCTGGTTCGTCAGGTTACGGGATCTGTAAAGTGGGATCAGGCTATGCGCCTGCTGATATCGAAAGGCGTACAGATATTCGTTGAAGTCGGTCCAGGTAAGGTTCTGTGCGGCCTTATGCGCCAGATTGACCGCTCAAAAATCTGCCTCAATGTAGGAGACGAGGCCTCGCTGCAGAAAACGTTGGAGCATTTTGCAGAGACGAAGGCATGACGCCTCCTGGTTTTAGTAGGGCGAAAAGGTTAGCGTTTTATCCGATTTCTGAACCCATAATCGGGCGTGTTCAGCACGATTATTCACGATTACTTCAACAATCACTCCGCTGCCACCGCCCTTTGGGGTCGCCGAACCGTAGACCTTGTACGATTTAACCAAACCCCATTCGCCTCCCGGTCCCCAATCACGATAAAACTCAGTGAAGGGGTACTGCGAGTATTTGTCAGGGTGCTGTTTCCACTGTGGATCGTGCATCCAGATGCCGTACGCGCCCTCGTAGTCCTGATGCTGCAGAGCCGAGAAGAATTTGTCCACTACGTGTTCTTCTGGCCAGTTGCGG
>WNFB01003762.1_pt1 | contig 13410 bp, 11 predicted proteins | sample 5400501 | NCBI WGS metagenome assembly WNFB01 (sample SAMN13153341, study PRJNA577476) | soil metagenome | isolation source: 200 cm saprolite under Douglas fir tree site 2 hole 1 | place: USA:California | collected 2015-04-18
GGCTGCCGGCAAGGAAAACCGCTGCGTGAGATTGGTGATGGGAGCAGCAAATTGAGGAAGACGAATCGCGCCTGGAAGCAACGACACGCCCAGAATTGCGGCCACGTAAAGTTGTAGGGGAAGGGCATATTCCTTCCAGGCATTCTTGCCGCGTGGGCGCATCAGGACATCAGCCAACAGACCAGCGATCACAAACGCGAGGAGGAATCGCGTCGGCACGAGATACCGCGGCCCGTACAGGAACACTTGGTCAGAGCCATTCGCAGCCAGGCCGGGAACTGGCGTCCAAGCTTCCGGAAAATGCAGTGAGAGGTATCGGCCAAGCGCAGCAAGCCCCGCGGCCGACAAGACGAGCAAGAAAATGTGTGTGCGTGCGGGCAGGATTCGCGCAAGTGCCACGTACCCGGCGGCGCCCACGAACCAGATTAGCCCGAGCGGATGCGCGGCCCAAATCAGCGGGGCGAGCGCCAATGCGAAAATCCGTTCATTTCCTCGGCCGCGCCACCACAGGGCCAGCGTGAAGAGGGACAAGCCCAAGGAAAGGTAGTAGTTGAAGAATCCCATCATGAATGTCCAGCCGTAGGCCAACATGGCGAGGCATGGGACCAGAAACCAGGGAGCGCGGCGCGCCGCCGCACTCACTAGCGAAAATGCTCCCCAGAAAAACACCAGGACGGAAAAGCTTACTGCGATCCTTTCAGCGGCTTGCAGTCCGAAGAGGTTCCCCAGGTGGCTCAGCAAGAAGTCGAACAGGACATTGTCCCACTGGCGGGCGATCCACAGCCCCGGGGCCTGACCGCGTTCGATCAACTGCACAAGCCACGCGTTGTACAGGTGGCTATCGAGATCTCCCGCGACGATGTAGCGGTGCCAGAAGCAAGGGGCCAGCAGCAGGGCTGAAATGGAGGTCATCCTGCGCCAGTGGCCACGCACGAACCGCCATGTCTCCGCGAACACCGGCGATTCGACAGGCGCGTAGTGTTGCTCAACCCCCGGTGGTTCGGACACGATGGGCGGATGCTCTTCCGTTTCCGTAAACATAGTGGGTGATGAAATTACCAGCATAACAGGCGGTGCGGACAGCCGCAGGCCACTCGCAGCCCGTTGTAGCAGAAGCGATAACGCAACCGCGCTCGCCGCCCTGAGACCGAATTTGGCCCTAGTTTCTAGACGCTTGCCTTGACCGCCCCCGGCCTGGACGATATTCTGAATGGCAAGGGCGTGGCACCTCTCCGAGAGAAAAGGAAGGAAACGGATGAGACGCGTTTACTTGGACTATAACGCGACGACGCCGGTGGCCCCGGAAGTTCTGGCCGCCATGCTCCCGTATTTCAGTGAAGAATATGGCAACGCGAATTCGATCCACGCGTTCGGGCAGCACGGACGGGGCGCCGTCGAGGAGGCGCGCATTTCGGTGGCGGAGTTGCTGGGCGCTCGCCCAGCGGAGATTCTGTTCACCAGTGGCGGTACTGAATCCAATAATCACGCCATTTTGGGCGTCGTGGGGGCCGCGCCTGGCGAACGCAAGCATGTGATTACAACGGCGGTAGAGCACAACGCGGCTCTCGACCCCTGCCGAGCCTTGGAGCGTCGTGGGGTGAGGCTGACTGTGCTGCCTGTGAACCGCGAAGGTATCGTCGCGCCAGAAGACATCCGGAGAGCCATCTGCCCGGATACAGTGCTTATCACGGTCATGCTCGCGAACAATGAGCTGGGAACCCTCCAACCGATCGAGGAGATTGGCCGCATCGCCGCGGAAAAAGGCGTGGCGCTGCATACAGACGCCGTGCAGGCCGCGGGAAAGGTGCCCGTCAATGTGATCCGATTAGGAGTGCACCTGCTCTCTATCTCCGGGCATAAGATCTACGGCCCCAAGGGCGTTGGCGCGCTGTATGCGCGGAGAGGAATCCGTCTGGACCCGCTGATGTTCGGAGGCCATCACGAGCGCGACCGTCGTCCCGGAACGGAGAATGTTGCCGGCATCGTCGGGCTGGGCAAAGCGGCCAAGTTAGCCATGAATCGCTTGAAGGAAGGAGGCGGGCATCTCTGCCGGTTGAGAGACCTCTTGGAAAGGGGGCTTCTGGACCGCATACCGCAGGCCAGGAGCAACGGATCGCGCGTGCAGCGCACGCCGAACACCACCAACCTCACGTTTCCATTTGTGGAGGGCGAGGCGATGGTGATTGCCCTGGACCTGAAGGGAATTGCGTGCTCCACGGGAGCGGCGTGCTCGTCGGGAGCGGTCGAGCCTTCGCACGTACTCACGGCGATCGGTTTGCCGCCGGAAGAGGCGCGGGCCACGTTGCGCTTCAGCCTGAGCCATCAAACGACCGACGCAGAGGTCGAATATGCGCTCGAAACCATCCCGCCCGTGATCGAGCGCCTGCGCGAGCTTTCGCCGAAGTACATCAAGCGGGCCGTCTCTCCCGGCCGGTAAATTTGGATTTTGAGAAGCAGATGATTCGAGTGGATAACAACTCCGAGCCGTTGACGGCTGTGGCCATGAGCGGCGGCGTGGACAGCTCGACCGTCGCGGCAATCCTGCTGGGGCGCGGCACCCCGGTTGTGGGGCTCACGATGCAGCTTTGGAACCAGCGGAGGCTGCCGGAACTCGACCCGGACGGCACGCACGGGCAGCGCTGCTGCTCGCTCGACGACGTCTATGACGCGAAGCGAGTGGCGCAGCACCTAGGCATGCCTCACTACGTAGTCAACTACGAACAGCGGTTCGAGGAAACCGTGGTGCAGCCATTCGTTGAGGAATACCTCGCCGGGCGCACCCCGATCCCATGTACGCTGTGTAACAACCACGTGAAGTTTGACCCTTTGCTCGATACCTCGCTACAGATCGGCGCGGAACGCCTGGCGACGGGCCACTACGCCCGCATTCGCCGGAACGAGACGACGGGGCGCTACGAATTGCTGCGCGCCGTGGACGAAGCCAAGGACCAGTCGTATTTCCTCTTTGGCCTGACCCAGCAGCAGATGTCACGCACCGATTTTCCGCTCGGCGAGTTGGATAAGACGACAGTGCGGGCCATCGCCCGCCGCGCCGCTTTGCCCGTGGCGGAAAAGGCCGAAAGCCAAGAAATTTGCTTTGTGCCGTCAGGGAATTATGTGCGCTTCATCGAGGCCTATCTCGGGGAGCGCGGAGATTCACTGCCGGATCAGGAAGGCGATCTGGTGACGACTGCAGGTGAAGTGATTGGGCGCCATCGTGGCGTGCATCATTACACCGTTGGGCAACGGCGGGGCCTCGGCGTTGCCGCCGGGAGGCCGCTCTACGTGGTTGAGCTAGACACGGTGTCCAACCGCGTGGTCGTGGGTGACGATGCGGAGCTTCGCGCAGCGGTGAGCGAAGTGCGCGAAGTGAATTGGATTCCATTCGCCACCCTCGAAAAGCCGGTGCGGGCGACGGTGAAGATCCGCCATCGGCACGAGCCTGCGTCCGCCACGGTCGTCCCCACTGATCCCACTTCGGTTCGCGTGGAGTTTGACGTGCCGCAACGCGCCATCACCCCTGGCCAAGCCGCGGTTTTTTATTCTGCTGATTTGGTCCTTGGGGGCGGATGGATTCGGTAAGACCGCAAGTTCCTCAATCCGTTTCGGGCGGGACGTTAAACTAGATCGCCATTTTTTCGTCTCGGGCGTCTTCATGTTCCTCGACACGCGCATTCGGTGGTCTGCGCCGCCGGGGCGAGCGGAGGAACGCGATACCCGCCTGGATGCCTTTAATTACCGCCGAGGCTTTCTCTATAGGGCCCCAAACGGCCTCCCGGAGTTGAGAGCCTGCCTCCTCGACCTTCTCCACCGCGCCGGTGAGGATCTGATCCAGGTGGATCAACTGTGTGCGCAGAATCTCCATCGTCTCCGTGATGATGCGGTCCACCTTCTGGGCCTGGCTGCGAGCCAGACGCGACATCTCCGCCGCATCCGAGGCGATGCTGGTGATTCGGGGCGTGAGGTCTTCGAGCGAAACTTGCAGGCGCGCCAGGATGGGTTCCAGCCGCGAGCGCAAATCGGAAATCATCTCCTCAGCGCGCTTGGCCGTCCTCCGAAATTGCAGAAAGATGCCCAAGAACGCAATCGCCTGGAGCACGAATGCAAGCGCGGTTATACCGACAAAAATGGGTACCCAGGTCTCCATTCACGGGCCTCGCTGCAACTACACCGCTTTGGTTTTTTCCCTTTGGTAGGCCTCGCGGCCTGCGTCCACGGCTGCGGAAATCGAGTCTCTGTGCCGCACCGCTGCTTGCTTGCTCCGCTCGACCACGTCGTCTGCGCGCTCGCGGAGTTCGCGGGCCTTGCGCTGGGCGTACTCGCGGCCCTCTTCCGCCTTCTGCAGGAGGAAGTCGCGGGTTTCCTCACCGGACTTCGGCGCAAAAAGAATGCCAACCAGCGCGCCAATCCCGAGTCCAACCAGGAAGTAACTCACCTTGGATCCAACGTTCTCTGCCATGGCTTGGCCCCCCTCAGATTTGCAAAGTAGCACAGGGGATTGGTGGAAGCAAGGAATTCGGGAAGTTAGCGTTCACGGGCGGCATCGGAACCCGCGCTGGCCAGGTGCGCAGAGACGCGTTCCGCCAGGGGCCGCGGGACGACCCGCGCAATATTCTCCACGCTGGCCGAGCGGATTTGGGCGATGCTGCCGAAGCGCCGGAGCAATTTTTGCGCCGTGCGCGGTCCCACGCCCGGAATTTCCTCGAGACCTGTCTGGAGCGTGCGCTGGGCGCGTCGCTGGCGGTGGAATCCGACGGCGAATCGGTGCGTCTCGTCTCGGACCTGCTGGACCAGATGGAGGATCGGCGAATGACGCTCCAGGCGGATTGGCTCGTCCTCCTGGCCGAGCACGTAAATAATCTCTTCCTGTTTAGCGATGCTGGCGACCGGTTGGTTGATGACCTCGAGCTTTTCCAGCGCGGTGGCCGCGGCATGGAGCTGGCCAAGGCCTCCGTCAATCAGGATGAGGCTGGGGAACGGCTTCTTTTCTTCCTGGAGCCGCTGGTAGCGGCGCTGGATCGTCTCCCGCATGCTCGCGAAGTCGTCGTTTCCCCATTCGCCCCGGATGATGAACTTGCGGTAGTCCGACTTTTTCATTCTGCCGTTCTCCCACACCACCAGGGACGCGACCGTGTCCGACCCCTGGAGGTGGGAGATGTCGAAACTTTCGATACGGCGCGGCGGCTCCGGCAAACCGAGTGCTTGCTCCAGCGCCTCCACAATCGCTTTGGAGCTTGGCTTTAAGATGCGGAAACGCTGTTCGAAGGAGTGGCGCGCGTTCTTTTCCACTAGATCGAGGAAGGCATGCTTCGGTCCGCGCTGAGGCGTTAGGATTTCAACCTTGCTGCGCGGAGGTTCGAGGCTGGCCGCGCGCTCAGTCAGAATTTCTTCCAGCAGCTCGCGATCCTCGAAGTCCATCGGGATGTGGATGGCTCTGGGGAGATACGCGGCGTCGAGATAGAGCTGCTTGAGCAGGGACGGCAGAAACTCGGCAGGGTCGAATTCCTCGAGGTCCTCCCAGTAGAAATCGCGGCGGTCGACGACACGTCCGCCGCGCAGGTGGAAGAGATTGACGGCCACGAGTGGCGGTTCGGCATGCCACGCGAGCACGTCGGTATCGTCCCCGGCCGCTGCGGCGATCTTCTGCCGCTCCTCAATTTCTGTGAGCGTGTGCAGAAGGTCCCGGTAGGCGGCGGCTTGCTCGAAGCGCTCGGCGTTCGACGCGTCGAGCATGCGGGACTCCAGGCTCTTCATCAGGTCATGACGTCGGCCTTCGAGAAACATCTTGGTGTCGCGCGCGGCTTCCGCGTAGCGGTCCTCGGCGACCAGCCCTGGAACGCACGGGCCGTGGCACCGGCGAATGTAGTATTGCAGGCAAGGGCGCGGGTGCGCACGCGTCAGGTCCACGGTGCACGAGGGCACGCGGAAAGTTTTGTGGATGAAGTGCACGATCCGGTGCGCCAAGCTGTGGGGGAAATAGGGACCGAAGTAGATGGAGCCGTCTTTCTTCAGGCGGCGGGTGACGTAAACTCGCGGGTGTTTCTCGAACGCGGTAAAGCGGATGTATGGGTAGGTCTTATCGTCGCGCAGCATCACGTTGAATTTTGGCTTGTGCTGCTTGATGAGGCTGTTTTCGAGGGCCAGGGCTTCGCGCTCGTTGTCCACGACGATGTACTCGAGATCGGCGATTTCGCGCACCAGCGATCCCGTCTTCGCGTCCACCCAGCGCGAGGAGAGAAAGTAGGACTTCACGCGGTTCCGCAGCGATCTCGCCTTCCCGACGTAAAGAATGTTCCCCAGGACGTCCTTAAACAGATAAACACCCGCGTCTGTGGGCAGGGTGGCGGCTTTTTGTGTGAGTTCCATCGCGGGGGTACAATGACGAGCACGGCACGGCGCGCCGCGCTGTGGCAACTTTCATGATAGCAAAGTGAATCCAACCTGCGCAGGACATGAGATTCGCGCCGACCATTCTTCTCACGGGGCTTTTGGCTGGAGGTGTTCTACCGCTCTCGGCCCAACAGATTTCGCCCTCCACGCCGCCACCGCCGCCTCCAGCCGAGCCCGCCTTCGACCCTTACCACGCCGAGAAAAGCATGGAAATCGGGACGTTTTACTTCAAGAAGGGCAATTACGACGCTGCCATCGACCGGTTTGAAGAAGCCACCCACTACGAGCCCAGTCTTGCGAAACCCTGGAGGCTGCTGGGCGAGGCGTATGAGAAAAAACACGATTACGGCAGAGCCGTTGAGTCCTACAAGAAGTATCTCGACGTTTTTTCCGGCGCGGCGGATGCGGCACAAATCAAGAAGCGCATCGCAACATTAGAAGAGAAGAGGGCACGCAAAGCTTCCAAGCGAGCGACTCACTAGCTGTTACGAAGTCGAAAGACTCCTTCGCGAAGCCCTTCCAGCGAACGCGAGACCCCCTGATTCTCAGCGCATACTTTTCAGAAATTTACTGGCGCGGACGTGCTGGGCGAAGCGTTTCTCTTGGGCGCGGAATTCCGCGGAATGCGCCTGCAATCCGCACGCGGCGGCGCGCATGGGATGTTTCACGTGAAGCATTTCGTGGTAGAGGATGAACTCGACGGCGCAGCGGGGCACGTCCGGCCGGTCTAAGCGGTTGTTGAGGACAATCTGGTCGAGGGCCGGGTCGAAGCAGCCAAACTGCGACGTCCAAGGGCGCTCGCTCCAACCCAGCCGCGGCCGATGGAGGTTCCCGCCGAAGTATTCACGGTTGAGCGCGGCGAACATGGGCGCGAGGTCGTGTACCGCGCCGCGCGGCTGGTGGACGATTCGCCGGGCGCGTTGGCGCCGGAGGCGGGCGATTCGCCGTCGCGTGGTGCGGGCGAGCGCGAACTCACGGTATAGATTCCGCAGCTCACGCGGCGCCCGCCGCCGGTAGAGTTGCCCCAGCAGAATCGCCGCCGCGGCCTCCACGACAGGCACCGGCGCATCGCGAAGGACGTCCGAGAGGCGCACGTGGGCAACGTCCTCGCGCAAGCGAATGGTATGGGCGAGGTTGGCATAAGGGTACAGCTCGACGACAAAATGGGGCGGGCGGCCCTGGCAGCCCAGGCGCGTAAAAATGCGATGAAAGATGCGGTCGCCGCCCGGGAGCACGGCACGCCCGGAATGTTTTCGTTTTGCTCTTCCCAAGCGTTTCACGTGGGTTTGCGCCGCACCGGAGGAGGGGCCACTTCTTTGACGGCTTTCTCGACATCTTTCGCCGCGTCTTGCGTCGCTTCGATGGCGTCCTCGAGATTCTCCTTGTAGGTCTCCCGCTCGATCCCATTCACGGCCAGGTCCTTGAGATAGGGGAGAGCCTCCTTGATTTGCGCTTGCAATTCCTTCACCCCTTCGCGGATGTCCTCTTGTTTTTCGGTGCCGAGTTCGACCAAGTCGGCGGCGTCGTCGATGCAGCCAGAGTAGCCCACGATCAAGCTGTTCAGGCGCTCGGTCCGGTGCCGGTCGGCCGTATCGATGTGGGCCAGCTCGTACTTGATTTTCTTGATCCGGTCGGCAGCGAACTGCGCGTAGAGTAGGATGCGCGGGCCCGTGGCGTACGCATCGCGGATTTTGTCGGCTTCCGCCTCGCTCAAGTAGTCCTTTTTCTGCTGAGCCGCAGGCCGTGCGGCTGCGCAAAGCGTCGCGCCGAGCAAGAGGACGCAAGGGAAGATCATTTTAGCTCGCATCGGGCACCTCACGGATTCGGTTTCTTCACGCCTCCGCGGCGGGGGAACAGGGCGTCAATCAGATCGTTCTGCATATTGGCCAGGGCGGTGCGCACTTCTCGGAAAAACGGGCGCTTGTCCGCGGGGAGCGAAAAAATCAAGTCATCTATGCGCCGGATATTCTCTCGAAGGCTGATCTGAAGCTCCTTGAATCCCCCCGGTTTCTTTTCCGCATCAGCCCCGGTGGCCTTCAGCCCAGCGATGGTTTGCTCGACCTGGCCGCGATAATTCTCCAAGGTGTCCAGGGACGCGACGTCACCGCCGCCTTGGAGTTGCTTCTTGGCCAGTTCCACCTCGTCGTCCCCCAGCTTAACAAGAAGGCGGGCCTTCCGCACCGCATCGTTCTCATGGCGGTATTGATCGAGGAGCGCGGCCAACCGGCCCTGTCCAGCAAGCGGCAGGCCGAGCCCGATCACGATGAGGGCCGCGACCCATCTGCTCCAGGCCGTGTCGAAAGAAATTCTTCTAGTTTTTCTTTTTTTTCGGTTCATGCGCGAGTTCGTTCTGCAGGGTGATGATGCGGTGCCGGGCCTGAAAATCCTGTGTGTCATTTTGCCCATGATTGAGGTCGAGAAATTTTTGATAAGCGGCAACCGCCTCGGCTTTGCGTGACAGTTTATCGTAGCAGATCGCGCGGACAAACCAGGAGGAAGGCTGGGGCTCTTCCAGCTTCGCCAAGCGCTCCATCGCTCCGAGAGTTTCAGGGTAGTCGCCATTCAGAAAAAATGCGTTCACCAGTTCTCGCAGGGGATCAGGGGAGTTTCGGTCCAGGTTATAGGCCTGGGCGAGCAGTCCGATGGCCGCGGAATAGTCGCGGAGCTCGATTTTGACGTGACCTAGCCAAAGGAGCATATCCGAATCCTTCGGAGAGGGCGCCAAGGCTCGGGTTAGGGCGTCGTTGGCCTGACTCCACTTTTGTTGCCGCGAGTAAATGTTCCCCCGCATCTTGAGGGTTTCCACGGTGGGCGCCGAGGTCGCCTCGATGCGGTCCAGTTCTGCAAGTGCGTCATCGTAGCGGCCGGTTGTTACCAGGGCGGACGCGTGGTCGAGACGCGCCGCGCGGTCGCCGGAATTCACCTTTAAGTATTCCGCAAGCGCGTCGGCTGCCGCATCGAATTTTTTCTGCGCGAGCAGCGCATTCGCCAATCCGAGCTGCGCCGGCGCCGAATCAGCGCGCACAGCGACGGCATCTCGGAAGTGCACTTCGGCCTCCGCGGTCCTGTCCATACGGAGCAGCTCCCTGCCTATCGCGAGGTTGTACTCGTACTCCTTCGGTGAAATCTCCAGCGCCGCACGGTATTGTTCGACGGCCTCATTTTGTTTTCCGACGCGCTCCAGGGCCGTGCCCGCCAGGTATCGCGGACGGCTTTCGGTCGGCTGGAGTTCGGCGGCGCGGCGGAAGGAATCCGCCGCTGCCGCTGGATCGCTCTCCATCAAGACCAATCCGAGGTTCAGATAAGCCGGCGCCATTTTAGGATCGAGAGCAATGGCGCGGGTGAATTCCACTTTGGCATCCTCCCAGCGCTTTAACCCCGAGTAGGCATAACCAAGCTGGAAGTGGGCATAGGGATCTTCCGCGCGTTCTGCGAGGTATTTCTGTAGTGGCTCAAGAGCCGCAGCGAAGTCATTCTTTTCGATGGCGTTCACCGCTTGTAGGAGCAGCGCGGCCAGCGGATCGTCGTGGAGCTGCAGAGCTGCTTTTGCTGGAGGTTTTGCAGAGGGCCTAGGCTGCTCCTGGGCGCGCGCCACCGAAGTGCTTGCAACAAACAACACGCCGAGCGTCAGGCCAAGCCGGGTCCAGCGCCCCGTAAGTTGTGACGCAAGTTTCATGGCAGGGCCTTGCGCCGCGCGTCCATGTCCTTTGTGGCGTGGGATTGAACTGCCGCATTGTGATTGATCGCGCGCACCAGGAATTTCCCGGTGTGCGAGCGCGCATTGCGAGCGACCTGCTCCGGCGTGCCTGTGGCGACAATTCGGCCGCCCTGTTCGCCTCCCTCCGGGCCGAGGTCAATGATCCAGTCAGCGGACTTGATAACGTCCAGGTTGTGCTCGATAACGATAATCGAAGCCCCGCCGTCGATCAGCTTGCGGAACGCCGTGAGCAGCTTCTGGATGTCGTCGAAGTGCAGGCCGGTCGTGGGCTCGTCGAAGATGTACAAAACGCCCTCGTTTGCCTGCGTGGTGAGATGCGCCGCCAGCTTCAAGCGTTGCGCCTCGCCTCCGGAGAGCGTCGTAGCCGACTGGCCCAACCGGAGATACCCCAGGCCCACCTCGTCGAGAATTTTTACTTTTGAAGTGACCTTGGTCACTCCCGCAAAGAATCCAAGCGCCTCACGGACGGTAAGTTGCAAAACCTCATGAATATTCTTTTCCCGGTAGCGCACTTCCAATATGCCGCTCTTGAAGCGCGTGCCGCGGCACTCCTCGCAGACCAGCTCGACGTCGGCCAGGAACTGCATTTCGACGGTCACCGTGCCTTCGCCCTGGCAGGCTTCGCACCGGCCCCCGGGAATGTTGAACGAAAAGTATCCTGCCCCATAGCCGCGGCGCCGCGCCTCAGGGGTAGCGGCAAACACCTCGCGAATCGAGTCAAACGCCTTTAAGTACGTGGAAGGATTCGACCGCGGCGTGCGTCCAATCGGAGATTGGTCCACGAGGATGGATTCGCGCAAGACTGCGTCCCCTTCGATCCGGTCGCACACTTCTTTGATGGAGGCCCCGGTGTAGCGTGCGTGCAGCGCTTTGTATAAGACGTCATGCACGAGTGTGGATTTGCCCGAGCCGGAGACGCCCGTAACTGCAACCAGCATACGCAGTGGGATGGTCACATCGAGATTTTGCAGATTGTGCGCCCGCGCCCCAAAGATGCGCAAAAAGCGGCCCTCCGGTCGGTGCCGCAGGGGAGGCACCGGGATGCGCAATTCACCGCTGAGATAGCGCGCGGTAATCGAATCTCGGGATTTGGCGAGGTCTTCGCGCGGCCCGCCGTACAGCAGCTTGCCGCCATGTTCTCCGGCGCCGGGGCCGAGGTCGAGAACGTAATCGGCGGCGGCAATCGTTTCGGGATCGTGCTCGACGACGAGAATCGTGTTCCCCAGGTCGCGCAAGCTCTTCAGGATTTCGATCAACCGATGGGTATCGCGGGGGTGGAGTCCGATCGAGGGCTCGTCGAGAACGTACAGCGCGCCGACCAAATGTGAGCCGAGCGAAGTCGCCAGTTGAATGCGCTGCGCCTCACCCCCTGAAAGGGTCGAAGCGAGACGGTCAAGCGTCAAGTAGTCCAAGCCGACCTCATCCAAAAAGCGGAGGCGCTGGCGAATCTCCTCGAGAATCTTGTCCGCGATGGCCGCCTGTTCCTCGCTCAATTCGAGGTGGTCGAAGAAGCTCCGCGCCTGCACGACGGTCATCGCGCACACTGCCGTGATGGATTTGCCGGACAACCGTACCGCGCGCGCCTCGGCCCGGAGGCGCGTGCCGCGACAGTCCGGGCAGAGCGCGTAGCCTCGGTAGCGGCTGAGGAATACGCGCACGTGCAGTCTGTATTTCTTGCGTTCGAGCCATGCAAAAAAGCCATTCACTCCGGAATATCCGGATTTGGGCTCGCCGTGCATAACCAATTCGCGCTGCGCCGCAGTGAGGTCGCGGAAGGGAACGTGTAGAGGAATGTTCCTCGCGCGGGCAAAACTTTTCAGGTCATTCATCAGCCCGCGATACCGCGGTTTGGTCCACGGCTCGATGGCTCCCTCGCTGAGCGACTTGCCGCGATCCGGTATCACCAGGTCTGGATCGAAATCAATTGTGTTGCCGAAGCCCTGACACCGCGGGCAGGCGCCGTACGGGCTGTTGAACGAGAACAACCGGGGTTCTGGCTCCTGGTAGACCGCGCCGCACGTCTTGCACTCGAATCGCTCGTTAAATACCAACCGCTCTGCCGCGCCTTCCACGGTTTCGGGAACAAATTCCAGGATCGCCTCTCCTCGCCCCTCGCGGTAGCAGATTTCGACCGAGTCCACCAGGCGCGAACGCATGTCAGGCCCGATGGCGAGCCGGTCCACGACGACATGCACAGGTTGAGAAAAATCAATGTCGAGAAGTGTTTCAGGAGAAGAAAATTCATGGACGCGCCCCGCTTGGTACAGTCGCTGAAAACCACGCCGCTGCAGAGCCGCGAGCGCCTGCTGAACCATCGCTGGGGTCGGCTTCGCTGGCTTCTTAGGCGTCACGCGCGCCGTACTCCCCGGTGGAGTTGGCGCAAAATCCAGAATGTACAGCACGTAGAACCGCCGCCCCGGCGGGAACGCCAGAACGCGGGCGGCGATTTCATCCATCGTGTCCTTGCGAACTTCATTGCCGCAGTTCGTGCAATAGGTGCGGCCCGCGCGCGCATAGAGCAGCCGCAGATAGTCGTAAATTTCCGTAGCCGTCGCTACGGTTGAGCGCGGATTTCGCGTGGAGTTCTTTTGCCGGATGGCGATCGCCGGAGCGATCCCCGTGATCTCGTCTACATCGGGCTTTTCAATGCGCTCCAGAAACTGCCGCGCGTAGGCCGAAAGCGACTCCATGTACCGCCGCTGGCCCTCGGCGTAAATCGTGTCAAACGCAAGGCTCGACTTGCCCGACCCGGATACACCGGTCACGACAGTGATTGCGTTGTGCGGGATGTCGAAGCTGATGTTCTTCAGGTTGTGGACGCGCGCGCCGCGCACCCGGATAGCCTCTGGCTCCGGTGTCCCATCCACCGGACCGGTAAGCACTGCTTCTGTGGCGTTCTTTTTGCTTGGGGGCATGCGACAGCACTCACCAGCGCTTCGGGCAAGGCCTGCTTAAACTTCAAATTATACGTTCTCGCGCGCAGGCGAGCAATCACCCCGTGCCGCTTGTGGCGTGTGCTTTCGAATGTATACTTTCTGTCTCACAGGGAGCTATGACCGCGTTTGACCGAGTAATCTGGATTGTGTTGGACAGCGTGGGGATTGGCGACCTACCGGACGCCGCCGACTACGGAGACACAGGCCGCAATACACTGGGCCACATCGCGAACTCGCGGCCGCTCGCACTGCCGAATCTCGCGCGCTTGGGCTTGGCCAATATCGCTCCACTAGCTCACCTGACGCCGCCTGCGAAGCCCGAGGGTTGCTACGGCAAGGGTGCGACGCATTCGCCTGGAAAGGACA
>WNFB01003763.1_pt1 | contig 13407 bp, 11 predicted proteins | sample 5400501 | NCBI WGS metagenome assembly WNFB01 (sample SAMN13153341, study PRJNA577476) | soil metagenome | isolation source: 200 cm saprolite under Douglas fir tree site 2 hole 1 | place: USA:California | collected 2015-04-18
AAAGCACCGCCGGAGTTTGACCCCGAAGAGTATCCCGGCCTGCGCCTGCTGGGCGAACTGCGCATGAAAGGAGTCGAGGCCGATAAAATCGCTGATGCGCTGAACGAGGCGGGCTATCGCACCGGCAGCAAGCGCTTTGGCGCCCGGCTCTTCAACAAGGACACCGTGACCGCCATGCTGCGCAATGAGTTTTATGCGGCGTATGCGCCAGGCGATGACCGGGGAACCGTCAAGTACAAAGAGCAACGCTTCCGGGGGTTGCACCCGGCAGCATTCACCTATGACGAGTGGCAAAAGATCCGCGCCGTGACCCAATCCATGCACCACGCCAGCACACGCACAGAGCAGGTCAAGCACGTGTACCAATTCGCGGGCTATATCTCCTGTATCCACTGCGGCTTAAAGCTGCGCTGTGATACGGGCAATACGCCCGACAACCGGCGGCAATACTACCGCGATGCGGCCAAAGCACGTCGTCTTCCTTGTCCTGCCGGCGGCAACTTAATGGTGCGGATCGACCTGGTGGACGAGCAGTTTGGCGACCTGCTCAAGAGCTTGAAGTTGCCTGAGAACTGGCGTGAGGTCATCCGCCGCGATATGGTAGCGCAGGCCCTCGCCGCAGGGGTCACCCCTGAAACCGTGGAGCGGGAGAAAGAACGCCTGAAGCTCAAGAAGTCTCGCACGATCAAGCTCTACAAGGAAGGCTACATCGATGAAGAAGAGTTTCAAGGAGAGATGGCAGCCGTCGAGCTGGCGCTCAAACAACTGGACGCGCCTGAAGTAGACGGCGTGACCTACGATGAGGTGGTCGAGGCAGGGGAGCATCTCCCAGGCATGGCAGCCTTGTGGGATGTGGCGACCATTGAAGAGCGCTACGAGATGGTGACCATTATCCTGGAGCCAGGTGGCTTTTATTATGATTTGGAAAACAAAATCATTGCTGCAATAAAACCCCGTCCAGCATTTTTACCGGTCCTACGGATGCTGAACGGGATCATGGAGTTTGACGAGACCAGAGGTCTGCTGGTGACAGAACACTGGTGCGAGCGGAACCGACGGGATTCGAACCCGCGATCTTCTGCGTGACAGGCAGACATGTTAGACCACTACACCACGGCTCCTCGTGGGCATTGGACGCTTTTCATTTCATCCGCTGCGAGTAAGAGGATACCAGAATACATACAGCATGTCAAGCCTTCTGGACACCAATTTACCAATACTTCCGCCTCTCCCGTTTTTTTGGATGAGTGTTCACCCGCTTGCTCACCTTCCAGCTCACCTGATTGGTGATTGTAGGCCCTTGAGTATAATAAAAATGGCAGAGTGAATACTAACTATCGGCTCGGTAAGGATGCGCACGTTCAAGAAGATAAGCAGGAAAGATCGCTGAAATCCACATGTTTCTCTCATCTCATATTCTTCGGAGGCATTGATGATCAATATTACTTCCTGGCAGCCGCCAGAACAAACCGTTTATCCCCCTCGGCATCTGCGTAGCGGCACTGCTAGTCCAACCGGAACTATTACCTGTGCGATATGTGATGCTGGCTTTACTCCGGCACCTGCTCGCCAGGATCTGCTACAAGTCCCGCCGACGGTGCTTGAAGCAGTGTTTATGAGCATGTGTCATTTCTGCTTCCGCTGCCGGCGGCCAGCCTGTCCGGAATGCTGGGATGCCGTCCATGGTGTGTGTGGCGCCTGTGTGCAAGAAGCCCATTTACCGTTTCGAGCCCAGGCAGCACCTCTTGGCGGCGTCATATTTCCCCCACAACATCAACAACATCCACCAGATCAGAACAGTGATAATAACGCTGCACCGCTGCTCGTCTGCATTCGTCCTGGTCGTTTTCAGGCTGAGGTATCACTTTCTACCGACCCTCTCAAAAGCGTGCCAGTTGTGCCGATCAAAGAACGGCCAGTAGCAGTTGTGTACGAAGAACACCAGGCATTCGCTCCGCCACAACAGCCCCCCTCGCAAATAGCGGAACAACAAAATGATGAGGAGGTGCCGGTAAAAGCTCGTGGCCTGGGCTTTCTCAAAGTCGTGGAGCGCGTCCTAAACGTACTCTTGCTTATTATTTTGTTCGCGATTGTGGTGCTGACAGTGCTTGCAGAGTTTTCTCTAACCGCTAATAGATATATTATACATTTATTTCATGTTGACATTCGTGGAGAAATAGCGTATCTTATTTCTGTAATACGACAACTTCATTGGTAAGCAAGCAGATAGGGCGCGAAGCCGGAAAGAGAAGCTGTGCTGTGGGGCGGGATATTCTGGTCGATGGCTACAACATCATCAAAAATAGTTCCTCGTTTCAGGCCGTGGAAACGAAGAATTTTGCTGCCGCTCGCAATGCCCTGATTACCCAGCTTGTGCATCGCTATCGCCACACTCCCCATCGTGTCACCGTCGTCTTTGACGGAGATGGGGCCAGTGAGCAGAAAATCCACGAACGACGTATCTGCATCATCTATTCCCGTCACAACGAAACCGCCGACAGCGTGATTGCCCGTTTGGCCACTGAAGCGCGACTGGCTGGCCGGGAAGTAGAAATGTATAGCAATGACGGGGAAGTCCAACAGGCGGTGGCGCAGCAGGGAGGCAGCGTGCGTACAGTCAGCCAGCTTACCAGCCAGTTGAATGCCCCGGCCCGTGACGTTGAACGGCGCATTCGCCACCGCCTGGCCGTCCGTCGTGCCTATGGCCTGGATGCCACCTTTGATCCTGATGATGAGCCGGAGCCTCGCCACATATCAAAAGGCGGCAAGAAAAAATCTTCCCGCCATCGTAAATAACGACTGCTGGCGAATTGGCAAATCGGCCCAATTCCAGGGCGAGCACAAGGCATCGCCCCTACTATGCTTCCGAAGCCGCTTGTCAAGCCGCTCGTCCATAGTAGGGGCGATGCCTTGTGCTCGCCCTGGTGGGGTCTTATGTATCTACCTCTACATCACCGAGGGAAGTTCCTCTACCTGGTTTTCCTGTCCCTCAGCACCTTTCTGGTTCATGTCCTCTTGCTCTATTGCAGCGCGCGCAGGAGGTTTTTTGCCTAAGCCCAAACGTGTACGCATTACCCAGAGGAAGCCCTCGAGGAAAATAGTGTGCGACATTTTGGACTTGCCAACCCGCCGGTCCATAAAGACAATGGGAGTCTCTACAACCTTGAAGCCTTGCCGTGTTGTTCTGTAGGCCAGTTCTACCTGGAAGGCATAGCCCTGCGATTGGATGGTGTCAAGGTCGATGCTTTCTAGCACAATCCGGCGATAGCAACGAAACCCCGCCGTGCAGTCACGTACTGGAATGCCGAGCATAAAGCGGGCAAATATGTTGCCACCTCCACTGATGAAGCGGCGCACAAACGACCAGTCGGGGGTACCACCTCCGCGGATATAGCGCGAGCCAATTACCAGGTCTGCCTCTTCAATGGCCTTGAGGAAGTTGGGAAGGTAGCGCGGGTCATGCGAGAAATCGGCATCCATCTCAAAGGCGGCATCATAGTTATGCTCAATAGCATACTTAAAACCAGCAATATAGGCAGTTCCAAGACCCAGCTTGCCTTTACGATGCAGCATATGAACCTGAGCATTCTCGGCATGAATCTGATCGGCAAGCTCTCCTGTACCATCGGGTGAATTGTCATCAACGATCAGGATATCGGTATCAGGAGCATTCGAAAATATCTCCTGTATGAGTGGGCGCAGGTTATCCAGTTCGTTATAGGTTGGGATAATAATGATGGTCTTCATACAAATTTGTCTCCATTGCTTGTTGATGCTGGCACGGGCTGTAAACCTCTTTGCCGTTCCTGCATCGACAAGGTATTAGCGAAATGCTGTTTTGATCCAGACGAATTGTGATCCTCCCAACTATCCTCTTCTTCCCCGGTAACATCCGTATGCTGAGTAGAACGGAATATAAGCAAGGCGATAACACCCAGTCCCAGACCAAACCACAGCGTACAGAGACGAATGAGCAGTGTCGCCGCTCCTGCTATTGATGCTGAAGTGGTTACAAGCAGGCGAGTAAGTCCCAGCATACTCCCATCGGCTGTACCTAATCCTCCTGGCAGGCCAGAAGCCGATCCGATCAGCGATGAAACAGATAAAATAAACGTGGATTTAATCAGTAAATCAGGGCTGGGGACTATTCCCAGGCCGGTAAACACGAAGTACAGGGCGGCACACTCGCCCGACCATGAAATAACGCCAATAGAAACAGCAAAAAGCAGGGGCCGCCACTGTAACAAGGTGTATGAACTCTCATAGAAAGCGTGCATCAAATGTGCTATGCGTGCCACCTTTGGCAAACGTTCTCCGAAGCCCAGCAGTGCCAGGGAAAGCCGCCGATTTTGGATGAGCATGATACATGCCAGGCCGACGACCAGGAAGAGGAGCAAGAGTGCCCAGCCAAAGCGGTAGAGCACCAGCCCGGTTGTTGCCAGCAGCAACATGGCGAGGCCATCGCTCAAGCGTTCCGCCACGATGATGGGAGAAGTACGGCTGATGGGTGCTCCCGTGGTGCGCTTCAACAGGTAGGATTTCAGTAGCTCTCCCACCTTCCCAGGAGTGATCGCCATAGAAAGCCCCGCAATGAAAATCAGCAGACTCTTGACCCAGGGAACATGCAATTTCAGGCGTTTCAGATAGTACTGCCATTTGAAAAAACGGCAGAGATAGTTAAAGAGCGTTAACTCCAGGATGATTGGCAAATAGACCCAATGGAATCTGGCTAATGCCTGGAGCATTTGTGGCACGTCCGCATAGAGAGCAATGACCGTCGTCACCACGAAGGCCAGCACCAATGAAAATAGTATTCCAGTGCGTATCTGGCGAGTAAGCAAAACTCTGCTCCCTTACTACAGTATGATGTGAGGTAAAATATAGAGCACAACGATAATAATGATTACACACAACACAACGGTCACAAGCATGTGGCGGTCACGTAACAACACCTCTTCGGGACTTCCGCCCTCCATGCGCATATAGACCAGGTACAGGTAGCGGAACATGCCATACAGCACCAGTGGAATGGTGAGCATGAGGCGGTGGTTGCCTGTTGGTCCTTGGAAAGTATAAAGGCTGTACGACATAAAGGTTGCCGCCGTCACAATCGTAATCATCTGGTCAAGCATCGGGAGGCTGTACTCTTTGAGAATCTGGCGGTGATTGCTGGCCTCTCCTTGTAATAGCACTAACTCATGCCGTCTCTTGTTGAGAGCCAGGAACAGCGACAGGAGGATGGTCACAAGGTAGAGCCATGGTGAGATAGAGACAGGGATGACCACCGCTCCGGCCAGGATGCGTAAGACGAATCCGCTGGCGATGATAAAAACGTCAAGGAGCACAATATGCTTGAGGCGAATACTGTAGAGCACCATTAAGCCCAGATAGGAAACAATGGTAGCGGTAAAGAGCAGGTTTGAGCCGCCATAAGCGGCGAAGATATCCGGCTGCACCTGAATGGGAATGGTGAAGATCACGAAAGTCAGTCCCGCGCAGGCCAGCAAGAGTATGCACATGGTCACGATTGCCCACGAAATCGGCAGCCTGCCGGAAGCCAGGGGGCGATAGCGTTTCACCGGATGTTGGCGATCATTCTCCAAATCGAGTAAATCGTTGAGCAGGTAGATAATGCTGGAGGCAAGACAGAAGGCGGCAAAGGCAAATCCAGCTCGCTCAAAGGATGAGAAGGTAAATAATCGTTGGGCAAAGACGATGCCCACGAAAAGAGCCAGGTTTTTTGTCCATTGACGCGGGCGCATGGCTGTGATCAACGCCACTAGTCGTCCGCTTGTTCCGAGATTGAGAGATAGGGGAGGCGTCCCGGTTGTTGTCGATGCGATTAACTCGCCTGGTTGTTTTGTCTGTTCCTCTATTGCCATAATTGTTTTTTTCAAGAGTAGCCTATCCCTTCAACTGCAAATGCCATCAGCCCCACCTATCAGCTACAAGCCAGATACGTGTCATGTTTACCTGAGTAGACTTCCCTTTTGAAACGTATTGCGCTGAAAGAGAGTAACACAGATACCTGCCGGTACGGGTGTTGTTAGTAAATTCGCCGCTTCAGTTCGGTGATGCGATGCAAGGTAATGCGGTGCTTATCGGTGCTGATAAAGTTTTTATCGGTGAAGTAACCCATCACCTTGTTGACGCTTTCACGTGACGCTCCCACCATCGAAGCCAGCTCTTGTTGGGTCAGGCGCACTTCTATGCGCGTGCCATTTTCCACTTTGGTGCCATGTGAGTCCGCCAGCTCCAGCAGCTTTTTGGCAACACGTCCATATACGTCAAGGAAGATTAAGTCTTCGACCATATTATCTGTCGTCCGTAGACGTTTGGAGAGAACTTCCAGTACTTGTATGGCGATTTTAGGGTTCTTTATGATCGCCTGGTGGAAATCACTGCGCTGGAGCGTATAGCACTCGACCTTTTCCAAGGCCACCGCATCTGCGGAACGGGGCAATCCGTCGAGGATAGTCAACTCTCCGAAGCATTCTCCCTTGCCGAAGACCACGAGCGAGATCTCCTGGCCATCGGGGCTAATCAGGCAGATTTTGACTTTGCCTTCTTTAATGACATAAAGTACCTGGCCAGGGTCGTCGCGATGAAAAATAACCTCACCATTGCGGAACGTGCGCCGCTTTGCCACTGACATCAGTGCGCGAATATCTTCGTCCGCCAGGTCAGCAAAGAGTGGTACCTGTTTCAGGTATACGGTTTCGTTTTCTGTCTCCATATGTTATTTCCTCATAAAGTAGGTCTACCGAAATGCAACTATTCAGGTCTCATCATTTTCTTGAATCCTCACTGCCTACAGCAGTTCGCAAACGTTTTGTTGTGGCAAGATGTTGCTGCTGTAGGCAGCAACATCTTGCCACAACAATATAGGTATCTTATACTAGCGTACTTTCTGTTCTCGTGCAATAGCCATGTTGCCTCTCTCCCTACTGTAGAACGGATGCTAATGACAATTTGGTAACATGATTCTATCATATCGGGGCACCATCTATGAATAATTACGTTCCAACCGGGCTGTTTTAACGCATTAGAAGTTGTTATGCTCTTTTGATCTCTTGATTGCCCGTTCTCCCCATCCTCTCCGATTTCAAAAGTGATACACTGGTAGAGAAAAAATCAGGAAAGGATGTTCGCTTGAAGAAGGCGAAAGGGAAGGTAGACAACACGGTGAAACTTATTTCGTGGAATGTCAACGGGCGCGTAAAAGATGCAGTTGAACAAGTAAAGGCTTTGGGCCGTCAAGAACCTCATGTTGTGGCCCTCCAGGATGTTAGGGCTACGGCTGTAGAGGGATATAAAATGGCTTTTGCGGATCTGGGTCTTTGCCATATTGTCCATACGTTTCAAGCTATCCCTGAAACGACCCCTACAGGTGTCCTCATCGCGAGCCGTTTTGAGCTTGATCGACTTCCCAACCTGCTATCCTCAGTACTCTGGCCGGAAGGGCTAAGATCACCTGATAGTGAGAAAGTTGACAGGCATTGGAGCAAACGAACGCTTTTTGTGATCTTACATTGCCCCTGGGGAAGATAGACTTCCACGACGTGTACATTACTCCGGGTAATCATTATGAGAGCACGCCGGCGGGATATATTTATTATCCGTGGATTAAACTGGATTTGCTGTCGGGCGTCTATCATATGCTTTTCGCTCCCACTGATAGGCTCCGTATTCTCTGCGGTGATTTCAATGCTCCACAGGAAGAAAAAAGCACAGGAGAAATTATTACATGGGGATATGACAAGAGGAGGGGGATATATCAGCTTACTCGGTCAGATCAAGATATGGTCGAACGACGTGTCTTTCAAGGACTTGCCGCTTGTGATATGCCCGATGTCTATCGTCGCTTTCATGGGTATGAGAACTGTGGATCTGAAGAAGCATGCAGTTGGAGAAAGTACCGCTTCGATCATATCTTTGCCTCTTAGAGGCTGTGCCCGCAGAGCATCCGCTACTTGCAAGATGTTCACAGACTGCAATTAAGCGATCATGTTCCTATTGAAGTCGTTTTTGAGCTAGAAAATGCACCTTCCGTTCGAAATCTCTGTCCTTGACAGATGGCTTTCTTGCCATGCATCCGAAAGGAAGGTGCATAGACTGCCTTTTTAACCTCTTTTACTGTTTTTACAACTCTACAAATGAATTAGTTGGTGGCAATGTGGCTTGTCCTCGCCCTGCACCCCGACTTTTACATCGCCCTGCCCGGGAGAAAATAGAGCTTGATTTTTAACCCGACATTGGTTACTCGTGACCCTCTCATCCCCTCAAGGAGGTAAGTTTCTCAGTGACTTCGCCGGTGTGGCCTGCCCCTTGCGGGACCCTCTCTATCGAAGAGGTGGTTGACCCATTGACTCACCAAGATCACATGCACCTTACGGTGCAAGGGGCGTGTCTGCCCTACTACTACGCCTGGACGAGCCAGGGCGTAGATACGTGACCGAACGAGGAAACGTCACTGGTTGATCGTAGGCCAGCCGATGCATATTCACACTGCCGACCACGTCGCGATGCCCCTTGAACCCACATTTCCTGCACTTCCATACTCTGCCTTTGGGCTTGTGTTTATGCCTGCATACCGGACACTGGCTACTCGTCCCTCGTTCTGAGCCAGTGAAGCTCTTGATGCGGGCTTGTTTACTCTTGTGGGTCAGGTAGTCGATATCCTTGCCATATTCCCACTGCGCCATGCGTTGGTTGTGGTGGCGTCCTTTGTTCTCTTGCCGCACCCCGTGCGGGTTGCCGATGAACAGAGTCCCGACCTGCTCCTGTTTGCAGAAGTCAATGACCTGCCGGGTCGCTTTATGGCGTAGGTCGCGCACACGTCGCTCGATACGGTTCATCATTTTGTTCTTTGCCCGTTGCAGTTTCTTCCAGCGACGGGAGTACTTCTGGCAACGAGACTGCTTCTTGGCAATCTGCCGGTGCCGCATGTTGCGCTGGCGTTTGAGACTACGGATACCACGCCCTGAGATGACGGTGGCCGCACCGGTGTTTGTGGTCACGGCCGCAAGGTGGATTTCTCCCAAATCCACGGTAGCCTGTTCCTCACCTGGGGCGGTTTCTGCCTGCTGAACCTCGATACAGACGTGTAATTCAAAGCCATTGTTCCAGACCAGCGTACAGGCTCCACTGCTTTGGGGAAGATCAACAGGAAGGACAAGCGATGCTCGTCCACGTCCCATAGGGAGCACCACACGCCCGCGCTCAACACTCACTGCCTGCGCGGGCCACTTGACGGGATAGAAGCGTTTGGTCTTCCAGGGATACTTCATGCCCATCTTGGGATGCGTGGTACGCAGTTTGCGCGTGGTCTCAATGTTAGCAAGGAAAGCATGCACCACCATCTGCACCGATTGGCCGTGCAGAGCAAAGCGTCCCTTGGTTGCCTGTTGCAGTTCGTCTCGTCCAGGCCACTTGCTCCTTGTCTGTCGTGCCGCTTTATGCAGTTCACAACAGACGTTCCACACTTGGGATGCTTCCATCTGTGCCGCTTTCAGGCGTTGGAAGAGCGCGGGTGAGAGATGATCGAGTCGATAGATTCTCACAGTGTACATGGTTACTTGCCTCAATACGGAGAGAGTACAGGGAGCATACATCATCTGCATGCTCCCTGCATGGCTACAGAACGATGGCCTATTCTGGTACCGTCACGGGTATCGGCTCAGTATCGCGTTGGATGCCCCGTGCCTCTTGTCGCGCAAGCCATGTACGAGCTTCCTGTCGCTCACGTTCCCATCGTGCCTGTTCCTTTGGCGTCACAGGGAACACATGCCCGCTCAATTCCCCCATGAGACAGGCAAGGGTAAACTGCCACACCCCTTCAGGGTCATCGTGCCATTCAGGAGCGTCAAGGGCGAGTTCGTGGAACCGGTTGACAACATAGTCATCCGTCCAATGCCGTTCATGCGGTTCGGCCTCTTCAAAAAGCCAATGACGGCCAGCACGATAGCCACGAATCGCGTCCTTACTTTCAAGGAGAACCAGAGTGGAAACATCAGGGCGGCGTGTGCCTTTGGAGGTCAGGACCGCACCGTGAATAGTGCCCAGGTGGAATCCGACGAACTCGCGTGCGGTTTGCTGATGCTGTCCGTCAAACACCTGAACCGTAATCGCCCGTTTCAGACAGGTGACAAGGTAAATCAGGGAGGTAGGTTCGTCACGATGCCGGATGCTGTGCGATACCCCTTCACGATAGAACTGTGCGACATCCTCATGCTGGATATCGAGCAACGGCGTAATCTGTACGGTTGAGGTAATACGTAGTGTGGTTGGCATGTCGGTATGCTCTCTTTCACTTTCTGCTTGACGTGCTGTCGCTTCCATGTCATACTCTCAACGAGAACGAAACTACTGGAACAATGGTGGCGGCCGTTCTCATCTGCTAGCCTGTCGTCGTCTACACGATAGGCTAGTGTGCTCTCACCCCCTTTATTTGCAAAGATAAGTGTGCTTTGCACATTGAGAAAACTTACCTATAAATTAACTACATAGACTAGTATACATATGTTTTGCAAAAAAAGCAATGGTATAGCAACATGATTGACTTGAAGCCAGTTGACCTATATAATGCAACATAAAATATTCGTTCTTGGAGACAGGCGCATGCAAAGCGAAAGAGACTATTTAACGGTTAAGCAGATAGCAGACCAGTTGGGGGTGTCTGTACAAGCGGTACGCAATTGGATTAACAATGGAGAACTAGAGGCCATTGATCTAGGGCACGGGTACCGTATCCACAAGGACGAATACCAACGTTTTCTTCAAGTACGAAAAACGAGCAAAAGGGATGAGTCAGATTCTTAAATGTTTATCTTGCTTCATACTTCCAATCCTCTATTTTGGAATGTCATGTTGGTAGTAAATGGATAAAAAGATGCTTACGGCAAAAATTACTTATACCCCAGAAGACGAACCCTATTTAGGACGGGAGTCACTTCTCCACTTTGATAATGTTATTATCAGTTGTTTAGAGGCAAACGCTAAGATTGCCCCGCACACGCATACAATTAAAGGTAAGTCAGATTTACAAATTGCTTCATCTCAAATTACTCCGCAAGCAATCAGTATTGCATTATCAATCCGAGAGTTAGTAAGACAGGGCTATTTGTTTGGTGCTTTTGTGCTTATCCGTCCACTTGCTGAACGATCAATAACAGCATTGTTTTTATCGGAAAATTATAAATATAAAAACAGATACGGTGTTGATATTTGGAAGAATGGCTGGAAATACAGCGAAAGGCCAAGTTTGCAAAACATGATTGATATTATTAGTCGAAGTAACTTCCCAGGTGTTACCAAACTTTACAACAGTCTAACTCATGGAGACCCCGATAGTGCAATATGGAACACAATTCAGTTAGACGATGGGGAAGTAGGGTACAGTGTATCTAAAATCATAAATGATCCTGTCCTATGTGACAGAATATGTTTCGATACGCTTAGTTGGTTAGTAGCGGTCTTAGGGATAATGGCAAAAGTATTTTCGGAAACTCTATAGCTTTCATCTCATCCCCTAAACGGGATGGGACTTCTTGCTTAGTCTACTTAACCTAAATGCTACCTACCTATAACCTCAGAGGAGACCACTATGACAGTGATGCAAAAAAGTTCGGCTGCCGCCTCTACCGGGCGGACCGAGCGACAATGGAGTTACACCAATGGTACCAGTGATACTCCACTACTGGGCTTAACTATTGGCGATCTGTTTGATCAAACCGTCGAAAAATATCCCGATAATCCGGCTCTAATCTCACGTCAGCAGCAAATACGGCTGACCTACCGTGAGCTACAAGCTCAGGTCAATCAATGCGCCAAAGGGCTGATGCAGCTAGGAGTACAGAAGGGTCAGTGCATCGGCATCTGGTCGCCCAATCGGGCCGAATGGTGCGTTACCCAGTTCGCTACCAGTAAAATTGGCGCGATTCTGGTCAACATTAACCCGTCATACCGGCTTAACGAGCTGGAGTATGCTCTGAAGCAGTCCGGTTGTAGTGCGATTGTGATTGCCCCTTTGTTCAAAACCTCCAACTACACCGAGATGCTGTATATCCTGGCTCCTGAACTCAATCAATGCGACCCTGGTAAGCTCAAATCCGCCAAACTGCCCGATCTAACCACGGTCGTCCGCCTTGGTTCGGAGCAGATGCCCGGCATGTTTAACTGGAATGAGTTGATGGATATGGGTACAGCAGTGAACGATCAGCAACTCAATGAGCGGCAGCAAGAGCAGGAGTTCGATGACCCCATCAACATCCAGTACACCAGCGGCACCACCGGTTTCCCCAAGGGCGCGACCCTGAGCCACCACAATATTTTGAACAACGGCTATTTTATGGCCGAGCTGCAAAACTTTACGCACAATGATAGGCTTTGTATTCCTGTACCTCTTTATCACTGCTTTGGTATGGTGATGGGCAATCTTGGCTGTGTTACACACGGCGCGACCATGATCTACCCATCCGAGGGGTTTGAGCCGCTGGCCGTGCTTCAAACGGTGCAAGATGAAAAATGTACTGCCCTTTACGGCGTTCCCACCATGTTTATCGCGGAACTCGATCATCCCGATTTTGCTACATTCGATCTGACCAGCCTGCGTACAGGGGTCATGGCCGGTTCATCCTGTCCAATCGAGGTGATGAAGAAGGTCAACACGCTGATGAATATGCGCGAGGTCGAAATCTGCTATGGCATGACCGAGACCAGCCCCGTGTCAACTCAGACGCGCATCGATGCTCCCCTGGATAAGCGCGTCAGCACGGTTGGCGTCGTTCATCCACACCTGGAGATTAAGATCATTGAGCCCACCACCGGTAAGGTTGTCCCGATTGGAGAGACCGGCGAGCTATGCACGCGAGGATATAGCGTGATGCTGGGCTACTGGAATAACCCGGAAGCCACTGCTGGTGCCATCGACCAGGCACGCTGGATGCATACGGGCGACCTGGCGACGATGGATGAGGAAGGGTATATCAACATTGTGGGTCGCATCAAGGATATGGTCATTCGCGGCGGCGAAAATGTCTATCCACGCGAGGTCGAGGAATTTTTGTATACCCACCCGAAGATCAGCGATGTGCAGGTGATTGGCGTGCCCGACCCCAAGTATGGCGAAGAGATGATGGCCTGGGTCAAAGTCAAGCCCGGCGAACAGGTCACAGCAGAGGAATTACAGGAGTTTTGCCGCGGGCAGATCGCCCATTACAAAATTCCCCGCTACTTCAAATTCGTGGATTCCTTCCCGATGACCGTGACGGGCAAGATTATGAAGTTCCAGATGCGCGAGCAGTCCACCCAGGAACTGGGCCTGCAAAGTGCAGCTTCAATGAAAACCGCTTAGCATCATCTGTTGGCATGGCTGAGGTGGCTAGCGCGAGCGCAGCCACTACTATA
>WNFB01003768.1_pt1 | contig 13396 bp, 20 predicted proteins | sample 5400501 | NCBI WGS metagenome assembly WNFB01 (sample SAMN13153341, study PRJNA577476) | soil metagenome | isolation source: 200 cm saprolite under Douglas fir tree site 2 hole 1 | place: USA:California | collected 2015-04-18
CGGTAACACGGAAAAGGTCACCACCGTGGTGCCGACCCCCAGAAGGATGGCGAGGGCGACGCCCAATGCCGCACCGCTCGACACCCCGAGCACATAGGGATCAGCTAAGGGGTTCCGCAACAGCGCCTGCAGTACGACACCGACGGACGCCAAGCACGCGCCCACAAGAAACCCCAACAACACACGTGGGAGTCTCACCTGGATGAGGATCACGCCGGTTATCCCGATGCGGTCACTTTCAACCGTCCCTTCATGCAGAACCTGCCATATAATGTCGATGATCTGACTGAACCCGATCCATTCCGTCCCGAACTGTATACAGATCAAGAGGAGCGCGACGGACATCACCACAAGCGGCGCCATCACAACGCTCCATCGCCTGGCTGTGAGCACAGACCCGCTGGTTGTCCGAGCCCTGCCTAGAACAGGAGATGCGCCCGAATCTGTCGCCATATTCGCTTGTTCGGTTCGAACGGAGGCACGTGACGGATCGGCGGTGAGCTTCATACTACTCACGGCGCGATACTCGCAGTGAACGCTTCAGGATGGATAATCCGAGCCAATGCTTCCAACCCCTCGACTATCCGGGGCCCGGGACGATTCAGCACATCGGCAGAAATTTGGTGCAGCCGTCCCTGCTTGACCGCCGACAACGAGGTCCATCGCAGCCATTGTTGTTGCTCACTGAGTGGAATCCCTTCGGCCTTTCCAATGGGAAAGATAATGATCTCTGGATCTTCCTTGAGGACGGTTTCCATGTTGAGATGCGGGTAGGGCACGCTCGTCTGCGCCGCGATATTGGAACCCCCAGCCACTTTGATTACTTGATCAAGATAGCTGCCCGGCCCGACGGTAATCAGCGGCTGGCTGTTCAACACGTAGAGCACACGAACCCGCGCCACCGTTTCCATTTTGCTCCGGATCTCGGCGATGCGTTGTCGCATCGCCATGGCAACCCCATCTGCGGAGGAGGATCGATTGAGGATGCGACCGACGGTTTGAATCCGACTGGGAATTTCCTCGAACGACTCCGGGTCGACCACAAAGGTCGGAACTTTCAATTGCTCAAGTTTGGCCAACAGGTCGGCCCGGAGAAAGGCGCGTGGGGCCAACACTAGGTCCGGTTGCAATGTGACGATGGCTTCGATATTTGGCTGGGCATACCCGACTTTCGGTTTCTGCTTGGCCGCCGGCGGGTAATCGCAAAACTCAGTGACGCCGACAATCTCGTCATTTAACCCAATGGCATAAAGAATTTCGGTAATGCTGGGCGCGAGAGAGACCACTCGCGTGGGTGCCTTAGCCAGAAAGATTTTACGACCGAGATCGTCGACGAAGGTACGCGGAGTAATATTCGCCATGAAGGGCATGCCCGTGAGGATGCCCTGCTGCCGACGTGTCATGTCCGCCTCGTCGGCTTGTGCAAAAGAACTATCACTCCACACCCCGGCAACAGAGACCACGAAAAGCATGGCAGCCACGGCCGAACGGATATAGCGACGACTTCGAGTGCCCAAACAAAAAATCCTCAAGGCCTGGACAGACCCTGAGGATTGCACCCGCAACTCATCCTCGCCAATTCCCCAGCCCACGAGGGAACCTCGGTCAACTCTCCTGGCAGGTCTTCTGGCTCATGGTTCACCCTACTCCCCGCGCCTTCCCATCTGAAGACGTGAATCGTGACGCATTATTCGTTACTCGTGAAGAACCTCTCCCCACGTTTAACGCGTAACGGACAACGGTTAACGTCTCAAAGACAGTGGCTTCTACGGGTTTCGTCCCCACTTACAGCGGCGGGACCGCGAGGGACTTGCACCCTCTTCCCTTACCCAGGAGTCACAATGTGGAGGGCACTCTAGGAGACCGGGTAGAAGGTTGTCAAGTTCATTAATGTCCGTCGTCCCCTCCCCTGCTCATGTTCTGACAGGTACGCGTCCGTACCCATTGGCAAACAGAGCGAAAGACCGAGGCTTTTCAGGTCACCTCCCGGCATGGGCTTTGCTCAGCTTTATGGTGGATGACTCTCGCGAATAGCATACGAGCTCACATGAATCGCCGGCCCAGCATTCAACGTCTACTTACGCATCTATGAAGCACCTGATTATTAGCATCGTCATTATCTGGGCCTTCTTCCAGATATCGAGCCTCATCTGGTCCTCAAAGGGACAACCTCCCAGCGCTACTTTCACCCGACTCCTGGAGCCACCGCAGCACCGTCTCCTCGACCCCTACCAGAATGGCTACTACTATCTCCTCGGATTTGCCGCAGCTTATTCTCTCGATCCGGCCAAGGTGGGCCATGAGATGTGGCTAGAAACCACCGCAGCTCCAGGCAATAGCGAATTCAATTACGACAAACCTGGTCGCTCGGAACTACAGATTGAGCTCCCCATGGAACAGGTCCTTCCTTCCTGGAACTCCCAGAATCCAGTGAGGGAGTTCCGGAATATGAAGGCACGGCTTCAGACCTTGACCGGTCGCGACCACACTTTATTGACGCGGTACGAGCGCTGGCTCGCGATGCCTTTCGAAGATATGGGATTCGGGTACCGAGGCACGCCTCGCTTTGTGGAAATTTTTGTTGGCCACCGGTTCTATATTGCTGACGGATTTTCTCGCCAGACGGCTCTGGGCATGCAGCGACTGACGAAGGATATGCATACGTGGCGGAGCGTACTTCGAGACGCGACGACCATCGACACCAAAGTCATGGCGCAAATCTTTATCACCGACGATCTCCGGCTGCTCTCGACTTTGTTGTCGCAGCCCACAGTCAACAAGACCGTGTTGGCAATGACCCCCAACATTGCCCCTCCACTCACTACAGCGGAATCATCGCTCCGCTGGCCACTTCAACATCAATTCACACTCGGCGTCCATGGCGAACACACAGGTGAACTCACAACGGAGAGGCAGACTGAATCCCTCGATACACACGAAGAGTGGTTGGCGAGCGCTGCTCATCTTCCAAAACAGGCCTTTCTCCAGATCGCACATCCTCACGGACGCTCGTTCCTTGGAATCTCACTTCGGACGCGAGAGACCTGGGAAATGTATGCGACGTACTACGACGCGATGATCCATGCGGAAGAAACAGGACAGAGCACCTTGCCAAAACTTTACGAACTTGCGGGTACCGTACGCCAAGGCATCGTAGAAAGCCTCGTCAGCCCAAACTCCTTCGAACCGGACTGGGATCCCTTCCACTATCAACTGAGGGAAACCGATGCCAGGTTACGACTCGCCTCGCTGCAGGTCGTCTTGCGGCGACCGAGCGCACAAACCACCGTGCCGGATCGACTCGCTCAAGTCGGCTCGTCCTACTACGATCCCTTTAGTGGATTACCGATGTTGTGGAGCCCGACGCAACGGAAGATCTATAGCGTGGGGAAAGACCGATACGACGATGGGGGCGACGTGAGTTTCGATATCAGCGTGCCTGCTATTGTCTCCCTTGCGCCCGTGCCTAAAGAATCACAGGCAACTGCTCCAACCCGCCGTACTAACCGCCACTAACTTCGATAGCGCAGCTTGAGCACAAGGATCGCGCCCGTCAGAAGCAACGTGATGAAATTGGTCAGAATGATTGGCCAGGCATGGAGGATCAGTCCATACAGAAACCAGAGGCAGACGCCGGCTGAGAATATGGCTAGCATGCCCAGCGATACATCACTCGCAGACTTCGAGGTCCACGTCTTCTGCAGCTGGGGCCAGAAGGCACAGGTGGTCAACGTCCCTGCCGCAAACCCCAGTAGATCGATTCCCGTCATCGTAAGTCACCCTTCCGCAGGCCTGACGTTCCCATGCTTAGCCCGCATTCTTCATGAACGTTTCTGCTGCAATCGCGGATTCGCCGCTGCGACAAGCCTGGACGTGGTCAGCACGGCGTCCAGGCAGGCGGGCTCGCCGTTCGGTCGGTCAACATACTGTTTCAAGTATGCCTCCCTCCCTCGCGGCACCGCACGCCTGTCTCGCGTGGCGACTGCGCGATTTCGCGACGAACCGTCATGCATAATGCGAGCTAGCCGGCCTAGCCCATCAAACCTGCTTGTCAAGCCGAATGGCCCTGTGATACATTTCCAGTTCTGCAATCTTGCATCGATACGACTAGATGAAGGAGTGTACCCGTGGCATTTACATGCGATCTCTGTAGCAAACGTCGCCAATCCGGCCATAACGTCAGTCACGCCAATAACAAGACCAAGCGGATCTTCAAGCCCAACCTCCAACCAGTCCGGGCACTGATCGACGGTCAGCCAAAACGCATTCGGGTCTGCACACGCTGCTTGCGTAGCGGCAAAGTTCAAAAAGCCGTTTAGCAAGCTGTTGAAACAGTCCGACAGCATGAGAAGGCCGTTATTTGGGTTGTCTCGCTTATTTGGTTGAACAAGACCAACTAGATGAACGAAACAAACAAGATGAACCAGATCAACTTGTCCCGCCTGTCTCACGTGCCAACGTAATTTCCCCCTAGCCTCCTACGGGGCCGACCACAAGACGCGGCCGCTCTGATCAGACAGCTTCACGGCAAACCGATCGTCGGGAGAGAGAGCCAGTTTCCGATTCCCATCGCGGCTCGTCAGCACCAGACCCACTTCGCCATTTTTGTCGAGTCCTAATCCGGCTCGCGCCTTTCCACTCGTATCGAGTAAGAGAAACTCTTCAGCATTCACCCCATTGGTCTTCTGCGCCTTGACGGGTGAGGGAGCCAGCCACCACCCACATATTGCCCCGCCGATGATGCTTCCAACGAACGTCACGACGACCAAGAACCCAAAACGCCATCGGCTCACAGCGCCTCCTTTCTGTAACGTACAAGACCTATCGCGTGCTGCTGCCTCAATTCGATTTCCTGCAGTGACTGTGTGTAGGGTCCGCACATGTCTTTCGCCTTGGGAGACTCGTCGTGGTACTTCGTCAAACAGAGACGATACGACTTCAGAAGTTCAGCTCACTCATCCTGAAGGTCCGCTGTCGACTTAACCCGTTACTCTTCATAGTAATGACAGCTACTCACCGTGAGGACGCACCAGACCGCCAAGCAGATCATGATCGTCTGTTTCATCAACCGACCTTCATGAGATACAAAAAAGGACTTGGAAGCGCATGCCTCTCAAGTCCTCCATCTCTCACGCGTGACGCTTCACGCCTCACGTCTTATTTGGAGCGGGCGATGGGATTTGAACCACACTCCGTCGCCGGATCTGCCCTGAAGTCTGCCTCCCGGCTCCTGCTGAGGGGGCCAGCCCCCTCGCATGCTCCCCTCGAAAGGGGCGCACCCCTTTCGAAATCCCCTGTCGTGGGTTCAAACCCACAGGAACGCTGCGACGTATTTGGAGCGGGCGATGGGATTTGAACCCACGACAACTAGCTTGGGAAGCTAGGACTCTACCACTGAGCTACGCCCGCTCGCTGCATCGAATCCTACGCCGGGCCTCTAGGCCAAGTCAAGAAACAGCTCACCTCCCTACACCGAACGAGGAAACATCACCCCCACATTCGCCCTGCACTGAGGTCGAACGATTTCATCGCACAACATTAGGCCCTATGGGCTGCCGAAGAAGTCGGCGGTTCTAGTTAAGGATTGTCCCGTTACTGGGCCAACGTCAGAGGTCCTCTGCTCTCGTTAAGAGCTGTCTCAGAACGGGGCCAACGTCAACAGCCCTTCGGCTTGACACCTCCCCCAGGGACGGCCTAGCCTTGCGGCGCAGCGTCTGACGCATGAGTGGCGCTTGACGATGTGATGAATGCGCCTACGACTTTGGAGTAAACTTGCCCACAATGGATTGCCGCAACTGCCTTGCTCGAACGGGCTAAAGCCGACTTAATAGTTAGGCGGGGAAAACTTCCATAGGAGCCTAGACATGACCACAAAGAAAAGGGCTTTCATCAGCGTCGACTTCGATCATGACGAAGACACAAAGGTCATGCTCGCCGGACAAGCAAAACTACCTGACAGTCCGTTCGACCTTACCGATGCTTCGGTGAGGAAGCATCTAACCGGTGACAGGGATAGCGAGATCCGGCGCCAAATGGACAACATCGACGTGGTCATTGTCCTTTGTGGCGAGCACGCCTATTTAGCAAAAGGAGTGGCTGCGGAATTGAAGATTGCTCAGGAGAAAAACACGCCATACTTCCTCTTGGCGGCTTACGCAGACAGGACTTGCACGAAGCCCACATCAGCAAGGTCATCAGACAAGGTCTACGAGTGGACCTAGGACAATCTGAAGACGCTGATCGGCGGATGGAGATAACGAGCTGTGCGAAAAGCCCTTGTAGTCGGAATCAACTCGCCTTGACAGTTCCCCCACGGACGGCCTAGCCTTTCCGTCATTGATCTGATTCGTGTTGAATGACATGGGAGGGAACCCATGAAATCGAAGCAAACGACCACATCGAAGACGACGGGCCAGAGACCAGCCCGCCGAACAAAACCTGGTGCTCATACCCCTTCCGTATCGGCAACTCTCCACGAACGGATCGCCACACGAGCCTTCGAGAACTACGAACGACGCATCCGTCAAGGTCCTCTTGATGACTGGCTTCAGGCGGAGCAGGAAATCCTCGGACAAAAGAACACACGGCATGCTGACATGCCACATCGTGGTGGATACGCCAGTGAGGAGCAAGGCTTACCAATCATCACCCAGGCGACCTCTGACACGATCAAGGAGCAGATCGTGGCGAGGCAAACCACTCAAATACCACCAATTGCCCCACCCAGCTCTTGCTCCTAGTTGGTGACCCTCCTACAATACGCCTCCCTGCGAGGCTCCTATGCCCTTCATCCTTCGTCCTTTCCGACGATTCCCTGTGCAATGCTCCGTCACGTATAACGCGGGGCCATTCCAGGGTCAGGGCACCGTATGGAATCTGTCATGTACCGGGTGACGACTCTCTGGTGATTTGCCCATGCGACCAGGGGAAACCCTCTCGCTCACGGTCACGCTTCCGAATGAGCAACGGATCAAGATTCCGGAAGCCGTGGTGCGGTGGACGAGAGGGCAGGAGTTTGCCGTAGAGACTGTGATGATTGAGGCGCACACCCAGGCTGGGCTCAAACATTATGTGAAACGCCTAGTGCAGGAACCAACGGAGATTGATCTATGAGTAGCGATCAGCCCATATCGCCCCGATTCAACATGGCCCTCGTCCTATCGATCGTGTGCCTCACCGGTTCCGCGTGTGCCGACATTAAGCCTGCCGTGGACACGTCTCGGAATAATCGTGCCGAAGACGCGGCAACTGCGAAAGAAGTCCGCAAGTCAGCCGAAGAAGGAGACGCATCCGCTCAATACAGACTCGGCCTGCTGTATGAAGGAGGCGTTGGTGTACCCCAGAACTATAGGAAAGCGAAGGAGTGGTTTGAAAAGGCCGCGAAGCAGGGGCACGTAGGAGCCCAAGCCGACCTCGGCACGTTGTATCTCCAGGGAGCGGGGACCCCGCAAAGCGCCCAGATGGCGGTGTTCTGGTTTAGTCAGGCGGCAGAGCAAGGCGATGTTCTGTCGTTTGCGAAACTAGGGTGGATGTATGCAGAGGGGCGAGGAGTGCTCCAGGACTCTATCCAGGCCCACATGTGGTACAACCTCTCGGCAGCACAAGGAGAGCAGCAGCGGCTCGTGATGCGCTCGCCACACAGATGACCCCAGCCCAGATCGCCGAAGCGCAGCGGCTCGCACGGGAGTGGAAGCTGATAAAGAAATAAGTGACCATGACTTACCGAGGGAGTGTGGGAAGAAGTGAGACATTCTTGACGAAAGCATGTTCAATGACACGATATCTATGAGCGACCAGCGCCCTAAACGCGACACCATGTCCATCGAAGAGGCAACCGTCTCCAATATGTGAGAGATCGCCGCGATTGTGGAAGTGCTAGAGCGGAAGGGGCTGCTGCCGAAGGGGAAGGGCAGAGCCGATGGATGAATGAGGATGACCCAATGACTGAGTGGACGAACTGAAAGGAGACTGGATATGCACCCGCTGTACCGACCGATCGTGCTCATCATCTGGTTGTGCGCCGTCATCATCGGCTTGAACGTCCTCGCGCTCTGGTGGCTCCAGGCACGCATCCCGGCTACCCCTGTCGCGTCTAGTCAGGCGGACCGCACGCCGATCCGTCTTGTCGAGCCCCCTGCGGAGAGGGCCCCCTGCGAACCGACCGTCGCAGGAGTCGAGACGCCACTAGCGGAACGCGATGCGGCTATTGCCCAACTCCAAGCCGAAGTAGACCGCCTGAAGAGTACGAAGGGAGACGACGGTACCGCATGGAGGATCAAAGCCGAGCAGCTCGAACAGGAGTTGACCATGCTGCAACAGGTGGCTAAGCGGGTCATCAGCGTGCCGGCCACGCACTGGCAAGAAGGGAAACTGATGCTGGCGCATGCATTGGTGAAAGAGAAGACATAATGCTGAACCCGCCGCTATGATCACCGTAAAACGACTCATGGCGCTGCTGGCGGAGTGTCCGCCTGACGCGCAGGTGTTCGCCTATGAAGGCGAGGATACGGGCATGACCCTTCAGTTTCCAGATGGGAGCCGTCGATGGATTCGGGCGGGAGAATACGACGAGTTCGATGACTACACCGAAGGCTTTGAGCCGCCTAAAGAGTGATGCCGCCGCCGACGTCTGTACCCCGGATGAATTAATGGACCGCTAAGGCTAGCTGCCGGTCTGCGTGGTCTCTAACGAATTGAAAGCGGGGGCTGAAAAAGGCGGTGCCCACGCAGCGGTTCGATCCGGGCCGGGGAGGTCGAAGCATGATCTGGACGACACAGGCCCCAACCAAGGAGGGCTGGGAAATACATAGGAGTATCCGTATGAACTGGGTAAGAGCCCTCACTGGTGTTCTTGTATTGTGGTCGAGTACGGCGTGGGGTGCCACGTTGACGTGGACTGCCAACAGTGAACCGGATCTGGTGGGATATCGCGTCTATCACTGCGGTGGGCTACCCTGCACGCGGAAGTCTGGGGCGTCTCTTCTCGCTACGTTGGGAAAACACGAGACGAGTTTGAATATCGGGAACCCGGCAGAGATCCAGTACTACTTCATTACGGCCTATGATTCGGCCAATCGTGAGTCGGGCGAGAGCAGCGTCGTGGTCGTCATACCAGTCGGATCTCCGCCGCCGCCGCCGACTCCAGGAGGTCTGCGCATCGATTCTCTACACTAAGACCTGTCTGAGATTGAGTGTCGGGAGTCCTGAACAACGGCTCGCCCTGTACTGATACTGGCAGTATTCGCCCAGGCACTCCTGGGAAAACTTGCTCTTGGCGTACTGCCGTCTGTAGACCTGGCCTTGCCAGCCTTCGTAGGTCCAGGTGGAGGTCCCAAGCTTGATGAGGGGTGAGAGCGTCATCGGCGCTGAATTCTACTGCGGACTCGGCTTAGGACGGAATAGCAGTCGCTCTTGGGTGGTTGTTTCCGCAGTGTTGGCTGCTTCCACTACCCATATTCCATGTCGTGGATCACCGTGACCGCAACGCACCAAGCGCCGCTTTCCCCCTATCCGCAGGGTTGCGGTTTTCCCCTGTCTGCAGGTGTACCATGGTACTATGACTGCCAGACCTCGCAGGAAGCGGTTGGCGTTCCTCGCTACCACTGCTGTGATGTTCAGTCTTTGGATGCAACCGGCGTGTTGGCCTACGCCACACGTCGCTGTCGATCAAGCCCCAGTAGATTCGGCGATGAGTGGTTTTCCAGTCCCGCAGCAGGTCCGGCGCTTAGCCGTGTGGTATCCCCGCACGTGGGAACAGGACGTGGCGTACGGGTACAGCCGGCTTGAGCAAGCGGCCTTCCAGCTCAAGACGCAGCGGTCGTGGATCAAGATCGTCGAGCGGCGCAACATCGAGCCGTTGACGGATGAGCAGCGATTGCAGGTCTCCGGGCGCGTTGCGGACGACGGCGCCATGCGAGTCGGGAAGCTGCTCGGCGCGGATAGCATGCTCTTCTTTCGGATCGACGTGCCGAGTTGGAGGGACCGGCTGCTGGCTCGCTTCTATGGGAAGATGCCGCCTCTCGTCGTATCGAGCAAGATAATATCGGTGGAGAGCGGCGAGGTGTTGTACTACGACATCGTCACCGCCATGCCAGCTCCCCCGTCCGGCGAGTGGAGTGACTACGCGAGCGACTACGAATTACAACCCGCGCTACGCTCCGCTCTCGATCATGCGCTGTCGGTCGCGATTGCGCATCTCAACCAATCATTTCGGTGAAGGCCACAACGAACGCGCAGTGAAAAAGATGACGTAATAGCGTAGCGCCTCCGAAATACCAGCTTTCCCTACCTCTTGCACCTTACTTCGCAGCCCTTTTAGAATACGCCTCCCTGCGAGGCAGCCATGCCCTTCTCGCTTCGTCCCTACCGTCGCTCCCCTGTGCAATGCTCCGTCATGTACCACGCTGGCCCCTTCCAGGGCCAGGGCACGGTCTGGAATCTTTCGCTGAACGGGTGGAAACTCTCGGGCGATGTGCCGCTGCGAGTTGGGCAGACGTGTTCCTTGACCGTCAATTTGCCGAACGAAGAAAGCATCTTTGTGGCTACTGCGATCGTGCGTTGGGTCCGGGGCCAGGAGTACGGCCTAGAAACCTTGGCGGTTGAGAAGCAGACGCATAGTCGGGCGGAGCACGTAATCAAACGACTCGTACAGGAATCCGGTGAGAGCAGCCCATGAGCAACGACCGCCTCACACGCGACAGCATGTCAGTCGAGGAAGCGCACATCACCAACTAATCCGAGAAGGAGCCTCTCATGGACCTTCGCCGCCACCAGCGTTTTCCTGTGCATTTTCACAGTGTGCTCTCTGGTCCAACGCTCAGTGAATCTGTCGGTACAGTCGTGAACCTGTCAAAGAGTGGCTGCTGCGTCCATACCGACAGCCAGGTATACACTGGCATACAATTGGCCCTCTACCTTCACGTGCCCGGCGAGGCGTCGCCGATTCACATTGAAAAGGCGGCGGTGTGTTGGAGCCGTGGGCTCGAATTAGGCGTGGGGTTCTTCACCGTGGTTCCACCGCACCAGGCACGATTGGATCAACTCCTCGCACGATTGAAACAGGAACAACAGGCTTGAGAAAGGATCAGATCAGACTGGCCGCAAGGGATCATCCTGAGAAGGAGGGGTGTCGATGAAACGCTTGGCCTTCGTCGTTTGTCTACTCAGCCTGAGCTCCATGGTGGGGGCTGACAGTCTGTGGAGTGGGACGTGGGTCCTACGTGAGCCCCCGCAGGGAGGTCACCTCACGATGACAGTAGAGGAGGTGGGCTCCGGGTGGAAACTCACCTACAAGGTTGTCGGCCCGGATGCACCGGGGACCATCTACTCGACCGTCCTGACGCAGCTCGACGGCAAGGACGTTCCTCAATTGGTCAACGGCAAGCCATCGGGCCAAACGATGGGGATCAAAAGGATCGATAGTCGTCACACAGTCGCGGTCCTGAAGTTTCAAGGGAAGGAGGCGGGTACCTCGAAGTCTGAGATCTCGCCCGATGGCAAGGTACTCACGGTCGAGAACGATTTCGCGACCTCGAACCCCATCGGGCAGGTCGGAAAGGAGATCCAATACTGGGACAGACAGTAATGACCATCTCGTCACGCTCCCGAATGAGCAACGCATCGATATCCCTGAAGCCGTCGTCCGGTGGTCGAGGGGGCAGGAGTTTGCCGTAATGAATCTCGTGATCGAGCCGCACACTCACGCTCGGCTCAAGCATTATGTGAAGAGGCTGGTGCAGGAACCAACAGAGATTGATCTATGAGTAGCGATCAGCCCATATCGCCCAGATTCAACATTGTCCTCGTCCTATCGATCGTGTGCCTCACCAGTTCCGCGTGCGCCGACATTAAGCCTGCCGTGGACAGGTCTAAGAATAATCGTGCCGAATACGAGGCAACTGCGAAAGCACTCCGCAAGTCAGCCGAAGAAGGAGACGCGTCCGCTCAATACAGACTCGGCCAGCTGTACGACGAAGGCGCGGGTGTACCCCAGGACTATAGGCAAGCGAAGGAGTGGTTTGAAAAGGCCGCGAAGCAGGGGCACGTAGGAGCCCAACTCAACCTCGGCACGTTGTATCTCCAGGGAGAGGGGGCTCCGCAAAGCGCCCAGATGGCGGTGTTCTGGTTTAGTCGGGCGGCAGAGCAAGGAGATGTTCTGGCTTTTGCGAAACTTGGGTGGATGTATGCAGAGGGGCGAGGAGTTCTCCAGGACCTTATCCAGGCCCACATGTGGTACAACCTCTCGGCAGCACAAGGAGAGGAGAGAGCAGCAGAGGCTCGTGATGCTCTCGCCACACAGATGACCCCAGCCCAAATCGCCGCAGCGCAGCGGCTCGCACGGGAGTGGAAGCCGAAAGAGAAATGAGTGAACAACTCCCCCAAACGCGACAACCCCCAACACCAAATGGGTCACGGATATCACCTATATTCGGACGGCCGAGCATTGGTTATACCTCTGTGTCGTGCTGCATTTGTATTCGGGGCTCGTGGTGGGCTGGTCGATGAGTCCTCGTCAGGACCGCCAGCTAGTCGTCCAAGCGGTGCTGATGGCCTTGTGGCAGCGACCTGGCCGCACCCCGGTCATTCTGCACTCGGATCGGGGCTGTCAATTCACCTCGGAGGAATACCAACGGTTTCTGGAAAGCCACCAGGTCATCTGCAGCATGAGTGCGGTGGGGAGCTGCGCGGACAACACCGCGGCCGAAAGCTTCTTCGGGCTGCTCAAACGCGAACGCGTGAATCGACAGCATTACTAGACAAGAGCCGAAGCCAGAGCTGATATCTTTGACTACATCGAGCGATGTCACAATCCGCGCCAGCGACGGAGACTGGACATACAGCAACAGGCGAAACGACTCGTAACTCAACCGTCCGTGATATCGGGGTAGAACCCTTTCTTCCGCATCCTTCCCATAGAAGAGTCCGAAGCCCTGCTGCCAAGCGGAGCGACCAGTTGCGCCGCGACCCCCGTCGGGCCTAACAGACGTATCGAGAAGTCTTCAACTTCAGCCAGACCATAAGCCAATCCCCTGGTCCCAATTTTTGTCTCCTTTGCTAGGCAGGGTGCCCTAACCGGCCGCCGCCGAACAAGGCTCTTTTTTGTCTCCAGGGTGCAAAAATCTGGTAGGAGTCTCATGCCCATTGACGTACGGGGCGGTGCCACTTAGGGGGTGGTGTTATTCCAGTGTTAAGAAGAGTGGCATACCCGTCAAAATGCAACAAAGAGAGCGGACTCGCCAACTGCGCTACGGGTGTGGAAAGAGAAGGGAATTCCACAATCAGCCATCAAAGACTTGAGCAATCCCCCCGGAGACCATCCCTCCGTCTAAATCCAGGAGTAGACTTCCGCAAGACCTCTTTTCAGTCTCGCGGGACCCAGGGCCTGCGGTATCCTTTT